>Ga0265338_10009639_pt1 | contig 11461 bp, 13 predicted proteins | sample 42126metaG_FD_193579 | JGI IMG/M metagenome (GOLD analysis project Ga0265338, IMG submission 193579) | Rhizosphere microbial communities from Carex aquatilis grown in University of Washington, Seatle, WA, United States - 4-21-26 metaG | ecosystem: Host-associated > Plants > Roots > Rhizosphere... | reverse complement strand
TCGCCGGCGACATCCGCGCCCTGGAGCGGGTGCCGGTGGCCACGGTCGGCACCGCCTTCCAGCGCAAGGTGTGGGCGGCGCTGCAGCGCATTCCGGCCGGCGAGACCCGCAGCTATGGGCAGCTGGCGGTGGAGATCGGCGAACCCACCGCCTTCCGTGCCGTGGGCCTGGCCAACGGTCAGAACCCCATCGCCATCGTCATCCCCTGCCACCGGGTGATCGGCGCCGACGGTTCCCTCACCGGCTTCGGCGGCGGCCTGCCCCGCAAACGCTGGCTGCTAAGCCACGAAGGCGCCCCGTTCAAGGAGAACCGCCGCGACGAACTGAAGGCGATCGCGCGGCGCCAGCCAGAGCTGGCGCTCTAGGCGCCGCCCCACCGTACTTTCACCGTTCAATACGGTGAATTCGATATATCGAACATGAGCGGCGCGGTTCCGGGGGCCGGCGTCGCAACCGTTCAAACACGATCCACAATGTCAAAGACCGCGCGACAGGTACCATAAGTAACCCTCCAGAGTCCAGGCCCACTCCGTCGTCACCCCGGACAAGCCGCGAAGCCGCGCCGATCCGGGGCCGGACGGGCCGCGACCGAGCTGGAAGACGCATGAGGAACCGGATGGTCTGGCCCCGGCTCGGCCCTGCGGGCCGTCCGGGGTGACGGGCGAGAGAGGTGCATGTGACTCCTACCCCGACTCCTGATCCATTCCGCCCGAGCTTGCTCAGGGGGAATCGGCAATGCGGGTGCATGTGGTCTTTATCGGCCTGGGGCTGATCTTTCTGGTCGTCGGCATGGTGTTCGGCATCTGGATGGGGATCACCCAGAACTTCCAGTTCCTCGACGCCCACGCCCACTGGAACCTGGTGGGCTTCGTCACCTCGACACTCTACGGCCTGATCCACCGCGCCTATCCGAAGCTGGCCACCTCGCGGCTGACCTGGGTGCAGTGCATCACTCACGTGCTGGGCGTGCTGATCTTCGCCCCCGGCATCATCGTGGTGGTCGCCACCCACAACGAGGCGCCCGCCATCGTCGGCTCGCTGCTGATCGTCGCCGCGGCGCTGATGTTCATGTGGATCTACTTCACCCACGACCACCGGACCAATCCAGACTGAGGGCTTGCCACAGCGTGATATCGGGCGGAAAACTACACCGATGGTTTTCCGCCACGGCGTCCCGCGATGAGCGCTCGACCGATCCGGATCAGCGATGCCGAGGCGCGGATCATGGACGCGCTCTGGCGGCGTGGGCCGCTGGTGGTGGAGGACATCATCGCCGACGTCGCGCCGGCGCAGCGCTGGAGCGACGCCACCGTGAAGGCGTTGATCGGCCGGCTCTTGAAGAAGCAGGCGCTGGAGTCGTTCAGGGAGGGCGGGCGCAGCCGCTATCGGCCGCTGGTGGCGCGCGAGGCGTACGTGGCCGCCGAGAGCCAGGGCTTCCTCGACCGCATGTTCGGCGGCGAGCTGGCGCCCTTCGTCACCCACTTCGCCGAAGGCCGGAAGCTGAAGCCGGCCGACGTCGCGCGGCTGAAGGCGCTGATCGCGAAGCTCGACGATGGCGATTGACCTGCTGCTCAGCTTCGGCCGGGCCAACCTCGTCGCCGGCGTGGCGATCATCCTCGTATTGACGCTGCGGACGCCCGCGCGGCAATCGTTCGGTCCCCACGCCGCCTACGTGCTCTGGCTGGTCGTCCCCATCGCCGCCGCCGGGAGCCTGATGCCAGCCGCGATCACGTCGGCCGCACCAGGGGCGGTGGAGACGGCGACAGACCAGCTGATGACTTGGCTCTCCTTTGGCGCGCACGCCCAAGACCTGTGGCTGATCTGGGCCGTCGGCATCGGCGTCAGCCTCGCGCTCGCGGGCTGGCGCCAGCTGCGCTTCTCGGCGGCGGTGAAAGCCGGCCGAGCTGGACCGGCGGCCGTCGGCGTGATCCAGCCGCACATGGTGGCGCCTGCCGACTTCGCCCAGCGCTTCAATGACCAGGAGCGGCGGCTGATCCGCGCTCACGAGCGGGCCCACATGGACCGGCTCGACGCGCGCTACAACGCCCTGGCCACCTTCGCGACCTGGGCCTTCTGGTTCAATCCGCTGGTTCACCTGGCCCTGCGCGCCATGCGCATCGACCAGGAGGTGGCCTGCGACGCCACGGTGATGCAGCGGTTACCCACCGAGCGCCGCGCCTACGCCGAAACGCTGCTGCGCAGCCAGCTGGCCGCGTCGGCCGTCCCGGTGTTCGGAAGCCAATGGGCGGCGCATCCGCTAGAGGCTCGGCTCCGGATGCTGGCGCGCCGTCCAGCGAGCCAGGCGCGGATGGATTTGGGGTTAGCCGCGCTGGGCCTGCTCTGCCTCACCTTGTTCGCCGCCGCCTGGGCCGCACAGCCGCCTTATCGGCCCGCGCCGACGCCGCTGGTGATCTTCATGGAGCTGACCCCGCCAGCGATGGCGGGCAACTGACCGAGGTCGGCTGGGCTCAGGCCGCCTGCAGGCCGAACTGCAGCTCCGCCAGCCGCGCGTAGAGGCCGTCGCGGGCCACCAACTCGGTGTGGGTGCCTTCGTCGACCACCCGGCCCTCATCCATCACCACGATGCGGTCGGCAGCGAGGACGGTGGCCAGGCGGTGGGCGATGACCAGGCTGGTGTGGCCCTGCATGGCGTCGGCGAGGGCGTGCTGCACCAGCCGCTCGTTCTCTGCATCCAGGGCGCTGGTGGCCTCGTCAAGCAGCAGGATCGGGGCGTCGCGGACCAGGGCGCGGGCGATGGCCAGGCGCTGGCGCTGACCGCCCGAGAGGGTCTTGGCCCGCTCGCCCAGCGGGGTGTCAAAGCCCGCAGGCAGCGCCTCGAGGAACCCCTCGGCCTCGGCGGCCTTGGCGGCGGCGCGCAGTTCCTCCACGCGCGCGGCTTCCCGGCCGAAGCGCAGATTGTCCAGCGCCGAGCCCGAGAACAGGCCGGCGTCCTGCGCCACCAGGGCTATGCGGCTGCGGGCTTCGCGCGGATCGACCTCGCGCAGGTCGACGCCATCGATGCGCACCACCCCGCTCTGCGGGTCGTAGAAGCGCAACAGCAGCCGGAAGACAGTGCTCTTGCCCGCGCCGGAGGGCCCGACCAGCGCCACCCGTTCGCCCCGGCGGACGCTGAGACTCACGCCATGCAGCGCCGTAAGGTCCGGACGGCCCGGGTAGGCGAAGGTGACGTTCTCCAGCGCGATCTCGCCGCGCGGCGGCGCCGGCATTGGCCGCGGATGCGCCGGTGCTGCGATGGAGGGAGCGGCGTTCAGGATCTCGGAAATGCGCTCCATCGCGCCCGCGGCCTTTTGAATGTCCCCCCACATCTCGCCCAGCGCCCCCACCGAGCCACCGGCGAGGCCGGCCAGGATGATGAACTGGATGATCACACCCCCGGTCATACCCGCCTGGTGGTGGACGAAGACCGCCAGTGACAGCTGCCAGACTATGAGGCCGGTGCCGCCGAACAGGCAGACCATCACCAGCAGGGTCATCAGGGCGCGGGCGCGGATGCGAGAGACCGAGGCGCGGAACGCCGCCTCGACGCCCGAGGAGAACCGGGTGGTGGCGCTATCCTCGCGACCAAAGGCCTGGACTGTGTCGAGGCCATCGACGGTCTCGCCGGCGTAGGCCACCGCGTCGGCGAAGCGCTCCTGGGCCAGCACCGACAGCCGACGCACCTGACGTCCGCCGAACACCAGCGGCGCCACCACGATCGCTCCGATGCCCAGCACCAGGGCGGTGAACGCCGGCGAGAGCCAGACCATCCAGATGAAGGCGCCGATGAAGGTGAAGAGGTTGCGCAGAGCCACGGAGATCGAGGTGCCGACGGTGTTCTCCACGATGGTCATGTCGGTGGTCAGCCGCGACAGCACCTCGCCGGTGCGGATCTGCAGGAAGAAGGCCTGATCCAGGCCCATCACGTGCCGGTAGAAAGCCTCGCGCATGTCGGCCACCACCCGCTCGCCGAGGCGGGTGATGAAGAAGAACCGGCCGGCGGTGGAGAGCGACAGCACCAGGGCGTTCAGCGCCGCCAGGCCGAAGAAGTAGTTCAGATCCGAGATGCCAGTGGTCGCTTTGGAGTGGTCGACGAGCAGTCGCGCCATCAGCGTCAGCGTCAACGTCGCGCCGGAAGAGACGATCAGAAACGCGGCCGAGGCGAGCGCATCGCCCAGATGGGCGCGGACGAACGGCCAGAGCTTGGCCAGGGGGCTCAGGTCGCGGCGCTTGCCCCGCGCGGCGGCCGCCGTCTGCATCTCGGCCGCCAGCAATTGGCCCGCGCCAGGACGGCCATCGGCCGCATCACTGCTCATCGTTCGAAACTTGCCTCGTTAAGCCGGTGTCGTGTATAGGCGCGCCTCCCGCAGCGGCGGGGCCGATTTCATTCCGTCTGCACAAGTCGGTAGGAGGCGCCTGTGAAGCAAGACATCCATCCCGACTACCACACCATTACCGTGGTGATGACGGACGGCACGACCTATCAGACGCGCTCCACCTACGGCAAGGAAGGCCAGGAGCTGCACCTGGACATCGACCCGAAGACGCACCCGGCCTGGACCGGCGGCGGCCAGCACCTGATCGACCGCGGCGGCCGCGTCTCGCGCTTCAACGCCAAGTTCGCCGGGTTCGTCAAAAAGTGAGCCCGTCCCTCCCCTTCACGGGGAGGGTGGCCGACCCCGGACTTGATCCGGGGGAGGCCGGATGGGGATGCCCGGCAGCAGAGCGCGTTTTCGAAGATTTCAAGGAATTGGCGGCGGGGTCGCTTCTGACTCCCCCACCCGACCGCTTGCGCGGTCTTCCCTCCCCATCAAGGGGAGGGAGTTTACCCCCCGAACGCGTCCTTCAGACGTTCCATCTGCGCCAGCACCGGGTGCGGCGCGGCTTCGGTGGCGGTGGGGTCGTACATGCGTGAGTCCAAATGCCGCACCCGTTCGAACAGGCGCTCGGAGCGGCCCACCAGCTCGGCCAGCGGGCCCGGCAGCGGTTCCACGGCGGTGTTCGGCGCTTCCTCGGCCTCGGAACCCAGCCGGTAGCTGGAGTCCAGAGCGGATTCCGCGGCCATGTCCCCTTCACGCACCGCGCGCTGCACCAGCAGCCATGAGGCCACCTGCATCAGCCGGGTGGTGAGGCGCATGCTTTCGCTGGCGTAGGCCAGGGCGGCGTTGCGCGACAGCAGCTTGGAATCCTGGCGGCCCGCGCCGTCGAGATAGGCCGCGGTCTCTTCCACCAGGCTCATGCCCTCATGGAAGGTGCGATCGAACAGCTCCGAGCGAGCGAAACCCGAGATGGCTTCGGCCTGCCAGAGTGACGTCGCCTCTTGGCCCGTATCCCCCATGGACTCTCCAAACTCATTTTATCGGCCGACGGACTTTTTCGCCGTCGGAGTTCGGGCTGCAACGCCTGTGCCATACGCGTCACAGGCGAGCTTAGCCTCGGCGCCTTTCCTACACCCTAACCAGGCTTGCCGAACAGGGCGTCGGCGGCGGCGCGTCCGGCGCGCTTCTTGTCCATCTGGGCGCGGGTGCGGGCGATCTCCGCTTCCAGCGTGGCGATGCGCTCTTCCAGGTCGGAGACGGCGAAGAGCTCGAGATCTTCGCGGGTGACTTCCACCAGCGCGGCGCCCCGGGCGCGGCGTGGGAGTTCGGCCTCTTCCTCGGCCATCGACGGAGCTCCTTTGCCCACGGCGGCTGGGACGTTTATCTGACCCCGCGCAGACCGGATTGGCAAGCGCGGTGGACGGAGGGACCTGGGCATGAAGGCCATCGTGGTGGAGGGCGGCAAGGGCCCGCCCGAGGCGCTGAAGCTGGGCGAGGTGGACGAGCCAAACCCCGGCGCCGGCCAGATCGTGATCCGCGTCGAGGCCGCCGGCGTGAACCGGCCGGACATCATCCAGCGCATGGGCTTCTATCCGCCGCCGCCCGGCGCCCCGGCCACCATGGGCTGGAAGTCGCCGGCGAGGTGATCCATGCCGCCGGGCGCTGGAAGGTCGGCGACAAAGTTTGCGCCCTCCTAGGCGGCGGCGGCTACGCCGAGCGGGCGGCCTGCGACGCCCGCCACGCCCTGCCGATCCCCAAGGGGCTCACGGCGATCGAGGCGGCGGGTCTGCCTGAGACAGTTTTCACCGTGTACGCGAATGTGTTCGAAGGCGGGAACCTGACGGCCGGCGAGACCTTGCTGGTGCACGGCGCCACCTCCGGCATCGGCGTCGCCGCCATCCAGATGGGCAAGGCCGCCGGGGCCAAGGTGATCGCCACGGCGCGCGGCCGCGACAAGGCCGATCAGGCGCTAGCGCTGGGAGCGGACCTGGCCGTGGACGCGACCTCCGAGGACTTCGAAGCCGTGGCCAAGGCCGCCGGCGGCGTCGATGTAGTGCTGGATATGGTCGGCGCGCCCTACTTCGCCAGGAACCTGGCCGCGCTGAACGTCGGCGGCCGCATCGTCTACATCGCCTCGCAGGGCGGCGGCACGCTGGAGGTGCCGATCGGGGCGCTGATGCAGAAGCGCGGCCTCATCACCGGCTCGACCCTGCGTCCGCGCAACGCCGACGAGAAGGCGCGGCTGGCGGCGGAGGTCGAGCGGGTGGTCTGGCCTTGGGTCGAGGCCGGCAAGGTCAAGGCGGTGATCGCCCACACCTTCCCCCTCGCCGAAGCCGGCAACGCCCAGGCCATGCTCGACGGCGCGCACCTGGGCAAGGTGGTGCTGACGGTCTGAGCGAGCGGCGGGCGCGGGCGGCCGCGCCGCCGATTGGCGATTGCCAAGGCGGTCAAGCCGGGGCCTGATCGAGGTTTGCGCGGCGGAAGAAGGACCCGCGGATGGACATCGGCGTCTTCATTCCGATCGCCAACAACGGCTGGATCATGTCGGCGACCTCGCCGCAGTACCTGCCGAGCTTCGACCTCAACAAGGAGGTGACGCTGAAGGCCGAGCGCTACGGCCTCGATTTCGCGCTCTCGATGATCAAGCTGCACGGCTTCGGCGGCGAGACCCATTTCTGGGACTACGCGCTGGAGAGCTTCACCCTGATGGCGGGCCTGGCCGCCGTCACCGACCGCATCAAGCTCTACGCCTCTGTGCCGGTGCTGGCGGTGCCGCCGCCGTTCGCGGCGCGGATGGCGGTGACCATCGACTCGATCAGCCACGGCCGCTTCGGCCTCAACATCGTCTCCGGCTGGCAGAAGGCCGAGTACGACCAGATGAATATCTGGCCCGGAGAGCCGCACTTCCTGCGCCGCTACGACTACTGCGCCGAGTACGTGAGCGTGATGAAGCAGCTGTGGGAGACCGGCCAGAGCGACTTCAAGGGCCAGTTCTTCACCATGAACGATTGCCGGCTGCTGCCCAAACCGACCGCGAAGATCGACATCATCTGCGCCGGCCAGAGCCAGGCCGGAGTCGACTTCGCCGCCGCCCACGCCGACTACAACTTCTGCTTCGGCATGGGCCTGAACGAGCCGACCAAGTGCCAGCCGTCGGTGCAGCGCAATGTCGACGCCTCGATCAAGAGCGGGCGTAAGTGCGAGGCGCTGCTGCTGTTCATGATCATCGCCGACGAGACCGACGAGGCCGCTCACGCCAAGTGGGAGCACTACAAGCAGGGCGCCGACCTCGACGCCATTGCCTGGATGAACCATCAGGGCGAGGCCGATCCGCGCGGGGCGCTCGACGTCTCGGCCATCTACATGAGCCGCCCGCCCAGCGCGATGAACCTCAACATCGGCACCCTGGTCGGCTCCTACGAGACGGTGGCGCGGCTGATGGACGAGATCGCCGAGGTGAAGGGCGCAGCCGGGGTGATGCTGACCTTCGACGACTTCCTGGTCGGCCTCGACCAATTTGGCCAGCGCATCCAGCCGCTGATGAAGACGAGGGCGCATGTCCACGTCGCCGCCTGATCGCCCGACCGTTCCGCGTGAGGGCGCGGTGACGCTGCCGGCGCGGCCGGAGAACCTGCCCATCGATCCCGCCACCACGGCGCTGATCGTGGTGGACATGCAGAATGCCTACGCCTCCTCCGGCGGCTACCTGGATCTCGCCGGCTTCGACATCGCCGGCGCTGAGGCGGTGATCGAGCGCATCGCGGCCACCGTGGCCGCGGCGCGGGCGGCGGGCGTGCTGGTGGTGTTCTTCCAGAACGGCTGGGACCAGGACTACGTGGAGGCCGGCGGCCCCGGCTCGCCCAACTGGTGGAAGTCCAACGCGCTGAAGACCATGCGAGACAAGCCGGAACTGCAAGGCACGCTGCTGGCCAAGGGAGGCTGGGACTACGACCTGGTCGAGCGCCTCAAGCCACAGCCCGGCGACGTGGTCATCGCCAAGCCCCGCTACAGCGCCTTCTACAACACCGCCCTCGACTCGTTGCTGCGGGCGCGGGGCATCAAGACCCTGGCCTTCTGCGGCATCGCCACTAACGTCTGCGTGGAGAGCACGCTGCGCGACGGCTTCTTCCTGGAATACTTCGGCGTCTTGCTGGAAGACGCCACCCACCAGGCCGGCCCGGCCTTCCTGCAGGAAGCCAGCGTCTACAACGTCGAACAATTCTTCGGCTGGGTGTCGAACACCGCCGACTTCTGCGGCACGATCAGCCAGGCGCCGCCAGCGACCTAGCCCTTCAAGTTCAGCAGATATTCCTTCCGATCCAGCGGGTTGAGGTCCGAGCGCGGGCGGGTGGGGGCTGGCGTGGGCGCCGGCTGGTAGTGGCTGAATGCGGTTTCCAGCAGCCCCTCTCCGCGGGTCAACGACGGCAGCGCCTGTTGCAGCGCCCGGATCCGCGCCGCCGGGATCGCACCCTCCAGCACCAACGCGGCGCCCTGCACGCCGGAGCCCTCCGGCAACGCCCCCAGCCGCGCCAGCAGTGACGACAGCGGCCCCAGCGCGTCGTCCGGGAACTCCAGCCGGAAGTGATGCATCGGCTCATAGACCCGCGTGCCCGCCCGCTTCAGCGCGCTCATCAGCACCAGCGGGGTCAGCAATCGGTGCGCAGCCGGGGTGCTGGTGGCCCAGTGCCGGTAGCGGATGCCCTCGGTCATGGCGACGAGGCAGTCGGTGACCTGCCAGCCGTAGAGACCCTGGCGCAGGGTCTCATGCACCGCCTCCTCCACCGCCTTGTGGAACGAGAGCGGCATCGAGCCATACTCGACCTCCAGCCGGAAAGTGACGCCAGAGCCGACAGGGGCAGGTTCGACCCTTAGCCCCACGGCGGCGATGAACGGCCAAGGCGGATACTCCGCCGCCGAGCCCACCCCGACCACCCGTTCGACGCAGATCGGGCTGGTCTCGCGGAACTCGACCTCGACCCCGAAGTCCCGCGCCAGGGTCTCCTCGATCACCTCCTTCTGCACCTCGCCGTAGAGCGAGAGGTAGATCTCCTGGCGCACGTCGTCCTGGCGCAGATTGATCAGCGGATCCTGCTCGGCGAGCTGGGCCAGCGCCGCGTGGAGGCGGCCCTTGTTGGCGGGGCGGCGCGGCTGCACCACCGTCTCCAGCGTCGGCGGCGCGAAGTGGTGCGCCTGGCCAGCCGAGCGCGGCGCGCCGATGGCGTCGCCGATGCGCACGTCGCCCAGCCCCCACAGCTTGCCGATCCGCCCGGCCTCGAGCACCTCGCCCGGCCGGTCCGAGCCGCGCTCGAACACACTGATCGCGGTGACCTTGCGCTCGCCGCCGCCGGACATCGCCAGCCGCTCGCGAACGTGCACCGCGCCGCCGAACAGGCGGGCGAAAGCGATCTTCTCGCCCGACGGCCCGCGATCCACCTTGAACACCGTGCCCGACACCGGCGCCGCGGCATCGCCGACCTCAGACGGCAGCAGGCTGGTGAGCCCATCCATCAGCGCCCCGACGCCCGCGCCGGTGATCGCCGAGCCGAGAAACACCGGATGGGCCAGCGCTAGCTTGGTCTGGGTCGCCAGCGCAGCGCGCAAGCGACCCGGCGGGGCGCGGCGGCCCTCCCCGATATAGGCCGCCAGTAGCCGGTCGTCGTTCTCGGCCAGCCGCTCGGCCAAGATCGCCGAGAAGGCCGGGTCGTCGGGCCCGAACGGGACGAACGCCGCCGCGCGCATCCCGAGCTCGGTGACCTGGCCCATCGGCACGAAGACCCGGGTCAGCTTCTCGCCGATCGCGGCCAGCACGCGATCACCATCCGCCCCGCGCCGGTCGATCTTGTTGACGAACAGCAGAGTCGGGATGCGCAGCCGCTGCAGCGCCCGCATCAGGATGCGGGTCTGCGCCTGCACGCCCTCGACGGCGGAAATCACCAGCACCGCGCCGTCGAGCACGCTCAGCACCCGTTCCACCTCGGCGATGAAGTCTGGGTGGCCGGGCGTGTCGATCAGATTGACGGTGACATCGCCGATGACGAACGACACCACCGCCGATTTGATGGTGATGCCGCGGGCGCGCTCCAGCGCCAGGCTGTCGGTCTGGGTGTCGCCGCCGTCGACGCTGCCGATGTGGTCGATAACCCCCGCGGCGTAGAGCAGCCGTTCGGTGAGACTGGTTTTACCGGCGTCTACGTGCGCCAAAATCCCCAAGTTCAAGCATCGCATCCCGCGTCATGTCCTCTGGATGGGTTGGAAGGCCCGTCTGGATGGTCATGAAGTCGCGGGGCATCTGTCTCTCCGGGTTGCTGTGAACGGCGCAGGCTTACAGCAAAGCGAGTCGCCAGGCGAACGCTGGTATGCTTGGCTTGGCGGCCAGCGCAGGAGCCGCCATGCCGAAGGCCGTGATCACCCCGCCCGGGACCGGCGTCCCCATCGCCCCGTTCTCGCCGGGCACGCTCGCGGACGGCGTCGTCTACGTCTCCGGCACCCTGGCGTTCGACAAGGACAACAACGTCGCCCACGTCGGCGACGCGGCTGCGCAAACGAGGCAGGTGCTGGAGACCATCAAGCGCGTCATCGAGACCGCCGGCGGCACGATGGACGACGTCACCATGAACCAGATCTTCCTGAAGGACTGGGCCGACTACGCCGCCATCAACCGCGTCTATGCCGAGTTCTTCCCGGGCGAGAAGCCGGCGCGCTACTGCATCCAGTGCGGGTTGGTGCGGCCGGACTTCCTGGTGGAGATCGCCTCCATCGCCCACATCGGCGCGCGCTGAGGCCGGCGAGGTGGAGCACAACGGCCGCAAGGCGGATCACGACATCGAGCCGATGTTCCTGGCCCGCTGGTCGCCCCGCGCCTTCACCGGCGAGGTCATCGACGAGGCGACGCTGATGCGCCTCTTCGAAGCGGCGCGCTGGGCGCCCTCGGCATTCAACCTGCAGCCCTGGCGCTTCGTCTATGCGCGCCGCGACACGTCGGACTGGCCGCGGCTGCTGGATGTGCTGATCCCCTACAACCGCGCCTGGGTGGCCAGCGCCTCGGCGCTGATCTTCGTCATCTCCGACCGCTTTCGCCGCGCGCCCGGCGCCGAGCCGGAGCCGCTCTACAGCCACTCTTTCGACGCAGGCGCCGCCTGGGCCTG
>Ga0265338_10009638_pt1 | contig 11461 bp, 10 predicted proteins | sample 42126metaG_FD_193579 | JGI IMG/M metagenome (GOLD analysis project Ga0265338, IMG submission 193579) | Rhizosphere microbial communities from Carex aquatilis grown in University of Washington, Seatle, WA, United States - 4-21-26 metaG | ecosystem: Host-associated > Plants > Roots > Rhizosphere... | reverse complement strand
ATCTCCCTCCTCAAAAACTCGCTCCGAACACGTTATCGCGAGGTTTTACGAGCGCAGCCAAAAAAACAAATTTTCGTTCTTTGACAACCTAATCTTCCGCCTTTAAATCGCGCGACATCAAATCCCGGACACCCCGCCGCACGTCTTTGCCCTCGTATAACATCGCGAAGACTTCCGCGATGATCGGCGTGGTGACCTCATGGCGCCGCGCGAGCTGATACGCGGATCGCGTGGTCGGATACCCCTCGGCGATGGCATGCATACTCGCAGCGACATCAGCCGGTTTCTCGCCGCGGCCGCAACGTTCACCAAAGGATCGATTGCGGCTGTGTTGGGAAAAACACGTGACCATCAAGTCGCCAAGGCCGCTCAAACCGGTAAACGTGTCCGCCTGCGCACCGCAGGCCACGCCCAGCCGGCGAATCTCCGCAATCGCCCGCGTCACCAGCGCGGCTTTCGAATTGTCACCAAAGCCGAGTCCGTCCGCCACGCCGGAAGCGATGGCGATCACGTTTTTCAACGCGCCACCGAGTTCGACGCCCAGCACATCCGCCGTCGTGTAAACGCGGAAGGTCGAGCAACTGAAAATCTTTTGCACTTCGGCCGCGGCAGGAAGGTCTTTGCTGGCAGCCACAATCGCGGTCGGAATGCCGCGCGCCACTTCGATGGCAAACGACGGCCCGGACAGCGCCGCGTGCCGCGCGCGCGGCGCATTTTCCGCGAGCACCCCGCACATGGTAAGGCCGCTATCGTACTCAATGCCTTTCGTCACACTGACCACGATGCCGGGAAATTCTTTAAGCGCCTTGGTCACTTCACGGAATGCCTTGGAAGGAACCGCCACCACCACGCACTCGGCATCGAGCACGGAGTTCAGGTTTGTCTCCAGCCTGATTTCGCGGGGCAATTTGATTCCGGGAAGAAACCGTTCGTTCTGTCCGCTGCGCCGGATTTCGTCCACTTGCTCGGGATCATGTCCCCAGAGGACCGTCTCCAGCCCGCATCGATGGAGCAGCCCCGCCAGAGCGGTTCCCCAGGCGCCGGCGCCGAGCACGGTTACCTTCACGGGGTCGCCTCCTTTTTCTTGAATTGAATCCGGTTCTCGGTGCCGTTGAGCAAACGTTGGATGTTCTTTCGATGTTTCAAAATAGCCAGCGCGCCAATTGCCGACATCACCGCCGTCAACCCCACATCGCGGGTCGTGAACCAGGTGGCGAATGGCAACGAAAATGCCGCCCCAATGGAACCGATGGAAACGTAGCGCGTCGTCACAAATAAAATAATGAAAATCGCCAGAATGATGGCCAGTGCCGTGGGAACAAGGGCAATGAGCACGCCGGCCGAGGTCGCGATGCCTTTGCCTCCTTTGAAATTAAGCCAGCAGGTGAAGTTGTGGCCAAGAATTGCTGCGACGCCCGCGGTGAGGCGTAAATACCCAAGCGGCGCGCCAGGCAACAATTGCTCCACCACCGACGCCGCGATGATGACAGCCACCCAGCCTTTGAACGCGTCCATCAGCAAAACAAAAATGCCAAAGCCCTTGCCAAGCACGCGAAAGGCATTGGTGGCGCCGATATTCCCGCTGCCGACGGTGCGAATGTCCACCCCGCGCGCTTTGGCCACGAGAAAACCCGTGGGAATGGACCCGAGCAGATAGGCCACCAGCGCCGTCGCGATGTAACTGAGAACAGACACGGGGGTTACTTTATGAGTCCACGGTCGAAGTTCAAAAAGAAAAATTTATCGTCAGCGCAAAATTTGCGAAGGGAAAGCCAATCGTTTCGGCTTTCAGTCGCGCGCAGGCGCTGGCAAACTCGCGCCGTGATGACTTCAAAAGTTCGCGTGGCAGTTCTCGGCGTTGGCTCTCTCGGCAAGGAGCACGCTCGCATTTACTCCGAATTGGCCGCGGCCGGACACGTTGAATTCGCTGGCGTTTATGATATTTCGACGGAATCGGCGCGGAAATTCGCCCAGAAATACCAGGTGCGCGCCTTTGCTTCGATCGCCGAAGCGGGCGCCGCGGCTGATGCCCTGAACATCGTCACGCCAACCACCACGCATTATGACATCGCAAAAGCGCTGCTGGCGGAAGGAAAACATGTGCTGGTGGAAAAGCCGATGACCGACAGCAGCGCGCAAGCGGCGGATTTGGTGCAACTGGCGCAGCAAAAGAATTGCGTTTTGCAGGTCGGCCACGTGGAACGGTTCAATCCGATTTTCAAATACCTCGAAAGCGCGGCGGCACATCCGCGGTTCATTGAAACCCATCGCCTATCGCCCTACCCTGCTCGCTCCACGGACATTGGCGTGGTGCTGGATTTGATGATTCATGATTTGGATGTCGTGCTCGCGTTCGTGAAATCGCCGGTGACGCACGTCGACGCCGTCGGAATTCCGGTATTGAGCAAATCGGAGGACATTGCGAACGCGCGGTTGCGTTTTGCCAATGGCTGCGTCGCCAATCTCACGGTGAGCCGCGTCAGCCCGGAGCGCATGCGCAAAATCCGCGTGTTCAGCGGCGGCGACACGCCGAGCTATATCTCGCTCGATTATCGCGCACAGGAAGGATTTATCTATCGCATCGCCCGCGATGGCGAGGAAGAAAGTTCATTGCTCAAGAAACTGCTGGCAGCGAAGGACTCAACGATTGTCAGCGCCTTCGGCGGCAAACGAATCGTGCGCGAACCGGTGCCGATCGCGAAAGACGAACCGCTCAAACTGGAGTTGCAGCATTTCGTCGAATGCGTTCGCGAAAAACAGACGCCGATGGTGAGCGGCGAATCGGCGAAACGAGCGCTGGATTTGGCATTCGAGATTACGCGTCTGGCGCAACAGACCATGTAGGAGACGGCGAAAGGGGGCTCTATCTTGAAAATCCGCAATCAAACCAAAAGAAGTTAGAGACTCCTCACGGCGTCTCCTACGAGAATAGGGAATGAAGCCCAAGCAAATAATGCTCATTGCGGGAGAAGCCAGCGGCGATATGCTGGGGGCGGAACTCGTCAATTCCCTGCGCGCGGAACTCACCGCGGCGGACATTTCCTACACACCCGATTCCCAACCCTTGCATACGGGACTTGAGCCGCGTTTTTTCGGCGCGGGCGGCCCCCGCATGGCGGCGGCGGGCGTGGAACTCGCGTTCAACATGACGGAGCATTCCATCATCGGAATTCCCGGCTTGAAGAGTTATCTGGATGGCCGCCGCAGGTTCAATGCGCTGTTAAAGCTCGCCATCGAACGGCAGCCGGATGTGATCGTCGGGATCGATTACAATTATTTCAACCTGAAATTCGCCCGCGCGATACGACAATACGCCAGCCGTCGTTCGGGGTGGTTTCACGATTGGCGCCCGAAAATCGTCAAATACATCTCGCCGCAGGTCTGGGCTTCGCGGGAGGGACGTGCGCATCAGATCGCCAATGATTATGATTTGCTGCTCAGCATTTTCCCTTTTGAGAAGGATTGGTACGCACGGCGCGTTCCAAAGTTGCATGTCGAATTTGTGGGGCATCCCATGGTGGAACGGTTTCTCGGGTCCAAAATCCAAAGTTCAAAATCCCAGGGAATAGCCGGCGCGCCCCAAATCCTGCTTTTGCCGGGCAGCCGAACGAAAGAGTTGCAACGGCATTTGCCGGTGATGCTCGGGGCCTTGAGGTTGATCCGTGAAAAAATACCGCAAAGCCACGCGCGAGTCGTTTTGCCGGATGACGCTCTCGCCGCGCAAGCGAAGTCGTTGAGTGTGCCTCCGGAAGTGGAGATTCAAATCGGCAATTTGCCCGAGGCGCTGGCAGCGGCCGATCTGGCCATCGCCTCCACGGGAACCGTCACGATGGAATGCGCGTTCTTCGGCGTGCCGACAGTGACCCTCTACAAAACCTCCTGGCTCACCTACGAGCTTGGTAAAAGGATTGTGAAAGTGAAATCGCTCACGATGCCGAATCTTCTGGCCGACGAGGAAGTTTTCCCGGAGTTCATCCAAAATGACGCGACACCGGAAAATATTTCGCGCGCGGCATTGGAGCTGTTGCCGAGCGAATCGCGGCGTGAATCAATCAAAACAAAATTGATCGGGATAGTGTCTTCACTCGGCGGTCCCGGGGCCTCTCAACGTGCGGCGCGAGCAATCCGGAGCCTAATGGAACCAAGCGCCTCCGGAAGAATTCGAACTGGCTGAAGTCGACTTGCGCATTTTGGATGATCTGAAAACGCATTCGTGGTTGATTCGCTTCGCCGTTTTAACTATTTCTCGCCGTATTGAAAAAAGATTCCCCAGAGATTCCGCGCAAAACGATTTATCGGCTGTCGGTTTATCTGCGCTGCCTCGCGCGTTTGAAGGATAATAATATTCAAACCGTATCGAGCGAGGCACTGGCGAAGGTGGCGGGCGTCAAGCCCACCCAGCTTCGCAAAGACCTGGCCTATTTCGGCCACTTCGGCACGCGCGGCCTCGGGTATGATGTGACCGAATTATCGACCATGATTTCCGACGAGCTCGGCACGACCAGTTTGCAACCGGTCATTCTCGTCGGCGTCGGCAATCTCGGCTTGGCGTTGCTGTCGTATCGCGGATTTGAAAAGGAAGGGTTCGAAATCGTCGCGGCGTTTGATGCCGAGCCCAAACGCCGGCGAGACAAACAAATCAAGCAGCCCATCGTGGGAATGGACGAGTTAAAGGAGTTCGTTCACAAGAACGGCGTGAAGATGGCAATTCTTACGGTGCCAGCCGTGGCCGCGCAGGAAGTGGTCAACCAACTCGTGCAGGCGGGTATCGTTGGCATCCTGAACTTCTCTCCCATCGTTGTTTCCGTCCCGGAAGAAGTGATGGTGAACAACGTAAACGTTGCCATCGAGCTGGAAAACCTCAGCTACTTTATCCAGGACTGATCCGCCGAATGCCGCGAAAATCAGGCCGCCACCGCTTTGGTCTTCCGCTTTTTAACGGGCTTCACCGGCGCAACGGGTTCCACCGGCGCGGGCGCCAGCGGTTCCAGATAAAGGTATCGGCCGCAACTGTCGCACAGCTGGATATCGCGGTCCTGCATGAGCACGGTGATCACCCCAATGGGCAGGCGCATATGACAGCCGGTGCAGACCTGGTTACGAACCACGGCTACGCCTTTCTTATCGCGCGCGCGCAGCCGATCATAATGTCCTAGAATCGGTTCCGGGATCGTGGCGCGAAGTTCGGCGATCTGTTTCTCGCCTCCCTTTTGGTCGCCGAATTCAATGGATTGGAGTTTCAGCAAGTTTTGGATGGTCGAATTCATAAGCCGAATCAATTGTCATTACATAATGTGCCAAAACACGCAAGAGCGAAGTTCAAGTTTTGTGCACTGTTTGAGGGTCTAAACTTGGTCATAAGACAAATTTTCAACGTTAAAAAAGAATCAATAGATTCAAAGACAGGAAGGAAAATATCCCCCAGTCTGTTTTCATCATGGAGCAGTGGGCCGGAAGTTCAATCGTGAAACCAAATCAAAAATTGGCAATTTTTTAACGTGGATTAATGCGGGCCCGGCAGGTTCTCCTTGAAACCGGGCGGTTTTCGAGTTACTTGCAACGCGTGCAGTCCACAGCGGAACGCCTTTTGGAACGCGACCAACCCCTCCTGATTGGCCATCGCGGGTATTGTACGATGGCACCCGAGAACACGCTGCCTTCCTTCGCTCTCGCGCTCGACGCGGGGGCCGACCTCATCGAGTTGGATTATCAACAGAGCAAGGACGGCGTCCCGATGGTGATTCACGATCCGACGCTCGATCGCACGACAGATGTGCGCAAAAAATGGAAACGGCGGAGAATCAAAGTCGCGCAAAAGACGGCGGCGGAAATTCAAACACTCGACGCCGGCGCGTGGTTCGACGCGAAGTTTGTGGGAGCGAAGGTTCCACGACTCGACGAGGCGCTCGATTATATTTGCGGTCGCGGCGGGGTGCCGCTCATTGAACACAAATCCGGCGATGCGGCCACGCTGGCGACAATGTTGCGCGAGCGGCATCTCATCAACAAAGTGGTGGTGATTTCGTTCAACTGGAAATTTCTGCGGGAGTTGCACACGCTGGAACCGGCGCAAGTCCTGGGAGCGCTGGGTCCGCCGGTGCGATTGAGCAATGGCCGAAGGCCTCTCCATCCGCGACGCCGATTGAGTTCGCGACTGAATGAGCTCGCAAAGACCGGGGCGCGAATTGCGGTTTGGAACCGGAAAGTTTCCAGCCGTGACGTCCGAGCCGCGCATCAGCGTGGCGTGAAGGTGTGGGTTTACACCGTGGATAACGTTCGAGTTGCTCGGCAATTGCTGCGACGCGGCGCGGATGCCCTCATCAGCAACCGAATCGAAGCAATCCAAGCAGCATTCGAACAGGTCTAAGCCGGTGGATCCTTCTTCGCAACTTTCAATTCGATGTGCAGATCGCGCAATTGCTTGGGCTCGACGGTACCGGGCGAGTCGGTCATCAGGTCGGTGCCTTTGGCGGTTTTCGGGAAGGCGATGACGTCGCGGATGCTCGGCGTGCCGCAAAGGATTGCACACAGGCGATCGAATCCGAGGGCGATGCCGCCGTGCGGGGGCGCGCCGTACCTGAACGCTTCGAGCATGTAACCGAAACGGGCTTTGACCAGTTCCGGCGGGATCTGCAATAGCTCCTCGAAAATGGTTTTTTGCACGTCGGGCTGATGAATACGGATTGAGCCGCCGCCGAGTTCCACGCCGTTCACGACCATATCGTAATGCTGGCCGCGAACTTTTTTCGGGTCGGTCTTCAGCAACGGAATGTCCTGCGTGACCGGGGCGGTGAACGGATGATGGCTGGAATACCAGCGGTTCTGTTCACGGTCAAAACCAAGCAACGGGAATTCGATTACCCACAGGAAATCGAAACGATCCGTCGGAATGGTGAGTTTCCCCTGCCCTTTCAAAACGTCCGCGCAATAGAGGCGGATTTTGCCGAGGATTTCGCAGGCGGTGAGCCATTGATCGGCGGCAAACAAAATCAAATCGCCTTCTTCGATTTTCAACTTTGAAATCAGCGCCTGTTTTTCGGTGGCGTTGAAAAACTTCACGATCGGCGATTTCCATTCGCCGCCTTCGACTTTGATGTAGGCGAGGCCTTTGGCGCCGAAACTCTTGGCGTATTCGGTCATGGTCTCGATCTGGCCCTGCGTGGCGCCAGCCATGCCTTTGGCGTTCAGCGCTTTCACGACGCCGCCGTTCGCAATGGCGCCGCTGAACACCTTGAAGGTGCTGGCGCGGAATTCCTCGGTGAAATCAACGAGCTCCATTCCAAAGCGCGTGTCCGGCTTGTCGATGCCGTAGCGATTCAGAGCTTCTTCAAAGCTGATGCGTTTGAACGGCGTGGGTATATCCATGCCGAGGGCGACTTTCCAAATCCGTTTCAGCACGCCTTCGATCAAAGTATAGATGTCCTCGCGCTCGATGAAGCTCATCTCGATGTCGAGCTGGGTGAATTCGAGCTGGCGATCGGCGCGTTGATCTTCGTCGCGGAAGCAGCGGGCGAGTTGATAATAACGCTCCACGCCGGCCACCATGAGGATCTGCTTGAACTGCTGCGGCGATTGCGGCAGCGCGTAAAACAAACCGGGGTTCGTGCGCGCGGGAATCAGGAATTCGCGCGCGCCTTCGGGCGTGGATTTAAACAACACGGGCGTTTCCACTTCAAGGAAGCCCTGCTCTTCCATGAAGACCCGCGTGGCCGTGGCGACTTTGCTGCGCAGTCGGAGATTGCGCGCCATTTCGGGGCGGCGCAAATCCAGGTAGCGATATTTCAGGCGCAACTCTTCATTCACCTTGCTGGCCACTTCCGGATCATCGACGGGGAATGGCAATACTTCGGCAAAATTCAACACTTCGAGTTCCTTGGCCACGACTTCGATTTCGCCGGTCGGGATTTTGGAATTATTGGTTCCTGCCGGGCGTTGGCGGACCTTTCCGGTGATGCTGATGACGCATTCACTGCGCAGCGAGGCGGCTTTTTCGAAAAGCTCCTTCGCCATGTCCGACGGGTCGAAGACGGATTGGGTGCGGCCTTCGCGGTCGCGGATATCGATGAAGATGAGGCCGCCAAGATCGCGGCGCGAATGGACCCAACCGGACAGGGTGACCGTCTGGCCAATCTGCGCCGGGCGCAATTCGTTACAATGATGCGTTCGTTTCATTTCAAAATGGAATATGGCGGTCGAATATGTCGACCGCACACCTGTCGAAAATGGCGGCGGTCACAGACCGCCGCTACACCTTCCAAGCGAACACGCATAGTGGCGGTGTTTGCATCGGAATTCAAAGAAAAATTCAGGGCTCGAAAACGCCTCGGCACAGTCGCCACCCTCCCAATTAGGGCACAACCCACTCTTACCCCAATTGACTTTGCGCCGCTCGGGGTCGAGGTTGATTCAGGAGAAAGGAATATTATGAAACCATTTCTCGCAGTCATCGTATTGTTCACCCTGCTGGCGACTTATGCGCAGACCACGCCCGGGGGTGACTTGATGGACACGCAAATCCGTCGTCGATTAGCCGCGCGTCCCGATCCGAATCTTTTGACGTTAAGCCAGGAGAAGCCGAATGAAGTCAGGCGCCACGGCGTCAGTTACAGCGGCATTCTGGTGGAATTGGCCAAAACCGATAAACCACTCGAACTTATCAACCCGGCTGCACCGCCCGAATACGGCTCAAGCAATGACAACGTGGTGCGAGATCCGCAAAGCGGACGCGAAGGGCTGAAGCTGTTTTCCATTCGGTTTTAGGGCATTACACCTCGCACCCTGACAACCGACGGGAGTCGGCTCTGAATTCAAATGGAGCGGACTCACGTCCGCTGCTACGACTCCAAGGAAAGGAAACGCAGCCGAGGCGGCTGCGTTTCCCCAAAGAAACAGTCTTAGTCCCGTTCAGGGCAATCGGTGGCCGGGGATGCTGCAAGTCGGTGGCTCGCCGACGGCGCCGATGGTGTACTCGCCACCGTCCGGGCAGCGCATGGTTGCGCGGCCCCTTCCCAAATAGGGCTGGAGATCTTCCCATTTCGCGACCGTTCCCGCCGGCTTATTTTTTTCCGCCGCCCACCGCTGTTTGGCGACGTCAAGCAAGCGCAGATTATTGATGCAGGCACTAGTATTCCCTCCCATCGAGCGACCATTATTTTGTGCCATATTACGAGCCCTGATGAAGTTGGGAATCGCAATGGCCGCCATCGCCGCCGGGATGGCCGGGGCGATCAACAGCGCGTTTCCGCCGCTCTGGCTCGCGTTCGCGACCGTGATCCAACCCTCGTCCGTGTTGGCTCCCACCGCGTAGGTAAATGCGGCTTTGTCCGGGTTCGCGAACGATTGCATCAGCTCCTTCATTTGCGGCGGCATCTGATTATTGCCGGCAAATGCCTGCATCTGGACTTTCATCATGGTCGTGCCGAAGCGCTGGCTCAAATAGCAGAATTGATTTCCTTGCTGCGGCAAATCCGCGGATAATTTTTTGAATTCGTCGGTGGATTTCAGGCCGGCTTTGCCGCCTTTCACCGCGAGCGCTTCCTGGATCATCACGTCACTGCTCGCGAGAAACAAATAGCCGCCGCTCATGGCGATGCTCGGGCGGAGCGTAATGGGAATCGGCACCGGCACGGGCACGGTGCGCATCCTGACGCCGTTCTGATCCACGCTGATCAATCCCGGCGCGCCTTTTTGTTTCAGGACGGCGTCGATGCGTTTGAAGATCGCGTCGTTTTTCACTTTGACGACCAGCATGATCGCGGGTTCCGGAATTTCCAACCGCTCGCGGGTCGGCAGCGGGATGGTCACCATCTTGGAATCGTCGAGGGTCATGACAAACCCGAATTCTCCGTCCAGCGAATCAAGGACCTCATCCAATTTAATGCCGGCACCCTTTTCGAATTGCTGCGGAAACGTCTTCAGGAAGTCTTTCGCCTGCGGAAAGCCGGATTCTTCACATTGTTTTTGAATGATCGACCAGACTTGCGCCGGGTCGAGATCGTAGAAGGCGGCCATGGCGGTGTTCGCGGGCAATAAATCCAAACCGTCCAGCTCGTGTGCTCCCTTGCCGAAGATCGACCACATGAAACCGTTGCCCTGGCCGGCATAGTGGTGAATGATCATCTTGTTGTAATACATGCCCGGTTCGCGGGCGATGGAGCTCATGCCGATGCCGCTGATGTCTTCGAGGCCGCTGTCTTTGATGAGGCGCGTGCCGATGCCGAAGGCGTTATCAATGACCTGGCGTTGGTCTTGGAGGTTGGGGAGAGCGCCGACCACGCCGTGCCATTTCTCAACCTGGCCGGAAAGGTTCTTGAGCCATTGTTCGGTGCTGAGATAAAGATACAGGTTGCCGCCGGTATCCAGCTTGGAAGTGACTTCCTTGAAGCTGGTGGTTTCCGCGGATTCACCTCCGAGGGATTTTACGCTAACGGGACCCGGCGATTTGGCTTTGGGTTTGCAGCCTTCCACCGCAACAAAAGTTATTCCCGCAAGGGCCAGAATGATTGCGAATGCACCGAATTTTTTCATAGGCAGATAGTTAGTTCACCGTCCTGCGGAAATGGCTATCCTATTACACGGAAGAAAGCAAAGCTAATCTGTCTGGTTTTTCGCGGTTTTCATTGGAATGGATTTTAAGGAAGGTAAATTCTGGAACTTGGGATGGGGGTGAGTGGCCCATGGATTGTTTTGATTGGACTGGGTCGGACAAGGTGCGACGCCTTCTGCGAGTGACGAATGCGGAGCACAAATTGTGGGACGAGAGAGGCGGGGCAACAAAAGTTTTTTTTCACCCTCCAAATCGCTCAAAAAGGCCGCAAATTCTCCAAAAATCAACCACTTACAATGCGTGGATGCATTCGCCTTTGGGGGGCGGCCCGTGAGAGTGTCTCTGTGGACAGGATGCCGGATGCACGTTGCCAAAACCTGCTTGGTTTCCGCTTTCATTGGCTCCATTCTTCTCCCTTCTTTTGCTGTGCTCTTTATAGCACGCGTGTCAAATCTGAAGGCGAGGCGCGGGCATTCCACAGAAAACAGTGAGGAACCATTTCTCTCTTGGATTTTCAACAACGGAAGCTCATAGTCATTTCATGAAGAGGAATTCCCGGACTGATCGCCGCGCTTTCACTTTAATCGCACTGCTAGTTGTTCTTGCCGTGTTGGCCATTCTCGCCGCAATGCTCCTGCCGGCATTGGCCAAAGCCAAGCAACGGGCGCAGCGCATCAGCTGCGTCAATAATTTGAAACAAGACGGGCTGGCCGTCCGGATCTGGGAGGGAGATAACCATGACAAATATCCCACGGCGGTTTCCACCAAAATGGGAGGGACGTTGGAATGGGTGGCGGGCGGAAATGCGTTTCGCCATTTCCAGGTGATGTCCAACCAATTGAGCACGCCGAAGGTTCTGGTTTGTCCCGCCGATACCCGGCAGCCGGCTCGGGATTTCGTCCATCTTGAAAATCA
>Ga0265338_10009636_pt1 | contig 11462 bp, 9 predicted proteins | sample 42126metaG_FD_193579 | JGI IMG/M metagenome (GOLD analysis project Ga0265338, IMG submission 193579) | Rhizosphere microbial communities from Carex aquatilis grown in University of Washington, Seatle, WA, United States - 4-21-26 metaG | ecosystem: Host-associated > Plants > Roots > Rhizosphere >... | reverse complement strand
TCTGATGGGCGAGCGCACGCCGCATCTCGATGGACAGGCGCGGGCGGCGCTGATCGGCCTGACTGCATCCCACACCCGCGGCCACATTATTCGCGCGATTCTCGAAGGTGTCGCCTTCAGCTTGCGCGATACGTTTACGATCTTCGCCGAGATGAACGTGCCCGTGAAGAGTATTCGCCTCGGCGGTGGAGGCGCGCGCTCCGGTCTATGGAGGCAGATCCAGGCTGATATCTACGGCCATGACGTCGAGATCGTCGAAGCCGAAGAGGGAGCCGCCTACGGAGCAGCCATTCTGGCAGGCGTAGGTGCGGCGCTCTGGCCTTCGGTGGACGCAGCCTGCAACGCTGTCATCCGCGTGAAACAACGCGTACCCGCCCAGGCCGACGTAGCTTCGAAGATGAACGGCTCGTACGCCGCTTACCGGCGCGTCTATCCCGCCACAAAGGCTGTATTCAAGACCTAACCTTAGTCGCGACTATGATTTAGCCCGCATTTACATATATTTTTGTACGTACAAATAAAGGGAAGCAGCGAAATCTGCCCGAATCAAAAGTGAGTCGCGCTCGTCGTCTACAATACCCTTTGCCGGGCCGGAAACAGCCCTTCCAGCGACGATCGATGTCAAGGTCGAGGTAAGCGTCGCCCGCTGCAAAATTCTGCGTCCTGCGGCTTCGCAGAGGCCCTCTACGACTTTTCAATGACTTGCACGGAGACTCAACGACTTAGCTCTTGACGAGCTCTCGCAACCGCTCCGCGGCAATCTCAGGCGTGATGTCCCGCTGCGGTGATCCGAGCATTTCAAACCCGACCATAAACTTGCGGATCGTCGCCGAGCGCAGCAGTGGCGGATAGAAGTGCGCATGGAAGTGCCACTCGGGATGATCGACACCATCCGTCGGCGATTGGTGAAATCCCATCGAGTAAGGGAAGGGAACGCCAAACACTTTGTCGTAGGTAGAGGTGACTCGTTGCAGGATGTCGCTCAGCGAACGCACATCGTCCGCCACGAAGTCCGCCATGCTTCCAATATGGCGGCGGCTGCACACCAGAACTTCGAACGGCCACACCGCCCAGAAGGGCACCAGCGCGACGAAACCGTCGTTCTGACAGACCACGCGCACGCGCTGTCGCTCTTCCACTCCAACGTAGTCGCACAGCAGACATTTGCCGTGCGCCTTCAGATACGTCCGCTGTGCTATCAGCTCCTTGGACGGCTCTCCAGGGATCGATGCCGTCGCCCAGATCTGGCAATGAGGATGCGGATTGCTCGCTCCCATCATCGCGCCGCGGTTCTCGAAAATCTGCACGTGATGGATGGAGTCGAGACTGCCGAGTTCGCGGAATTGCTCCACCCACGTGTTGACCACGAGTTCGATTTCGCGCGACGGCATGGTCGCCAGAGTCAGATCGTGGCGCGGCGAAAAACAGATCACGCGACAGATACCCGGTTCACTCTCCGCAACCAGCAGGCCAAGATCTTCCTCGTCGAGACGCTCGCGCCGGACTTGCGGCTTTAGAGCCGCGAAGTCGTTATCGAACACAAATGTCGAAGTGTAGGCAGGATTGCGAATTCCTCCGGCGCGCGCATTTCCCGGGCAGAGGTAGCAATTCGGATCGTACGCAGGCTCGGATGCGCCCGGTAATGTCGCCACTTCTCCTTGCCAGGGACGGGTCGCACGATGGGGAGACACCAGCACCCATTCATTAGTGAGCGGGTTAAGTCGGCGATGCGGGTCTTCGGTGAGTTTCACGTTCCAGCCTCGCAGCATTTTACGCTGAAGGGAGGCCGTCGTTGCGGCGGGGAGCCTTTCTCCGCACTCCCTGCTGAGGGACTGGATTCACTGCGAGTCCAGGCAGGCGCGGACTTGCCTTATGGATCTCCAAGAAATCGAACGCCAACAACTACTGCAACTCCGGATCACGGAGTACAATCTGTCGCTATCTATGGCCACCGTCGATTTCAAGTCCTTTCGGTCTTCCTTTCAGGGGCAGGTATTTCAACCTGAGGATCTCGGCTACAACGAGGCGCGACAGATCTGGAATGCGAGCATCAACAAGCATCCGTGGGCGATCGCTCGATGCTCCGGCGTCGCTGACGTGGTTGCCTCGGTCCAGTTCGGACGCGCCAGTAACCTGCTGACCGCGATTCGTGGCGGTGGGCACAACGTAGGCGGCCGCGCGCTTTGTGACGACGGCCTGGTGATCGATCTGTCCCGGATGAAGGCCGTCTTCGTAGACGATGCGCCCCGAAGAGTGCGCGTGCAAGGCGGGGCAACTCTTGGCGATATGGATCGGGAGACCCATGTCTTTGGGCTGGCAGTTCCGGCGGGTATCGTACCGAAGACGGGTATCGGTGGCCTGACCCTGGGAGGTGGAGTTGGTTGGCTGATTCGCAAGCACGGGATGACTATCGACAATCTGTTGTCGGCACAGGTGGTGACGGCGGACGGCAAAGTGCTGACCGCCAGCGCATCACAAAACGAAGATCTCTTCTGGGCGCTCCGGGGCGGAGGAGGAAATTTCGGGGTCGTCACTTCCTTCGAGTTCCAGGCCCACGCGGTGAAGACGATCCTGGGCGGCCTGCTGCTCTACCCGCGGGCGATGGCCGTGGATGTGATCCGCCACTTCCGTGACTACATGGTGTCTGCTCCGGACGAGCTTACGGCCTATGCCGTGCTGCTGCACGGTCCCGACGGTTCTCCGCTGATTGGCGTGATGCCGTGTTATTGCGGCAACATCGCCGACGGGGAGCGGGTGCTGCAGCCCCTGCGGAAGTTCGGGAGCCCGATTGCGGATAGTATCCAGCCCATGCCGTTTCCCGCGATGCAGGCTCTGCTGGCCCCATCGTTCCCCGATGGGAATCAGAACTACTGGAAGTCAACGCTGCAACGGGAATTGTCCGATGACGCAATCTCGGCAATTGTCGAGCACGCGAACCGCTTGAGTTCTCCTCTGTCTGTTGTGGCTGTGGAATACTACGGCGGCGCCGCGGGCCGGATTGCGAGCGAGGCCACCGCGTTTCCGCACCGGAACTTGCCGTGGGATATCTTGTTTATTGCGCAGTGGACGGATGGGGCGCAGACGAACCTGCACCGCGACTGGGCGCGATCTGGCGAGGAGATACTGCGCCCTTTCTCACAGAACGCGCACCTGCTGTCTGCGCTCGACCAGGAGGCCGATGACGTGATCAAGACCGCATTCGGTCCAAACCTGACACGACTGGCCGCTATCAAAAAGAAATACGATCCGACTAATTTTTTCCGCGTGAACCACAACATCAGCCCAGAGACGCAAGAGGGGGCCGCGTAGGGGGCCGCGTAGGGGGCCGCGTAAAGAGTGGCGCGTGAACGCTGGCAAAGCGCTGCCGGGCCGGGCTCGTTCCCAAAGAGGGGTTTGCGCCGGAACGAGCGCTGAAAATCAGGGCCTTACCGAGTTTCCCATCATCAAGGCGAAGAGCAGTGGCAGGTAGATGACTGTGGCCTGCAGCACGTGGCGTGCGCGCATTTTTGAAGGCGCGCTGGCCAGGGGCAGGTTCAGGAACGCGAGACGAATTCCAAAGTAGAGAAGCGCGAAGCCGAGCACGACCGCACCCACCAGATAAATGCGGCCGGCCATTCCCATAAAGCTGGGCAGAAGGCTGACCGGAATCAGGGCGATTGAATAGATCAGAATTCGGCGCGCGGTCGAGCGTCCATCTTGCTCGACCACCGGCAGCATCTGGACTCCACCGCTGGCGTAGTCTTCACGGTAGAGCCACGCGATCGAGAAAAAGTGGGGAAATTGCCACACGAACAGGATGGCAAACAAGACCAGCGTGCCCCATTCCAGTTGTCCACGAGCGGCGGTCCAGCCCAGAACTCCGGGCATCGCTCCGGGAAAAGCTCCGACGAAGGTACAGATTGGCGAAATTCGTTTCAGCGGAGTGTAAGCCGCGAGATATACAACCGACGTCAGGAAAGTCAGCAATCCCGTCAGAGGATTGGTGAAGACGGCCAGATAAATCGACCCGCCAACGGCGGCGAGAACTCCGACAGCGGTGGCGTGAAACATGCTCATGCGGCCTGCGGGCAAGGGACGAAGAGCGGTCCGGCGCATGTTGGCATCTACGTCATGCTCCATGACCTCGTTCAACGCCGCAGTGCCGCTTGATACCAAGCCGATCCCCAGTAGGGAGTGGAATAGCCCCCAGCTAATCCATGAGACGCCCGCCTTGTGGGCTCCGAAGAAATATCCGCACCACGCGGTCATGACGATCAGGGTCGTGACCCGGAGTTTCGTCAATTCGGCATAGTCGCGAAGTAGGGAAGTCGCCCGTGTGCGGAACCCAGAGAGAGGCAATGTCATCGTGCTCATGAATTAGGCCGTGTCACCGTTCACGAAGATCTTGAGTTGCTGGCTACGTTGCTGGCTACAGAAGAACACGCGGGACCCCACTCCGCTGCGTGCTCCAAGGACTGCATAGGTACTCTGATAGCTTTCGAAAGTCAAGTGCAAACGCAAACGCGACTGCCCATCAGGCTAACACATCGGCCGTGATTCAGTCGGCGCCTTCACTTACGGACTCGACGAAGATCCTGTCGAGCCAAATATTTCCGGAGGGTCGAAGAAACATTTGTGCCAGAAAGCCGAGTCCGAGAGCTTGCCCGCTCTCCACTGCTGAAGCACAGGTAGAGTGGCGGCGATCATGCCTCCATCGGCGGAGTCGAAGATCAGGACGACACCGGCCAGCTCCTGCGGTGCCTGGGCCATCTCCGTGACACTTTTCTCCAGCAGGAATTTCGCATATCCCAGCCGCGCCTGCTGCCCGACCTCCCTGGAATTCTCGTCGACCCTCTGAACCGAGATGATCTTCACGTTCTTTCCGCGCAGGGGCTCCCAATCCCCTGGAAATTGAGCGGTCTCTTCGCGGAGTACGTGAAACAAGTCCGCGGCGGCTGCCTGTCCGGAGATGGCGGGCGCGTCGGAGTCGGGAATGCCTTCCGGCATCTCAACGCTGTTACGCCAGATCCAGCCACGCGACAGGCCGGAAACGCGCACATGCACCCAATCGGCGCTGAAATCCAGCATTTCGAATTCATCGTGCATGCTGGCCAGAAACTGCGGCTTCGCAGTCAGGCTGGGAGCATCGACCACGGGAGTGCCGGATTTCTTCACCGCGACCAGGTTCTTGGGGTGAGCCTGATTCTTGAGAATCTCTTCCAGGTTCTTCGCCTCTGCCTGCAGGGCGGCAGTCGCCTTGTCGGCGGCGGTTGCCTGCGCGCTTGGCCGGTTCGCGTGCTCTTGCGCGGCCAGACTCTGGCTCAACGAGGAAGAGAAGCTGCGATCGGAGTCGGCGCTTGCTGACGGCGCGGAGGCCTTCGGCTCGGCCGCCGTTGCAGGCGCGGGGGAAGTCTTTGTGCTGGCGGTTGGCGTCGAGGCGCCGCCTGTTGAGTCTTTGGCAAGTTGTTCCGCGAGTTGATCGAGCAGGTCCGTTTCGAGGCGGCCGTTCGAAGTCAGCAACTGATATCCAGAGTGGGCTGCTGCCGGATCGCTGTACCAGGCGGTCACTTTCGTGCTGACTCGTACGACTGAGCCACCTGCGGCGATCGCCGTGACCTGCACCGCCGTCTGATAATAGCCGTGCTGGTAGCGGTCGAGCGGATGTTCAGCGCTTTGGGCAAATCCGTCCAGCACCGGCAAGTGTCCGCCCAGACTGGTCTGCATCGTCTTCAGCGTTTTCTCGATGACGACTTTCGACTGCGGGAAGGTGCGTTCGCAGGGGGCCGTTTGCGCTCCCATCGAGGGTGCGAAGAGAGTCACGGCTAAGGTCCACCTCAAGCCCCATCGCGCAACCCGCCCCCGAAGTTTCATTCCAGACCTCATGGCACGAACTCCAGTTGATCCCGCAAGATCCATCCATGCTGTCCGTCGTGGGTTTCCACTCCGAGCCAGTAAGGTGTCGAAATCACAATCAGGACTTCGGTACCGGAGGGCAGCGACTTCAAGGTGCTGGCGGTATGGAAGGGAGCGGATTTGAGCGGAGCTCCCGGCGCCTTCACCAGTCGCTCCACCTGTTTGCGAAGGTCTAGAATGCGCTGCTCTAAGGTCTGTGGGGTCGCCGACCGGGCATTCGAGTCGGGCGGGGCGCTCGTAGCTACATCACTCGGGGCAGGGACCGGTGCCGGAGTTGGAGCAGGGGGCGTCGGCTGATCGACAAGCACAGGCTGTTCTTTCTTCGCCAACCGCTCCTGTTTCTCTTTTTCCGCTTCTACGGTCTGCGACTTCATGGACTCCATGGCGTCGAGGTGGTCGTGGATGTCCTTGTATTCCGCACCCTCAACCGAACCATTGGAGGGGTGCGTCACATGCCGGGAGTCCTCCACAAACAGCGCATCGATGCGAAGGACTGTGTTGCTATCACCCTGCGGTTGAACGACATAACGGACAGCCAGGGTTCCGACGTCGTTGCTGTTCTTGAAATTTCGAGGATCGAGCGCCTTCAATCGCACCTTGTAGAAAACCTTGCCGCCTTCGTTCCAGGCAGGAAACACGCGAGTGGAGGTTTCTTGGGTAGCTCCTGAAATGTATTCGTCTTTGGCGTATTCCTGGCTGCCCCGGATGATTCCGTTCTGAACCACCTCCTGGACGGCCTGCGAGACCTCGGCTTCGGGAAAAGGAACGTTCACAATAAGCCCGGCGCCGTACTGGACGGCGTCTTTTTCGCGGGCAAACAACTGGACGGCGGCGAGTGAGACGAGCAAGAGAAGGCCGGCGTTCCTCAATCCGCCCGAGCAGATGCACGGTGGCCGGTTCTTTGTTCCCACTTTGGAATGCACGCTTGAGGTTTTCACTGCGCTCCCTGACCGCCAAAGAGTCTCAACTCTGCTCCGAGTCTGTCAAATCCAGCTCCATCTTGTGATTCCTGTTGCCAAACTAAACGATGAAAATGCTGACGTTGTAAAAAAAATGTAAAAATATTGTCTCCACCCCCTTGCAACCTGCCAACAACCAGTAGTAGGATTCCGCTCCGGTACGGTGGTAGGACCTTTGACGAGAAAAATCGGTTTAGGCCTGCCTCCCGAAAGCAGCATGTGAAAAGGGGTTTTCACATGCGTATGCGCTTCGCTTCGTTGTGATTCTCGCCTTCGCATTTGTGGGAATGCAGCTGTTTCAAAACACGAATTGCCAGAGGAGTCCGGCATGCGTATGGGGATGCAGTCTCGCCTAAGTAGGAAGTTGCCGTGGATGCAATTAGTTGCAATCCCGGCTCTGGTTGTGGTGTTCCTGATCCTGAGCAGCAGCCAGCCCGCGAACGCCCTGCCGGCCTTCGCACGCAAGTATGGCCTGCGTTGCTCGGCGTGCCACGAATCGTGGCCGATGCTGAACTATTTCGGCCAGAAGTTCAAAGACAACGGCTACCAACTGATGAACGATCACGACGCGCCGATTTGGCAAAACGCGTCCTATTGGCCCATCACGCTGCGCATTACCCCGTTCTGGAGCCGGGAGAGCACCAACAAGGTAGCGATCGACTCCGCCCCAAACGGAGAAGCCAAGATGACCACTACGGGTTTTAATCTCAGTGGGTTAGACATCCTGACCGGCGGCACACTGGAAAAGAACATAACGTTCCTCCTGGTTCCCTCGTCCGACGAAACCGGGGCCTTCCACTTCGAATCGGCCAATGTGCGGTTCGACAACCTGTTCAATAGTCCATGGCTGAACGTAAAGATGGGGAAGTTCGAACTCGACAGCTTCATTTCTGAGAAACGGACGCTGACCCTCTCCGGCAGCGGCGGCGGATTCCAGCTCTTCCACTTCATCCCCGTCGGCGACGGCAATATCTTCGGTCAAATTGGTGACAACCAGATGGGGGCGGAGTGGATGGGCCACTCTTACAACGACCGAACCCGCCTGTCTGCCGCCGTATTCAGTTCGACCGATGGCAACGTGGATTTGCCCTACGGCCAGAATTCTTACACAGCGTTTCTTGCGGGAAGTCAGGCCTTCGGGGCGGGCAAGCTCGGAGTGCAACGAGTCGGCGGGTACGCCATGTTCGGCGTCGCGCCAACCACTTACCTGACCAGCGGAGGAGTTCCCATCCCTGGGTCGGGAATTGGAAACAAGAGCTTCAGCCGGTACGGATTCGAGGGCTTGTTCTATCTCGGTCCCAAGCTGGACGTTCAGGTCTTCACGCAACATGGCTCTGACGATGCCTGGTTCGGAGCCTGCTACGGTGACATCATCACCGGCACTTGCGATCCTGCCAACAACAATACCGGCGGCGCCACTCTTCCGGCCGGAGCTCGCAATCCAACCTGGAACGGAGCCTTCGTCGAGACTCACTACGTCTGGAATCCACAGTTCACGATCTTCCAGCGCTCGGAGTGGGTTCGCATGTCGCAGCAGGCGATTCCCGGAACTCCGGCGAACCTTGGGGACATCGACAACTACGTTTTCGGATATCGCTATAACCCGTTCATGACCAGTCGTGCAGGGTTCGCCATCCACAACGAATATTCGTGGATACGCCAGCGCGGCACGTCGCCGGTGACCGGAACCGATCTGAGCACCAACAGTCTGATGCTTGGATTTGACTTTGACTTCTGAGAAACAGCCGATCGGCGAGGGCTCACCCCTCGCCGATGTTGTTTGAGGATACCTCCGATGAATCAGTTGAAGACAACGTACTTCCGCATCGTGTTTCTCCTGGTGGCTCTGGCGGCGTTCTGCGCGTCCGGGGTTGTGGCTCAGGACGCGCCGGATGTGGGTCCACACCCGCCGCAGCCGCTCAAACCGATGGAAAGCCACATCGGAAACGTGACTGGTCACGCCAAGGACGCCAAGATGCCCTACCGGCGCTATTGTGCCGGCTGTCACGGCGACCAGGGCGATGGCAATGGCGAGAACGCGGTGTGGCTCGATCCCAAGCCGCGCGATTTTACGATCGCCACGTTCAAGTGCCGCTCGACTCTGACCGGTACGCTGCCCACCGATGAGGATCTGTTCAACACCATCGGCCGCGGACTGACCAATTCCAACATGCCGATCTGGAACACATTCAGCGATCAGCAGCGCGCCGATTTCGTGGCCTATATCAAGACCTTCTCGCCGCGGTGGGAGAAGGAGAAAGCGGGCGAGCCGATCAAGATTCCGGCCGAGCCTCCGGTGACGATCGACAGCATTTCGCACGGCAAGGCGCTCTTCACCAAGCTGGAATGCTGGAAGTGCCACGGCCCGCAAGGCAAGGGTGACGGACCTTCGGCAGCAACTCTGACCGACAGTAAGGATCAGCCGATTCGTCCCTACGACTTTTCCAGTGGGAAGGATGATTCGCGCTTCAAGTGCGGCTCGACGAATGCGGACGTCTACAAGATCTTCATCACCGGCGTGGACGGAACTCCGATGCCGTCGTTCGCCGACGTGATCCAACCAAACGATGCGTGGGATCTGGTGCACTTCCTTCGCACCCTGCAAATCCACCGTCACAGCAAAGAGAACGACGTCTTGAAAGCGGCGGGCGGGAAGATTCCTGCCTACGTTGAGAAGCAAGCCGAAGCGCCGGCCAGTCAGCCCGAAAACCGGGTGACGGGCGGCGGAAACTAGGACCAACTTTTCCAGCCCCAGGAGGCAAGCAATGAGCGGTAGACGGTTGTTTCTAGCATCACTACTGACGGTAGTAGCCCCGGTGTTGATGTTCGCCGGCACGATCAGCGGCAAGGTTACCTACACCGGTACTCCGGTCAAACAGAAGCCGATTGATATGTCGAAAGAGCCGAGCTGCGCAAAGCAGCACGCGACTCCGGTGACGACAGAAACCATCGTGACCAGCGGCAACAACACTCTGGAGAACGTCGTGGTGTACATCTCCGCCGGCGCCGACGACGCCAGCGCGCCCGCTCAGGCCATCACCTTTACCCAAAAGGGCTGCCAGTACATTCCGCACGTAATCGCATTGCACACCGGGCAGGAATTGCAGGTGATCAACGCCGACCAGACTTCGCACAATATCCATCCGCTGGCCAAGGTCAACCGCGAATGGAACAAGTCGCAGCCGCCCGGATCCCCCGCCATTCAGGAGAAGTTCGACGCGCCGGAATTTATTTCCGTGAAGTGCAACATCCATCCCTGGATGCATGGCTGGTTCGCCGTTCTCAAAACCACGCATTACTCGATTAGCGGAGACAACGGAGCGTTCTCGCTGCCCAACCTGCCCGCGGGCAAATACACCGTGACGGCGTGGCATGAAGACTACGGAACTCAGACGCAAGAGGTCACAGTTACGGGCAACGAGACGAAGTCGATCGACTTCACTTTCAAGGCAAAAGCGTACTAGCGATTCCCCGTCGTGGCAGCCGGTGCTTCGGCGCCGGCTGCCAATCTACGTCAACAGTCCACGCAACGCGGACGGATGCGAGGAAGAATGGGCGGCAAGCTATTCGCGGTGGTTCTGGTTGTGATTGCACTGGCCTCGGCAGTTCCCATTGTCAGCCACACCTTCATGGGGGCCAACGTGTCGTTGCCCGAGGACATCTCGACTCACGGGCACGAAATCGACAAGCAACTCGACGAAACCATGATCGAGGCTGGACTGTCGTTTCTCGCGGCTCAACTGGTCCTTGCCTTCTTTGTCTTTCAATCCGGCGGGCGCAATGGCGTGCTCAAGAATTTTCCGGGCGGCGCCAAGTACCTCGTCGTAGCAGCCGTTGTACTGGTGGGCGCCGAGGCCATCGCGCTCGGGGCCATGGGTACCAAGGCCTGGGGCAAGGTTTATTTCCAACCCGCGTCGGCCGACGCCTTGCCGATCCAGGTGCAAGCCGGACAGTTCGCCTTCTACTTCCGGTATGCCGGACCCGATGGAAAGTTCGGCGGGCTCCATCCCGACAAGATCGATGAGGGCAACTCGAATTTCTTTGGTCTCGATCCCGAGAATGACATTCCCTCGCGCGATGATATCCAGTCCGCGGAGATGGTGATTCCGGTGAACCGCGAGATTCACCTGATGATGCATGCCAAGGACGTTGGGCATTCGTTCTACGTTCGCGAGTTGCGCATTCAACAGGACTTCGTGCCGGGGCTCGATCTGTCGCTGCATTTCACCGCCACCAAGGTCGGCAAGTACGAAATCGTCTGCACGCAGCTGTGCGGCCTGGGGCACTACAACATGCGGGGTTATCTGAACGTGATGGCGCAGGACGATTTCGACAAGTGGCTGAAGTCGCAGTCGAATTAGGAACGTCGTTGGTCGTTCGTCGTTAGTCGTTCGCAAGACCGGGGGACCCCAGGCAGCGACGACGGGCAACGAAAACTAGCGACCGACGAAGAACGACCAACGACCGAACGAGGAACGTCTCATGTCTGAAGTATCCGCACATGCAGTGCATCACGGACCGCCGACGAGCTTCATCCGCAAGCACGTCTTCAGCCTCGACCACAAAGTGATCGGCAAGCAGTATTACGCCCTCGCGCTGCTAGCGGTGTTC
>Ga0265338_10009635_pt1 | contig 11466 bp, 7 predicted proteins | sample 42126metaG_FD_193579 | JGI IMG/M metagenome (GOLD analysis project Ga0265338, IMG submission 193579) | Rhizosphere microbial communities from Carex aquatilis grown in University of Washington, Seatle, WA, United States - 4-21-26 metaG | ecosystem: Host-associated > Plants > Roots > Rhizosphere >... | reverse complement strand
GGCGGCGCGGGGGCGGCGGCCGGCGGCGCGGGGGCGGCAAAGGCGGCCAGCGCCGCGGTGATGCGCGCCGGCAGCCACCGCGCGCCCGGCCGGACATCGGCCAGCTCCGCCAGCAGGTCACCCGCGGTGGGCCGGTCGCCCGGCTCCTTCGCCAGGCAGCGCGCGATCAGCGGGCGGAGTTCTTCGGGGACGCCGTCCAGCGTCGGCGCCTCGTGCACCACCCGGTAGATGAGGGCGTGCGGTGCCCCGGCCCCAAACGGGCCGTTACCGCTGGCCGCGAAGGCCAGGACCGCGCCCAGGCTGAAGATATCGCTCGGCGGGCCGACTTCCCGGCCGATCGCCTGCTCGGGAGAAAGGAAGCCGGGCGAGCCGATGGACTGCCCGGTATTGGTCAGCGTGGTGGTGTCGGCGGAGCGGGAGATCCCGAAGTCGATCATCCGTGGCCCGTCGGAGGCCAGCAGCACGTTCGACGGTTTCAGGTCGCGGTGGACCAGGCCCATCGCCTGGACGGCGGTCAGTGCCTCGGCCAGTCCAGCGGCGAGCGCGAGCACCGATTCGACCGGCAGCGGGCCGTAGCCGCTCACCGCCTCGTTCAGGGACGGCCCGTCGACGTAGGCGGTGGCCAGCCAGGGAACCTGGCCGTCGGTGTCCGCGTCGAGCAGGAGCGCGGTGTACACCCCGCTGATCGTGCGGGCGGCTGCCACCTCCCGGCGGAACCGGGACCGGAATTCCGGGTCGCCCGCCAGCTCAGGCTTGATGACCTTTACCGCCACCGGCCGGTTACCGGACGACCACCCGAGAAATACCCGGCCCATGCCGCCAGTGCCCAGCACTCCGGCCAGCCGGTACGGCCCCACTTGCTCCGGATCCCCGGGCTGCAGTTCTTCCAGCACGCTTACCCCGTCCCAAGCGCCTGAAGAACGCCCGCTCAGCGCTCTTCGGGCTGATCGTATGACGAGGCAACAGCGACAAACAACCGGACTAGCGAAAAGGCCGGAAAAAGCGAGATATCGCGCCTGTGGTGCGATAAGAAATCGAAAGTAAAATTGTCCTTCAAATCGTTTTGGTAATAGGCGGATCGTGAGTCGGCCGGTGCAACGCGGACTCAGCCCAGGACGCGGATGACGAATCGCAGCCGTGACCCCGGTTCCGTCCCCTGAGTCCAGGGCCGTTGGCTGACCGCGGTCAGCTCGTGCGACCCGGGATGCGTGGCGCGCAACCGCACCGCGCGCACCCCGGGCGCACCTGGTCGGCCCGGCTGGGGCGCCTGATAGGTGTCGTCGACGACGGTGAGGAAGCCGCCGGGCGCTGACAGGTGCCACCGGTAGCCGGTCATCCTGTTCTCGGCGAGCCGGAGCACCAGCTCATCGCCCACGGTGACCGACCGCTCGCCCCCGGCGTCCGACTCTGACAACTCGAGCATCGGTGTCTCCCGTCGGGACCAGCAGGGACCAGCAGGGATCAGCCGGCCACGGTCAGCAGCGTCCAGAAGTCTGAGGCCAGGCTCCGGTCGACCAGGTAAGCGTACGGGAGCGTGAAGTAGCCCCCCAGGCCCCAGGCGGGACCCCACGAGTTGCGGACCGTGAAGCGCTGCGTGCTGTCGTCGTACCCCACGGCCATGACCGCATGCCCGCCCAGTACCTTTTCCCCCGACGCTGGCATCGGGGCCTCGCCGGTGTGCGCGACCTGGTCGCTCTCGAAGCTCTCGTACACCGTGAAGCCGAAGACGAACGGATTCCCGTGGGCCAGGCAGCCCTTGAACTGGTTAAGTAGCTGAGATACCCGCTGGTAGCTGACAACCCGGTGGCTCCGCGCGGCGGTGTAACACGACGCTGACGGCTTGTCGGTGAACTGGGTGATGTCGTAGGGCCACTCGGGCTCGGGGCACACGCCCTGCTTCGCGACGCTCTTGATCCCGTCACGGATCTGCGCGCCGGCATCGCTGCTGATCGTGTTTTCCGCCGCGCGCTCGTTGTAGTAGATGAACAGCCGTGACGGCATGAAATCGGCCGCCTTCTGCCTCAGCAGATCGAATTCGAAGGCCCCGCTAATAGCATTGGCCGTGCACGATCCGAGCTGCCCTTGGTCGTAGACAGCCGGGCACTGATCGCGCAGGTCGACCTGCGCCGGGAGCGCTGAGAGGAACTCCGGGGGCGCGGCGTACAGGTGATCTCTGGCATCCGGGAGGTCGGGCACCCAGCCGTACCCTCCATGGCTACCGGGCCGACGTGATTCGGGACTTGTCATGATTCCCCCTATTGATGCGACCGCCAACGCTGGCGTTCAGGACGGCAGGATTTCCGGCTCTGTTACGTTAACAAAAACTCAAGCGTTTCCCCAGCAGGCGAAAGGAATGATCATTGAGCGGCGGACACCCATCGCTGGAGAAGCGAGATACGCAGCCGGGACGTCGCGTGCAGTGGCGTGAACGGCTGTCCGTCGCTGCGATCTAGCCGGTCAAGGTGCTCGAGGGGAAGAGACGTGAGATCCTGGGCTTCCCAGGCGTCCGGGCTGCCCGATTGCCACTGGTCTTGAATCTGGGCGGCGGTGAGGTCGGGCCGCAGGAGCATGACGAAGGCCGAGCTCAGCAGATCGAGCTGCAGGATCGCGGACAGTGGCACCACGCGGTCAAAGGCAAGGCTGCCTCCGAACTCTTCCGCGAAGCCGCGGCAGGCAGCGTGCGTGATCGGGTCCGTCTCTCCGCCGAAGTCGCGCTCGTTAATCTGCTCTTCGAAGCTAGCTGACCAGTGACCGGGAGCATAATGCACCTGGGCGCTCCGCTTGGCCAGCAGGACGCGGTCATCGGCGGTCAGCACGATGCAGTGCACGGCCGCGACGGTGGGGAGGCCGGTGGAGCCTAGCGGCACCGGTTCTATCCACGCCCCGTCCGCTGAGTGCCGCATGAGGGCGGGATCGCGCTGTAGCGCGGCAGTGAAACGACTGGTCCGACTCCAGGTCGTCGCTGCCAGCGCAACGTGGACAGAGTGATCCAGGTGGTAGCTCACCTCGGTGAACCGAAACTTGGTCTCCAGGTCCGGACCGGTCTCGATGTCACCGAGGCGCTCTACCGCCGCCTCAACGGCCCGATCCACCGGGCGGGCATCATCGTCGACCGCCGTGTGCAGGGTTACCGGTCGGTTCAGGCGCCATGGCGGTACCACCTCTAGCGCCCCCGCGTCGGCGAGCCAGCCAGCCTCACCGTGCAGTCGGGCAAGTGCCAACTCGGTCAGGCGGCGGGCGATGGTGAGCGCATCGCGGTGACGGGCGATCCTGGCGGCGTGCAGCAGAAGGAACCGAAAGCTCTGACGGCGCTCGGCATCGGGGGCCCGGTGCAACTGGCTCTCCAGGGACCGTAGGCATGCTTCACGGACGTCAGCGGGGAGGACGTCCCTGGTTAGCTGATCGAGGAGCGCATCACGAGCCATTGGCAAATCAAAGCACCCCAGTGCTGTCGCCGCTGGCTCGCCGACGTAAGTGTGCGCGTGTCCCAGGCAGTCGATAAGTGCCTGGCATATTCCTGGACTAAACCGTCGGCGGCCCTTAAATGCCCGTTCATAAACATATTCTGCATAGTCGCGGACAACTTTCCAGTCCGAGTAGTTTCCTTTTTCGTCATGCAGCGCCAGGCCGTACATTATGTCTTCTTCCGCCTGCTCGGGCAGATCCCTTCCATCCAGCTCGTACAGCGCTTCGTGGGCGCGTCGGCGAGACACCGGATCGATGTCGCCATCCTTGGTTATCGCCTCTAGCAAGCGAATCGCGGAAAGGTTGCGCTCGAAGTCGCGGAGCCCTTGCGCTATGTACTGGAGACTGGCCAGGTCGGTTCGGTCCCTGAGTTCGGCATTACCTAGCTCGATGAGGGTGTCCCGCACCCTGTCGGTCTGATTCATGGCCAGCGCCTCGATGAAGCGAGCCTTGTTACGCGGCCATTTTTTCAGGCCGTCGGACAGTACCGAGAAGGCCTGCGAGGACCTGGTCCCGTGCAGCGAGGTAAGGCCGGAGAACGCCGAGGCCAGGCTGGGGGCCGCTTCAGCGGTCAGCTGCGGATCGTTACCAATTCCGCTCGCCCTGCGGTTCGCGTCCTCGGGCCGTTCCGGCCTCAGCGACTCAGTCGGGCGTCCGCCCAGCGCCTCGATGACCAAAGGAAACAGGACCGGCATCTTCTCGCGCAGCACGTAGGTAACCGCCCAGGCGCGCGCCATGTAGAGGTCCCCAAACTTCTTACGATCGAGTATGTCCAAGATCTCGGAGAAGAGGGTGCGTTGCAGATCGTCATTTTCATAATGAGCAGCGAGGCTGACTAGCATTGAAATTACTGACCAGCCGGATTCATTCTCGCAGCGCGCGCAGATGTCACGGGCCGTATCACTCTGATCGGGGGCGCGGTAGGCGAAGTCTGCCATCGAGAAGCAATCGAGCAGGTCGTGTGTCAGCCTGAGCGTGGGGGCCGACGGGGTGTCCGGAAGTGCCAAGGGAGCACGCTCCAGCATGATCCGGTCGTCCTTGAGCTCGGCCAGTGCCTGCCGGAAGTCGTCGGATCGGAGACCGCAGGCCGCCTCGACCAGGGGGCGCGGGATCTCATACGACAGCCGCGCGACCTGGAGGCGAGCGAGGGCGAGGACGATGTCCTCCTTGCGCCGCCCGAGTGGCGTTGGCCTGGGTCCCCGCTCCTGATGGACTTGCCGGAATACCCGCTTCAGGAATTCGATGGCGGTCTTCGGGATGGTCGACCACTCCGTTTTATTGCGGATAGCGAGGTCGAGGAAGAAGGGGACCCTGAGCAGTGAGTTCTGGGCTGCCTCGGGCGGCAGCCCGTGCAAGAGGGCAAGTCTTGCCAGCCGAGCGTCATCGATTTCCTGTACTAGCTCTACGTCAAACGGCAGATCTCCGCTGAAGGCAACGTCCCAAATATCATCGCGGCACGTGATGATTAGCTGGGTGCTACTGGCTGACGACAGCAGGGTAAGCAGGGCGATGACCTTAGTGTGCTTCGGGTCGTCGGCCAGGCGGATCTGGTCGAGGCCATCGATGAGGAAGATTACTTTCTTGTGGTATCGCTCCCTGAGAACGTCTAGCTGGCCAGGAACATCTTCGGCGGTGCGCGCACCAATATCATGGGCGATGGCGTCAATGCCCCGGGCTATCAGGTCGGCATCAAGGATTATCGGGCAAACGTTCGCGTCGCTCAGCCTTTGGCGGAGGAAGTGCGCGGCGATCACTGACTTACCGTGTCCGCCCGGCGCGGCGATGACCACGGGCTTGGCGTCGGAGCTAAACATCCCCTCCCAGCTACCTTCCCAGAAGGATGATGCTGGGTACCGGGCATTTACCCAGGTAAGCGTGCGCCTCCGGTGCTCCTCCAGGTTGCGCAGGGCGCGATGGCTGAGCGCCCGGCGAAGGTCGTGCTCGAGCAGGTCAAGATCAGTACAGGAGTCACGGTCCCGCGTCGCGGAAATGAGCTGCGTCTCATTTTCTCCGATCAGCTGGGCGGCTGCCCCCTGATCGAACTCAATGGGGATGATTTCGATATTTCGTTCACGTGCCCGGCTTATCTCCGCCAGAATGTTAACCGGATCCCGAACGGCTTCATTAGTTGCCAGCAACACCATGTACTCGGACTCGGAGAGCGCGTCGTCGATTTCTTGAGGCCATTTAGTTCCGGCCGCTATTCCCTCTCTGTCCATAAAGACAGCGCCCGTATAGCCAAGCCGAGCTTGCAGGATCTCCGCTACCTGATCGCAGAGGCGAACAGCCTTCCGGCTGTAACTTATGAAGATCTCATAGGGCATTCGGCCCTCCGGCTGTCGACGTGACCCGTCTCGTCAGGGTCTAGCATGCGACCCCACGGGGTTTTCACGCCAGCCCTGACCGCGGCGATACCCTGCCAGCATGAGCGATGACACGGTCGATTACGACGAGTTCGGCCAGCTGGCCGACAACGCGGCCGAAGCGGGCCTTGAGCTGACCACCCTCCCGCCGGTCACCCGGACCTCGTTCACGAATCCAGACGGGCCAACGCTGTCCGCCCTCGCCTGGGGCGATGCCCCGCCGGAACTGGTGCTGCTGCACGGCGGCGGGCAGAACGCGCACACCTGGGACACCCTCGCGCTGGCGCTCGGACGGCCGCTGCTGGCGGTCGACCTGCCCGGCCACGGGCACTCCGGCCGCCGTCCGGACCGCGACTACGGCCCGTGGCGCAACGCCGAGGCGGTCGCCGCCGTCATCGAGCAGGCCGCGCCGGCCGCCCGGGCGGTGGTCGGCATGTCGCTCGGCGGCTCCACCACCATCCGGCTGGCGGCGACCCGCCCGGACCTGGTGCGCCGCGCGGTGATCGTCGACGTCACCCCCAACAGCGGCGTCCGCTCGCGGGCGATGACGACCACCAGCCGCGGCGCGGTCGCCCTGGTCAGCGGGCCGCCCAGCTACGCGTCGTTCGCGGAGATGGCCGCCGCGGCCGTCGCCGCCAGCCCTAACCGGCCCCGGTCGGCGGTCGAGCGGGGGGTGCGGCACAACGCCCGCCCGCTGCCGGACGGGCGCTGGACCTGGCGCTATGACCTGTTCGGTGAGCGCCCGGCCGCGGTCGGCGACCACACCGGGCTGTGGCCCGACGTGTCCGCCATCACCGTGCCGGTGCTGCTGGTGCTCGGCGGTGACTCGCAGTTCACCGACCCGGCCGACGTCGCCGAGTTCCGGCGGCGGCTGCCCGCCGCCCGGGTCGAGACGGTGCCCGGGGCCGGGCACGCGATCCAGAGCGACCAGCCGCTGGCGCTGGCCCGGCTGATCGAGGATTTCATCAATTGAGGTACGGAACGGGTGCGGCTGACCCTGGATTCTGCCCGTTGAATCAGCTAACTGAGCTTTATAAGGTACTTGTATGCACCTGACTGAGCTGGCCCGCGCCTACGGCGACAAGCCCGCCGTCATCATGGCCGGCACTGGCGCCCAGCTCTCCTACGCGGAGCTGGACCGGCAGTCCAACCAGATCGCGCAGCTGTTCCGCGCCCGCGGCCTGCGCCCGGGCGACCACATCGCCGTCCTGATGGAGAACCGGCCCGAGTTCTTCCCGGTGGTGTGGGCGGCGCAGCGGTCCGGGCTGTTCTACACCCCGGTCAACTGGCACCTGTCCGCGGCCGAGGCGGCCTACATCGTGGCCGACTGCGGGGCCCGGCTGCTGATCGCCTCCGGCGGCCTGGCGGAGCTGGCGGCGGCGGCCGCGGCCGCGCCGGCCCTCGAGGGCGTGCTGACGGTCGGCCCGCCCGTCCCCGGCACGGAGTCCCTCCATGACGCGGTCGCGGGGCTGCCCGGCGCCCCGGTCCCGGACGAGGTCGAGGGCTACTACATGCTGTACTCCTCCGGCACCACCGGCCAGCCCAAGGGCATCCTGCCCGCACTGACCGGCCAGCCGTTCGGCAGCGGCCTGAACATCGAGCACGTCATGAAGAACTCGTACGGCTACGGGCCGGACACGGTGTTCCTGTCCACTGGGCCGCTGTACCACGGGGCACCCATCGGCTGGTCGATGGGCACCATCCGCAACGGCGGCACCGTGGTGGTGATGGAGCGCTTCGACCCGGTCCGCGCGCTCGAGCTGATCCAGCGCTACCGGGTGACCCACGGCCAGTTCGTCGGGACGATGTTCGTCCGGATGCTGAAGCTGCCGGCCGCGGAACGGGCCGCGTTCGACACCGGCAGCCTGCGGGTGGTGGTGCACAGCGCCGCGCCGGTCTCGGTCGAGGTCAAGCAGGCGATGATCGACTGGCTGGGGCCGATCCTGTACGAGTTCTACTCGGGCAGCGAGGGCAACGGGTTCTGCCTGATCGACAGCCCCACCTGGCTGGCGCACAAGGGGTCGGTCGGCAAGCCGCTGGTGGGCGAGCTGCACATCTGCTCCGACGAGGGCGAGGAACTGCCGGTCGGGGAGGTCGGCACCGTCTGGTTCAGCGGGACGCGGCGGTTCAGTTACCACAACGACCCGGCCAAGACGGCCGGGGTGTTCAACGACCGGGGCTGGAGCACCATCGGCGACATGGGCTCGGTCGACGCCGAGGGCTTCCTGTACCTGGCCGACCGGCGCACCGACCTGATCTTGTCGGGCGGGGTGAACATCTACCCGCGGGAGGTCGAGGACGCGCTCGCCCTGCACCCGGCGGTGGCCGACATCGTGGTGTTCGGCCTGCCCGATGAGGAGATGGGGCAGCGGGTGCACGCGGTGGTGCAGCCCGCCGTGCCTGGTAGCGGCAGCCCCGAGCTGGCCGCCGAGCTGATCGCCTTCTGCCGCGCGCGGATCGCCCGCTACAAGGCGCCCCGCACGGTCTCCTTCGAGGACGAGCTGCCACGGCTGCCGTCCGGCAAGATGCTGCGCAGGCTGCTGATGGACCGCTACCGCTCAGCCGGCGCCTGACCGATCCGGCCGCACCCGTTCGGCGGACGCTGGGTTAGCCTTTCTGGGGGGCTGGTCGGAGTTCCGCCGCACCCGTTCCGCTTAGCCTTAGCTTGTAGCCTTTTGCTGGCCGGCCGCCTGGGCCCGCAGCACGTCCTTGCGCACCTTGCCCGACGGGGTGCGCGGCAGCTCGTCGACCACCATGATCCTCTCTGGCGTCTTCTGCTTGGCGGCGCCGGCCGCGGCGAAGTGCGCCCGCGCCGCGTCCACGTCGAACGACGACCCGGTGCGGGTCACCACCACCGCGCACACCCGCTCGCCGAGCGCCGGGTCGGGCGTGGGGATGACGGCCACCTCGGCCACCGCCGGGTGGGTGAACAGCAAGTCCTCCACCTCCTTGGCGGAGATGTTCTCGCCGCCGCGGATGATGATGTCCTTCAGCCGGTCGGTCACCACCAGATAGCCGTCGGAATCGAGCCGGCCCACGTCCCCGGTCCGGAACCAGCCGCCGGGCGCGAACGCGGTGGCGTTGAGGGCCGGGTCGGTGTAGCCGAGGAACAGCTCGGGGCCGCGGCTCAGGATCTCGCCGTCCTGGCCGGCCGGCCGGTCGTTGCCGCGGGCGTCGACGATGCGGACCTCGTCCCCCGCCAGCAGCCGGCCGTCGGTCTCGGCTCGCTTGACCAGCGGGTCGTCGCAGGTGCCGGTGCAGATGGTGGGGTGCTCGCTGAGCCCGTAGGACCGGAAGGCGGGGACGCCGGCCGCGTCGGCCCGGCGGACCAGGGCCGGCGGCACCGGGGCGGCCCCGGTCAGGAACTCGCGCAGGCTGGCCAGCGTGGCGGTGCCCGCCGCCTGCTGGTCGAGCAGGCCTGCCAGCTGGACCGGGGCGCCGACCGAGGAGGTGACCTGGTGCCGGTCGATCAGCTGGGCGGCCAGCGCCGCGTCCCAGGCCTGCATGATGATGGTGGGGGTGCCGCGCAGCAGGCTGCGCAGCAGGCTGTTCAGGCCCGCCATGTGACCGGGCGGGAACAGGCCCAGGTGGAGCGCGCCCGGCCCGTTGTACGTGTAGACCTGCGCCGGCACCTCGGCCAGCAGCGTCCGGTGCGAGTGCTGCACGCCCTTGGGCTCGGCCGTGGTGCCTGAGGTGTACATCAGCACCGCGCGGTCATCGGGGTCCGGGTGCGGCTGCCGGTAAGCGCCGCCCCGGCCTCCTCGCAGCTCGGTGAACCCGATCGCGCCAGTGTTGTTGAGGGCACTGTTGTCGATGGCACTGTTGTCGATGGCACTGTTGTCGATGGCACTGCCGGGAGCGCTGTCACCGACCACCACCGCCAGCTTCAGCGCGGGCAGGCTGGCCAGCCCGCCCAGCAGGGTGGCGGCGTGCGGCCGCCCCCGGTACTCGCGCGGAACGAACAGCGCGGCGGCGCCCGCCCGGTCCAGGATGAGGTCCATCTCCCGCGGGCCGTAGATCATCACCACCGGCAGCAGCACCGCGCCGCACAGGGCCACCGCCACCTGGGTGACCGCGCCCTCGTAGCTGCCGGGCAGCTGGACGGCGACCACATCCCCGGGGCCGATCCCGCGTGCCTGCAGCGCTCCGGCCAGCCGCTCGGCCTCGCTCACGAGGGCGCCCAGCGTGGTCGAGAGCTCACCCTGGCTGGAGGCGAACGTCAGCGGGCAGCCGTCGTGGGCGGCGGCGCCCGCCAGGATGTGCGCGGGCAAAGTCAGCTGGTCCATCATCATTCCCTTATTTCCCATTTTCGCCAGTAGTTCAAGCGCCGCGGTTCAGGCACCCAGCGCGGTCAGGCAGTCGCTGAGCCACTGCGCGCCCCGTGGTACCGCTGAGTCGTAGCCCTCCTCTTCGATCCGCGGGCCGAGGATCTCCAGGTCGAACGCACCCGGGTAGCCGGCCTCGAGCAGGTTGCCGATGATCCGGCGCAGCGGGATGTCGCCGTCGCCGGGGACCGACCGGCTGAGGCGTATCTCGGTGCCGACCACGAAGTCGCTCACCTGGACCAGCGCCACCTGGTCGAGATGCTCGCTGACCATCGCCGCCAGGCCGCGCTCCAGCCAGCAGGTCTGCAGGTCGACGACCACGTCCAGCCCGGTCTGGTCGGCCACCGAGAGCGCGTCGCGCAGCGAGTGCACGCAGCCCCGGTCATGGTTCGCCTGTGCGCTCGGCTCGAGGGCCAGCCGCACCCCCAGCGCGCGGGCCCGCGCGGCCACCGGGGCGACGGCGGCGCAGAAGGCCTCAATGGACTCGTCGACGGTCATCCGGGAGGCCGAGGAGCCGGAGTTCATGTACACGCAGCCGGCGTCGAGCGCGCGCGCCTGCTCAAGCAGCACGCCGATGCGTTCCCGCTGGGCTGCCCAGTTCTCCGGCTGGCCGAGGGTGAACGGCTGCGCGATGGCGACGTTGGACACGGTCAGCCCGGCCAGGCGCACCGCGTCGGCCGCCGCGGCGGCGTCGTCGAGCTTGTACGACACCAGCCCGACCTGCCGGTAGCGGTTCGACTGCCAGAACCGCAGGTCGCGCTCCAGCGGCCAGCCGCGGGTGCAGATCGCGTTCACCGACAGCCGCGGGTGCGGTACCTGCGGCGGCGCGACGGCGGTCACTTCCGCGACCCCGTGCCGCGGTCCTTGAACGCGTTCAGCTTGGCCTGGTGCTCGTCCGCGGCGAGCAGCACGGTATTGGCGTAGCGGTCGAAGTCGCGGGCGGTACCGCGGTCCACGCTGGCGGCGATGTCGACCGCCTTCTTGGCCACGCCGGCCGCCTCGCTCGGCAGGGCCGCCAGCTTGCGCGCGAACGCGGTCGCTTGCTCGCGGAACGTCTCGTCCGGGTAGACCGCGTGCACCAGCCCCATGGTGAGCGCCAGCTCGGCCGAGACCTCCTCGCCGAACGCCAGCCACTTGCCCCAGTGCGGCCCGACCAGCCGGGTGACCCGGCTGACGCCGCCGGAGCCGGGGATGACGGCCAGGGCGGGCAGCTCCGGCAGGGCGAAGCTGGCGCTCGCGGCGGCCAGCCGGAAGTCGCAGGACGCGCCGATCTCCAGCCCCACCCCCAGGCATCGCGCGTGCACGGCAAGCAC
>Ga0265338_10009634_pt1 | contig 11468 bp, 9 predicted proteins | sample 42126metaG_FD_193579 | JGI IMG/M metagenome (GOLD analysis project Ga0265338, IMG submission 193579) | Rhizosphere microbial communities from Carex aquatilis grown in University of Washington, Seatle, WA, United States - 4-21-26 metaG | ecosystem: Host-associated > Plants > Roots > Rhizosphere >... | reverse complement strand
ATGAGCAAGGAAACTCTCAACCAACTCCTCGCCCGCACGGCGACGGCTGCCGCAACTGGCAGTTATGAACTCTTTAAGACCGACAGCCGTTTTGATGGGACGGCTCAAAATCCGCAGTGGCTGGGTTAAGTTTTTTGGCAATAATTATGAACTTCACTGGCAGGTGACCATCAAAGTCGGCTTTGCCGTGAAGGACTGAAAGCCATCAAGCATAAAACCACAGATTATGTTTTGAACCATCATGACAAAAGAAAACACGATTCCAGTAAACGTCACCCATGAACAGATGATCCAGTTGTTGAACGAGGATCTGGCGGGAGAATATCAGGCGATCATCGCCTACACGGTGTATAGCCATTAAACAACGTCCGCGACAAGTTCATCGAGCACAAGCAATACATTAATTAACCCGGTCAGGACCTGCAGGTGATCCGGAATTGGAAGTAGGGCCTGGCCAAAGCGCGCCCACCCACTGGCAAGCGGACGGCCCGCAGATCATAGTCACCATGCAAACGGCCACGCAGGAACCCGGAGAGAAAAGCCCGCCATCGAACCCGACAACGGCGAAGGCGCCCACCATCGTTTCCGTGCCCGTCCCCGGCGGGAAGGGGGCACAGTATTCCGTAGAACTATTGGAGAAGGCGCGTGCCGATGCCGATACTGTCCTGAAGGAGCTTGGATCGCAACTGGGCGGCCTGAGCGAGGCGGAAGCCGATGCACGCTTGAAACAGGTCGGGACGAACGAGATTGCCCGGGAGAAGCGTCAATCGGCCCTGATGCGCCTCTTGAGTAACATCAAGAATCCATTGGTCCTTCTGCTCATGGCGCTGGGGGTGCTTTCTTATCTCACCGGCGACCTGCGGGCGACGGCGGTCATTTTCGTGATGGTGGTTCTGGGCGTGGTGTTGCGCTTCTTCCAGGAACTGCGGGCCGATAACGCGGCCGCGAAGCTTCAGGCGATGGTCAGCAACACCGCGACATTGGTGCGCGACGGCAAGGAAAAAGAAGTCTCGCTCAAGCTGTTGGTGCCGGGCGATATCATCCGGCTGGCCGCCGGCGACATGGTGCCGGCGGACGTGCGCGTGCTTTCCGCCAAAGACCTGTTCTTGAATCAAGCGGCCCTCACCGGCGAAGCCCTGCCGGTGGAGAAGAAAGCCGCCCCGGCGCCGGCCGATGTTCAAAATCCGCTCGATCTGCCGAACCTCTGCTTCCTGGGTTCCAATGTGGAGAGCGGCTCCGCGACGGCCGTGGTCATCCACACCGGTGGCCGTACCTACTTTGGCTCGCTGGCCGCCAGCATCGTCGGGCAGCGCCAGCTCACCAGCTTCGATCTGGGGATCAACAAGTTCACCTGGCTGATGATCCGCTTCATCGCCGTGATGGTTCCTGCCGTGTTCCTCATCAACGGGCTGAGCAAGCATAACTGGCTGGAAGCCTTCCTGTTTGCCATGGCCGTGGCCGTCGGGTTGACCCCCGAGATGCTGCCCATGATCGTGACCGTCAACCTGTCCAAGGGCGCCCTGGCCATGGCGCGCAAGAAAGTCATCGTCAAACGCCTGAATGCCATCCAGAACTTCGGGGCGATGGACGTGCTGTGTACCGACAAGACCGGCACGCTTACCCAGGGCAAGATCGTGCTCGAAAAGCATCTGGACGCGGAGGGTGAGCCCAGCGAGAAGGTGCTGCAGTTCGGCTACCTGAACAGCTTCCACCATACCGGGTTGAAGAACCTGCTCGACGAAGCCATCCTCGATCATAAGGAGTTAAGAGAGCACCTGAAAGCGGACGAGAAGTACCACAAAATAGACGAGATCCCTTTCGACTTCGTGCGGCGGCGGATGTCGGTGGTGGTGGAAGATGATACCGGGTTGAACACGCTGATCTGCAAGGGCGCGGTGGAAGAAGTGCTGGGCCTGTGTACCCGGGTGGAAGTCAAAGGGGAAGTCATCGAAGTTCTGTCCGAGCACGACGCCAAACGCCGGCAGTTGGCCGACGATTTGAACGGTCAGGGCTTCCGGGTGATCGCCCTGGCTTACAAGCAAATGCCGGGCTCCTCAGATGCACCGGTATATTCGGTCAAGGATGAGTCAGACCTGATCCTGCTGGGTTTCCTGGCCTTCCTCGATCCGCCCAAGGACACCGCTACCGAGGCGTTGAAGCGGCTTCACAGCTTGAACGTGGACGTCAAGGTCCTGACCGGCGACAACGAGATCATCACCGCCTACATCTGCAAGCAAGTGGGCATGCCGGTGGAGCATCTCCTGCTCGGCTCTCAAATCGAGACGATGAGCGAGACGGAACTGGCCGAAGCCGCCAGCGCCACCAGCGTCTTTGCCCGGCTGGCCCCGGCTCACAAGGAACGCATCATCCGTGCGCTCCAGAGCAAAGGCCACGTGTTGGGGTTCATGGGCGACGGCATCAACGACGCCCCGGCCTTGAAAGCCGCCGACGTGGGCATCTCGGTGGACAGCGCGGTGGACATCGCCAAGGAATCATCCGACATCATCCTGCTGGAAAACAGCCTGCTGGTATTGGAGCAGGGCGTGTTGGAAGGCCGGCGGGTGTTCGGCAACATTGTCAAATACATCAAAATGGCGGCCAGCTCGAACTTCGGCAACATGTTCAGCGTCGTGGGGGCCAGCGCGTTCCTGCCCTTCCTGCCCATGCTGCCGATCCAGGTGCTGACCAACAACCTCCTGTACGACTTCTCGCAGACCACCATCCCCACCGACCAGGTGGATGCGGACTGGCTGACCAAACCGCGCAAGTGGGAGATTGGGAAGATCCTGCGATTTATTCTGTTCATCGGGCCGATCAGCTCAATCTTCGATTACCTGACGTTTTTCCTGATGCTGTACATTTTCAACTGCTGGCACAACCCGGCCCTGTTCCACACCGGCTGGTTTGTGGAGTCGCTCTTCACCCAGACGCTCATCATTCATGTCATTCGCACCAACAAAATCCCGTTCATTCAAAGCTGGGCCAGTTGGCCGCTCATCCTCACTTCCGTCATCATCGTCGCGGCCGGCGCCTGGCTGACGGTTTCACCGCTGGCGAACACGCTCGGGTTTGTCCCGCTCCCGCCGCGGTACTGGCTGTATCTGGCCATCATGCTGCTGGGCTATGCGCTGCTGACCCAGTTGGTGAAGACTTGGTTTATTCGCCGGTTTGGTGAATGAAAACGGTGTCCAAAAGGATGTATTTATTGAGCAAGAATACTCATCGCGCACAATACATTGGTAAAAACGGCCAAGACCAGCCAGTGAATTGAAAATGGGCCGGCACAAACGCCCCCAAGAACCCGACTAGGAGCTTTGGGAATTACACTTTCTGGTTGGATACAGCCGTCATGTACAAAGTCCTAGCCGGGAAGGTTGGTCCGCCGACAGGGACTGGAAAAATGAAGCTTCGTGCAGATTCAGGGCAAGAACTATTCACCGTGACTGTCCAAACAGATTATCGTGCGCGTCAGCCTTCGACCATGGGGTGTTACCCGACCTGTAGATTAAAATGTGTCATAATCTGGACCTGATACCTGCTAAGGGAAGAGCAGTAGGTTGCAGTAGTCGGCTAAAAGTTTAGACAAGGACAAGGGCTTGAATCAGAAGATCATGTCCCATCTGGAAAAAGATGCCTCAACAATCGATTCCAGCATAGCGAGCTTGGCTGCCAGCGATTTGTTTCCCAGCCCCAGAGTGTCTTGGGGCTGATGCCCCATTCCTTCGCCAACTGCAGGCGCGTTTTCCTGGATTTGAGCCTAAATTGCCGAATTTTCTGCCCAATGGATATGGGGGCATCCGGCGAAAAAACGGCAACACATGATGTTTCGTTGCCTTTGGTGTTTTTGAGGCCGGTTTCGGTGAACGGGTCATACCCCAGATATGCGATTAAACGCGGCTGGAAGGCCCAGGCGGGGTAAATACGGTCGCATTCCCACAGACTCAGGGTTCGGCAGGAAACCTTCAATATACGGGCAATTTGAGTCTGTCTGAGCCCGGCTTGGAAGCGCTCCTTCTTGAGGTGCTCGCCCAAGGTCGTAGGCTCCTTTGCGATTGGAAAACTCCGAGTCCAGACTGGCGCAACGTCCTTGCGCGGTATGCGTACAACCCTGTCGCAAAAAGGCAACATCGCGCACCGACTTTATTGAGGTCAGTTGCATGAACTTGTGATTACATACTGCTCTGATTGAATCACTTGCAAACCCTCTCAAACAGGCAACGTTCAGGGGAGGTTTCGGAAATTCCGCACGTCCGACAGTATGAACCGGGGCCTCGCTTTTTGGGAACCAGCACAGGCAGCGTGTAGCCGAGAAATCTCTGAATCTTCTTTGTCACCCTGCGCGATGGGGAAGTGATGCCGCGCTCCCAATTGCTGACCGAAGTGGAAGAAACTCCGATCTGTGCGGCAACATCTGTTTGCAACCAGTGCAATTCCAGGCGGTGTTTCTTGATTTGTTCGCCGAGTGTCTGTGGCTGCACCGGAATTCGCTGGTTCGATTTCCAATGCCGCGGGTATGGCCGGCGAGGCCGGGAAATTTGAATGGGACAAAGCGAAAGCAGGAGCAGTATATTTTCAATTTGGAGTGGTTGCATAAAATATCACGCAACCATATACACGCGATTTTCTTTACTTCAAAACGTTACCGGCTTGTTTCCGTACCGCCTTTGACGGAATTGGAGAAGTGTGGTTTGCTGGAATTGCAGTTAGGAAAAGCACTCGGTGATGTATATCGCTGGAGTTGGTGGCTTCCTCGGCACCAACTCCAGCAGTTAAATCAAGGTTTGGATCTCAACGCAGCGGCACAGCTTGGACGATTTGGGGCAAGGAACGCATTCAGCATCACGAAATCATTGCATGGATCAATATGGCTGACTCAACCTTATTCGGTCGTTACACCATTTCTACTTTGTGCGAAAAGCGGCGATATGGAATTCGCGGCATCGCGTATTGTCCGATTTGCGACAAGGCTGAAGAGTCAGATGACCACGACAACAGCGAGAAGCATGCGATCACCATTTCCCTTGGCAAGGTTCGCATACACATGCGTCTGGTGCATCGCGTTAAAGACAACCCCAACGGGCACACCGCACTGTAATCAATGTCTATTGACACCTTGAGTTTCCAAAGGGTCACATTACTTAACCAACCCGGTGGAGCCCGGTTTTGGAACCGTCAGGCGACTCCCTTGGCCAGAAATTACATGCATTCAATTTTACTCGTAATACCGAGACCGGAAAAAAGCGAACCTAACATCGAGCAGGTTTGGAGATCGGTCGTGCCGGGTCTGCAACAACGTGCCACGCAAACTAGATGCGTTAAAACGTTGTGTGAAAATTGCCGGCTGATACCGGCAGCAGAAAATGGATTTTTGTTTTTCGACCACGCAATAACCATTGCCGATAGTGTGAAACTTCGTTGCAGGATCTGTTTGTTGAGAACGCCACCTAACGGATTTGTCTGTCGGTCGTCCAATACCAGGCTGGAGCTTCTAAGCGGAGCAACCGTCCGTGCTTTTCAAGGAACAGCCAGATTGGTTCGTAAACTGCTTGCCTGGCGTGGTTTGGCTTGTTGATACTAATTCCGCTATGGGTCATAGTTTTGGCCTAGGTCGGAAGCCCCAATAAAGCATATCGTGAATTAAATTTATACCTGAACTTCGGCCTTTCAATCCGCAACCAGGCAAGGCAAAATACTGTTATGGGAAAGTTTCACAAAGGCATGCGCATTCGCAGTCGTAAGGAATTGAAGGTTGATGGTGTAATCACTTTTTGTGCTCCGTGTTGCGGTCATTTCGAAGGCGTGTTGCCCGCAGGAGAGGTTTTAAAACTCAATTACGAGCCACATGATCAGGTTCGCGGCCTGTGGCTAGAACCGGAAAGATATTCTGATTTGGAGCAAGTGTTCGTTCCTAAAGCGAGTCGAACAGCACCATCCTATGGCGGATATGTAGTGGGCTGCGATTATGATCAGATTGGTCTAGATTTTGAGATTTTGGACCAGAAGCAAGTAGCCTGATGCCACCTCGGAGCTAAAGCAGAAACGTGGTGAACGCAAAGAATTAATTTAACCGTTCACCCGGGCTGTGCCTTACAAAGGCCAACATACCTGAGTTGGAAGAATTCATTAGATTGGCACCATCGTATCGCGTGGATGAAAATGTCACCCGCTCATGCTTTTAATGCCCATTAATTACGCATAGATTGAGTGCCGTGAAAAGTAAATTTGATTATTTATGCCAGCTGAAATCGGTAATTGAAGGCCTGCACAAGTGCTCGGCCTGTTATCTTCGCACTCGATTGGTTGATCAAACTGTAGATGAGAAAATAGTGTGGGTTGGAGACGTTGAGGTTTTTGCGATCACCGGACACAGCGAAGCTAAACATTGCTATGCATGGAGCAGTCACCGGGGAAAGAATGATAAAGGTGAAGAGCGGGTTTTTGCCGTGTTGGAAATTCCGCCCGTGGATTCTCCACAAGCCGCCGTTCGCGCCACGATCAAGTCAGATTCGGAATTGTAAATTTTACTCGTGCTCGCGCACCGACTTTATTGAGGTTAGGTGTATGAATTTGTGGTCGCATACTGCCATATTTGAATCACTTGCAAAGCTCTTCAAACAGGCAACCTTCAGCGGGAGTTACCACGTTAAGCCGCCATTCAACTAGGCCGCCTCAAGCCCATCTTCTTCATCCGGCTCAACAGCGTTGCGGAATTGACTCCTAATAATTCAGCCGCGCCGTCGGGACCTTTGATTTTCCAATCGGCCTTTTCGAGAATCATCAGGAGGTTCTTGCGTTCGCGCTGCTGCAGTTCAGCCTCCGTGAGAAATTCCGGTTCGGTGTCGCTCGCTGCTCGCGCCGCCCGGCGCGCAGGAACCGGCGCGGCTTCCGCGGCTGGCAAATCGAAGTCGAGCGCCCGACCTCTGGAAATGATGACGGCGCGATCGATCACATTCCGTAATTCGCGGATGTTGCCGGGCCAGTCGTAGCCCTGGAGTCGAATAATGCCGGCCCGCGTCAGGCGCGGCCTGGCGCAGCCCATTTCCTTCACGGACAAATTGATGAAATGCTGCGCGAGCAACGGAATGTCTTCGCGGCGTTCGCGCAACGGCGCAACCTGAATGGGAAAAACATTCAGGCGATAATAGAGGTCTTCCCGAAAACGGCCGGCGGCGGCTTCTCTTTTCAAATCGCGGTTCGTCGCCGCAATGATGCGGATATCGGCGTGCCGCGTGCGGTCTTCGCCGACGCGTTCGTAGCTTTTTTCCTGCAACACGCGCAGCAGTTTGCTCTGCAACTCCAGCGGCACTTCGCCGATTTCATCCAAAAAAATCGTTCCCCCCTCCGCCGCTTCGAAACGACCGGCGCGGTCTTTGATCGCTCCGGTAAATGCGCCGCGCGCGTGGCCGAAAAATTCACTCTCATACAAATCCTTCGGGACGGAGGCGCAGTTGACACGGATCAGCGGTTTGTCTTTTCGCCGGCTGCGGCAATGAATTTCATGCGCAACCAATTCCTTGCCGGTGCCGGTTTCGCCAAGAATCAAAACCGAAGCGTCGGTGGAGGCGACCAGATCAATCTGGCTGGAGATTTGCCGCAGCGCCGCGCTTTGGCCGACCAGTTCGCCGAACGCTTTGGCTTCGATGACTTCTTCCTTGAGATAGGCGTTCTGTTGCTCCAATTCCGCCTTGAGTTTTTGGATTTCTTCGAAGGCGCGCGCGTTCGCGATGGCGGCGCCGAAGTGATTGGAGAAAATCTGCTGCCAGGCAAGTCTGTCCTTTGTGGCGTTGACGTGGGCAAAAATGGCATACACCCCCAAAATTTCGCCCCGAAATGAAATGGCTGTTCCCACGCATTGCCGGATTCCATCCATCGGCAACGATCCCAGGACGGAAAATTCGCTGCGAGCGTCGACCAAATTCCGCAACTCGGTCAATTGTCCGGTCGTGGCAACCCGACCAATAAAGCCGACGCCCAACGGGATTCTTTCCTCGGTATGGGAAAACAGCGTAGGTTCGCGGACGCCGTGCAGAACGGGATTTTCGCTGCCGGCAACCAAATGCAAGCAGCGCGTCTGGTCAGGGCAGCGCGGTCTTTGTGGACAACGCGGGCAAATGTCGCCATTTCCAATCAACCAAGTTTCCGCCCGCGCTATTTCCGGGTGAGACATCGCCGCGCCGTGCACTTTTTCCATCACCCCTTCGAAGGACCGCTCCTGGGCAATGTCGAGCAACAAATTCGACGCAGAATCGAAATCGAATCTGGTGTCGTAGCGCTTGTCACTAACAGGTTCCACAAGGAGGTTTAATACGCCATCGGGGATGATTTTTCAACTCACAAGCGGGTTGAAAAATCAATTGTTTGATATTTCAACCCGATTTTAAATTGGTCAGAAAAGTTTCAAATAGTTGATAAATAGCAACTTGTGACACAAATGCAGACTTGGCACACCGATTGATATAGCAGCAGAACAACGACGAAAATTGAAATGAATACAAAGCAAGCCAAAGAAATCAATGAAGCGGAATTTGAGACGGAAGTTTTGCGTTGCGCGCAACCGGTGTTGGTCGGTTTTTTGACCGGTTGGAGCAAACCATGCCTGCTGGTTGAGCCGGTTTTGGATGAAGTCGCTCAAGTCTGCAACGGCAACGCAAAAATTTTCAAAGTAAACGTGGATGACAATCCCGACTTGGGAACCATCTACGGGGTTCAATCCATCCCCATGCTGATTTTTTTCGTCAACGGTACCGTCCGCGGAAAAATCGTCGGCATGGTCAGCCCCAAGGCGGTGCTCACCAAATTGAATTCGCTCACACCGGGAAACCCTCTCGCGAATGAATCCGAAAGGCCGCAGTAAGAAAACCACGCACTAAAACGAAAATGAAAATAGACCTTCATCCCAAAATTGGCGAACGCGAACATTTCTTCGTTCAGATCAGTGAATTCAGCTTTGCCGCCTACCCGGTTCAAATCAATCACGTCTTCCGCTGCATTCCGGACGCGGCGAGTTCGCCAAACCAATCGCGCAGCTTGTGGCGAACCGTTTTGAGTCGGCGTATTTCCCAATTGCTCCGCTGCGCGTGCGGAAAGCCAACGGTAGCGCCGGCTGCCGGCAACCTTTCACTTGAGCAAGCCGTCCCATGAAAAATCTCCAAGAGAATTTAGCCACGGTTTCGGAAGCTCAAATGTCAACCGTGTGCATCGTGTGCCAGAAACCTATTGTGGACGGCCAATGGTTTTGCCGTCTGCCGCAAAAGAATGGCGCACCTGATTCCCAAACAAAAAGGATTCTGCTGTGCTCCCCAAGCTGTGCCTACCGATATTTCGCATTTTTAGAAATCGGCAACGCAACAATTTAGAAGCCAAAAGACACCACACCATTTAACCAAACACAACAAGATATGAACACAAATCGAAACCATTCGCACGAAGCAACCGCCACAGACACTTTTGACGCCCGCGACAGCCGCACGGCGGTCGAGACCCCAACCACTTTGCAGCGCCCTCATTCCAACGGCGACGGAGCAATTCCAACGGGCTCGCCACCCAACACGGGCGCCGCGCAAAAACGCCGGCGGCAAATCCTTGCCGCCGCCGCGGCGCTAGTCGTGGCGCTGGCTGCCGGCGTTTATTATTTCTGGTTCGTCCTGCCGTATGAATCCACCGACAACGCGTTCATCGAAGGCAATGTCATACCGATGGCATCACAAGTCCCGGGACGCGTCGCGGAATTGCTGGTGAAAGACAACCAGGCGGTCAAACAGGGCGATGTGATCCTGAAAATTGACCCGCGCGATTACGAGGCGAGTCTGGCGCAAGCCCGCGCCGACTTGGCGGCGGCACACAGCCGAGTGGAACAGGCGAAGGCGCAGGTGAACGCCAGCGAAGCCAAAGTCGCGCAGGCGCAGGCGACAGCGGTAGCAGCCAACGCGGAAAATCAACGCGCGGCGGACGACCTCAAACGTTACGAATCGGTCGAAAGCCGGGCAGTTTCCAAGAGCGCGGTTGACCTGGCTCAATCCCAGGCGCGCGCGGCCAGCGCCAATTTGGAAGCGGCGCGCAGTCAGGCCAAGGCAGCCGAGGCGGAAGTGGCTTTGAGCCAAGCGGGCGTTGAAACCGCGAGCGCCGCAGTGCAACAGGCCGAAGCCAAGCTCCGGCAGGCCGAGTTGAATCTTTCCTACACCCAAGTCACCGCGCCCGAAGAAGGCCGGGTCACACGCCGCGTCGTGGAACAAGGCGCGTATATTCAGCCCGGCCAGTCGCTCATGGCTATTGTGCCGCGCCACTATTGGGTCATTGCCAACTTCAAGGAAATACAACTGACTCACATGCGCGTCGGCCAGCCGGTCGGGGTCGAAGTGGACGCCTATCCGGGCAGCACATTCAAGGGCCACGTGGAGAGCATTCAAAACGGCGCCGGCGCCCGCTTCAGCCTGTTCCCGCCGGAGAACGCCACCGGCAACTATATCAAGGTGGTGCAGCGCGTGCCGGTTAAAATCCTTCTCGATGATATGCCTGGAAACGACCTCGCGCTTGGCCCCGGAATGTCCGTGGTTCCCAAAGTGCGCGTGAAGTAATCACCATCACCCTGCCGAGAAACAATTTATTGCCCGCAACTTATGAATGGCGACTCAAACCAGCCTAAAATCAATCCGTGGCTCATCGCGATCGCGGTGATTCTGCCGACCTTCATCGAAGTGCTCGACACCACGGTCGTCAGCGTCGCGCTGCAAAACATCGCGGGCAACCTCTCGGCCACGATCTCCCAGGCGACGTGGATTCAGACGGGCTACCTCATCTCGAATGCCGTCATCCTGCCCGCCGCCGCGTGGTTTTCCGCCCTGTTCGGGCGGAAACGGTTTCTCATGGCCTGCGTCGGCATTTTCACCGTGGCTTCTTTCGCCTGTGGGGCCGCGCCGAATCTGTCGTTTCTGATCTTCGCTTCCATTGTGCAAGGCGCGGGCGGTGGCGCGTTGCAGCCCATTTCGCAGGCGATTTTGATGGAGAGTTTTCCGCCCGCCAAGCGCGGCGTGGCCATGGCGGCATACGTGGTGGGCGTGGTCGTGGCGCCCGTGGTGGGACCGGTGGTGGGCGGCTGGCTCACCGACAATTATTCCTGGCGCTGGATCTTTTACATCAACATCCCTTGCGGTCTGGTCGCCCTGTGGATGATCAAACAATTTGTCTTTGACCCGAAATACATTCGCGATCTCAAACCCGGACGCATTGACGCCTTTGGCTTCGTCGTTCTGGGGATCTGGCTGGGCACGATGCAAACCGTCTTGAACAAAGGACAGGATGAAGACTGGTTCAACTCCAATTTTATTTGCACGCTCTCGGTGATTTCCGTCGTCGCGTTTGTCGCATTTGTCGTGAGGGAATTTAGCACCCGCGAACCGCTCGCCGACTTGCGGGTCTTTGCCGACCGGAACTTTTTGGTCTGCAACATTCTCGTCGCCATCGTCTTTCTC
>Ga0265338_10009633_pt1 | contig 11469 bp, 13 predicted proteins | sample 42126metaG_FD_193579 | JGI IMG/M metagenome (GOLD analysis project Ga0265338, IMG submission 193579) | Rhizosphere microbial communities from Carex aquatilis grown in University of Washington, Seatle, WA, United States - 4-21-26 metaG | ecosystem: Host-associated > Plants > Roots > Rhizosphere... | reverse complement strand
CCAGCGAATGCCCCGGGCGAGCGCAATTCACCAAGCCGCTGCAGCACAATTACCATCGTCTCTTGTGCAGCGTCTTCTGCCAATTGCTCATCATCGAGAATGGCCGCCGCCTGATCCTGAGCATGCAGCCAATAGCGATCCAGCAGCGTCGCCATGGCTTGACGATCACCCCGTTTGCATCGCTCCAGCAGGTCTTCGAGTCCTTGGGACACTCGCAGGCTTCCTCGCTCTATAGAGCCACCTCGCCTGGCATCGGTTCGGTCTTTTGGCCAGTAATAGAATCGGCGTGGTATTGTATGGCAGTACAGATATTCAGCCGGCTGACGTTTAGAGCGTCAGAATGACGGTGCTTGGGTGTGCGTAAAGTGGCCAGGGTGAATCCATCTTGGCAGGTGGGGGATATGTGGTAAACTTTATCTGGAGAGATATGAGCACACCTGCGGATGGACGGTCAGGTCATGGTGCCGATGGAACGGCTGCGGAGGCGCCTGTGCGTTCGACCGTTTCGCCAACCTATCACGAACCCGTTATGATCTCGGCATTCCTGCAGGTGCTGGTGGCCGTGGGTCTGGCGGCCGTTCCGCATAAGGGCCCCGTGCTGCAGGTGGTCGTGTTTGGATCGTTCCTGGCGTACTGGGCATCGGTGGCGTTCATAATGGCCCGCCGCCCGGACACGCCCTCGGACCGCGACCGCCTCTTCGTCCGCGTTGGGTTCCCGCCGCTGTTGGGCATCCTCTATGTCCTGTCAATGACGATGATCGGCGCGGGATAGCGCACACAGGAACCCACCGACGCCGTCGGTGGGCTTTGGATCCCACTGGTCATTGATTCCTCTTTACTCCATTCCTTACTCATCGCTTCCTCTGCGGGTCTTCCCCGCCTTGACAAACATCTTGCATCCCGGCGGGGGAGTGCAGATAATATCAGCCACAGGTAAGGAGACCTTCTATGATGTCCACTCGCACTGGCAGGCCTTGGATGGCTGTGGCTTTGCTATTGACTGTTTCCCTCTTCGCTGGGTGCGCCGCTGTTGATCGCACCTTCAACCCGATCACGAGCCAGCCCGAACCTCCGCCGGCGCTGAATAACGGGCAGCCGACGGAAACACTCGCCGTCAACGATCCCCAGGAAAAGCAGGCCGTGATGGCCCTGGAGACGGCCCGCACGCAGTACCTGTATCAGCTCGAGCTGATGCAGGCCTACTACTTCAAGATAGGCAACCTGGACAAGCAGCGCTGGTCCAAGAACGAGTGGAATAACCTCAACAACGCCCGCACCTGGGCCTGGGAAGGCATCCCCGCCATACCCCAGCCTGCCGGCGCGAACATGGCCCACGAGACAGAGCACAGCCTCGTCGAGCCGCTGATGACCGCCCGCAACGACTACTACAAGGGCGTGAAGAATATCATCGCCCTGTACCAGTCCCGCGGCGGGGCCGACGACCACAAGCTCAAGATGGTTGTCAACATGCAGGAACGGTTCGAGCCGGTCTGGATCTACCCGTACTTCCCGGAGCTGCAACTGCCACCGCTGAGCCTCCGCGGCACCGAGGAAATCCCCGCGGCCGAGCAGCTCTACCAGGAGGCGACTGGCCTGTTCTGGGGCGGCAAGTACTTCCCAGCCGTCGCGAACTACGAGAAGGAACGCCACGCCCTGGCGAAGTTCCAGCAGCTTATTGACGAGTACCCCACGTCGCGGCGGATCGCCTTGTCGGCGTACTACATCGCCGAGATCTACAAGGAATACTTCAAGGAAAACGCGATCTGCGTGTACTGGTACGAGCGGTCCTGGACATGGGACCCGCACGTGGAAGAGCCCGCCTGCTTCCAGGCCGCAACGGTGTATGACACCCACCTGAAGAACTACGCCAAGGCCCTTGAGTGCTTCCGCATGAGCCTCAGCCGCCCAGATCCCGAGCGCCTGGCCAATCGCGCGTACTGCGAAAAGATGATAGAAAAACTGACCGGCGAGAAGCAGTAAAGCTCTAAGCCGGGCCGAACAACGCAAAAAGGCAAGCCACCTCGCAGGTTGGCTTGCCTTTTTGCGTTGTTTGTAACTGTGCCGCGCCTACGGTCTCCGCCCTCCAGTCTACAGCCTGCTTCCGCCTACACGACCGCGCGGTTCTCGTCCTCGTGCGTGCCGTGCTCGGCCTGGGAGCGGTTTTCGTCCTGGCGGTTGTGATTGATGCCCAGCTTCTTGGCGTACAGGCGATAGACGTCATCAGGCGTAAGGCCAAGCACTTGGCATATGCTTATCCAGAAGAACAGCATATCGGTGGCCTCCACGCGGGCGTTCTGGAGGTCCTGCAGTTGGTACTGTCGACCCTCGCGGGCCTCGCGGTACCAGTGCTTCCACGACATGCAGTCCTGCAGTTCGTGACACTCCGACGATAGGGCATCGATGTAGTTCTTCAACGCCCGGCCGGCCGCCAGAAGGGCCTCGTCCGACGGCTCGCCAGCCAGGGCCTTGCCCAGCGCGAGGGTATCGATGCCGGACTTTGCGTTTAGTGCGGCCTGCAGCGGCCAAATGTCTTGCAATGACGAGATGGGTTGGTCCATGGGTTTGCTCCTTGGGAAACCTTTTACAGCAAACCGCCCAGCGTTACAAGCCGTGAAGCGCAAACGAGCGGAAACGGGGGCGAAATCGGTCTTGCGTGATCGGCGGCATTCGTTACAATAGTCGGACTAACGATTATTTTGACGGAGACACACACGTTATGGCGATTAAGGCAATTGATCTTCGCGGTGGTATGGCGGTGAACTACAAGGACGGCCTGTGGACCTGCATAGACAACCAGAAAGTGGCCAAGGGCAACTGGCGCAGCTACCAGGTCATACGGCTCAAGAACATCAAGACCGGTCAGCTCATCGAGGAGCGGTTCCGCACCGATGAGGGGTTCGAGGAAGTCTTCCTCGACCGAAAGACCATGGAGTACATGTACTCCGCCGGCGGCAACCACGTGGTCATGGACATGCAGACCTACGAGGAATTCAACCTGCCGGCAGACATGATCGGCGAGTCCTCGGTCTACCTGACGCCGAATCTGCCGATCATTGTTGGCATCATCGAGGACAAGCCCGTCACGATCGAACTGCCCAACACGGTGGACCTGCTCATCGTGGACACCCCGCCGGAAGTCAAGGGCGCCACGGCCACCAACCAGCTAAAGGAAGCCGTCTGCGAGGGCGGGGCCCGCATCCGCGTGCCGGCGTTCATCAACAACGGCCAAAAGGTCCGCGTCGACACCCGCACTGGCGAGTATCTGGGCAAGGCATAGCAGACCGGCCATTACACCAGCAAGTAGCGAAAGACCTCACGGCGACGTGGGGGTTTTCTTTTGGCGACAAAGGCTGGAGGCTGTCGACCGTAGGCTGTAGGAACGAAGACGCGGGGCGATGCGCCTCCAGTCTACAACCTCCGGCCTTTCGCTTGCCCTCACCTCTTACCTTTTCGGAACTACAATAGAGTCAGACGACCATAAGACCCCGTAGCGGGGAGCGACGGGGTCGATGCGAGCCTAACTATCGCAGGTGACACCATGGTGCAGCAGAACTCCACACTCACCGCCGAACAAGCCATCGCCAAGTTCCAGACCGCATGCAAGGCGGCCTTCCTGGCCACCATCGAGGGCGATCAACCCCGCGTGCGGCCGGTAAGTCCAGCCGCCGTTGACGGCAACGTCATCTGGATCGCAACCTTCGCCGCCAGCGACAAGGTTGCCCAGCTCCGCACTAACCCAGCCGCCGAGGTGTGCTACATGGCCGACACGCACGAGCACCTGCGGCTGCGAGGCCATTGCGAGTTTGTCAACGATGCGGACACCAAGCGACGGCTTTGGGAGGGCTACCCTCTCATGCAGCGATACTTCACCACGCCCGACCATCCACAGTACGTCCTTTTGAAGTTCGTCGCCGCCGAGGCCATGACCATGCCGGCCATGGCCATCCAGTACGAACACTTGGATTTCAAGGGCGGGTAGGGGCTCGCTTCCTCGCCTTGCATGGACATGGAGCGGGCTTGCCTGTCGGCGATGTTCGACTCCGGCATGCGTCACGCCTGTTAATCCTCACCGCCGGCAGGTATGCTGTATGTCATGAATCCGTTTGAAGAATTCCACGCTCAGTGGCTGGGCGCGTTCGCCATTCGCGAGGCCGATTCCGGAGGGCGAAAGTTCCCCGAGCCCGAGCATTCCTATCGCACATGCTTTGGGCGGGACCGCGACCGCATCGTGCATTGTGCGGCCTTTCGGCGGCTGGACTTCAAGACGCAGGTCTTTGTCCCGCACGAGTTCGATCATTACCGCACGCGGTTGACGCACACGATGGAGGTCGCGCAGGTGGGGCGGTCGCTGGGGCGGGCGTTGCGGCTCAACGAGGATGTCATTGAGGCCGTCGCGCTGGCACACGACCTGGGCCATCCACCCTTTGGCCATACCGGCGAGAGCGTGCTCAATGAGTTGATGGCGGATCACGGGCACTTCGAGCACAATCGCCAATCGCTTCGCGTGGTGGATTACCTCGAGCATCCATACCCCGCCTTTCGCGGGCTGAACCTCACCACCGTGGTCCGCGAGTGCCTGGCCAAGCATCAGACCCGCTACGACACGCCGATCTGCGAGGATTTCGACACCACGCAGAAGGCCCCACTGGAGGGCCAGCTCGTGGACCTAGCCGACGAGATCGCATATACGTCGGCGGACCTGGAGGACGCACTGGGCGTGGGCTGGCTGACGCTGGAGCAGCTTGCCGACCTGGCCCTGTGGCGTCATGCGTGGCAGACCGCCCAGCGCGAGTACCCCGACGCCAGGTCGATCCATCAGCAGATCCGCGCCGTTAAGGCCGTGCTGGCGGCCATGGCCGACGACGCCATCCAACAGACCCTCGCCAATATCCAGGCCATTGGCATCGATTCGCCACACGCCGCCCGCGCCGCCGATGCCCGCGTGGTGGCATTCTCGCGGCCGCTAGCCGCTGCAATCGACGAGATGGGACAATTCCTTCTCCATACCGTTTACCTGCACCCAGCCAACGAGGGCAAGGTTCGCCAATCCCGCGGCGTGATTGAGCGCCTGTTCCACGCGTTCGTTCAGGACCCAACGCGTATGCCTCCACGCTACGCCCAGCGCGTCGAAGATTGCGGCGTACACCGAGTCGCCTGCGACTACATCGCCGGCATGACCGACCGCTTCGCGATCCAGGCGAGCGAACGACTTGATCCACAGATTTCGCAGATTACACAGATTAAGAAAGACGCAGAGTAATCTAGGTGGCAGAGGAAACGACGCGATGATCCGTCTTCTTTGTCTTCCTCTGATACCTCAGCTACCTCAGCGTTATAACTGCTGAGTTGAATTTATGACTGAAGACCCGTCCATCACAACAAATGTACCGGAAAAGCCGCCCAAGCGGAAGATGACCTTCAAGCGACAGGTCAAGCGTCTGGCGATCCTCTTTGTGGGCGCGTATATCCTGGGGTTCATTGTGGCACTGTGCTTCATCAATCGCGTTCTGTACTGGCCGGGCGAGGCGAGCTACTCCGACGACAAGCGGATCACGAAGCTCACGACCGCCGATGGCGTGCAGATATCGGCCATGTGGCTGCCCAACGCCAAGGCCCGTTATACGATCCTGTACAGTCACGGCAACGGCGAGGACATGGGCGACATGGAGCCCTACTACCGGATGATCCAAAACGGCGGGTATGCGGTGCTGGCGTATGACTACCACGGCTACGGCACCAGCCAGTGCTCTCCCAGCGAAGAGGCCACCTACGCGGATATCGACGCGGCGTACGATTGGCTCATAAACGTCCAACACGTTCCGCCCGAGCGGATACTACTACTGGGTCGATCCATCGGCGGCGGGCCGGCCACTGATCTTGCCACACGCCGACCTGTCGGTGGGCTGATCCTCGAGAGTGCGTTCACCTCTGCGTTCCGAGTGGCCACGCACTGGCCGATCTTCCCCAGGGACCGCTACTGCAACATCGAAAAACTGCCTAAGGTCCACTGCCCGGTGCTTGTCATTCATGGCCGCGACGACGGCGTAGTCCGATTCTGGCACGGTCAGAAGAACTACGCCACCGCCAACGAGCCCAAGCAGTGTCTGTGGGTTGAAGGCGCGGGCCACAACGACCTGATGCTCACAGCCGGCGGGACCTACCTGAAGACGCTGGACGACTTCGCCAAACTGGTGGACCAGCAGCAAGCGACGAAAGCTGCTGCATCCATGCCCAAATGAGGAATCTCAAGCTTCGCATTCTAGCTTTTCCCACATATTTGCCGGGTTCCCAGGCCACTTCCTTGGGTGTTTTTCCTGCCTCACAGTGGTTCGCCAACGGCCTATGATTCGGTGCATGCTGACAAAGGGGGAACCATGAAGCTCCGACACGCTTTTAGTTGCGCCGCATTTCTTACGGTCACTGCCTCGATCTCAATGAGCGCCGCCGCCATCACTCTCGGCGAACCGATGCCGCCGGCGCTGCCCCACATCAATCTGGCCGATCAGCCCGAGCCGGCCAGCGTCGCCATGCCAGGCGACTGCAACCACGATGGGGTAGTCGACTTTTCGGACTACCTTGTCATTGAGACGAATTTCGGTAGGCCCGGCGACTGGAAGAAGGGGGATTTCTCCGGCGACGGCATGGTGCAATACGAGGACTACCTTATCCTGCGGGACAACTACGGCATGACGTACGAAAAGTGGTCCAACTCGGTCGTGCCCGAGCCGCTGACTGTCCTGGGCCTTCTGCTGGCGACCGCAGCGTGCCTGCGAGTCGTTAGGAGGACAGGCACTCGTTAACGTAGCCGAACGACGCTGAAAGGCAAGCCGACGTCCATGTTCTGCGGAGCTTAGACGTCGGCTTGCCTTTGGGCGTCGTTGAACGCTTTCACACTCAACAGACTCGTGGAAGAGCCATTCTACAACCCGCAATGAAGCTGCGGGTCATTTGCCGACGCCCTGCAACACAGGCTGTCCCGCTGGTTGGCCTGTCGGCATCCATCCCTTTTGGCTCATCTTCGCGATCATAGCCTTGATCCTGGGGTCTTCCTTGATCTTTGCGTCAAGCGGGATCAGCGAGGCGTGGACAGCCTTGACGACGTAGTGGCCGTCCTTGAGTTCCAAGGTCATCTTCACGCAGCCCAAGACATTCAGTTGCTCGTGTGCCTGTGCGATCATCACGCTGCCGGCAGGGCCCTTGACGATCTTGCCTTGCGGCAGCCTGGTGTGGCTGTGGCCGCCGATTATCAGGTCGATGCCGCCGACCTTCCGGGCCAGTGCCACGTCCTCATCCACTCCCATGTGCGTCAAGGCGACCACCACGTCGGCCCGCTTGCGTAAAAGCGGCACCAGGGCCGCGGCCGTTTCCTGAGCGTCCGCCATCTGCAGCGTCCACGATGAGGGATGGAGCTCGTGAATGAAACACAGCCCCAAGATAGCCACCTTTACCGGCCCCGCCTGCTCTATCACATACGAACGCCCGACAACCTCGCCCGTCTGGCGGTGAGTAATGTTGGCGGTCAAGACAGGAAAGCCGGCCTGCTTGATCCGTTCCTGCAGCACGTCCACGCCGTCATAGTAGTCGCCATTGCCCGGTGTAAAGGCATCAAACTTGAGGTAGTTGAATATCTCGAAATTGGCCGCCCCCAGCGTCGCGCGGGTCAGGGCGTCGCCTTGGGAGAATTCGTCGCCGGCATGAACCAGGAAGACCCGCTGCGACTTGCTATCGTGACGGATCTGATCCACCAGCGTCGACAGCCGTGCATACCCGCCAACGGACTTGCCCTTAACGGTGCGGCTCTGCATCTGGCCGTGCACGTCGTTGATGTGCAGGAAGGTCAGTTCGACGATTGCGGGCCGGCTGGCCGGTTGTGAAGCTGGCGCACTTGTCGCCGCATTCGCCGGCGGCTCGGCCATCAGTGCCATCGGCGCGTACAACAGGACCGCCAGTAGGGAAGACACCGCGGCCAGTGTGACTCGTATCTTCATGGTTCACCAATTATCCGTGTTCATCGGGACCCTTCCTAGCTATTTTAGTTGTTGTTTGACGGTGTAAATTCTGAAGGTGCGGAGGCAATAGAAGTAGCAGAGAAACGGCATAGGATGCGATTGAATCGCCTTCCTCTGCTTCCTCTGTTAACTCCGCGTTGAAAAGACAGCCCGTATGGAAAAATACATTCCGATCTTTGTTGTGATCCTGGCCTCCATGGCCGGCGGTTACGCCTGTCAGAAGCTGCGGCTTGTGGGCGAGCGTCTGGCGGCATGGCTGATGACTTGGGTGACGGTCCTGGGATACCCGGCTATCAGCCTGGTGGCGATCTGGAAGATTCAGCCCCTGCGGATAGAACTCCTGTGGCTGCCGCTCCTGGCGTGCATTCAGGTAGGGCTGATTGCGATCATGGCGGCGCCGCTGGCGAACATCCTGACCAAGGATCGCGGGGAGCGGGGCGTATTCGTGCTGGCCAGTGCGTTCGGCAACACCGGCCTGACCATGGGCAGCTTCATTCTCTATGTCCTGTTCGGCCAGGAAGGGCTGAGCCTGGGCAGCCTGTACTTCTTGTTCTTCACCCTCACAGTAGTATTCTTAGGGTATCCGGTGGCGAGGCACTATTCCTCCAGCGGCCCGCCGCGCCCACTGTGGCGGCTACTGGTACACAGCCTGCTGGACTGGCGAGGACTGGCCTTGCCCATCAGCCTGGCCGGCCTGGCGCTTTCGCTATGTCGCGTCCCGGTCCCGGGGGCAATCGACCGCCTTCACGTGATCGACGTCCTGCTGTACGCTATCAACATCTCGGCGTATTTCGCAATTGGCCTGCGCCTGCAGATGTCCCACGTATGGGCGCTGAAAAAGCTGGTCGCAGGCCTGGCGGTGTCGCGGTTTGCCCTGGGCCTTGCCAGCGGGATTTTAATGGTGGGCCTGACGCACCTGACGGCTTGGCCGCTGCAGGGAGTGGCAGTGCCGGCAATGATCATTCAATCCTTTGTCCCAACGGCGATCACGACTGTTGCCCTGGCCAACATGTTCGACCTCCGCGCCCGCGAGTCGAGCGTCCTGTTCGTTGCAAATACCCTCATGTACCTGGTGCTGGTCCTGCCGCCTACATTGTGGTTCTTCAGCCGTTAGCCGCGTGGCACGTTTGCGAAATGGCAAGCCGACTACCACGCCTCACGCGGCTATTGAATTATGGCCAGATGAAATTTTCCTGCTACAATCATGCATAAATGCGCGGGCACATCCCGTGTAAAGGATGAATCACACAAGCATGGCCGGGCCACTGCACCACGAACTGGAACAGGTGTATTGGGAACATCGCCAGGGACTCTTTACGTTGGCCCTGTCGATCACCCGCTGTTCGTCGCGCGCTGAGGACGCTGTGCAGGATGCATTCAGCCGGCTCTGGCGGACGACCAACGCCCCCCGCGGCAAGCTCGTGCCGTATGTCTTTGCCGCCGTTCGCAATGCGTCCATCGACCAGATGCGTCGCAACGCCAACACCGTGCAAAGCCCCGAGGATGGCTCGATATTCGATGGCAAGACCGACGACCCGATGTCCAACATGGTGGACACTGAGCGGCGAGACATGATCCGCAAGGCCGTCGAGGAACTGCCCGATGAACAAAGACAGGCCATCATCCTGCATGTCTATGCTGGTATGACGTTTGACGAGGTCTCTCAGATGCTCGAAGAACCGCTGCCGACCATTGCCTCGCGGTACCGTCGGGCACTGGAGCGACTCAAGCAGGCCGTGCAGAAGCTGGTCTGAATTTGTCCGATAAAAATGAATAAAACCCGCAGGCCCCCGCGTGTGTTTAACAGGGAGCACTGAAGGTCGTGCCACTGGACCGACAGAAACTTGAGGTAGCACAATGGATTTGGAAGACAGAGAATTAGAGGCCCTGCTGCGAAGCATGCCGCTGGCCCGCCCCTCGAGCGCGATGGACGCCCGCGTCATGGGCTCCCGCCTCCGACGTCGCTCGCCACTGGTCTTGACCATCTTCGGCAGCGGCGCTTTGGCCGCAGCGGCCGCCCTGGCCCTGGCCGTCACGCTGGGCTGGTTCGGGCATACTCATGCCGGGGCTGGCACCGGACAGGTTGTCGAAACAACGACCACCCAGCCGTCTCGTCTGGCCGACGATACTTCGCTCATGCGCGTGGAGTATGTCAGCGATCAGAAGGTCATCGACTCGAAGATCGACCCCGGCAATACGACCAACCCAAACCCCACCCGTCAGATTCGCGTCAAGAACACCGAGACCGTCAAGTGGGTTGGCCCCTTCGACAACATTCACGTTGAGAACAAGAACGAAGAAGTTATCACCGTCCCGGTAAATGTGGATTAATTGCTGCTGATGAACATATCCAAGATCCTTGCCGTGATGATCCTGCTGGCAGCGACGCCGGCCTTGGGGCAGTCTGTCGCCGGGGCTGCCACCGCGCCCACGACGCAGCCGACGGCAAAACTAACATTCTTTGGCGTATCCACGGCCGCCGTCGACGAAGCACAGGCCGCCCAACTCAAACTACCCGGCAGCACGGGGCTGCTTGTGCTGTATGTCCAGCCCAATAGTCCGGCCGACGTGGCTGGCCTGAAAGCCGATGATGTCCTCCTGAAGTTCGACGACCAGTTGCTGATCAATGGCCCGCAACTGTCCACCCTGGTCCGCATCGCAAAGAGCGGGCAGGAAATTGCGGTCACTCGCAGCCGCGGGGGCAAGACCGATGTCCTGACGGTCCGCCTCGGCGAAAGGGATGTCAGCAACATGGTTCGCGTGCCGGTTCGGCTGCTGGCGCCCATGCCGCAGGAGGTAGCCAGTTCACGGGCCCGGATGATCGACAAGGAGCACGACCTGCTGCTGGTCGTCAATGAGCAGGGCAAGCAACTGACTGCCACCGCCCTGGCTGACAACAAGATTGTCTTTGACGGCCCAGTCGACACCGAGGCCCAGCGAAAAGCCCTGCCCCCGGACCTTCTGCCCAAGCTCGAGAAGCTCGAGCAGGCCACCAAGCTATCCCGCCAGCAGACCCTCCAGCAACTGTCTGCCGACAGGCCCGCCGACACCGTCCAGGTCAAAATCGAGGACGACCGCTACACCCTGTCGCTGATCAGCAATGCCGGCGGAAAGGTCCTCAAGGCCTCCGATAAGCAGGGCCGTACGTTGTTCGACGGCGCCATCGATACCGAGGCCCAGCGCAAGAGCGTCCCCGCCGAATTGCAGCCCCTGCTGAGTGCCCTGGAACTGCGCCTGAACACCGCCCGCGCCACCACCTCGGCGCCGGCGACCGCGCCGGCAGGAAAATGAAACTGAGGGTGCCACTGCTAAGCAGACGTCGTTTGCTTGCGCGGCAGTGCGGGGACCCTCCGGCACGGCCGCGCCCAAACAACGGGCTTAGCCGTGGCACCCGGGAATCTCATTCGTCTTTGGAGCCCATGTGCCTCAACGAAATAAACTCACGCTCATTGCGCTAAAC
>Ga0265338_10009632_pt1 | contig 11471 bp, 9 predicted proteins | sample 42126metaG_FD_193579 | JGI IMG/M metagenome (GOLD analysis project Ga0265338, IMG submission 193579) | Rhizosphere microbial communities from Carex aquatilis grown in University of Washington, Seatle, WA, United States - 4-21-26 metaG | ecosystem: Host-associated > Plants > Roots > Rhizosphere >... | reverse complement strand
TGGGCTGCGGCGGGGGCGCCGGCGCACCGCCAGAGCGGGCTTCCACCACCCGCCGCGCCAGGGTGCGAAACTCCATCCGCTCCAGGAACTCGCCCAGCACGTCCGCGTCAGGATCGACCAGGATCAGATCGTCCACCGGCTCCGGCAGCGGGGTGTCGCAATCCAGCGTCACCAGCTGGCGCGACAGGCGGATCTGGTCGGCGAAGTCGATCAGGGTCTGGCGGCGCTTGTCTTGTTTGATCTCTCCGGCGCGAGCCAGCAGCGTGTCGAGGTCGCCGTATTCGTTGATCAGCAGCGAGGCGGTCTTCACCCCGATGCCCGGCGCGCCCGGCACGTTGTCGACGCTGTCGCCGCACAGCGCCTGCACGTCGATCACCTTCTCCGGCCCGACCCCGAACTTCTCCATCACTTCCGGCCGGCCAATGCGGACGTTCTTCATGGTGTCCAGCATCGACACCCGGTCGCCCACCAGCTGCATCAGGTCCTTGTCGGAGGAGACGATCACCACCTCACCGCCGGCGTCGCGGACCTTGCAGGTGTAGGCGGCGATGATGTCGTCGGCCTCGTAGCCGGGCAGCTCCAGGCAGGGCACGCCGAACGCCCGCGTCGCCTCGCGCACCAGCGGGAACTGCGGCACCAGATCCTCGGGCGCCGGCGGGCGGTGGGCCTTGTAGTCGGCGTAGAGCTGGTTGCGGAAGGTGATCTCGGATTGGTCGAACACCACCGCCAGGTGGGTGGGCGCGTCGGGCGCCGCCTTCATGTCCACCATCAGCTTCCACAGCATGTTACAGAAGCCGGCGACAGCGCCCACGGGCAGGCCGTCGGTCTTGCGCGTCAGCGGCGGCAGGGCGTGATAGGCGCGGAAGATGAACCCCGAGCCGTCGACGATGTAGAGCCGCGTGGCCGGCCCATCCTGGGTCGGCTCGCGCGGAATCTGGTCCAGGGTTTGCGGCGCGGCGTCGAGGGTCTCGGTCATCCGATCAAGATAGGCCCGCGAGGCTCCGGGGTCACGCCCGCGCGGGCCTGTTCGTGGCAGCAGAACAGCGCTATCCATTGCCGATGGATCCCCCACGCTGACCTGACCGCGTCTTTCGAACGCTGAGGCGTATCGCCCTCTGGGCGATCCCCGCCGTGCGCCGCGCGCCCTACGCCATGGTGGTGGCGCTGGTCTTGGTGCGGTTCGCCGACGAGTGGGCGACTTACCTGCCAGCCGGGGCCCTGGAGCCGATCAGGGGCGAGCTCGGCCTCAGCTACGCCCAGGCCGCTATGATGCTCACCGCTCTGCCGGCGGGCGGTATTCTCGGCAACCTCTTCGTCGTCGCCGCCGACCACGTCAGCCGCCGCTGGCTGGCCAGCCTGGGGGCGCTGGCTTACGGCCTGGCGCTCATCGCCTTCGGCCTGGCGCACTCGTTGCCGACCCTGCTGATCGCCGGCTTCGTTTGGGGCGCGGCCAGCGACGCCTTTGTGCATGGATGCGAGGTGGCGCTGGTGGATCTGGCCGGCGACGACCTGCCCAAGACCCTGGCGCGGATGCACGGCTGGGCGGCGGTGGGCGACCTGCTGGGACCGCTGACCCTCGCCGCCGGCGCCGTGCTGGGCTTCGGCTGGCGCGGCGCCTTCCTGGCGCTGGGCGCGGCGATGCTGGGCTACGCGCTCTGGATCGCCTCGCAGAAGCTGCCGCCGCCGCACCCCAGCGAGCACAGGCCCTCGGCGCTCGCCAGCGTGCTGGCCATCGCCAGGGACCGGCGGGTGCTGTTCCTGGCCGTGGTGCTGGGCCTGTTCAGCCTGTTGGACGAGCCGCTGCTGGGCTTCCTGGTGGCCTACCTGGAACGGGTGCGCCACCTCAGCGCCGCCCTCGCCGCCGCGCCGATCCTCGGCATCCTGGTGGGCGGCATGGCCGGCTACGGCGCCTACGAGCGGCTCACCGGCGGGCGCGGCCGGCGGCGGGTGATCGTGCTCTCGGCCCTGGTCATGGCCGTGACGCTGGCGATCACAGTGTTCGCGCCGTGGCTGGCGCTGCAGACATTGGCCGGCGCCGGCTTCGGGGCGTCGGCCGCCATCTTCTACACCACCTACGACGCCATGGTGCTGGCGCTGCGGCCGGGCCAGGCCGGCGCCACCAGCGCCGTGGTCTCCACCGTCGGCATGGTCGGCATCGGCTTCCCGCCGCTGGTCGGCCTGGTCGCCGACCACGCGGGCCTCGGCGCCGGCATCGCGCTCTACGCCGTCATCCCGGTGCTGGTGCTGGCCCTGGTGGCGCTGGACCGCCGCCGCTAGCGGCTGCTGACGCGCGGTGGCAAGCTGGCGCGCTAGAGACTACCCGCTAGTAGGGGGACGACATGGCCGATCCACGCGAGCGCCGGCGCCGATGAGCGACACCGAGGTCGTCCTCGGCTTTCGGCCGCACACCTACTGGACCGCCGCGGTGGCGCTGGCGGGCGCGGCCGCCGACCCGCGCGTCATCGTCCGCCACAAGATCGTCTTCGCCGCCGGCCCCGAGCGCTCGGTCTATCACCACGCCGCCGAGGCCCCGGAGGGGACGGCGGAGGCGCTGATCGAGCGGGTGCGTGTCGCGGTGGTGGCCAACGCCACGGCCTGCCTCGGCGCGCTGCTCGACCTGCTGAAACGCGACGGCCTCACCGCCCGCCTGGCCGTGGCCCCCACTGGCGGCAAGAAGCTGCCGGCGCTGGCCGAGATCTTCCGCGTCCACACCTTGCAGCACGCCGCCGAAGGCGAGTTCTACCGCGACTGCGTGGCCGACGCCTGCACGGCCCTCGGCCTGCCGCTGCACCGCCCGGTGGAACGCGAAATCATCCCCTTGGCCTGCGACAAGCTGGGCCTGGACCGCCCCGCGCTGGACGCCCGTCTGAAGGACATGGGCGCCAAGCTCGGCCCACCCTGGAGCGAAGACCAACGCCTCGCCGCCCTGGGCGCCTGGCTGCACCTCCCCTAGCTCAAACCACCCCCAAACCCCCGCTCATCCCGTCGAAAGACGGGACCCAGGCAGGGCTTCGAGCAAGGGCTGAATGCCACCACCTAAGCGCACGCCGCAGGCGTCCTCAAGATTCACCGCAGAGATCGCGGAGAAGGCGCAGAGGACGCGGAGAAGAGCCAGCCCCTCTGCGACCTCCGCGCCTTCTCTGCGTCCTCTGCGGTTAGGTTTTGCCTGCGGCGCGCGCCGACCTGGCCAAGTTTGAACCCTTGCACCGAACCCTGCCTGGGTCCCGTCTTTCGACGGGATGACCGGGTCGTTTGGGGGAAATGGGCGAAGCTCAGTGCCCGTGCGAGCCCTCGTACACGCCCGGCGCGGTCAGCTCGTCCTCCAGGCCCTCGGCGCCGGATTTCAGCACGAAGCGGCGGTCGCAGTAGAGGCACTCGACGTAGTTGGCCTCACCCATCTCCAGCCAGACGCGGGGATGGCCCAGCGCCCCGCCGACGCCGTCGCAGGCGACGCGCTTGGAGCCAACCACGATCACCTCCGGCGGCGGCACGGCGTCCGCGATCGCCGGACGCGCCTCCTCGGGCTTGGCCTTGGCCTTGCGCGCCATGCGTCGTTGCTCCTTGCCTTGGCGAACCGCCAGTACGGCCCTAGGTATGCGCCGGGCGAACCGGCCGTCAATCGACGGGACGCGGCGCCGATCATCCCGGGGCACGATGGACCTTCCCGAGTACGCCATCGAGGCCACCAGCCTCGTGAAGACCTATCCCGCCTTTCGCGGCGCGCCGCCGATGCAGGCGCTGAAGAGCATCGACCTGAAGATCCCACGCGGCTCGATCTTCGGCCTGCTGGGCCCCAACGGCGCCGGCAAGTCGACGTTCATCAACATCCTCTCCGGGCTCTGCAACAAGACCTCGGGTCAGGTGACCATCTGGGGCCGCGATCTCGACCACGATCCGCGCAACGCCCGCGCCGCCATCGGGGTGGTGCCGCAGGAGATCGCCGCCGATGTGTTCTTCACGCCGCGCGAGTCGCTGGACGTGCAGGCCGGCATGTACGGGGTGCCGAAGCAGGACCGTATCACCGACGAGCTGCTGGCCGCGCTCGGCCTGGGCGACAAGGCCACCTCCTACGTGCGCCAGCTCTCTGGCGGCATGAAGCGGCGGCTGATGGTGGCGAAGGCCATGGTGCACAACCCGCCGGTGCTGATCCTCGACGAGCCCACCGCCGGGGTCGACGTGGAGCTGCGCCGCCAGCTCTGGGACTATGTGATCGGGCTGAACCGGCGCGGCGTCACCATCGTGCTCACCACCCACTACCTCGAGGAAGCCGAGGAACTCTGCGACAGCATCGCCATCATGAACCACGGCATGGTCGTCGCCTGCGACACCACCCAGCAGCTGCTCACCCACCTGGACACCCGCTCGGTGGTGATCACCCCGGGCGAGCCGCTGGACGCGCCGCCAGCGATGCCGCCGTTCGAGACCCGCCTGCGCCCCACCGGCGAACTCGCCATCACCTTCCGCACCCACGAGGCCAGCGTCGAACAGGTGCTGGCCGCGGCCCGCGCCGCCGGCATCCACATCCGCGACCTGCGCACCGAGGAGCCGGACCTGGAAGACGTGTTTCTGGCCCTGACCTACGGGGCGGACGCAGCGTCGGTGGGGGCGCCGTAAATTCCCTTCTCACCTCCGAGGGAGAAGGAATTAGGTCTTCACGAACCTCAGCGTCATGCGGTCGCTTTCGCCGATGGCGTCGTACTTGGTGTGGTCGAAGTTTGGGTCGTCCGGCTGGCCGAACGGGGAGGAGCGGCGGGTCGGCGGCAGGGTCCAGACGCCGAAGGGGTGGTCCTTGGTGTCCTTGGGATTGGCGTTGATCTCCGAGCGGGCGCCCAGGGCAAAGCCGGCCTTCTGGGCTTCGCCGATCACATAGGCCTCGGAGATGTAGCCGTCGCCCTTGGCCGGATCGGCGCCGTCGGGGGCGCGGTGATCCTCGATGTCCAAGAGGCCGCCCGGCTTCAGCGCGGCGTGGAAGTCGCCCAGCGCCTTCTGCATCAGACCCGGCGGCTTCACCCAGTTGTGGGTCTCGCGGGAGATCAGCACCAGGTCGAGCGTCCCTGGCGGGGTCAGCGGGCCGGAGACCGCCCCGAAGTTCACCACCTTCACGTCGCCATAGAGCTTCGGATTTCCCTCGTACTTCGCCTCGAACGCCGCGCGGCCCTTCTTGGCCCCGTCGGAGACCTTGGGATCGGCCAGGTCGGCGCCGGTGGCCAGGTAGTGGCCGCCGGTGCGGGCCAGGTAGGGCGCCAGGATGTCGGTCCACCAGCCGGAGCCGGGATCGACCTCCAGCACGGTCATGCCGGGCTTCAACCCCCAGAAGATCAGCGAGGCGTAGGGGTGGCGATAGACGTCGCGCGCCTTGTCGGCGGGGTTGCGCTGGCCGTTGTCGATCACATCGCGCAACACCGGGTCGTCGCCGCCCGCCGCCCACGCCGGCATGGCCGCCAGCGCCCGCGATGCCGGCAGGGCCAAGCCCGCCGCAATCAGCAACCCACGTCGACCCAAGCCTTGCATCTGAACTCTCCCACGCCACTCGCGCCGGCCGCCATCTTAGGCCCGCCGCGCGCCGCCGCCAGCGCTCTCGCGCCGCGACGGCGCCGGTTTGCGAGGAAACGTCCTTTCGGCTAGAGATCGCGCCCTTCGCCAACGCACCCGTAGCTCAGCTGGATAGAGCGCTGCCCTCCGAAGGCAGAGGTCACAGGTTCGAATCCTGTCGGGTGCGCCAGAAGGCTCCATAAGCCGGTCGCTCTCCGGGCGGCGCCGACCAAGGCGGGGAGACCGTCATGCGCCAGTGCGATGTCGCCGTCGTGGGGCTGGGTCTGATCGGCGCCGCCGCGCTCGACGCGTTGGTGCGCCGCGGCGTCGATGCGCTCGGCTTCGATCCCCTGCCCAGCGGGGCGCAGACCGGCTCGTCCCACGGCTCCTGCCGGATCTTTCGACGGTTCAATTTCGAGAGCCCCAACTATACCCGCCTCAGCGACGAGGCCCTGGAGGGCTGGGAGCGGCTGGCGCGCGAGAGCCGCGCGGCGCTGCTCATTCCCCGGCCCGTGCTGGAAGCGGGCCCGGCGGCGAACGAGTTGGTCGCCGCCTCCCGCCAGGCGGCGCGGGCGCATGGCCTGGAGGTTCCGTTGCTGACCGGCCGGGAGGTCAACACGCGGTTTCCGGCCTTCCGTCTGGACGACAATTGGGACGCGGTGGTGCAGGACGGCGGCGCCATCCTGCTGGCCGAAGCTGCATTGATCGCCTTGCGGGCGCGGGCGGAGTCAGCCGGCCGCGTCGTTGCGGACGAGGTCGCCACCCTTGAACCTTTCCCCGACCACGTGAGGCTGCGGACAGCAGGCGGCGAGACGATCCGGGCGCGCAAGGTCATCCTCGCGCCGGGACCCTGGCTGACCACGATCCTGCCTGAGCTCGCGCCTGTGCTGGAGGTGACCCGCCAGACCGTGGGCTGGTTCAAGCCTGCCCGGCCCGAGACGGTGGGCGTGGACACCTTTCCGATCTTCCTTCTGGCGCGGGGCCAGGACGACATCGTCTACGGGTTTCCCGACTTCGAGGGCCGCGGAGTGAAGGCCGCGCCGCACAACCATGGGCCGGAGGTCGCACCGGATGCCTGGGACCCGCCGGCCAGCGATGCGGAGTTGCGCCAGGTGAGCGAGGCGCTGGCCGAGCTGGTCCCCGGCGCCGCGGGCCCGATCACCGAGCGCGACGTATGCCTCTACACCAACACCCGCCCGGCCGATCGCCGCCCCGACGCGGGCGAGGAGTTCATCATCGACCGCTGGCCAAACTCGGATCTGGTGGTCGCTTCCGCCTGCTCCGGACACGGCGCGAAGTTCGCCCCAGCCATTGGCGAGCGTCTGGCGCGCCTCGCGACCGACCCGGGCTTCCGGGTCGAGCCATGCTTCCGGCTGTCGCGCTTCAGCGCGTTTCCAGACGACTGATTCAGCGACCCTCGGAGGCCCCCATCCGCCTAACATGCCACCAATTGCGAGGTTGGGATGGATCCAGTTACTGGATGGTATGGTGGTGAACCAGGACGCCTGAGCTACACGGCGTTCGCTTTGAGCATCGCGGTGTTCATGCCATGCTGAGGCGATGCAAAGCCGAAGAGCCGCCGTCCGCTCGCCTTGGGCGTCGCCCCAGGATCGGGCCGTCGAGCGCCAGCAGAAGATGGAGGCGGTGCTGCACGCGGCGGCCCAGGCGTTCAGCGAGAACGGCTATCACCGCACCTCCCTCGATGGCATCGCCGAACGGCTCGGGATTACCAAGCCCACGCTTTACTACTACGCCGCCGGCAAGGATGAGCTGATTGCCGCCGTGGTGGTTCGGGCCCTGGACCGGATCCATGCTCTGGCGCCCGCGGACGTGAATGCCTCCGGACTTGAGCAGCTGAAGCAGATGCTGCGCGGCTACGCCGAGGTGGTGGCCACGGACTTCGGCCGCTGCCTCGCGCAGCTGAACGACGCCGACGTCAGCGAGCCGGTCAGCCAGCGCATCCGCAACGGCAAGCGCACCGTCGATCGGCAACTCCGGACCCTGATCGACAAGGGCAAGGCCGATGGTTCGATCGCTCCGTGCGACACCCGCCTGACAGCCTTCATTCTCGGCGGCGCCATCAACGGCATCGCCCGCTGGTACCGCGACGGCGGCGATCTCAGCCCCACTGCGGTGGCCGAGATTTACGTGAATCAGATGACGGCGGGGCTCGCGCCGCGCGGCTAACGCGTTTTCGGTTGCTACTCACGGGTAACATACGTACTGAACATGAAGTCTGAGGCGGACGCGGGACGAAGAACCCGGCCGCGGCGGGAGGATGGCATGGGATCACGCGACCTCAGCTACGTCGAAGCCATCCGCGCCGCCGCGCCCGACGCGGGCGCCTCGGCCTCGGTGTTCGAGGGGCGGACCCGGACCTGGGGCGAGCTGATGGGCCGGGTCGCTTGCCTTGCCGCGGGCCTGCGTACACTCGGCGTGGAACCCGGCGATCGAGTCGCCGTCCTCGCGGCCAACAGCGACCGCTACATGGAGCTCTATCTCGCCATCCCGTGGGCCGGCGCGGTGATCGCCCCGCTCAATCCGCGCTGGAGCGCCGAGGAGAACCGCTACGCGATCGGCGATTGCACCCCGAAGCTGATCTTCGTCGGCGACGGCGCCGGGGCTGAGACCCTCGAGCTGCTGTCACGCCAGACATCCGGGCCCAAGCCGATCTGGTTCGCCTCGTCCTCCGCACCCGACGGCTGGGTGGACTACGAGGCGGTGTTGGACGCCGCACCCATGGATCCAGTCCCGCGGCAGGGCGACGACCTGTTCGGCATTTTCTACACTGGCGGCACCACCGGCCGGTCGAAGGGCGTCATGCTCAGCCACGCCGGGCTGGTGAGCAATTGCCGCGCGATCCGTGCGGCCGGTGTCTTCCCCGAGCACTCCCGTGGCCTCGTGGTGGCGCCGCTGTTCCACCTGGCTGCCGGCGCCGTGCTCAGCACCATCATGATGACCGGTGGCACGGCGGTGATCCTGGGCGCGTTCGCGCCGGCCGCGACGCTGGACGCCATCGAGGCCGGCGCGGTCACCGACGCCCTCCTGGTCCCGACCATGATCCAGATGGTGCTGGACGATCCGGCCTTCGATCCAACGCGCCTCGCCGGCCTCAGCCGCATCATCTACGGCGCCTCGCCCATCGCCGAGGCGACCCTCGACCGGATGATGGCCGCGGGGCCGCACGTGGACTTCTACCAGGCCTACGGCATGACCGAGGTGTCCTGTGCGGCCACCATCCTGAAGCCGGAATTCCACGTCGGCGCCCATCGCGCCGCCGGCCGTCACCGCGCCGCTGGCCACGCCATCGCTGACACCGAGGTGATCGTCGCGGGCGAGGACGATCAGCCGCGTCCCGTGGGCGAGGTTGGCGAGATCCTGGTGCGGGGCGCTGGCCTGATGCTGGGCTACTGGGGCCAGCCCGAGCTCACCGCTGAGGCCTTGCGCGGTGGCTGGATGCACACCGGGGACGGCGGCCGAATGGACGAGCTCGGCCTCGTCTACGTCGTCGACCGGATCAAGGACATGATCGTCACCGGCGGCGAGAACGTCTACTCGGGCGAGGTCGAGAGCGCGCTGGCCAAGCACCCCGCCGTCGCCCAGTGCGCGGTGATCGGCGTGCCGGATGAGCGCTGGGGCGAGCGGGTCCACGCCATCATCGTGGCGCGCCCGGGCGCATTGGTCTCCGCCGACGAACTCATAGGCCACTGCCGCGGCCTGATCGCCGGCTACAAGTGCCCGAAGACCCTGGAGCTGCGCACCGAGCCGCTGCCGCTCTCAGCCGCCGGCAAGGTGCTCAAGCACGTACTCCGCGAACCCCACTGGCAGGGACGTGAACGCAATGTCGCCTAGCCCGCGCTCACCCTGGATCGACGACGAACTGGCCATGCTGCAGGACCATGTGGCGCGGTTCCTGGCGCGCGAGTTCGTCCCGCACGCCGAGCGCTGGCGGCGCGAGGCGCTGGTGGATCGCTCGGCCTGGACCAAGGCCGCCGAAGCCGGCCTGCTCTGCGCCAGCATCCCCACGGAATATGGCGGCGGCGGCGGCACGCTGGCCCACGAGGCGGTGATCCATCAGGAGATCTCGCGCGCCGGTCTCGGCGGCGGCTTCGGCGCCGGCAACAGCGTCTCCTCGGCCATCGTCGCCCACTACATCCTCTCCTACGGGACCGAGGACCAGAAGCAGCGCTGGCTGCCGCGCATGGCGCGGGGCGAGCTGGTGGGCGCCATCGCCATGACCGAGCCTGGCGCCGGGTCCGACCTGCAAGGCGTGCAGACCCGCGCGACGCGGGTGGACGGCGGCTATCGCCTCACCGGCCAGAAGACCTTCATCAGCAACGGCCAGACCGCCGACCTGGTCGTGGTGGTGGCCCGCACCGGCGACGAGCCCGGCGCCAAGGGGCTCTCATTGGTGGTGATCGAGACCGCAGATGCCGAGGGCTTCCGGCGCGGGCGCAAGCTTGAGAAGCTGGGCATGCACGCCCAGGACACCTCGGAACTGTTCTTCGACGACGTCTTCGTGCCCGCCGCCAACCTGATTGGCGAGACGCCGGGCCGCGGTTTCGGCCAGCTGATGAACCAGCTGGCCTGGGAGCGGATGATCATCGCCCTCGACGCCGCCGTGAACATGGAGCGCGCCGTTCAGCTGACAGTCGACTACGTCCGTGAGCGGAAGATGTTCGGTAAGGCGCTGATCGAGTTCCAGAACACCGAGTTCGTGCTGGCCGACGCCAAGACCGAAGCCGTGGTCGCCCGCACCCTGGTGGACGCGATGATGGTGCGGCTGCTGACTGGCGACCTCGATCCCGCCACGGCGGCCATGGCCAAGCTCTGGACCACCGAAACCCAGTGCAAGGTCATCGACGCCTGCCAGCAGCTGTTCGGCGGCGCCGGCTACATGGCCGACGTGCCCATCGCCCAACTCTACGCCGACGCCCGGGTGTCGCGCGTCTACGGGGGCGCCAGCGAAGTCATGAAACTGATCATCGCCCGCACGCTCTAGCGCGGCGAAACCGAGGGAGTCCGAGAGATGACGAAAGCCAGAGTCGCCGGGGTCGGCATGATCCCCTTCACCAAGCCCGGCCAGAGCGAAGACTGGGACGTGATGGCCGAGAAGGCCATCCGCCTCGCCCTGGCTGACGCCGGCCTCGGCTACGACAAGATCCAACAAGCCTACGCCGGCTATGTCTACGGCGACTCCACCGCCGGCCAGTCGGCGCTCTACCGGGTGGGCATCACCGGCATCCCTATCGTCAACGTCAACAACAACTGCTCCACCGGCTCCACCGCGCTCTACCTGGCCCGGCAGATGGTGGAGATGGGCGCCGCCGATTGCGTGCTGGCCGTGGGCTTCGAGCAGATGAATCCCGGCGCGCTGGGCATGGCCTTCAACGACCGCAAGCGCACCCTCGAGCTGCAGCTGAACAAGCAGGCGGAGATCCAGGGCTGGGACAAGGACGCGCCGATGGCCGCCCAGCAGTTCGGCGGCGGCGGCCTCGACTACCAGGCCAAATACGGCGCCAGCGACGAGGCCTTCGGCCGGATCTCGGTGAAGGCGCGCCAGCACGCTGCCAACAACCCCCTCGCCGTGTTCCGCGACCCGCTGACCCTGGAAGAGGTGATGGCGTCCAAGCACCTCTACGGCCCGATCACCCGCTTCCAGGCCTGCCCGCCCACCTGCGGCGCGGCGGCGGCGGTGCTGGTGTCACCGGCCTTCGCGGCCAAGCACAACCTCACCGCCGGCGTCGAGATCGTCGCCCAGGCCATGACCACCGACTTCGCCGACACGTTCGAAGGCAAGTCGATGATGAAAGTGATCGGCTACGACATGGCCAAGGCAGCCGCCGACCAGGTCTATGAAGCCGCCGGCATCGGCCCGGACGACGTCGACGTGGTCGAGCTGCACGACTGCTTCACCCCCAACGAGCTGATCAGCTACG
>Ga0265338_10009631_pt1 | contig 11472 bp, 10 predicted proteins | sample 42126metaG_FD_193579 | JGI IMG/M metagenome (GOLD analysis project Ga0265338, IMG submission 193579) | Rhizosphere microbial communities from Carex aquatilis grown in University of Washington, Seatle, WA, United States - 4-21-26 metaG | ecosystem: Host-associated > Plants > Roots > Rhizosphere... | reverse complement strand
TAAACCGTTTCTGGCATTTATTTTTGCTTCAATACTTGCCGAAAGGCAGAATGAATCCTTCAAGTCTTTTTTGCTTGCGATAGTGTTTGTTTTACCTGTTTTTTTCCTGGTTTACTTTCAGCCTGATTTAGGAAGCGCACTCCTTTATCTTTTTGTTGCTGTCTTTGCTTTGCTTATTGATGGATATCCGTTTCGTTGGTTTGGTTTTCTCATTTTGCCTATTTTGCTTTTGATGCCTGTTATCTGGACCAAATTGCATGCCTATCAGCGGGAAAGAATTTTAACGTTTTTAAATCCGCAATCTGATCCACTGGGAGTTTCTTATAACAGCATTCAGGCGCTTATTGCTGTTGGTTCCGGTTCATTTTTCGGAAAAGGGTTATCAGAGGGGACACAATCGGGATTACGTTTCCTTCCCGAGCGCCAAACAGATTTTATCTTCGCGACAATTGCTGAAGGATTAGGATTTATCGGTGCAGCTATTGTTATTGTGGCGTTATTATTTCTTTGCTACCGGATTTATCGGATGTTTCAAATAAGCAATGACCGGTTCGTCAGACTTTTTGCTGCATGTGCGTTTGGATTTTTTTTGATACCGGCTTTTGTGAATATAGGCATGAATTTGGGCATTATGCCGATTGTCGGAGTTCCTTTGCCCTTTGTTTCCTTTGGCGGCAGTTCTTTGTTGTCCAATTTTATTTTCCTCGGATTACTCTCTTCAATGAGTTCATCAGAAAAACACAACAATGTGCTGGAAATCAGGTGAAGAGTTTGGTATAATTAGTATCTATGAAATACGCAGTTATCACAAGTGGTGGAAAACAATATAAAGTTACGCAAGGACAAGTTCTTGAACTGGATAAATTAACCGCTGAACCAGGCGCAGAGTACAAGTTTGACAATGTGTTGTTGCTAGTTGATGGTGAGAAAGTGGAGATTGGCGCGCCATATCTTAAAAATGTGGCAGTTACGGCAAAAATTCTTGAACAGACTAAAGGCGACAAAGTCCGCGTTGCCAAATTTAAAGCAAAGGCACGCTACCGTAGAGTACAAGGATTCAGATCATTATTAACAAAAGTTGAGATTATTAGCTTGTAATTACCTGCTTGACAACTGTGAAAAGTTGTCGTAATATAGACTCAGTTTTCACGTATAGAAAATTACTGGAAATAATACTATGGCACATACAAAAGCACAAGGATCAGTAAAAGGAAATAGAGATTCACGAGCAAAACGCCGAGGCATCAAGGTATATGGCGGGGCGTCTGTTACTCCTGGTAATATTATTGTCCGCCAAAAAGGTTCACTCTTTAATGCGGGAAGTGGTGTCGCAGTCGGCAGAGATTTCACGTTATTTGCGCTTGCCGAAGGGAAAGTTAATTTCAAAACTCTTAGAGGTAAAAAATTTGTTGAGGTAATCAATGGATAGTGTAGATAAAATTTACGAACTTGAAGTAGCTCAACTGCAATCAAACCCGCTTCAGCCACGCGGAGTTATTACACCTGATTCTTTAACTGATCTTGTCGAATCAATCCGTGAGCAAGGAATTCTTGAACCGATTGTTGTTGCCAAGACTCCTGCTGGATATCAAATTATTGCAGGAGAACGTCGTTGGAGAGCAGCAAAAGTCCTGGGTCTTAAGCACGTTCCTGTTGTTGTCAAAGAAACAACACCCCAGCGCATGCTTGAAATGTCAATCGTTGAGAACGTTCAACGTGAGGATCTTAATCCAATTGAAAAAGCACTTGCCTATCGAAGACTTATTGATGAGTTTGGGCTTGGTACGACAGAAGTTGCCAAACGAGTAGGAAAAAGTGTCCCTGCTGTCTCAAATACCATAAGACTTCTTTCTTTACCTGATGCAATCAAAGATGCTCTGGTTGCAGGAGTCATCACAGAAGGGCATGTACGCCCTTTGCTGTCCCTAGGAGAAACTAAATTAATGTTAGACCTCTTTAAAACAATTCTCCGCGATAATTACACCGTGCGTCAGACAGAAGAGCTTGCAAGAAAAGTAAGAGGGGAAGTACAGAAAAAGGAACAAGCAGGTCCCAAAGATCAACTTTGGGTTCCTGAGCAGGACCAAATGGCAAAAGCACTTGAAGAAAGGTATGAATTTGACAAAGTTTCTATCTTTCAGTCTAGTAAACTTGCTCGCGTCACTTTGATCGTAAAGGGTTCACCTGATGCGACATCTGAAAAATTAAAGCAAGTCTACGAAATCCTCACAAAATAGATATTTTCCATTTTAATCATTATTTGGACAAATATATTGTCATCCTGAGCGAAGTCGAAGGATCTTCTTCAATTAAACATTCCTGTGTATGAGATTCCTCGACTCTAGGCTAAGCCTGATCGCTCGGAATGACGCATACATTTATTTCTGCAAAGAAGCTGGGAAGGGGTTAGTAACTATTCTCATATGATTGAAAGGGAAGTAGACAAACATGGACTTTCCGATAATTGCTTGTTGCGATACCAATCCCCATTCACGGGAATCTGAGCTAAACGGACGATTATCTCCAAAAACGATATAATTACCAGGTGGTACTGTATACGGCTGATTATCCTTTAAAAATGCGCCACCATACGTTCTTACGTCACTGCTAAGGTATGCACTTTCATTAAGCTTCTTCCCATTGAGATAAACAAAACCACCTTTCAACTCGACAATATCACCGGGAAGCCCTATAACTCTTTTAATAAAATCTTTCTCATGGTCAGGAGGTGCGATAAAGACAATAACATTTCCGCGCTGTATTCCATTGGTTTTGAGGGCTATGAGATTTGTCAAAATATATTCACCGTTCTTAAATGTCGGGTACATAGAATCTCCACTTACTTGAAATGGTCTGAATAAAAAAATGTAAATAACAAGAAAAATTGACGCAGCAAGAAGGATTGTCTGCATCAAATCAAGTGTGAAAAAGTATGCTTTCTTAAGAAATTCCATTTGTTTATTATCTCAATAAGTACGTTTATTTGTCAACGCAAACTTAATTTGATAAGATATGCAAAGTTGGATCCGTAACTCAGCGGTAGAGTGTTGCATACATACCCTGCTACATTGGCCATTTAGCTCAGTTGGTTAGAGCGTTCGATTCACATTCGAAAGGTCGAAGGTTCGAATCCCTCAATGGCCACAGCTATGCAGGGTACAAAAGTCAGAGGTTCGAATCCTCTCGGGTCCACAACTATTTCACCTTTGCTATAATACACCTATGCAACCAAAAATTTCTGTTATTATAACAGCATATAATGAAGAAAAGTTACTGCCTGCATGTCTGGAATCATTAAAGAAGCAGTCGTACCCAAAAGATCTCTACGAAGTAATAGTCGTTGATAACGGGTCAAAGGATAGAACAGCGACAATTGCAAAGAAATTTGGAGATAAGGTATATACATATACTGAACTTCAGGGCACAGGTGCTTCGCGGGTATTCGGTGCACAGAAAGCAAAAGGATCAATACTGGCTTTTACTGATGCTGATGTTACTGTACCGCCTGATTGGCTTGAAAAAATCGCTACATATATGGATACTCCGGGAATAGTTTGTATTAGCGGGAGACCAGAGAGTTTACGGAAACATCTTGGCCTGCAAGCTATTCTTCTCTTCTACCATTTTTCTCTTATGTTTAATCATGTGATTGGAAAACCACTTGTATGGGGTTTTAACATGGTAGTTAAACGAGAAGCATATACAGCTGTTGGTGGTATCGATAAAAATTTACTTTCAGCAGAAGATTGGGATTTGAGCTTCCAACTACAAAAACATTTTGGTACAAAAAGTATTCGCTATATTCCTGATCTTTTCGTTTATACATCAGGGAGGAAAGAAACAAATCTCAAAACATATATTCATTATGCATTTGATGGTGTACAAAATTATCTAAACTTTGTCGTGTTAAAGAAAAAGAAATTAAAGCCACTCTTTAACGTTCGTTGAAAAAATCAAATGCGGTGTGTGCTATTTAAATTCTGATGGGATCTGCTCAAAAGAAAATGCTCTTTCCATAACTTTTTTGACAAACTGCTTACTGCGTTGCTTTACTGCAAACGGTTTATGATGTCTGATGGAGGTAACGACGCGATAGGGATATTCAAAATAAGAGTCAAAAGAATCCAGATTTTTGAACCTTCTGAAGGAAGAGCTCACTTCAAGCGTACGATCAAAGGTAATTTTACCCAAAGGTGAAATGTGTATAGCCAGATCAATGTCTTCATGTACTTTCGTATCATCCATACATACTTCGTTTTTGATTCTTTGCCAAGCACCTTTTCTTATTGCGATATTTGGTCCAAAAAGACAGTCATGCTTAAGAATCTTTTTCATAAGACGAAGGTATGTTTTGTGGACGTTTGCTACTGTTTTTTTGGTGACTTGAGAAGGGAGGTCGTAAAAATTTGTCGGACCTGAAACTGCTACGACATCATCATCTTTTTCAAAATGTTTTTTAATTTTTTTTATCCAGTTGGCAGGAAGGATCGTATCGGCATCGGTTCGTGCAATAATTTCATATTTTGCTTCATTAAACCCCCGATTCCGTGCAGGGGTCAGTCCTTGGGTTTTTTCGTTTATTATTCTCACAGGGTATTTTTTGGCAATGGCGACCGTATTATCTGTAGAATTATTATTGATGACGATAATCTCATCAGCCTTAACCTGTTGTTTTATGATGCTTTGGAGGCATTTATCCAGATACTTCTCTTCGTTATAGACAGGGATAACGACAGAAACTCTTAGAGATTTGTTTACTTGCATAGTGTAAGCTATATCATTGTACTATGACATAGGACAAACTACAATAGCGCTTCTCAAATGACAAAATACAGCTTTTATTTCACCAAAAAAATCGGCATGAGTAACGGATAATATGCATGTATTAAGGCAAGATAGAGAATAAAATCCGCTGTTAAATGGATAGTTATGAGGTAAAATAATGAATTTGTTCTCTTAAAAACAATTCCTTGCAGAAAAGCGAAAAGAAATACTCCTAAGAAGAAAATTCCGCGGAATCCCAATTCGTAAAGAAATGAAGTAAAAATAACGCTTTGAGCAATATTCGCAATGAGAAAAGGAAAATGTCTCCGAAGGATTTTGAGTACTGTTCCCATAAAGAATATTTCATCGTACATACCCACAATATTAATAGCAATAAAAAAGAAGAAAAGGTACGCTGGGCCAGGCTCCACAGTCCAGTTATGATAGGAACCGGTTATCCGGAGCAAAAAAGGGAGGCCGAGATACATAATAGAAGTAGTAAACAAAATATAGAGAAATTCTTTGGTTTGCCATCGTTTCTCACGCTTGAAATTAAATTGTATGACGTCGGATTTATACTTATATTTTCCAATAATGTATGGAAGGACAAGTGCTGCAAGTAAGGGGAGACCCATGAAAACGTAATTGTGCAGAGTGACAGCTGTTGATATTTGAGCAACAGATAATAATACTATGGCTAGATAAAGAAGCATAATCTCTTTTTTAAATTTTTCTTCGTCAAAAAGTGTTATGCAGAAACCTACAGTGAGAAGAATCCAACCCAACAATTTCATTTGCAGGGCAAGAGAGACGACAGCGGCTGTCATAAGGATAATAAGAGAAAGAAGTTTTGTGCCTTTTTTGAGGGTATTCATAGAGAATATTTGAAGATAGGGTGTATTATACAAACTGCTCCTTTATAAAAGTATACCATATTAGCTAAAAAAACGGTCAATGAACCGTGTGCTTCTTGTGAGTTTTTTTAATGCTTCGAGATTAATACGTTGTGGAAATTTTCTTTTGGATTTGGTAGTCAATACCGTATCATATACCTCTAAAAGCATTTCAGTGAGACGTTCAGGAGGAAAATTTTTCTCTACAAATTCTTTAGAATGCTCTCCCATTTCTTTTCTCAGTTTGTCATCTTGAAGAAGGAGTTGCATTTTTTCAGCAAATTGTTCTTTTTGAAGAGGAAGTAGATACCCGTTTTTTTTATCGATGACTATGTTGGTAAAGGCAGGGTCTTTAACTACAACTAAGGGTAAACCTGATATACACGCTTCAAGAACTACAATACCTTGCGTTTCCGTCTCTGAAGCGAAAATAAAGATATCAGAATCAGCATAGACAGAGGGCATATATTTTTTATGTATATTTCCAGTTAAATGGATTCGTTTAGTTAGATTTAATTTAGCAACTTGTTCCTGGAGATGTTTTTTTTCTTTTCCTTTTCCGACAATGACCAGATGGCTACTCATATCCTTTTTGGCTAGTTCAGAAAAGGCCTCAATGACAAACTCAAAATTTTTTTCTTTACCAAGTCTTCCAACACTTAACAATAGTGGTGTTTCTTGTGGAAGGCGGAGTTTTTTATGAAGGAAGTGTTTTTGTATTTTGGAAAAATTTTCTTTTTCAACAAAGTTTGGGATGATATGGATTGGTTTATCAACACCATAACTTATGAGTTCTTTTTTCATTTTTTCTGATGGAGTGATGATGCCGTCACAAAGATTGGCAAAAAGCCGCAGTGCTGTCTCAACCATATGAGGTTTGATTACCCGTCCATTGAAGAAGTAGTGGGTATATTTTGATTGTAGTGTGTGAAAGGTGAGTAGAAAAGGAATTCCTTTCAGCCGAGCGACCTGGTAACCCAGAAGTGAGAATGCCCCATTCCCATGAGCGTGAATTATGTCAAATTGGGAGCGAAATATATGGGCATATTCTTTGTATGAAACAGGTGTTGGAAGATAGATAGGCGGTTCACTATCAAGTAGCTTTATTGTCGAGAGATTACTAAGATTTTCCTGATTTTCTTTCTTATATTTTCCTTTTGGTGCAAAAATATAGACGGTGTGCCCCATCTTTCTCAACTCTTTTGCAAAATTATCTACCGAAATCGTCACGCCATTCAATTGCGGATAATATGTATCGGTGAAAAAGGCAATTTTCATGAAATTGATCTCCTTATCTTACCATACTGGGCATTTTAAGACAATCTGAGGTGAAATTGGTGAAGAAATAGTAAATTCCTCGCTTTCGAAGATTTTAAGTGTTAATTTTTGAAGGAATTGAGGAAGTTGCGGATATCAACTGACTGACTTTGATCAATCGGCCCGATGAGATTCAAGAATGGTGGTTGAGCAGGTGGTATTTTGGGATTGATAACAGAAACCGTATCACATCCTCTGAATCCCAATCCATCTTTTGTCGTCCCTGTCAGGCAGAGTTGTGTATCTTTTGTGGTAAGTCCAGTCTGGTTAGCGCTAAAGAAAAGTAATAAATCCTTTATCCTGTCATTATTTATATCGATAGCATAGCTTCTGTTTAATATTGGTTTTGCGTTTTCAGTACCGAGTTTTATTGAATTCACTGTGATATTTTTGACATCCAGGCCTAATTGTCCAAGAATTGTCACTGCTATTATTCCTGATTTGGGATAGATTTTATCAGGTATTACTTGAATTGTTACTTTTCGTTGTACTGCAATCGGATCATTTGCATCTGAAATGGTGATAAGGTAAGTGTCTGTTTTACCTTTTATTGCTGTCCCTGAGATTATATGATGAATTGCACTTGCAGATGCGGTTTTGCTCATGAAGTCGAGCGTATAGACTCCATTGCCTGTTCCATATACCTGAAGTGTATATATACCATTTGTTGGATTATTCTGATCATAGATAATTGATTCAGGCGCTTTGGATACACTTCCGTTAATATCTCTTATGCCAGGGTCTGTCCCATATGATGAATTAGGAATATTGTTCAGAGACGTGTTAGAGAAAGATTGATAGCCTGTTTGTATACCATTGGGATCGGTGACGAGAAGTTGAATGGGTGAATGCCCGATGATGTTTATCGTTTTTGCAGTCAAGGTGGAGTTTTTGTCAAAGACCACGACTTCAAATACATTACTCCATTTATATGTGTTACTTAATGCTTTATCGGTATTGCCAGGAGTATTTGCAGAAAAAGGATAGAGAGCCGGATCTATAATGGAATAATCGGGTGTGCCGTCTGCTAGATCAGGAAGCTTTTGAGACAGGACAATAAAATGCGTGCCATAAATGGTATTTACTCCAACAATTGGCAGATTTCCCTTTGAGAGGGCGTTGTCAATCATTGTTTTAGCTGTATTTCGGCTAGTAGTGTTGGATACCCAGAAGGGTATTGGATTGGCAATGCCGACCGATGATCCCATGAGTTGGAATATAGCTCCGCAATCAGAGAAGATATTATTTTTTGTCATCCAGGTATTAAATGATCCGGGATCAATCGCTGTTAATGAATTGCCATTAATAGTTACTGTGTTATATTCATATGATTTGAGTACATCTGCAACAGAAGTAATTGCACATCCCCACCAATACATATCGCGACATTGTGAATTATGATCAAGAAGCGTTGCAGTAATGTAATTGCTTGAGCCAATCGGTGGATTGGGGTTATTGCTCCATGTTGGATCAGTTTGCTTAAAATCAGTGAGAGGATTTTGTGTGGTATAGCGTACTAATGCCCAATCGTTATAATTACCGTTTGAGGCATTCCCTGCAGTTATTATTTTTCCATCATTTTGCGTTGCGAGGCTTATGATACTATCATTTCCACCTAACCCGACAGGTGTTGTATAAATTCCGTTTGTGCCAAAAGAAGTATCAACAGTGCCGTTAGAATTAAATTCCATGAGGGCAAAATTTGTTCCATTTGTAATGCCGGTATCATCATACCCTCCAAGAAGAATTTTACCATTAGGTAATAATAGAAGTGAATTCGCACCGTCGTTGCCATTTGAAAAGGAGTGAACTACTATGCCACTCGTGCCAAAAGAGGTATCAAGTGTGCCATCGGTGTTATAACGAGCCACATAGGTATCCGATAAAGTATTGAGGTTCGTTGTCCCTGTAACTACAATTTTTCCATCTGACTGAAGTGCTATATCTCTCGCACCATCAGATCCTCCAATTTGCGTTCTCACAATCCCACCAGTTCCAAACGTACTGTCTAGCGTTCCATCTGAGTTGTATCTGAGTAGTGCTATTTCATCATGCCCTCCAGCATCAAATTCAGCCAAGACAACTATTTTTCCATCTGGTTGAAGTATAACAGCTTTGCCACGATCATTAGGAGTTACAGATGTACTTATTGGAGTTGTAACATATCCATTTCCGTTACCAAAAGTTGTATCCAAACTCCCATTTGTATTATAACGCGCTACTGTTACATCATCGCTATTACTTCCGATAGTTGCGAAACCGATCGCAACAATTTCACCATCTGGTTGGATAATAATATTTTGGATTAACTGAAGCATACTACCATTTATTGAAGTATCTACAAATCCATTATTGCCAAAACTGCCATCTGCTGTTCCATTTATATTATATCGGGCTAATGTCCATTCATATTTGCCTGCGGTTGCATTAGCAGAGCCACCTACAAGTATTTTACCATCGTTTTGTAATTTCACTACGGCTAATCCGTCATCGAATCCGCCAAAATCCTTTGTTACTATTCCGTTTGTTCCAAAACTTGTGTCCAAAGAACCATTAATATTATATCTGGTAATTACCCAGTCATAGTTACTACCATTATAAACTGCTCCAGCCATTAGTATTTTCCTATCCGACTGCATTGCAATATAGTAAGCGCTAGAGTTTTTTTCAAATGATGTAATAACTTTACCATTTGTTCCAAATGTTGAATCAAGTGAAATTCCTGCAGCAAATATAGATGTAGGATTAATCCAGAAAATTATAAAGAAAATAATAATCGCTGTTAGATTAGAAAAGATTTGCCTCATACTCATCAATAAATATCGTATATAGATGAGCAATTACTTGTCAAGAGAACAAAATAGATCAAAATAGATGAGTCTTATTTCTATGAAGTTTTTTTCTTTGCGACTAAGTAAATATTTGATTCTCCAAATAAAGTTAGAGTAATATTATCTACTAAAGTGATAATATCTGAAATGTGCCATTTTACAAACTTAAGTAATTTCCCAGCATTAGGATTTGTAAATAGAAAATTTCTCAAAATGCCTTCATGAATACCTGACTCAATAACTTCGAAACCTTTATTTTCAACAAGAGTTTCTAATTCTTGCAAAGTATATCTTCTTAAATGTCCAACTTCTTTATCAAATTTTTTTAACATTCCCATTCTGTATAATGGTGCGTTTTTAGATGGAGTTGTTATTATTAAAAGACTCTCTGGCTTTAATACATGCCATATGTCATAAATTGCTCTTGTATCATCCTCCAAATGTTCAATAACTTCAGAAAGTAGTACAAGATCATAATCTTTTTTTTTGATTTTGTGTGGAAATTCAGCAGCGATAAATTCAATTTTTTTATCTAAACTGAAAAGTCTCGCGTTCATTTTTGCAACCTCAACAGCGCTTTTAGAAATTTCTATGCCCGTCACTTTTTTTCCTTTTGAGGCTAGATAAAAATCAATTGTTCCGGCACCACTTCCTATATCCAGTACGGATTGTATTTTATTTAAATGAGGCTTCATAATTTTTATGAGTTCTCTATAAGTAAAATTATTATCACTTATGATTCTTTTTTGAAGTCTCCTGTTGCTGTGATATGTTTCGTATAATATAGTTTTCTTTTTTTGTGTCATATTTTGAGTAAGGCAATAATATCAAAATTTTTACTTTTTTGTCTACTACTGTATAATTCAAATCAATATTATGACTATTCTTTTTCTCACTCGTCTCTTTTATCCTCACATCGGTGGGGTGGAGAAGCATGTGATGGAGATTTCCAAACGACTTGTTGCTGATGGGCATGAGGTTATTATTATTACTGAAGAATTGGATCATGATAACAAAAAACCTCACCCTGACCCTCTCCTAAGAGGAGAGGGAACGAAAAGAGGAGATTTTCTCAAAGGACAGGGAGAAAAAGTGAATGGAATAACAGTTTACCGGATCAATGTAGGTAAAAATGACTGGTTCAAAAAATTTCGGATCTGGCAGGAATTATGGAAGTTGCGAAAAGTTATTCAATCAGCGGATGTCGCGCATTGCCATGACGTTTTCTTTTGGTATTTGCCATTTCGGTTTCTTTATCCCCGCAAACCAGTCTACACGACCTTCCACGGCTATGAAAGCTATCCTATCCGAAAAAACGCGCTCGTGATGAGAAAAATTTCGGAAAAGTTGTCTTGGGGGAATATATGCATTGGAGATTTTATTGCCAAATGGTATGGGACGAAACCGACGATAGTCAGTTATGGAGCAGTCGATGTCTCATTTAATACTAGACCTCACCCTGCCCCTCTCCTAAAAGGAGAGGGAATAAAAAAGGAGTCTGCTGTTTTTATCGGTCGGCTTGATGAACAGACGGGCGCAGTAACGTATGCAAACGCAGGTGAAATGTTGAGAAAAAAATATCCTGCATTTGATTTGACCTTTGTCGGGGATGGAAATGATCGGAAGAAAATAGAAAAAAAATTTAACGTTCTTGGTTTCCAAAAGAC
>Ga0265338_10009630_pt1 | contig 11472 bp, 7 predicted proteins | sample 42126metaG_FD_193579 | JGI IMG/M metagenome (GOLD analysis project Ga0265338, IMG submission 193579) | Rhizosphere microbial communities from Carex aquatilis grown in University of Washington, Seatle, WA, United States - 4-21-26 metaG | ecosystem: Host-associated > Plants > Roots > Rhizosphere >... | reverse complement strand
GCCTTTTATTATGAAATGATATATAATTACCTATAAACAAAGAGACAAACTTGATTAACAGTGAGGCTGTTAAAGCCCCTTTTAGGGGTTTGGGGTGCTTGTATTTCAATAAATAAATGATAGTTATTTTAACGACATGAATTATGAATTGAGAAAGGTGAAAACGGATACTATTCGTCTAAAATGACGAATTAATAAAAAAAGAGTTTACAGGATAAAGACCTGAAAATAATAGGCAGATACGAAGTAACCTAATCAATTACATTACCAGATTAGGCATTTTTTTTAATTGCATTTAAAAGTTCTTGGCTCAGCCTACCTTCTCTTTTTCGAATCTGAAATAACTCTTCTCTCGGTATTACCTGAGAATTAAGAATAATCGTTGCCTTACTCATTTGTTCGGCTATTGTCACTCCTGTTATTATTGTATCATTATTATTATTCATACTAGAAATATTGATTTTAATGATTAACCCAAATATATTATGAATTTACGTACAATTCTTTTTTTATTGAATAGTTGATACATAGCCAAACTCTGATTATATATCTGCAGGTCTTGAATTTTAATTTCTCTTACAATAATACAAAAAAAAACAGTACTGTGCAAGAATAGGGAAATTAATGGAAAATGGTGAATTATGAACGGCGAAGCCCTCTACGAAGTAAATGGTGAAAGTTAAATGGTAAATTGTTTTAGCCACAAAGACAGAAAGACTCGAAGAATCACAAAGTTTAAAGATGAAAGTTAACCCATTAAATAACGTAAAAACCCAACCACAATGCATTCCCCTCCTTTGGAGGGGTGTCCGGCAGGACGGGGTGGTAAATTATGAATGGTAAAGCTCTCTACGAAGTAAATGGGAAATCAATGTATGTGAGTTAAGGAACTACAATAGAAAAGATAGGTGTGGAATTCCCCAAACCACTAAAAGGGGCTATAACAACCTCTCAAAATGATTAAAGATATATATCTTAAGATGCCTTTTATTATGAAATGATATATAATTACCTATAAACAAAGAGACAAACTTGATTAACAGTGAGGCTGTTAAAGCCCCTTTTAGGGGTTTGGGGTGCTCACGTCACTAAACTAATGTCATTTCTATTATATATTCCTTAACTAAACGACAATTAATAATTAATGGTAAATGATGAATGATGAATTATGAATGGTGAATGGCTGTTCAATTCACCATTCACCATTCATAATTCACCATTTTTAAAATCACGGTTTTTTTCCAATAATTACATCGTCAATCAAAAGAGTACCGCTGAACGATTTTCCGGGATTGGGATAGAAATAGACGGTATTGATTTTCGATTGATCAACTTTTCCAAATTTGGGATACTGTTGAAAGAACTTACCGGTAAAATCGAAGTAATAGGTTTGGAACGATGTACTTGCTTTAATTGGAAGCGATATCTCATTCATATTTGTTTGTTGTCCATTGACATCGGCAAAATCGATACGTAATACAAAATCGACATCCGATTGTAACGTAATAGTTACACCGGGTGTATGTAACAAGCTGATTGTTGGTATACGAAATGAAAAAGGAATCCATCCTTTTTCGGTGTAATTGGCCGAAACCTTTAACATCTTATTGGCTTCGGTATAGGTAAACTTTTTATCGTCGGTATTGGTCCAATGTTCAGAGAGGATGTTATCGTCGAAATTATCTTCAAAACCAAATACTCCCGCAGGAGGTACGGTATTCAATACTGCAAGTTTGTTATAATCGATCAAGGTATAATTATCGATCGAACCGATGGTTCCTTTACTGTACGAGAGTTTTACCACATCGCCTATAACTACTTTTTGAGCTAATAAAAGACGTAAAGTACTGGAATCGTTCGATAGCTTTAACGACTTTATTTCATTCACTTTACCATTAACGGTCACCGCAAATTTCTTTTCGTTTTCAGCCGTTAATGCTTTAAGTTTTGTTGCAAAACTGAGGATAACATTTTCGCCGTCTTTATCGGTTTCCGACTTCACCACACCAAAGCTTTTTGTAGCCTCCATCTTAGCATCGCTTACCAGATATTTTTTAAGAAACGAACCGGCTGCATTTACCTTAGTCCAAGCTTTATCGGCACAGGCACCTGAATCTAATAATGAAGCGGTATTACCTTTATCGCTAAAACTCCAGTAACTCCAGGTAATCTTGTTCTTTTTGAATATTTGTAACCAATCGTAAGCTTCGACGGTATCAACCACATTTTCCAACTCTTGAGCCGATCCGATTCCCCACTCTGTTACAAACATTGGTATCTTATTACAAACCGATGTTAGATTACCTTTTAAATTACTATGCGATGCAGCGTAAAAATGAAAAGAATACATCACATTATCGGCTTTTATTTCGTTGCCCACCACATCGCCCGGCATTTGATTCCATTGTGGTGTTCCTACAATAACGATGTTTTTCGAATATTTTCTAATTTCTGCAATAATGGGTTCGGCATACGATTTTATTCTTTTCCAATTTGGACCGCCTCTTTCGACATTAGGGTTAGGTTCATTACAAATTTCGAACATTATATTAGGTGTATTACCATGCTTTCTAGCCATATAACTAAAGAATGCTTTAGCTTTGGAATAAGTGGAATCTAAAGGATCGCCGGGTGTTAAAACATGCCAATCGACCATATAATACATTCCCAATTCTTCGCACCAACCGATTATTTGATCTATTCTTTTTATAAATTTTGCAGTGTCTTTATTATAGCCGTCTTCATTAACATATACGGTAATGCGAAACAAATCGGCTTTCCAATCGTCGCGTATTGCTTGAAGTGATGCTTTAGTATAACAGTTGTCGTACCATTGAATACCATGCGAACTAAGCCCTTTAAGTTGTGTTTGTTTACCATCTGCTGCATACATTTTCGTACCTCGAACACTAACCTGACCATTTTTCTGAACGGGTGTTTGTGCTGATAATGAAAAACTAAAAAGAATGGCTGTAATAAGAATAGAAAAATGCTTCATGTGAAAATGTATTTTAAATTTCAATATATTGTTTGCAGCATACATGGAAGGCATTGTAAATACTACAAATTTTTATACAAATGACATACATTTTAATCAAATAAACAAATAAGCCAATAAGGTAAATACTACCGGATGACGGGGATAATGGCATTTTGAATAACCGATAGCATATTTACGAATTAAAACTTACACATCATTTATATTAATCGAACTTCAATTTAATAATATCTTTGCGTTAAAATTATAAAATCTAAGTATGGAATTTCTTTCAACCCACGGTAATCGATTTACGAGTAAAGATACAACGGTACATTTAACCGGTGTCGGTTTAGGTAATTGGCTGAATATTGAACATTTTATGTTTGGTTTACCCGGTTCCGATTCGCAATTAAGACAAGCAATTATTGAAAGCTATGGTCAGGATAATGCAACAATCTTTTGGGATAAATATTATTCTGTAGGAGTTCAGGAAGCAGACATCAAGTATATAAAACAATGTGGAATGAATCATGTGCGTATTCCTGTTAATTATGCTTTATTTTATACCGATAGCTTTGAAAAGTCGGTTGCTATCAGGGAAATAGACAGGGTACTTGCTTATTGTAAAAAATACGAAATATGGGGAATTATCGATATGCATGCCGTTCCCGGAGGTCAGAACCCCGATTGGCATAGCGATAATTATAGCGGAAAAGATTCTTTTTGGCAAGACAAACAAGCAACCGATCGAATTATTGACCTTTGGAAAAACATTGCCGGTTACTATAAAGACCAAGCCGTAGTGGGTGGATACGATCTGATTAACGAACCTTGTTACTTTGAAAAAGCTACCGATGGTTTGATGATCGATTTCTTTAAAGCCTGTACAGCAGCAATCAGGTCGGTTGATAAAAAACATATTATTTTTTATTCGGGAAATGTGTATAGCCGCGACTTTTCAATGTTTACCGAAAATCTTGATGACAATTGTTCATATACTTTTCATCTGTATCCTTTTTTACAATTGCCGAACGATATCAATGCCGACAATATTGGTGCAAAATTGGAAGAAAGTCTTAATCGTGATGTTACGCTCGAACATTTAACCCAAACCCTTCAAAAACCATTATGGTGTGGCGAAACCGGTCATCCGTTACACATGCCCGATAGTTATGGAGCTTTGAAAACATATCTATCGATATTACATGATAAACATATCGGATGGGCTTTATGGCCTTTAAAAGATGCCGGTGCTTTAGGAATGCTTTATGTCGATCAAGATGGTGCATGGAGTAGCCTCTGTAAGCAACTTTCAAATAATTGGAATTTCTGGAACATCTTTATGCAAGATAGCATATTGTCTGCTCAAATGGAATCGGATAAATATAGTTATTATAAATGGTTGGCTCAGGAATCGACACAAGCTTGGGAAGTTGTTCGAAAAAATCTTTCTACGCTTCCCTTCCAATCGTTTCTGGCAGCTCTCGACGATTTTACTTTCGACCATTGCTTGAAATCGAAATTAGAAAAAATTATTGATTAGTATCGTAATGGATAGATAATGTCCACGTCAAAACGATATAATAATAGTTAATAATGTAAACTATTTACCCTTTTAACTATATTTGTGCGTTAATACTTTTATTATGACATATTATAATCAAATACATTTGAATCAACCGTTGGGACGCAAGCTGTCGCTTATAGCAAAAGACTTTCTATGTCTTTTGAATACAAAGCTTTCGCGTATTGATTTGGATCGTAATTATTATGCATTGATACTTATAGGTAAAGCAAATGGTGAAATGACCCAACAGGAATTGGCCACCAAGCTTGAATCAGACAAAGTTTCAATTGTTCGAATCATCGATTATTTAACAGAACAAGGTTATGTTACCCGCATCAATCATAAAGAAGACCGTCGCAAGTACTGCCTCACCCTTACTACGAAAGCAGAAATTGAACTAATCGAAATAGAAAATGCATTAATTGACGTGCATAAGCAATCGTATAAAGGACTTACTGAAACAGAAATTTGTTCATTTAATAAAACATTATCAATAATTCAAAAAAATCTAAAACACTAATAATTATCGTATGATAAAACAATATCACTTTTTGATTTTTCCTTTGGTTTTAAGTATTTTCAGTTCTTGCAGTCAAGGAAAAAGCGAAGAATATAACAAAGAAAAACCTGCCGTAAAAGTTGATGTTATTGTTGCCGGCAATCAAGACTTTCCAAACCTGATTGAAGTAAACGGAACAGTTCTTTCGAACGAAATGGTAGAACTACATCCCGAAGTAAGCGGACGTTTAATATATCTAAACATTCCCGATGGTTCAAAAGTTGAAGCAGGAACAATACTTGCAAGGATCAACGATGCCGATCTTCAAGCTCAACTTGAGCAACAAAAAGCTCAACTCGATCTGGCAAAGAAAAACGTGCAACGCCTTCAAACACTCTTATCTATTAATGGTGTAAATCAGGCTGATTTTGATGCTGCGGTCAACTTGGTAACCAGCCTTGAAGCAAATGTTAAAGTGGTAAAAGCCCAAATAGACAAAACAGTGATTAAGGCTCCTTTTTCGGGAACTTTAGGTCTTCGTTTGGTCAGTCCCGGTGCATATGTAACCTCTCAAACACTTATTGGTACGTTACAACAAATTGATAAAGTGAAGATAGACTTTACCGTTCCCGAAACCTATGCCGCATTAGTAAAAACGGGAAACGATATAACCGTTCAATCAAATGAATCGGAAAAACTCGTAACCGCTAAAGTTGTTGCTTTAGAACCTCAAATTAATACAACTACCCGTAACATCAAGGTACGAGCCATGCTCGATAACGGGGTGATACATCCCGGTTCGTTTGTTAAAGTAGTATTATCACAAAAGGCAAAAGGTATTTTGATTCCTACCAATGCAATTATTCCCGATGCAATGTCTAATCAGGTTATTGTTATTAAAAAGGGAGTGGCTGAATTTAGAAATGTTGAAACCGGAGCAAGAACGGTAAACTTTGTAGAACTGACAAAAGGAATTGAACCGGGCGACAGTATTGTAATTACAGGAGTTCTCTTTGTTCGCGATCATAAAAAAGTAGACATTAGAAAGGTAAAAACGTTAGAAGAACTAAAATAATCGTATTCGAATAAACAGACAAGAATGAACATTTCCGAATTATCTTTAAAACGCCCGATCTTAGCTACGGTAATGAATCTGATGATTATCCTTTTTGGAATCATCGGCTTTACCTATTTGGGGGTGCGTGAATATCCGGCTATCGATCCGCCTATTATAACGGTAACCACAAACTACACCGGAGCAAGTGCCGAAATTATTGAAACACAAATAACAGAACCTCTCGAAAAACTCATTAACGGTATTCCCGGTATTAAAACCATTTCGTCTACCAGTTCTGTTGGTAAAAGTAATATTACGGTTGAGTTTAATTTAAATTCAGATCTTGAAACGGCAGCCAACGACGTTCGCGACAAAGTAGGTCAGGCTATTTCTTTATTACCTGCCGATATTGATGCTCCGCCGGTTGTTACCAAATCGGACGCTAACAGCGATTTTATTATCTTGGTTTCCATACAAAGTTCAACAAAGAGTCTGCTCGAAATGAGCGACTATGCCGAAAATGTATTGCAAAATAAATTCCAAACCATTCCCGAAGTAAGTGCAGTAAACATCGTTGGACAAAAACGTCCTGCCATGCGTATCTGGGTTGATCCCGATAAATTAAATGCTTATAACATCACCTTTAACGATATTTCTGATGTTTTAAATAAAGAAAATATCGAAGTTCCTTCGGGAAAGATCTATGGTAATAAAACAGAATTAACCATTAATGCCAAAGGAAAACTAAACACCGAAAAAGATTTTCGTGATTTAATAATTCGTGAAACACCCGACGGTATTGTTCGATTGAGCGATGTGGCACAGATAGAAATTGCTCCGGAACAATTTGAACAAAGCTGGAAAATTAATGGTGTTAGTGCTATAGGTTTAACGATTGTTCCTCAACCCGGTGCTAATTACGTTAAGATATCGGAAGAATTTAACAAACGACTCGACGAGATTAAGAAAAATCAAAAAGGTGATCTTCAGTTCACAACTTTAATCGACAATACCTTATCGGTTAAACGTTCGCTTACCGAAGTTAAAGAAACCCTTTTCATTGCATTGGTATTGGTTATATTGGTAATTTATCTGTTCTTCCGCGATTGGTTGATTGCAATTCGTCCATTAATTGATATACCAATTTCACTTATTGCTACCTTCTTTATAATGTATCTGGCAGGATTTTCAATTAATATCTTGACCTTATTAGGTATTGTTCTTGCAACCGGTTTGGTGGTTGACGATGGTATTGTTGTTACCGAAAACATTTTCAGAATGATTGAAAATGGATTACCTATTAAACAAGCTGCTTTAAAAGGTAGTAAAGAAATCTTTTTTGCCGTGGTTTCAACCTCTATCACACTGGCTATTGTATTCTTACCGGTTATCTTTTTACAAGGATTTGTTGGTCGACTATTTCGAGAGTTTGGAATTGTTGTTGCCGCCGCCGTACTTATATCGGCTTTCGTTTCCTTAACTATAACTCCGGTGTTGAACGTGGTTTTAAATCGTAAAAATGCGGGACACAGTCGATTTTATATGCGTACCGAACCGTTCTTTAAAGGAATGGAATCGGGATATAAAAAACTCATTACCCGCTTTATTGAAAAACGTTGGATAGCTTGGGTTATCGTGGGTATTTGTATGTTCTTAATTCTATTTATCGGTAAAACGATTCAAAGCGAGCTTGCTCCTATGGAAGATAAAAGCTCGATCAGAATGTTAATCACCGGACCCGAAGGTGCCAGTTATAATTATATGGTTCAGGAAGGCGAAAAGCTAAGTAACTTTATGATTGACTCGCTCGAAGGAAGAGACTTTTCATCGTTCTCAGTTCCTAGTTATAATGGCACAGGCGTTAATAGTGGAAACGGTCGTATCGGTCTCGTACCTCCCAATGAACGTTCAAAGAGTCAAAGTGAAATAGTAAAAGATTTGACTAAAAAAGTAGGTCGTTTTAATAATTTCCGCATCATTCCTATTGAAGAACAAACCATTTCGGTTGGATTGGCATCGAAAGGTTCTATGCCGGTTCAATTTGTCATACAAAGTTTTGATTTTGAAAAGATAAAGAATGCCGTTCCTAAATTTATGGAAATGGCACGAAACGATAAAACCTTTTCGAACGTCGATGTTAATTTAAAATTCAATAAACCTGAATCAGATATCGTTATTGACCGCATTAAAGCCCGCGAATTGGGCTTAACGGTAAACGACATAGCCATTGTACTTCAAAGTGCATTCAGCGGACGCCGGTTGGCTTATTTCACCATGAATGGAAAACAATATCAAGTCATCAGTCAGGTGGCATTGAAAGATCGTCAAGAACCCACCGACATTTCAAAACTCTTTGTTCGAAATTCGAAGGGCGATTATATTCCATTATCATCGGTCATCATTGTTTCGTCGAGTGCTAACCCTCCTACACTATTCCATTTTAACCGCTATAAAGCAGCTACCATTTCGGCTTCGCTTGCCGATGGTAAAACAATTGGTGATGGTGTTAAAGCAATGCAGGCAATTGCCGATAAAACCTTAGACAAATCTTTTCAAACCTCATTAAGCGGTCCTTCACGCGATTTTGCCGAGAGTTCGTCGAACACAGCATTTGCATTTATTCTGGCGTTAATTCTTATTTTCCTTGTTCTTGCTGCTCAATTCGAAAGTTTTAAAGATCCGCTCATTATTATGATTACCGTACCATTAGCAATTGCTGGTGCCCTACTCAGTCTATGGGTGTTCCATCAAACACTCAATATCTTCTCCGAAATTGGAATGATCATGCTTATCGGACTTGTTACTAAAAACGGTATTTTGATTGTGGAATTTGCAAATCAAAAACGCGAAGAAGGATTGATGAGAACAGAAGCCGTTATTGAAGCTGCAACCCTTCGTCTGCGTCCGATATTAATGACCAGTCTAGCTACTTCGCTTGGTGCATTACCTATTGCTTTAAGTTTAGGTGCTGCTGCAACCAGCCGTATTCCTTTGGGAATCGTAATTGTTGGTGGATTACTATTCTCGTTGGTTTTAACATTATTCGTTATTCCGGCTATTTACACCTATATCTCAAGTCATCATAAACAATCGAAAGAAGAAAAATTGACAGAAGAAGAGGAATGAATAATTATGAATTGTGAATTAAGAATTATGAATTTTGAATTAAGATGCTCTATTGGAATTAAAAACGAATTAGCTTTGTTTAGAGATATAAAATTACCATTTCAATAAGATAAGACCGATATCAATTGCCAAAGGCGAAACTTAAATAATAAAAACAGATGAAACGAATACTTACAATTGCACTTTTAATACCTCTGTTTGTCAATGCCCAGCAACTATCGCTTAGAAATGCAATAGACTCGGCAATGAAAAACAATTTTAACATATTATTTGCCAAAGATTCTGTCGAGATGAATCATCTAAGCAATACCTATGGTATGGCTGGTGGCTTACCTTCGGTAAATATAGCAACGGGCGATAATAACCTATTATCTAATGTTCATCAACAATATAGTACCGGTCCCGATTTGGATAAAAGTAACGTTTATGGTAATAGCCTTACCGGAGCAATTACAGCAAGTATTCCATTATTCAACGGTTTTAAAATTGTAGCTACCAAACATCAGTTAGAAGCTCTGGAAGCATTGGGCGATTTACAATTAAACCAACGTATTCAAAATACCATGGCTGCCATAATGATGAAATATTTCGATATCGTTCGACAAGATAACTATATGGGCATACTACATCGATCGCTCGATGTTTCGAAAGAAAAACTAAACATTACCACAACCCGTCGCAGTGTCGGTATGGCAAACGATGCCGATTTTCTACAAGCTCAAATTGACGAATCGACAATTGAACAAACCATTAAATCGCAACAACTGGTAATAGATCAGGCAAAAGCCGATTTGCAAGTTATGATGAGTTCAAAATCGTTTTATCCATTCTCGGTTACCGATACTATTGTTGTAGACAAAGATATTGTTCTCGATTCAATTACCGGTTGTCTTAAACAAAATCCTCAATATCTTTCGTTCGACCAGATAATTAAGATTAACGAAACCGTTGTTCAACAAATCAATTCACAACGATACCCTAGCCTTAAAATCAATACTGCATATAACTTTTCTTATACAAACAGCGGTGCCGGATATACAATAATTAACCAAATTTATGGACCACAAGCCGGATTTACTTTACAAATACCAATCTACAATGGTAATATGTTCAAAACGCAACACGATGTTGCTGTTTGTAATGTTACAATGGCAAAACAACAACAACAGAGCTTATTGCTCGCCTATAATGCCGATGCTTATAAAACCTATATATCGTATCAAAATACCTTGCAACAATTAACCGAACAACAAGCCAACTACGAACGCTCGGGAACTTTGGTTAAAATTGTTATGCAACGTTTTCAAAACAATCTTGCTACCATGCTTGATGTAAAAGCTGCACAACTTAGTTTCGAGAATTCAGGCTTTACCCTCGTAAATCTTGAATTTGCTGCTAAAGCTGCAGAAGTGGAATTGAAACGACTTGTGTATAAACTGAAATAAATATAGACATCTAAATCTATTATAATAAGGTTTAGTATCGTTTTTATTGATTGGCTATAAGCCATCGCAATGTTAGAAAATTGAACGTCTAATTCAGATAACGTTTTTTAATTTTTAATTTTTAATTTAAACGTGATACGTTTATTGAAAACATAAACTATAATGTATCAAAATCAATGAATCCATTACCAATTTCAAAACAACTTTCTGTACAGACGTTGCACGCAACGTCTCACCGCATAACGTTTCTCATTTTATGAAATGTATAAACGTATAATAGGTGCAACAATTAATAGGTTACGATTAATTCTATACCTAATCGTAGAAGTAATAGAAATCTTTTAAATTTCTATTACAACGCTACTATAAAATATAGCCAAAAGTATTTAGAATTTATAAGATGTTATTGCATTACAACCATCAGTAAGGACTTTGAATTCCATTTTAAATTCTAGTTATATATAGGAAACTAAGGAATGAGCAATTAGTTATATAGGTTACTAAATATTTGGCATTATATTATTGATAATGAATTCAATCATAAATTAAAGCTCGTATTAAACTTATATAAACGTTAGTAGAAAAGAAAACCTTAGTGGAATTTGTAAAAAGGTAGAACCTGAACCTTATTACCTTATATTATATAGTACCTTATCTAATGCATAATCTGGGTTAACCCACATTGCAATTAAACGGAAGAGAAATATTGTTTTTCAATAGATTGACAATTTTCGAGTTCTGATTTGTGTACTACAGATTTTTTCTTTACGAATGGAGCATATTTATATTTAAGGGCAT
>Ga0265338_10009629_pt1 | contig 11473 bp, 9 predicted proteins | sample 42126metaG_FD_193579 | JGI IMG/M metagenome (GOLD analysis project Ga0265338, IMG submission 193579) | Rhizosphere microbial communities from Carex aquatilis grown in University of Washington, Seatle, WA, United States - 4-21-26 metaG | ecosystem: Host-associated > Plants > Roots > Rhizosphere >... | reverse complement strand
ATACCCAGGATCTCGCCCGTGGTAGGATCTGAAACGATAACAGAGCCCCGATCGGTCTGGAAAACCAGCGAGTCATCCACAGGAGCCGAGGTAGCAAAGTTCTGGAGCAAAATTTTTTCGATGCGTGAATCAATGGTGAGATAGATATCATCGCCGCTCGGCGGTACATGGAGCATCTTGTTCAACGTATTATTTAAACCCGTCAGGCCGTTTTCTCCACTGAGATAGGCGTCAAACTGAGCCTCAATGCCAGTCTCAGAGAAAGAGGGGCTGATATAGTAACCAATCAATCCCTCTAAACCCTGGGCAGCAGCCGTATAGACGCGTTTATAACCGCATAGACTGGAGATATCGGTTTTGACGGAGTAGGCCAGGAGCACACCATTGCGGTCGAAGATTCTTCCCCGCAGAGGGGCGGCCTCGCTGGTGCACTGACGGCTGTAGGTCAGATAAGGGTTCGAGATGACCTGCGGGGCCACCACAACTTGCCAGTAGACCAGGCCAGCACTCAGCATCAGAAAGAGAACAAGGAAGATATTGGTCAATCGACGAATATTTCTGCTGATATTCAACTTTCTATCCTCTATTCAAGATCTATGCATTTTTTCATGCTTCTTCAGAAGTGAAGTACGCTCTCTAATGATACACGAACAGGCGCAGTAAAACATACAGAAACTATGACCTTTTTCTTATGCTTATTTTTTGTGTATCAGCAGTTCGCGATAAATCTGGAGTTGAGCTCTGGCAGATTCGTTCCAGCTTTGTTGCGCATCCAACGCAGCACGTTCTTCTTCATGTAAACTGAATGTTATCTGTTGTGCTTTAATTAAAGCTTCAGCCAGCGATTCGCGACTGGCCGCAATATAGGGTACGCTGGCACGTTGAGGCAATCTGCCGCTGAAACGTGGTAAATCTGGTGCGACAACCAGAAGTTCATAAGAGAGAGCCAGGCTGGCGTTTTCCAGGTTTCCAGCCGTATGTACAGCCAGGTGAGGAAAAACCTGTGCGTTACAGGCACCCATGTAGAGTGGGATATCGTCTGGATGAAACGTGACAGCATGCAGATGAATCTGCTGATCGTGCGTTACCAGGCGCAACGTGCGTGGAGAAAGATTGCCATCAACCGGGTCCCCAACGACCAGCAAGTGCACATCTGGCAAACTCTCACTGCTTCGGCTCCCTCCAGTGAGCAAATGAAAAGCTTCCAATAAAAAGGCAATCTCACGCTCGGTATGCTGATGGGCGAAACAGAGATAGACAAAACGGGCCTTCTCAGGCAACGTAAGGCGCTGACGCGCCTCCTCGGTGGAAAGCGCATCTGGATAATGTCCCCGAAAACCCGGCTGAGGCAGACAATGCACGCGTCGCCGTAAACGGCGATCACGATAGAGTAAACTGGGTTGCATTGTTGAACTAAGAATCGCGTGACTGGTATACAAAATCTTGCGCTCAAACACGCGCCGGGCGCGAAAAAGAGAGCCACGCGCGCTCTGCCACCAGCCACCGCTATCTGTCACCACGATTCTCAAGCCCCAGCGGCGAGCCAGCCAGAGTCTGAAACGCAAGTACTGGCTTTCGTGGTGAGTCAATTCCAGCGAACCCGGACGGTAAAAATGGAGAATACCTACAGGTTGATTGCGGTAAGCCCGATGGCGCCAGAGCCAGCCCAGGGGAATCTCTGGCTTCCCAACCAGATAGTGTACTTCCTGCTGGTCCAGAGTCTGTGCCAGAAGCTCAAAAGATTCGTCAGGAGCCGGTCCAGTGATCAGGAGTACGGCGGGAATATCCAACTCCGCAGGAATACGTTCCAGATAGAAAAGGCGCTGGAGCAAACGTCCCCAGCTATGGGCTTGCTCCATCGCGGCCAGCAGACGTTCAGTGGTCGAGCGGCCTGCCAGGTGAATCAAGGGACTCTGTACCAGCGCACAGCGCGCAAAAGTCTTGATCTCTTGCCAGATTTCACGCCAGACAAGATCTGGATTCTCTGTATGCGTATGGCAATAATCGAGCATAATTTCTGAACGTCCCTGCCAATAAGCACGACCGACAAAGAAAGCCCGGCGCAAACGCGCTGAGGTCGCGCGATGCATCAGCAATGCTTCTGGTTCATACCAGAGGGTATGTCCGGTTTCATGTAAACGCAGACACAGGTCCGCGACCTCGGTACTTGCCGGTAAATCAGCTCGTTTGCTGAGAAAGGGAGTGAAGTAATTAATAGAGCGGAGAGCGGCGATTTTGACAGAGAAGCCACAACTCGCAAAATGATCCTTGCTGGCGAATTGTACACGCTGTGCTTCTGGCGAAAAATACCCCAGGGTTTCCAGTAATTCTCTGACCATCCAGTGCGGCGCCACCACATCCCAGTATAAAGTTACCCGCATCCCAACGGCGTCAGCATCGGTCTCTTCATAGGTTCGCTGGAGACGTTCCAGCATATGGGGTTCGACCAGTGTATCATCATCAAGAAAGACTGCGATTTCGCCAGTGGCAGCCAGCAGACCGGTATTGCGCGCATGGGCCAGACCATTTCTTGGCTCAGAGAGACATTGCACCTGCCAGATATCCTCAGACCTGTTTCCCTGTTTTTGCTCCCTCTGTACATAGGAACTCACCGCGCCGACTGTGCCATCTTGAGAACCATTATCGACGACAATTACCTCGAAATTCTCACAGGACAGCGTTTGACGGCGCAAACTGGCCAGGGCGGCCAGCACAAAGTTGCGCCGGTTATAGGTGCACAGGATAACGCTAAAAAGCGGCTTCGTCGTCTGGCTGGAAGATGCATTCCTGGATCGCGTGCGTTTTGCCAGGTGGTCACGTTGTTGGACAGTCATAGAATTTCCTCTCTACGCTCCGTTTCCACCAGCAATAGTGGCTGTGAGCACGCCCGGTTGATCTGCTGGTAAAACCTTCTGGTTTTCAGTGGACGGTGAGAGAAGAAAAGGGAGTTTAAGAAGAGATGGACCTTTTTTCTGGATATCTCTGAGGACTATTTCTCTGACACTCGGATTGATCTGTATACGTGTTCCTGCGGTTACAGCTTGCTCACAGGCCGACGCTACTCGTAAAAACACGCGTAGATCAGGAATCATCGCAGCTTCTGGGAGCAACTCGGCGCTCCATTGCATACACCAGTATTCGTCATCCACATTACACCTCACATCCACACAAACCCATCCAGCCTGGCAGGCAGAAATATGTTGCTCTGATGCACCGCCAGGGAGTGATTTTCTTAACCCTGGCTGTCAGAGCTACCAGATCCCCTTACCAACTGCTATCAAGCGGCATCTCCGCCTGTTGTTGCCATGAAACAATCAGTATCATTGTTTCGACTTTTTTCACTCACTATACACTATGCCACACCTGTGCAAATTGAGATATCCCTTTGCAACGTTCCGCTAAAACCATGTATATAGATAGAGTGGACGCTGGATAGAAGTGCTCTGAATAGACTAAGTAGTAGATAAGCATTTGCAAAATTTCCTGGTTGTAAATAGGTGAATATTGCTTATTGCAGTTAAGAATTGAAAACAGGAGATATAAGCAACTTCTTAACCTGGATGGATAAAATATAACCTGATTGCAACGGGATTCCCTTCGTAAATAGCGCGAAAACTTTGTATCGTATGGGTGTGGTGTTCTTACTTCGGCCAGTATTCTGTCACTCTTCAAGCGAAAGGCCGTCCTATGGTGGCAGGAAAGAGAAGGAGCAGGGCATAGCCCTGGATCTTCCTTAAGCAAAGAATTGCATCCCTTGTGTGCCTACATTTTGTACGAAGAGTAACTGAATAACCATGGAATATATTTGATAGCCGGTTGTGACTGTGGTGTGGTAAAGGTGGATGTTGTGGGGTTGGATGAACAGAAAGTTCGGCATGCCGGGCAGGCACTTGATGGAAACTCATCGTTAATTTATATTGAGGTACACGGTGGGGTCGCGCATACCCTACCTCTGGCAGCCTCGCGCATTCGGCGCCAGGTTCGTTCTCAGGATAGCGTTTTCTTGCTGGAAAGAGTTTGCGCGCTGCTTCTGCCAGCCACACCTTTGACCGGGGCACAAACGGTGGCAAGCCGTGTCTCTCTTCTTCTGAGCGACGTGCCCTGTGACTTACAGATCTATCATGGCGCTACAGCGTTACTGGTTTTGCAACGTCTCTACGAGGCTGGAGTGGAAACGATTGAGCGCGAAGCATCTCCCGACCTTGCTGTACAGATCACGTGGGTCCAGGCCGAGGTTGAGCAGAAAAAAACGCCAGATAACACCCTGGACCCGCTGCCATATCTTGCTTTCCTCGCGAATTATCCATCGCCTCGCCTGCTGCAATTGTTTCCCTACGATCTGGCCCGACGCTATCAGTGCGTTCCATTGGGGACTGAGCGCAAGATGCTCACGCTGGCTACCTGTCACTGGCTCAATCGTGAGGTTGTCGCGCAATTGCATACGGTCACGAACCGGGAAATTTTTCAGGTACGCTGCGAGATCACGATTATTGACGAAGTCCTGCACTACTGGCAACGTATCCAGGAAACAGTTCATACCTCCAGTTTTGCATTGGAAACGAACAAGGTAGGTAGCAGTTCAAGGTAGAAGATAGGAAGAAATATATGTCACAGATTCTTGTCCTTGGCATCGGGGGGCTTGATGCTGACCTTTTGCGAGTTTATGGGCCGTCTTTACCAAACTTGCGCCGCTTGATGCTGGAATCACCGTTTCTGGACTTGAGATCGACTATTCCTCCAGAACCGGTGCCAGCCTGGTCCAGCGTTTATACCGGTTTGAATCCAGCCAATCATGGTATGCTGACCAGGATGGATTGTCTGGAGAGAGTTATACCCGATGCTCAGAATTTTCAGGCCGAACCTTTCTGGGAAAAAGCGGCACGTGCGGGCAAACATGTCTGTGTCTTCAATCCTCTGCTGGCGCGATCTGAGCATACAATCAAAGGGCTTGTCGTGGCCAACGCCGGGTCTGCGTCACATGGAGCCAATTCGTCCAACGATGCATTTCCGCCCTTGCTGGACGAGCCGCTTATTCCCACAGCCAGCCAGTTACTGAGTTTCTGTACTGGTCTACGTGAACGCACTGAACAACAGGTAGCAGTCGCGTTAGAACGTTTTACGCGTGAATCCTGGGATCTTTTCTTTGTCCAACTGGACGCGCTGGATCATATCCAGCACTTCCTGTGGCGCTATAGCGATCCCAGCGATCCGATGTATCCTGGTAAAAATGAACATGCCAACAGTATCCTGAATTTCTATCGTCTCTTTGATCAAATCGTTGGCCGTTTTCGCGCTGTTTTGCCCGCGGAATGTGTTTTTGCTATCGTGAGCAGCCACGGTCACGAAAGACGTTGTACCTATCGCCTGCACATCAATGAATGGCTACGTGAGCAGAATTTTCTGACGCCTGAAGGTCAACCTGCTGGTCAACAAGACAGCAGGCAACAGGGTTGGCGTACATACCTGAGTGACCTCTGTTCTTCGCTCTTGCCCTGGAGTAAAGGGAAAGCAAAAATCAACCATAGTATTGACCAGCAGAAGAGCGCGGCGCGCCTGGTCGAGTTAGCAAATAGTAGTAGTTCGTGTGGAGGCATCAGCATCAATCGTGCTATGCTGGAACGCGAGGGAAGAAACTACGAACTGGTACGCGAGGCTATTCTGACAGGGTTAGAACAACTGAACATCAAAGACACTCCTGTGGTCAACTGGGTTCGGACACGCGAACAGTGTTATCAGGGAAAACATCTTGATCTCTATCCTGATATCATTTTTGAGCTACGGAGCGACTTCGGTGTAGGCAGGGGCCTGTTTGGTCCTCTGGCAGTGGCTGACTCGACCCATCGCCTCGTTTCAGGCACCCACAGTTCGCAGGGAGTTTTCCTGATTGAAAACTGGCCCGAAGACCTGGAGGTCTACGAAGATTTTCTCACTCCATCTGTCATGGATGTTGCTCCAACGCTTCTGCGCCTGCTGGAACTGCCGGATTCGCCTCTGGATGGTCAGGCGCTGGTTTATCCACGCCCGGTCAGACAGTTGATTTAAAAGAGCTTGACAGAGCACATGGAGGCGAGAACGAGCAGGAAGCCTGTCTGTTCTCGCCTCTCCTTATGCTATTTCGGATGCTTCTTCTCATCTACTATAGTTCTGATGGACTCAACAGATTTCTCCTCCTCCTCAGACCTTATGACTTTTTTCTCACGGATAATCTGCAGACTACTACCCGGTTCAGCTTCCTCTGCGTGTTGTGCTTCTTCATCCATTTCGGGGAATTGTTCTGGATGATTGGCACGCCAATCCTGCCAGACTGTCACCAGCACTGCCTGAATCAAACCCGCCAGCGGCGACCCGAGCACTGCGCCCCAGATGCCAAACAACTCGGCTCCTGCCAGAAGAGCGAAGAGAGAAACTGCCGGATGCACGCCCACAGCCTTGCCAACAATACGTGGAGCCAGAATATCTCCCTCCAGAACATGGACAACTACAAAGTAGATTAGCACAAAGAGAGCAATTAACCAGCCGTGACTAAAAGCAATCAGCACGCATAACACGCCAGAGAGGATAGTTCCAATAATGGGAATAAATTCCAGGACAAAAGCGATGACACCCAGCAGAACGGCATACGGAACGCCAAAGATTGCCATTCCAATACCCACCAGCAAGCCCACGGTTGAAGACATGATCAGTTGACCACGAATATAGCCTCCGATAATCCGCTCCAGCGTATCCAGAAAAAAGTTGATGCGTTCGCGTTGCATCACTGGTACGTTTTTGCGTAACCAGCTAATAGCCCGCTCACCATCCAGCAGGAGATAGATGCTCAAGACGGCAACAATAATGACGTTCAGGATAAAATCAGCAATCCCCGACAACAACGGCAAAGCGCCACCCACAATGCCAGCCGCCTGCTGTTCAATCAACGAGGCCAGACTTTTTAACTGATCAGAGGTAATGCCAAAGCGCGAAAAAAACTGGAGCACAGGAACAAGCTGCTGCTGGCCTGCCGGTGTAAACAGGGTCTGAATATTCGCAGCCAGGGCTGAAATCTGACCAATAGAGGTGTTGACAATGGCGTAAAAAAGCAGGCTGATGCCACTCAGGCCAACGAGATAGACAATAATAACGGCGAATAAACGCGGCACAAAACGCTGTAAGAATTTGACTGCCGGTGTGAGGGCAAAAGCCAGAAAAGCCGCGACAATCACGACCAGCAATGAAGGAATAATATAGCTCGCTGCCCAGATAACCAGGCCAGCCAGGACGAGCCAGGCCAGGATTGCAATGGGAATATCACGACGCCTGGCCCACTGCGTCGCATGCTGAGCTTCCCGCTCTGAGCGGCTACTATGGAAACGAGTAGTATTCATAGGTCTGTCCTGCTTTTCTGCCAGAAGATTTCTGGCATAGAGATTCCCCGACACTTACACCATGTAGAACGTTGATCACTCTGCTCTTCAGTAGATGCTCATGAGGACCGGGACAGATCGGCTATCCCAGGTGACTACTCAGGTGCTCTGTCGAAATCGCCCCCTTACAGGGATAGGCTTTTTGCAAAACCACCCCGCCCCATTTTAAAAAGAGTGAAAAGGTGTATGAGGCGGGTTTCCCGCCTCATACACCTTTTTCGCTCTTTATTAGATGTGCATTGCCGCAGGCAATGATTGAGGAGAAAAATGTATACCTGTAAGGAAATTACCCCACCTTACGAGTTAAAAAGAGCGTGTTGAGCAGTTACTGAGGATGTTTTTGTGGATAAAAAAAAAGAGGTATAAACCTCTCATGGCTGGAGTGCAGGGATTCGAACCCCAATCGACCGCTCCAGAGGCGGCAGTCCTACCATTGAACGACACTCCATCGCTCTTCGCGAGTTGTATAATAACGCATCAGGGGAAGTTTGTCAACCCCCTGTCGGACTTATTTTGGCAAATTGCCAACCAGCATCAAATGCCTGAAGACTCTGTACCGCGAAACGTGGCAGTCGTAAGGCGATAGCTTCTTCCAGAGCGCGACGAGGGAGAAGTTCCATCGCGCCGCAGAGCACTCCGAGCATGACCATATTGATACGCTCTGTCTGCCCTGTTTGCTCATCGCCAGCCGTGGACCCTGGCAGTTGCTCCGGCACAAACGTGCCATGCACATCTCGTTCCGTCAGCGTATGTTCAATTTCTGACCGGGTAGGATAACGCACCCCCGCGACTCCTGCGGCAATGGGCAAGCGTCTATACGTACTTACAAAGGCGCGCGCGCCCTGTCTGGCCATAGGCAAAGCGCGTAAGACCTCGCTGAGTTCCAGCGTAACCAGAATATCAGCCTCTCCGGGTCGAATAGCCGGACTGCTGGCCGGTCCCAGGCGAATATGGCAAACGCCAGCGCCTCCCAGGCGTGCCAGGCTGACCCGCGAGAGCACGCGTATCTCGCGTTCCGCCTGTTCAGCCGCCAGGGCCAGCATCTCCATCATGGTCAGCGCGCCCTGTCCGCCAATGCCGATCAGAACAATATTGGTTGTCGGCTCTTCTGCCATCGATCCCTCTCCCTTTTTCTCTCTAATCCTGTAAGAGATGCTTTAATGATACAATGCTGAAAACGGCCTGCTCTTCTTCAACACGGGTTTGTTTGATCGCATCAAATGGACAGGCGGCGGCGCACAGGCCGCAGGAAACACATGTGGCCGTGTCAATGCTCAAGCGGGGCCGAATGTCGTCCAGTGAGAGTAGAACCGACGGGCAACCAACTTTGTGATAGCAAGGAGTATCTGCGCAACCGCGCCCGGCCATGCAAGCTTCTTGATCGACCTGAACCAGTTGTGGGCGCACCAGTTTGCCCGGTGTCGTACATGGAGCTTCGGCAATCAGCACAGAGACCCCTGGATACTGCATGGCCTCTTGTAGAGCAAGAGTCGTCTCTTCAAGCTGATAAGGGTCCAGGCGTCGAATGTATTCAACGCCGCACCCGCGCGCCAGTAGAGCAATATTTGCGCGTACACTCGGCTCACCGTCAGCACGTCGTCCACTGCCAGCGTCAGGTTGCATCCCCGTCATCGCGCTGGTACTATTATCCAGGATCAACAGAGTCAGATTAACCCTGGCCTGAACCGCATTGAGCAGAGCGGCAATCCCATTGTGATAAAATGTGCCATCGCCCATAGCAGCCAGAATCGGACGGACGATACCAGCCTGTTTCATACCCTGAGCAATGCCCAGACTGGCACCCATCGACACCTCGGTCCAGCAGGTATCCAGAGGCGCGTTCATACCAATAATGGTACAGCCAATATCGCCGGTCGTAATGACCTCGTCCTGTGCAAAGCCCAGCCGCTCAATGGCTTGATTTAGCGCATAATAACTCATACGGTGTGGACAGCCCGGACAAAATTCCAGTGTACGTTGCATTGGTAACAACTTTGGAGCCGGGCGATTCGCCGGTACAGCCAGCGCCTGGACTTCTCGTGTCTCCTCCAACAAAACAGCCAGCGCCTGTTCCACCAGATCGACGGAGTAATCACCTACGCGCGGCAGACCCCCCCGGCGTTTCCCAACCACAGCGGTACGCTGACCCATCTCGGCCAGTTCCGCCAGCACCTCAGTCTCAACCAGCGGCTCCAATTCCTCCAGGACCAGTACGCGCTCCAGACCTGCGAGAAAAACGTTCAGGGTCTGACGTGGTAGAGGGTGGACCTGGCCGATTTTGAGCACCGCAATCTCAGCATAGCGCTCAGGATTGTGGCGGCGTAACTCCTCCAGATAGGCATAGCTAACCCCGGAAACGACAACGCCCAGGCGTCTGGGTCCGACTACAGGGAGCCAGGTGCGATTGATCCCTTCTTCCTGGGAACAGAGTTCACCGGCCTGTTCCAGACGTGTCAACGCGTCGGCATGTTGTTCAAGACACCACTGAGGCGTAGCCTTAGTAAACTTGCGGACATCGCGTACAAAGTTTGCTGGAGCGTCCGCCACTCGATTCCGTATGGTTCCAGCCTTCATCGTCGTAATCGCGTTCGCTACGGCAGTTGTCGCTAAGACAAAAACGGGCGCTCCGGTTTGGGCAGAGATCCGGTAAGCCAGCAAGGTCATCTGATAAGCCTCTTCCGGGCTGGCAGGCATCAAGAGCGGCAGGGTTGCCAGACGCGCATAGTGTCGCGAATCCTGCTCGACCATGCCGTAATATGTTCCCACATCATCTACCGCATAGATCACCAGGGCGCCACGTACACCGCTATGCGCAATAGAGAGCAGCGAATCTGCCATCACATTTATACCGGACATCTTCATCGTTACCAGGCTGCGTTTACCAGCCCAGGCAGCGCCCGCCGCCACCTCCAGGGCCACCTTCTCATTCACGCTCCACTCCACCGTCATCTGATGGGCTGTGGCCAGAGGAAGTAAAGCGGTAATTGTTTTTGTGCTGGGATTGCCAGGATAACCAGTTGCCACGTCCACACCGGCCTCCAGAGCCGCGCGAGCCACAGCCTCATCTCCGGTTAGAAACAGACGTTTCCCTGGCGTGGTGAGAAAATTCAAGTCGGGTCTCCATGCTATAGAAGCGGAGCGTGCTCCGCGAAAAATTTCGGGAATATATTGAGCATACATCCACAAATTAAAGACGAACAACAGAGAGTTAAGAAACAAAACCCGAGAAAGTTTCCATTGCGGTCCACAGCATTCAGGGCATACAATAGTTGCTGGATGATTTACTATTCCACGACGAAGATGCTTCGTCTCGATTCCCTATGACTGAAAGAGAGGATATACTCATGCGCAGTAAAATTACCGTAGTTGGGGCGGGTTTTGTGGGGAGTACACTCGTCCAACGCCTGGCAGAGCGTGACTACGCTGATGTAGTGATGTTCGACATCGTGCCAAATATGCCGCAAGGCAAGGCTTTGGATATTTTAGAGGCTGGCCCGGTTCTGGGTTATGATACATTGGTTACCGGTACTAATGACTATGCAGACACTGCTGATTCAGATATAGTCGTGATTACCTCTGGCTTTCCCCGTAAACCCGGCATGTCACGCGACGACCTGGTAAAAAAGAATCAGGAAATCATCACCCAGGTCACCCAGGAAGTGGTGAAACATTCTCCCGATACACTGATCATCATGGTTACTAATCCGCTGGATGCGATGGCCCAGCTTGCCCGCCATGTCAGCGGTTTCCCGCGCGAACGCATCATCGGCATGGCTGGAGTGCTGGATACAGCCCGCTTCCGCACATTTATTGCCCAGGAAGTGGGCGCCTCGGTGCGCGACGTGCAAGCATATGTACTGGGAGGACATGGCGATACCATGGTCCCGCTCTCACGTATGTGTACCGTGGCTGGTGTGCCGATCGCGCAACTGATCTCTGCTGAACGCATTGAAGAGATTGTTCAGCGTACTCGCGATGGTGGTGCTGAGATCGTCAAACTGCTTGGCAACGGTAGCGCCTACTTTGCGCCATCCGCCTCGATTCTGCAAATGATCGATTCTATCTTACTT
>Ga0265338_10009627_pt1 | contig 11473 bp, 9 predicted proteins | sample 42126metaG_FD_193579 | JGI IMG/M metagenome (GOLD analysis project Ga0265338, IMG submission 193579) | Rhizosphere microbial communities from Carex aquatilis grown in University of Washington, Seatle, WA, United States - 4-21-26 metaG | ecosystem: Host-associated > Plants > Roots > Rhizosphere >... | reverse complement strand
GGAGGCGCCATCTCCGACGTCTGGGTGGCGACCGACCCTAGGAACTTGCACAATTAGCGCCGCGCTTGGCGATGAATGGACAAGTTCCATGACGTGGGAGCGGGTGTGGACGGTCAACGAGTACTACGATGGCCCCATCTTCGGCGTCGCCGACTATCGCGGCATACCTCATGTCTACGACCGCGAGTGGGATGCCAATTCGGACGAATATGGGCCCCATTTTCGCCTAGCCAAAATAGATCCGGACCTTCTCGCCTTGGTATTAGAGGATTGGGAAATCTGGCTTCGATGGCAGACCGCCATTATCAAGAAGCGCGTCGACATTGACACCCATCCCGCCCTGCCTGAAGAGCGCGCACGTCACGAAGCCATCAGAGCGGAAATTGGCAACCGTTTTGACGCCCTGAAAGATGGACCGATCGAAGCAACCGGGACGTTTCGCGGTCGCGATGGCAATCGGCAGGTCTGCTGGCGAGCCTGAGATTCCGGGCCGTTTCAGCCCTCGGCGAGGCTCTTAGAGCCCCCAGCCTCCAGCGTCCTCAGGCGTTCCACCTCGCGGCCGTAGGGCTTGAGGCCCAGGATGGTGATGATCAACGAGGTGGGTCCGAAGATCACCGCCGGGATGAAGATGGCCCAGCGGATGTTGGCCTCGCCGACCACATAGGTGGACATGAAGCCGGTCACCATCGGTGCGATGGCTACGCTCACGACGCTGTAGATGAAGAGGTAGAGCGCGGTCATCTTGCCGCGCAGCTCGGTGGGCGTGACGATCTGGAAGGCGGCGTTCTGGGATGGGCCGCCCATGCCCAGGCTGAACAGGGCCAGCGTCCCCATGCCCCAGGCAAGCCAGGGGTTGGGCATCAGCGGCCAGAAGATCCCGGCCGTCGCCACCAGCCGCGAGATGATCTGGGTCAGCAGGGCCGCGTCGCTGCGGCCCTTCCTGGCCAGGTATTCGGCCAGGGCCGCGCCGATGACGAGGCCCAGCGGCATCATGATGAAGGTCGGGATGAGCTGAAGGCGGGCGAGCTTGGCGGGGTCCCAGCCGAAGACGCGTCCGTAGAAGATGGCGGTGAAGGAGAGGAAGCCAGAGCCCAGCGAGCCGACCAAAAGGCTGGCGAACATCGGGCCGAACACCTTCCAGTTCCGGATCAGATAGCCCAGCGCCAGGCCGTAGTCCCGGAATACCGATACGATCCCGGCCCCGAGGTTCGTCGGGGCCGTGGCGACGCCCGAGACCTGGCCAGGGATGGTGTGACGGACGGGCTCCTTCATGGTGAAGGCCATCAACAGCGAGACCAGCACGCCGGGCAGCCCTACGATCATGAAGATCAGCTGCCAGCCGCGGATAAGCCCGAACGGAACGTGGACCGGCTTCATGTGCAGGAAGGCCGTGAGCACGAAGGCGCTGATCAGGGCGGTGAGCGCCGGCCCGGCCACCGAGCCGATCTGCAGGATCGCAATGGCCCGGGGCATACGCTCGCGGGGAAAGAGGTCGGAGGTGATCGAATAGGCGGCGGGGCCGTTCACCGCCTCGCCCGCACCGACCAGGAACCGGGACAGGAAGAGCTGGGTGTAGTTCTGCGCCATACCCGAGAGCGTCGAGCCGATGCTCCAGACCGTGATCGCCAGGGCCAGCAGGCGCTTGCGGCTCGTGCGGTCGAGGAACCAGGCGACGGGGATTCCCACAAGGGTGTAGAACAGGCCGAAGGCCCCCCCGACCATCAGGCTGAAGCCCGCATCCGTCAGGTGCAGGTCCGTTTTGATCCCCGGGCCCAGGTAGGGGACGATGGCGATGTCCAGTTGGGCGAAAGTGGTCGAGAGGATCAGGACGAACATCGTGTAGTAGGCGACGCGGGCGCTTGGCCACTCCGCGCCAAGCGGGCCTTTTGGCCCTCCCGTCGGCGGAGGAACTCCGGGCGCAGCGACGCTGGCTGTTTCGATGATCATCGGCTGGCTCCTCCCCGAGCGCATGCTTTGAGACCACTGTCGTCGCGCATGCGCGACGCGGCAAGCCATTTAGGGCAGGGTCCCTGTCGATCGGCCGCGACCGGCAAGGCCCAGCTGGGCTTGGCGATCGGGCCGGGACGCAATATCAGTATCCCTGACGAGGCGGTCGCCCTCGACTCGACAAGAGAACCTGGGAGAGCACCCTGTGAGACCCTCTCTGACGGCCTTCACCGCCGCGGCCCTGATCGGCCTGGCCGGCCCGGCCCTGGCCCACCACTCCTATGCGATGTTCGACCGGGACAAGGAGCTGAAGCTCGCCGGCACCATCAAGGACTTCGCCTGGACCAACCCCCACTCGTGGATCGAGATCAACGTCCCGAACGCCACGGGCGGGACCGACACCTGGGGAGTCGAGTGCAACAGCCCCAACAACCTGGCCCGCATGGGCTGGAAGTCCACCTCGCTGAAGCCGGGCGACAAGGTGACGATCTCAATCCATCCGCTGCGTTCGGGCGAGCACGGCGGCAGCTTCATGTACGTGACCTACCCCGACGGCCACACCCTGGGCGAGGTGCCGGGCGCGACCAACGGCGGGGCCAAGAAGCCCTGACGGGCGCGTGATCCAGGGGCGGACCGTCCGCGTCCTGATGGGCCGGGCGAGGGAGGGAAGAATGACCAGAAGCAGGTTCAGGCTGGCGCTGGGCGCCGGGCTCGCCGCCGTTTGTCTCGCCGGCATGGCCGCGCCCCAGATGGCGGACGCCGCCAAGGCCAAGCCGGCCGCGAAGGCCGCGGTCAAGGAGCCCGACACCCTGGATCCGCGCGGGCCCGCTCCCGCCGACGTACAGCTGAGCGCCCTGGCGCCGGCCAATCTCAAGAAGCCCAGGCCCAAGGCGCCCTTCGACCTGACCGGCACCTGGTTCGTCGACCTGTCCAAGGGCTTTTCGTCCTGGATGTTCGGGCCGCCCTATCCGAAGTTCCTGCCGGCGGCCCAGCACGAGTTCGACGCCGCCGCCGCCGCCGCCAAGGAAGGCCGGGCCTACAAGGACGACATCGGCCAGTGCTACCCGGCCGGCATGCCGGTGATCATGACCCGGGTCTGGCCGATCGCCATGATCCAGCTGCCGACGGCGGTCTACATGATCGCGGGCTTCGAGAACGAGCTCAGGATCATCTACACCGACGGGCGCAAGCACTCCGATCCGGACGTCGTCGTGCGGTCCTACGACGGCGAGTCGATCGGTCACTGGGAAGGCAAGGAACTGGTGGTCGACACCCGCTACTTCGAGACCTCGCACCACTCGATCGACGCCGGCATCCCGATCTCGAACGACTTCCGCATGGTCGAGAGGATCAGCCTCGCGCCCGACGGCAAGAAGCTGCACATCCACTACTCGATGTGGGACCCGCAGAACTGGGAAGGCGAGTGGACCTCCGACAAGACCTGGAACCGCGTCGACGACCAGGACATCACCGAGGTGGAATGCACCCCCGACCTCGACCAGCACCTGAAGTCCACCCAGTCGGTGCTGAACATCCGCTGACCAAGCCCCCTGGCCATCGTGGATTTGCGGGCGTAACGTCCCGTCAAAATAACCTTGTCGGGGGCGGGAAGGTTTCGGTCCTCCCGCTCAAGCCGTCCAGGGCTCACGAGGAAACGGTCGGGAGATTAGGCGTTGGAGCCCACCGACATCGGGCAGCCTGAGTACTTCCACAAGGTCGTCGATTGCCAGTGGGCCTGCCCGGCCCACACGCCGGTGCCTGAATACATCCGTATGATTGCGGCCGGGCGCTACACCGACGCCTATATGATCAACTGGAAGTCCAACGTCTTCCCGGGGATCCTGGGTCGCACCTGCGACCGTCCCTGCGAACCCGCCTGCCGCCGCGGTCGGGTGGAATCCGAGCCGGTGGCCATCTGCCGGCTGAAACGGGTCGCCGCCGACAACAAGGACGACATCACCGGCCGCCTGCCGCCCCCGGCGACCCGGAGCAACGGCAAGCGCGTCGCCTTGGTCGGCGCGGGACCGGCGTCGCTGACCGTGGCGCGGGACCTCGCGCCCCTGGGCTACGAGATCACCATCTTCGACGCCGAGGCCAAGTCCGGCGGCATGATCCGGAGCCAGATCCCACGCTTCCGCCTGCCCGAGCAGGTGATCGACGAGGAGGTCGGCTACATCGCTGGTCTCGGAGGGATCGAGCTGAGGCTCGGCCAGAGGATCGAAAGCCTGAAGGCGCTGCTGGGCGAGGGCTACGACGCGGTGTTCGTCGGCTCGGGCGCGCCGCGCGGACGCGAGCTGGAGATCCCCGGCCGCGAAGAGGCCAAGGCCAACATCCACATCGGTATCGACTGGCTGTCGTCGGTCTCGTTCGGCCACGTCTCGAAGATCGGCAAGCGGGTGATCGTGCTGGGGGGCGGCAACACCGCCATGGACTGCTGCCGCACCTCCCGCCGGCTGGGCGGCGAGGATGTGAAGGTGATCGTCCGCTCCGGCTTCGACGAGATGAAGGCGTCTCCCTGGGAGAAGGAGGACGCCATGCACGAGGACATCCCGATCCTCAACTGGCTGGTCCCCAAGGAGTTCACCCACGACGGCGGGCGGCTGACCGGCGTCCTGTTCGAGAAGGTCAAGGCGGTGAAGGACGACAAGGGCCGCCGCCAGCTGGTCCCCGCCGGCGAGCCGGATCAGCACTTCGCCTGCGACGACGTCCTGGTCGCGGTGGGCCAGGAGAACGCCTTCCCCTGGATCGAACGCGACGCTGGGATCGAGTTCGACAAGTGGGACATGCCCGTCGTCGACCAGGCCACCATGGGTTCGAGCCTGGCAAAGGTCTTCTTCGGGGGCGACGCGGCTTTCGGACCCAAGAACATCATCTGGGCCGTCGCCCACGGCCACGAGGCCGCGATCTCGATCCACAAACTCTGTCAGGGCGAGGACGTGGCCGACCGTCCGCCGCCGCACGTGACGCTCGTCAGCCAGAAGATGGGCATCCACGAATGGAGCTACGACAACGACATCTCGAACGACGAGCGGTTCAGGGTGCCGCTGCGCGACAAGAAGGTGGCGCTGCAGGACGTCCGGCTCGAGGTCGAGCTCGGCTTTGACAAGGACCTCGGCTACCGCGAGGCGGAGCGCTGCCTGAACTGTGACGTCCAGACGGTGTTCTCCGCGCCCCTGTGCATCGAGTGCGACGCCTGCGTCGACATCTGCCCGATGGACTGCATCACCTTCACCGCCGACGGGACCGAGGATGACCTGCGCGGCCGGCTGAAGGCGCCTGCGCCCAATCGCACCCAAGCGATCTATGTCGCTGGCGGCCTGCCCACCGGGAGGATCATGGCCAAGGACGAGGACGTCTGCCTGCACTGCGGCCTCTGCGCCGAGCGCTGTCCCACCGGCGCCTGGGACATGCAGGCCTTCCTGCTCGACATGACCAACGCCGGCGGCTGCGCATCCAGGGAGGCGGTCCGTGCCTGACGGCGAGACGCCCGCTCCGCTCCATGCCGTCAACGACTTCGTCGTCAAGTTCGCCAATGTGAACGGCTCTGGCTCGGCCTCGGCCAACGGCCTCTTCGCCAAAGCGATCATCCGCATGGGCGTGCCGGTGGCGGCCCGCAACATTTTTCCCTCGAACATCCAGGGCCTGCCGACCTGGTACGAGGTCAGGGTGTCGGAAGAAGGCCGGCTCGGCCGGCGTGGGGGCGTCGACCTGATGGTCGCCATGAACCCCCAGACCTGGGCCCAGGACATCGCGTCCATCGAGCCCGGCGGCTATCTGCTCTACGACTCCACCCGCCCGACGCCGCCACACCTTGCGCGAGAAGACATCACTGTCATCGGCGCGCCGCTGACAGCCATCTGCAACGAGCACTATTCCGACCCGCGCCAGCGGCAGCTGTTCAAGAACATCATCTATCTGGGCGTGCTCTCGGCGCTCCTGGAGATCGAGCCGGAGGTGATCGAGACGCTCCTCGCCGAGCTGTTCAAGGGCAAGGACAAGCTGATCGCCCCCAATGTCGAGGCCCTGCACATGGGCCGCGACTACGCCGCCCGGAACCTGCGGCCGATCGGTTTGAAGGTGCGGCGCGCCGATCAGGTGGGGGACCGCATCTACATCGACGGCAACGCGGCGGCGGCCCTGGGCGCGGTCTACGGCGGCGCGACGGTGGCGGCCTGGTATCCGATCACGCCCTCGACTTCCCTGGCCGAGGCCTTCGCCCGCTGGTGCAAGCGCTATCGGACCGATCCCGCCTCGGGCAAGGCGCGCTACGCCATCGTCCAGGCCGAGGACGAGATCGCCTCGATCGGCATCGTGCTGGGCGCCGGCTGGAATGGCGCACGGGCCTTCACCTGCACCTCGGGGCCGGGGATCTCGCTGATGCAGGAGTTCATCGGCCTTTCCTATTTCGCCGAGGTGCCGGCGGTGATCTTCGACGTGCAGCGCGGCGGGCCCTCCACCGGCATGCCGACCCGCACCCAGCAGTCGGACGTCATGCTCGCCGCCTACGCTTCGCATGGCGACACCAAGCATGTGCTGCTGTTCCCCGAGGATCCCCGCGAATGTTTCGAGTTCGGGGCTCTGGCCTTCGACCTCGCCGACCGGCTGCAGACGACCATTTTCGTCATGCTCGACCTCGACATCGGCATGAACGACTGGCTGTGCCGGCCCTTCGCCTGGGACGACGACAAAAAGCTCGACCGCGGCAAGGTGATGACCGCCAAGGAACTCGACGCCGCCAAGGAGTTCGGCCGCTATCTCGACGTCGACGGCGACGGCATCCCCTACCGCACCCTGCCGGGGACCCATCCGTCCAAGGGCGGCTATTTCACCCGCGGCACCTCGCGCGACCGCTACGCCCGCTACACCGAGGAGGGGGGGGCCTATGTCGACAACATGCAGCGGCTGCTGCGCAAGTTCGAGACGGCCGCCCAGCTGGTCCCGCCCCCGGTGCGGCGCGATTGCGGCCGACCCGGCGCCGACGGCGTGATCTATTTCGGCTCGACCGCGCCGGCCATGGACGAGGCGCTCGATGCGCTCGCGGCCGAGCAGACCCCGCTCGACGCACTTCGGGTCCGCGCCTTCCCCTTCTCCGAGGAGGTCTACGACTTCGTACGCGCGCACGAGCGGGTGTTCGTGGTCGAGCAGAACCGTGACGCCCAGTTCCGGTCGCTTTTGATCAACGAGGGTGGCATCGATCCTCAGAAGCTGGTCCCCGTGCTGCACTATGACGGGACGCCGATCACCGGCCGCTTCATCACCTCCCAGATCTCGGCTCTCACCCGCGCCCGCCGTCCGCAAAGGCACGCCGCCGAATGACTTTCATCGTCAAGCCGAGGCTCCATCATCCGAACCTGCCCAAGAACCGGCTGGGTTTCACCCACCGCGACTACGAGGGCTCGGTCTCGACCCTGTGCGCCGGGTGCGGGCACGACTCCATCTCCGGATCGATCATCCAGGCCTGCTTCGAGCTGGATCTGGAGCCGCACCGGATCGCCAAGCTCTCGGGCATCGGCTGCTCGTCCAAGACCCCGACCTATTTCCTGGGCGCCTCCCATGGCTTCAACACCGTCCACGGCCGCATGCCCTCGGTGCTGACCGGCGCCAACCTGGCCAACCGCGAGCTGATCTACCTTGGCGTCTCCGGCGACGGGGACTCCGCCTCTATCGGGCTCGGCCAGTTCGCCCACGCCATCCGGCGCGGCGTGAACATGGTCTACATCGTCGAGAACAACGGCGTTTACGGCCTGACCAAGGGCCAGTTTTCCGCGACTGCGGACCGGGGCTCCAGGTCCAAGAAGGGCCAAGTCAATCATGACGCCCCGATCGACCTGGTGGCCATGGCCCTGCAACTGGGGGCCAGCTTCGTGGCGCGCAGCTTCTCGGGCGACAAGACCCAGCTTACGCCCCTGATCAAGGCGGCCCTGCTGCACAAGGGCTCGGCCTTCATCGACGTGATCAGCCCGTGCGTGGCCTTCAACAACCACCCCGGCTCGACCAAGAGCTTCGACTATGTGCGCGAGCACAACGAGGCGGTGAACCGTCTCGACGTTATCGAACCCAGGGTCCCCATCGCCATCGACCAGGAACCGGGCACGGTCGAGCTTGTCACCCAGCACGACGGCTCGGTGCTGCGCCTGCGCAAGGTCGAAGCCCACTACGATCCCTCCGACCGGGTCCACGCCCTGGCCTATCTGCAGGAGCGTCACGCCGAGGGCGAGATCGTCACCGGCCTCCTCTATGTCGAGCCGGACGCGGAAGAGATGCACGACTACCTCGGCACCGTGGACCGGCCGCTGAACCAGCTCGGCGACGGTGAGCTGGTCCCGGGCGCGGCGGCGTTGCAGGCGTTGAACGCGTCGTTGCGGTAGGGCTCCCGCCCCCTTATCACGGTCCCGAGTTCAGGAGACCGCCAGATGACCGACGCCGCCGCCCCGACCAAGGTCCGCCCCGGCACCGAGGGCTTCACCCGCAAGAAGGTCGACGTGAAGGGCGTGAGGACCGTCTATTACGAGGCCGGCGAGGGGCCGACGGTAGTCTATTTCCACGGCGGCGGCACTTTCCACGGCATCCAGTTCGCCAGGCCCTGGACCGAGAAGTTCCGGGTGATCCTGCCGTACCATCCGGGCTTCGGAGAGTCGGCCGACGATCCGCGCATCGGGGCGATGCAGCACTATGTGCTGCACTACCTCGATTTCTTCGAGACCCTGGGCCTGGACAAGGTGCATCTGATCGGCGCCTCGATGGGCGGACGCCTAGCGACCGAGTTCGCCATCAGTCACAACGACCGGCTAAAGAGCCTGATCCTGGCGGCGCCCGGCGGCCTCGATATCCCCGAGCATCCGCCGGCCAACCTGGGCGCCATGTCGCCCGAGGAGATGTTTCTGGCGCTCAGCGCCAACCAGGCCTTCCTGGCGCCCTTCCTGCCGCCGACCGTGCCGCCGGACCTGTTCTTCGCAGAGCGCGCGCGGGAGGGTCAGGCAGCCTTCAAGGCGATGACCTCCGAAACCAACCTCGAGCACTGGATGCACCGGATCACGGTCCCCTGCCTGCTGCTCTGGGGCAAGGAGGACAAGGTGTTGCCGGTGGGCCGGGTGACGGGCTGGACCCAGCGCCTGCCCAAGGCCACCACCCTGCGAATCTTCAAGGATGTCGGCCACCTCACGATGGACGAGTCCCCCGAGGCGGTGAAGGTCGTCGAGAACTTCATGCTCTCGGTCGAGCAGAAGCTGATGCCCTAGCCCGCGGCGGCTATTCCGCCGCCTTCAGGCCCAGCCTCTGGCCGGCATACCGCTCCCTGAGCGGCCGCCACCAGTCGCGGCGGGCGAGGTACCAGTCGACGGTGCGCTTGAGGCCGGTCTCGAAGTCCGTCTTCGGCGTCCAGCCCAGGTCCTCCCCGATGCGCGAAGGATCGACGCCATATCGGCGGTCGTGGCCCGGCCGGTCGGGCACGAAGGTGATCAGGTCCTGGCGCGGCCCCGAAGAGAGGGCGGGGGCCGCGGCGTCGACCAGGTCGCAGATAGCCTGCACGACCTGCAGGTTGGTCCTCTCGCTGAGGCCGCCGATGTTGTAGCTGGAGCCGGGCCGGGCCTTGCTCAGCATCAGGCAGAGCGCCTCAGCGTGGTCCTCTACGTAGAGCCAGTCGCGGATGTGCCCGCCGTCGCCATAGACGGGCAGGGGCCGGCCCTCCAGCGCGTTCAGGATCACCAGCGGGATCAGCTTCTCGGGGAAGTGGTAGGGCCCGTAGTTGTTGGAGCAGTTGGAGATCAGAACAGGCAGGCCGTAGGTGTGTCCCCAGGCCGAGACCAGATGGTCGGCCGAGGCCTTGGACGCCGAATAGGGCGAGCGGGGATCGTAGGGCGTGGTCTCGGTGAACAGGCCTTCCTCGCCGAGCGACCCATAGACCTCGTCGGTGGAGATGTGCAGGAAGCGGAAGGCCCCGGCCTGGTCCGCGGGCAGGCTGCGCCAGTACCGGGCCGCCTCCTCCAGCATCACATAGGTTCCGACCACATTGGTCTGGATGAAGGGTTCGGCGGATTCGATGGAGCGGTCGACGTGGCTCTCGGCGGCCAGGTGCATCACCGCGTCGGGCCGATGGGTCTCGAAGGCCGCGCGGACGGCGTCGCGGTCGGCCACGTCGCCCTGCACGAAGGCGTAGTGGTTTGAGCCCTCGATCTCGGCGAGGGAGGCCATGCAGGCGGCGTAGGTCAGCTTGTCGAAATTGACCACCGAGGCGCCCGAGGCGACCAGATACCGGCAGACCGCGCCTCCGATGAAGCCGGCGCCGCCGGTGACCAGGATCTTGGAAGGCTCTTGCGACACGTGGCGGAACGGGCTCAGCAGTTGCGGCGCAAGGCCTAGAGCGTGACAGCCGAAAGTGTGAAGCGGTTTCGGCGGCCGTCACGCCCTAGAGTCAAACGTTGGAGCGCGTTCGGGCGGCGGAACCGCGCACACTTCCGCCTGAACGCGCTCTAGCCGATCCGGCCGGCGCTGGAAACTCGTTCCGGCGCCGCGGCGACGGCGCCACTATCACGGTCGGCCAGGGGGAGCGCATGCGCATCACGGGTGTCGAGGACCTGCACGCCGACGGCGGCTGGCGGACCATCTCGTTCCTGAAGCTCGAGACCGACGAGGGCCTCGTCGGCTGGTCGGAGTTCAACGAGACCAGCTGGAACCCCGGCCTGACCGGGATCATCCGCGCGCTGGGCGAGGGGCTGATCGGCAAGGATCCGCAGGCCTGGGCGCGGATCGGTGCCGACCTCCGGGCCCAGACCCGCATGGCCGCCGGGGGCCTGGCCGACCAGGCCATCGCCGCCATCGAGAACGCCTGCCTGGACATCGCCGGCAAGGCGGCCGGGGTCCCGGTCTACCGGCTGTTCGGCGGGCCGGTGCGCGAACGGATCCCGCTCTACTGGTCCCACTGCGGCTCGTTCCGCGCGACCATGCCCGAGCTATTCGAGCAGAGGATCGGCGGCAAGGCCGTGCGGACCCTGGACGACATCTCGGAGCTCGGCGTCGAGGTGAAGCGGCGCGGCTACCGGGCGCTGAAGACCAATCCCATTCTGTTCGACGGCGAGCGGCCGCGGATGACCAATCCCGGCTTCCGGCCCGGCCTGGAGCTCGGGCGCAACGGCGATCCCCGAATGTTCGACGCCATCGTCCGACAGCTCGAGGCCTTCCGCGCGGGCGCCGGCCCCGACGTGGGCCTGCTGCTCGACGTCAACTTCGGCTTCAGCCCCGAGGCGCTCCGCCAGCTGGCCTATCGGCTGGAGCCGCTGGGCCTGTTCTGGCTGGAGGCGGACATGCACGCGCCCGAGGCCCTGGCGTCGGTGCGTAAGGCGATCCGGACGCCCATCGCCTCATTGGAATCGATCTACCGGGTGAAGGGTTATCTGCCCTACCTCCATGCGGGGGCCTGCGACGTCGCCATCATCGACATCGTCTGGAACGGCCTGCCGGAGTCCCTGAAGATCGCCCAGGCCGCCGAAGCGCTTGAGGTGAACGTCGCGCAACACAACTTCTATGGCCA
>Ga0265338_10009626_pt1 | contig 11473 bp, 9 predicted proteins | sample 42126metaG_FD_193579 | JGI IMG/M metagenome (GOLD analysis project Ga0265338, IMG submission 193579) | Rhizosphere microbial communities from Carex aquatilis grown in University of Washington, Seatle, WA, United States - 4-21-26 metaG | ecosystem: Host-associated > Plants > Roots > Rhizosphere >... | reverse complement strand
CCGAGGTCCCGGCCCTCTTCGCCCGCAGCCACGTCCTGATCAACAACACGCTCCCCGGGAGCAGGGACAAGGTCGTCTACGAGGCCGCTGCGGCCTGCCTGCCCGTGCTCGCGTCGAGCCCCGCCTTTCGCGACCTGCTGTCCGGGGAGCTGATCTTCGACCGCGACGACCCGGCCACCCTTGCGGCGCGTCTGCAGTCGCTCGAGCGGCGCAGGCGGCCGGAGCTGCGACAGTTTGTCTCCTCCCACCACTCGACCGAGCACTGGGCGGACGGCGTGCTCGCTACGGTGCTCGAGAAATGAAGCGCGGAACCGTACTCCACCTCCAGAAGGTGGCCGGCATCTCCGGCTCGGAGGCGCACCTGCTGTCGCTCCTGCCGAAGCTTCAGGCACGCGGCTGGGACATCCGGATGCTGATGCTGCACGAGAACGAGCCGGGCGCCTGGGACTTCGCACGCGCACTCAGGGCCCGCGGGGTGCAGCTCGACGCCATTCCGCTGCGTGCGGACGTCGACCCGATTGCGTTCATCCGGCTCGTCGCGTACCTCGTTCGCATGCGTCCGGCGATCCTGCACACGCATCTCGTGCACGCCGACGCCTACGGCCTGCTCGCGGGAACGTTTGCGCGCGTGCCCGTGCGGTTCTCGACGAAGCACGGATTCAACGAGTTCCGCGAGGCGCCGTACTTCGGTCTCGCCGATCGCGCGGTCGCGAGCCTGGCACACGTGCACATTGCGATCTCGCGCGGCCTCGCGCGCTACCTCGAGGACGTGGAGGGCTTCGACGGGGAGAGCTTCGAGATCGTCCACTACGGCATCGACCCGGACGGCGAGCCGAGGCCGTTCGGCGAGGCAGGGCCGCGGCTGCTCTGCGTCGGCCGCCTGATCCCGATCAAGGGCCACATCGTGTTGTTGCGCGCCTTCGCCGAGGCGAAGCGGGAGCTGCCCGAGCTGGAGCTCGACATTGCGGGGCGAGGGCCGCTCGAGCCTGCGCTGCGCGCGCTCGCGCGCGAGCTCGGCGTCGCCGACTCCGTGCACTTTCTCGGGCACGTCAGCCCGATCCAGGCGGCGATCGAACGGTCGGCCGTCGTCGTCGTGCCTTCGATGGGCGAGGGGTTCGGGATGGTCGCGCTCGAGGCGATGGAGCGGGCGCGGCCGGTGATCGCGGCTGCGATCGGCGGCCTGGGCGAGCTCGTTCAGGACGGCGAGACCGGGCTGCTCGTGCCGGCGGGCGAGGCGGAGCCGCTGCGCGCCGCGCTCGTGCGCGTGGCCGGCGACCTGGAGCTGGCGCGGGAGATGGGCGAAGCGGGCCGGCGCCGTGCGCTCACCCGGTTCCTGCAGCAGTTCTGCACCGACCGCACGGAGCTGTTGTACGCGGGCGCGCTCGAGCGCTCCGCCTGAGCACCATCTAGGCTGCCGCGGGATGTGCCGAGCCGCTTCGGCAGAGATTGGACTCGAGGGCCTCGCGGGTACCGACGCCGTGATGTTCGTACCCGCAGCCGCATGAAGACGCTCGGTCCGCCGCTCGCCGGCTGCGTCGTGCTGCTGACGTCGTGGCTGCTCCTCACCCACGTCGGCTTCTGGAAGCGCGACCAGCAAGTCGACACGAACTTCTACCAGGCCTACGGCACGAACGTGCTCGACGGGCAGGTTCCGTATCGCGACTTCCGGCTCGAGTATCCGCCCGCGGCGCTGCCTGCGTTCATCCTTCCGGAGCTCGGACGCCCGCAGACGGCCGCCGCGTACCGGTTCCGCTTCGAATGGCTGATGGCGCTCTGCGCCATGGTCGCGCTCGTGGCTCTCGACGTTGCGATGCGGGCGCTCCCGGTCTCCCGCAGGGCCAGACTCGGTCTCGAGGCGCTCGCCGGTCTCTCGCCCCTGATCCTGGGCCCGGTCGTTCTCACGCGCTTCGACTTCTGGCCGGCGGCGCTTGCGGTCACGGGCTGCGCGGCGTACCTGCACGGTCGCACCAGGCTCGGCGGCGCCGTCCTGGGGCTGGCGACGGCGGCGAAGTTCTACCCCGCGGCGATCGTGCCCATCGTGCTCGCGCATGTCTGGCAACGGGAGGGGAGAGCCGCCGCTCTCCGTTCGCTCGCCGCGTTCGTCGCCGTCTTCGCGGCATGCCTCCTGCCGTTTGCGATCCTCGCTCCGCACGGGTTCCTGCACCCTGTCGGCATCGAGCTGAAACGGCCGCTCGAGCTCGAGAGCCTCGGAGGCTCGCTGCTCATCGCCGCGCATCACGCGATCGGCCTCAAGCTCGGACTCCTGCTGAGCTACGGCTCGTCGAATCTCGGCGGCACGAAGGCCTCGCTGGTCTCGGCGGCCACGTCGGTGGTGGAGATCGCTGCGCTCGTCTGGGTGTGGGTCGCGTGCGCTCGGCGCCGCCTCGCCGGGCCGGAGCTCATGACCGGAGTGGCCGCGGTCGTCGCCGTGCTCCTGGCGTTCGGCAAGGTCTTCTCACCGCAGTACCTGATCTGGCTGCTGCCGCTCGTCCCGCTCGTGGAGGCTCGGCTCCGCCGTCCTGCGCTCGCCTTGCTCGTGGCCGCGTACGCGCTCACGCAAGCGTGGTATCCACGGCATGCAGTCCAGTTGATCGTGAAGTTCCAGCAGCCCGAAAGCTGGTTCCTGCTCGCGCGCAACCTCGTGATCGTGGCGCTCGCCGTCCTGCTTGCGCGTCCCCTCCTTGCGCGTACGCCTCAGAGCGACCGATAGAGCTCGGCCGTGCGGTCGGCCATCCGGGCGACGGAGAACTCGCGGTGGGCCCGCTCGCGACCGGCCCCGCCGAGGCGTGCGGGTTCCTCGAGGGCACGCGCGGCTCCGAGTGCGAGCGCCGAGGGGTCGTCGGGGCGGACGAGGAACCCTGTCTCGCCGTCGACGACGAGCTCCGGCAAGGAGCTGACGCCGGCGGCGACGACCGGCAGGCCGGCGAGCATCGCCTCGAGCACGCCGAGCCCGAAGCCCTCCCAGCGCGCCGGGTGCACGAGCACCGAGGCGCGGCGGAGCCAGGCGGCGACGTCGGGAACCCGGCCGGGCAGGAAGACGCGGCCCGCCACGCCGAGCTCGCGTGCGAGCGACTCGAGCGGAGCGCGCTCCGACCCTTCGCCGAGCACGACGAGCACCGTGTCGCCGGGCAGCGCCGGCAGCGCCCGCACTGCGACGTCGATCCCCTTCTGCGGCGTCAGCCGCGCGATCGCGAGCAGCACGCGCGCGCCGGCCGGCACGCCGTCCGGCGGGTTGACGCCCCACGGCTCCGGCAGCTCGTCCATGCCGTAGTGGATCGTCTCGACCTTGTCCGCCGGAACGCCGACGCGCTCGATCGTGAAGATGCGGAGCGAGTCGGTAATCGTCACGATGCGGTCTGCGACGTGCGCGAGCCCGCGCTCGACGAAGCGAAACGCGCCGGTCCGGAACGGGTCGTCGTTGTGCTTAGTCGAGACGAGGCGCGCACCGCGGAGCTTCGCGGCGACACCCCCGTAGACGTCTGCGTGCACGAGGTGCGTGTGCACGATGTCGGCGCGGAGCGAGCGCACGAGCCGTGCGAGCAGCAGCGGGTCGAGGTCGCGTGGCGCCCGAATGCGCAGCGACGGAACCTGCAGCGCACGGTAGAAGTCCGCCGGGTCCGAGCCCGGGTCGTCGAGTCCGACGAACACTGGCTCGAGGCCCCGCTCGGCCAGCGCCGGCAGCAGCGTGAGCAGGTGCCGCTCGGAGCCGCCGATTCCTCGCATGCGGTGCACGTGGGCGACTCTCATCGGGCGCGCACCCGTTGCACTGCGCGGTCGATCGCTGCGGCGGCGAGCAGCGCGAGCAGGAAGTCCCAGGCGATCCGGTAGCGGGTCGCGCCGACGAACAGGGCCGCGCACGCCGACTGGTAGGCGACCAGGAGCAGCGCAAGGGCGACGAAGGCGCGCGGAGCGACGAAGAGCCCGACAGCGGCGAGCGCGTAGAGCGCCCACATGTAGACGGGCTCGCCGACCCGGCGGCCGATGTCGAGATGGCCGCCGGCCCCGTTGCGCCCGCTGGTCTCGAACACGTCCGGCTGCCAGAGCAGCTGCTCCGACAGCGCAGCGAGCTTCGCCTTGCCGCCCGGATGACGCTCCACGTACTGAGTGGCGAGGTGCTCGTAGAACGACATCTCGACGCACTCGTTCGGATAGTGAGCCTGTGCATACTGCAACCCCACGCCCGGCTTCGTGTAGTAGCCGTACGCGTCCTCGGGGGTGAGTTGGTTCGGAGGTGCCGGGCGCGGCGAGTTGGTCGCCACGTTGTCGATCCACCGGCCGGAACTCAGCAGCGCGTACGTCTGGGGGTTGTTCGCCTTCCACAGCGCGCGGCCGTCGGTCGTGATTGCGAGACAGCCGACGCTCACCTCGTTCCGGAGGAGCCACGGCGCCACCGCGACAGCTGCACCCGCGAGGACGAGCGCCGCCACCACGGCCGTAGTGCGCGCCCGCGGCAGCCTCCAGGCGAGATATGCGGCGCAGAGGACCGGTACGAAGACGAGCCGCGTGTTGCCGAGCATCGCCAGGCCGGTCACGACGCCGAGCAGCGCGGCGAGCCGCTTCGACGGCCGCTCCGCGACGCGCAGGGTCAGGAGCACGAGCGCGGCGGCGCAGACCTGGTCGACGATCTCGCGGTTGACGTGCATGTCGTGCCACGCGAGATACGGGTTGAGCGTGGCGATCGCTGCTGCGATCAGCCCGGCGCGGCCCCCGAGCAGACGGCGGCCGATCTCGTACACGAGCCACGCGGTGACGACCGCGAGCACGAGCTGCGCGAGGCCGATCGACTCCCAGCTGCGGCCGAAGATCCAGTAGACGGGGACCAGGAACCAGCCGTAGAGCGGCTGCGTATACGCCGACGGCTCGCCTGGGACGTAGCCGAACGTTCCGTGCTGGACGAACGTGAGCGCGAACGTGTCGCTCTTCTCCGTGAAGCCCGCCACGATCGTGCCGCGCTCGTGCAGCAGGATCGCGAGTCGCGGTAGCGCACAGGCGGCGGCCAGCAGGGAGTAGGCGCTACGGCGGCTCACGTCGCCGCGCCGGCGTCCACGTACGTTCGCTGCCAGAGCTCGAGCATGACGAGCGTCCACAGACGGTGGCCGTGGTCGGCGCGGCCGGCGGCGTGCTCGTCGAGCAGCTGCGCGACGGCGGCCGGCCGGAACCAGCCGCGGGCGCGGGCGCGCTCGTCGAGGAGCAGCTCACGTGCGAGCGGGGCGAGCTCGCCGCGGAACCAGCGCGCGAGCGGAACGCCGAACCCGCTCTTGCCGCGCTGTGCCACTTGCGGCGGCAGCTCCGCGGCGAATGCCCGCCGGAGCGCGACCTTTCCTTCGCGGCCGTGTTGCTTCAGCGCGTCGGGGAGCGCAAGGCCGAGCTCGACGACGCGATGGTCGAGCAGCGGCGAGCGCAGCTCGAGCGAGTGCGCCATCGACGCGATGTCCGACTTCGGCAGCAGGTCGCCGGGCAGGTACGTGGCGAGGTCGAGGAGCTGAAGTCCGGCGATGCCGCGTGCGGGTGGCGGCCCGAGCAGGAAGCCGGGCGAGGTGAGCGTGCCGATCTCCGCCTTCGCCTCGTCCGTCCACAGCTCGGTGCGGTGGCCGAGCGCGAACACCTGCATCAGCTGTCCGTAGCGCTCGGCGCGCGGCGCCGCCGCCGCGTCGAGGAAGCGCGCGGCGCGGAATACGGGCGAGCGCCGTTCCCGCCGGCCGGCCGGCAGGGCCCGCAGCACGCGCGCTCCGGCCGCGGCTGCCGATGCCGGTACGCGGTCGGCGAGCCCCATCGCCCCGTACCGCTCGTAGCCTGCGAACGACTCGTCGCCGCCGTCGCCGACGAGGGCGACCGTCACCTCCTTGCGCGCCGCCTCGCAGATGAGGAAGAGCGGTAGCGCCGCCTCGTCGCCGAGCGGCTCGTCGAAGGCCGCGGCGAGGCGCGGGAGTGTCGCGGCGGCGTCCGGTTCGAGGACGACCTCTTCGTGTCGCGTCGACCAGCGCTCGGCGACCACGCGAGCGAACGGGCGCTCGTCGTAGCGCTCGTCTGCGAAGCCGACCGTGAACGTCCGTACCGGCTCTGCCGACGCCTGGGCCATCAGCGCGACCACGATCGCCGAGTCGATCCCGCCCGAAAGGAGCGCGCCGAGCGGCACGTCCGCGACGAGGCGCTTGCGGACGGCGGCGGTCACCTCCTCGCGCACCCGCTCCCGCCACGTGTCGTCGCCGAGCGGCGGCGGCGCAAGCGGCGGCTCCCAGTAGCGCTCGGCGGTCTGCGTGTCGCCTTCGACGACGAGCAGCGAGCCGGGCTCGAGGCGGTGAACGCCGCGCAGCCCGGTGCGCGTTCCGGGCACGTACTGGAGCGCGAGATAGGCATCGAGCGCGGCGAGATCCGGCTCGCGTTGCAGGCCCGGCAGCCCGAGCAGCGCCTTCAGCTCGGACGCGAACGCGAACGTCCCCTCGGCGAGGCGCGTCCAGACGAGCGGTTTCTTGCCGAGCCGGTCGCGTGCGAGCACGAGCCGGCCGCGCGGCGCGTCCCAGAGCGCGATCGCGAACATCCCGTCGAGCCGCTCGACGAAGCGCGGGCCGTGCTCCTCGTACAGGTGCGGGATCACCGGCGTGTCGCCGCGGCCGCGCACGTCATGGCCGCTCGCCGCGAGCTCCTCGCGCAAAGCCGGGAAGTTGTACAGCTCGCCGTTGAAGACCGCGGTCACGTCGCCCGTCTCGTTGGCGACGGGTTGGTAGCCGAGCTCCGGGTCGACGACCACGAGCCGCTGGTGGCCGAGGACGCAGGCCCCGAAGGCGTCGGTCGAGCCCTGGTCGGGACCCCGGTGGCGGATCCGGGCGCGCATGCCGTCGACGAGCTCCGGCGGCGGCTGGCGCGACGGCGAATAGAGTCCGCAAATCCCGCACACGCGCCACATAGTGCCTTCAGCGCCCGTCGCGATCGTCTCCTGCCATCTCGAGCACCCGCTCGACGACGCGTCGTGGCGGCGGTTCGATGCTCTGCAGCGGCGCCGTCCCGGGGGCTTCGGGGTGATCGCGCTCATGCGGCCGCCGGATCCGGAGCACGGCGAGGACGAGTCGGTCTGGCTCGAGCGGGCACTGCAGGCCGCGGCACGGGCGCCGTTCGGGCTGCACACGCACTGGACGAGCCCGGCGCACGCCCGGCCGACCGGCGGCGACCCCGCGGCACGCGTCCGCGCGGAGACGGTGTGGATGCGTGAGCACGGCCTCGAGCCGCGCTTCTTCTGCGGCGGCGGCTGGTACACCGACGACGGCGTGCGCGCCGCCGTCTCGGAGCTCGGGCTCGTCGACTGCACCGTTCGGGGCGGCGTCCCCGGCCCGGGTGTGCTGCCAACGACGCACTCGCTCGGTGCGCTCGCCCGCGCCGTGCTGCGTCCGCTACCGGCATACGTCCATGCGTATTTCCACGACTACGACCTGCTCGACCCGGTGCGCTGGGGGGCGCTGAACGCGGCGCTGGCGGTGCTGGGACGGCGCCGGTCGCCGGTCGACCCGCTCTCCGTCAGCGAGCCTTCCGTCCGCTGAAGACCTGGACGCGAGCCATCAGGCGCGGCTGCAGGCGCACGTAGCGCCCGACCGCGAACCGCACCTGAAGCTCCTCGAAACCGGCGAGCAGAGCGCGAAGCGCCTCCGGCGTGAAGAGCTGGAGGTGCGTGGCGTCGGTCTCGGGCTGCCGCCCGGCGAGATACCGGAGCCGGCTCTTCAGGCGAAACGCGTTCGGAACCGAGCCGACGAAGCGGCCGCCGGGCTTCAGCACGCGCATGACGTTCGCGACCGCGGCGGCCGGATCGGCGAGGTGCTCCAGCAGCTCTCCGGCGACGACGACGTCGAACGTCGCGTCGTCGAACGGCAGCCCCTCCTCGACGTCGGCCCACACGGTCTCGATCCCCAGACGCGCGGCCGCCTGCTCGAGAGCCGCATGGTCGACGTCGACGCCGATGACCTCGTTCCCCTCTGCGTAGTGCTGCGTCAGCGCACCCGTGCGGCAGCCGAGGTCGAGGACGCGCAGACCCGGTCCACCGACGAGCGCCGCGATCAGCCCCGCGCGGTCGTCCGCTCCGAAGACGAACTCCTTGCGGTGGCCGTGATGCGCCCGGTAGCGGGCGTCGAGGCGTTCAAGCCGAGACATCGCCGCCACCACGAGGAGCGCCCATAAGACAGCAGAGTACAATTGCCGCTCTCATGGCGACCAAGCCTGTTGCCGGCGTGGACTCAACCGCGGGCGAGGGCGGGCAGCCGGAGCCTCCCGTCTTCGCAAGCGACATCCGCTCGGCGCGGATCCTGCCGTCGTGGGGACAGCTCCGGGCGATCGCGCGGCGGGTGGTCAGCATTGCCGCGCTCGTCGTCATCGACCTGAGTGGGCTTGCCGGGTCCCTCTATCTCGCGCTCGTCCTGCGGGAGCTCTACTACGGTGAGCGGCCGATTCTCTGGGGGCTGCCCTGGAACGCAGAGGCGAAGTGGCTGCCGTTCCTCGCGCTCGTGACCGTGCTCGTGTTCTGGCGGGGGGGTCTGTACGCGCCGCGTGAGCGGCGGGCGGGTGCGGGTCGCATCGTGTCGTCACTGCTGCTCGTCACCGTGATCACGCTCGCGTTCGCGGTCGGAACGGGCTACCAGCACACGACGTTCGGGCTCTATGCGACGGCGTTCGTGCTGAGTGCGATCGTGATCGGACTGCTGCGCTCGAGCTACGAGGTAGTGAGCGGCGACGTCTGGCGTGTTGTGGGCGTCCGGCGCCGTGCGGTGCTCGTCGGAGAGGCGGAGCGCGTCACGAGCCTGTGCCGCGCTCTGGGCCTCGGCCGCGGCGGGATCGACTACGAGTTTCTCGGCGCTCTCTCGTCCGGCGGCGTGCCGCAGTCGCTCCCCTTGCTCGGCGGCGTCGCCGACCTGCCGCGCGTCCTGCGCGAGCTGCGCCCGGACGAGTTGATCGTCAGCGGCGTCGACCTCCGCGAGGAAGAGCTGCTCGACCTCGTCGAGCAGGCGCACCGCCTGGCCGTGAAGGTGAGGATCGCGCCGACGACTGCGGAGCTGCTCACGCAACGCGGCGAGTACGTTCCCGGGCAGGGCGTGCCGCTGTTCGAGCTGCGTCCGCCGGTGTTCGCCGGCGTGGACTGGGTGGTGAAGCGCGTGTTCGACAGCCTCGTCAGCGGCGCGATGATCCTCCTCGCCGCTCCGGTGTGGGCGGTGCTCGCGCTCGCCGTGAAGCTCGACTCCCCGGGACCCGTGTTCTACCGCGACCGGCGCATCGGGCTCGCGGAGCGCGAGTTCGGCATGTTCAAGTTCCGCTCGATGTACGTAGACGCGAGCGAGCGGCAGGCGGGGCTCGAGGCGGTGAACGAGGCGTCGGGGCCGCTGTTCAAGATCAAGGACGATCCCCGCGTCACGCGGGTGGGCTCGATCTTGCGACGCTACTCCCTCGACGAGTTTCCGCAGATCCTCAACGTCCTGCGTGGTGACATGTCCCTCGTCGGCCCGCGCCCGCTGCCGCTGCGCGACTACGTGCAGCTCGAGGACTGGCACCGCAAGCGGTATCTCGTCCTCCCCGGCATGACCGGGCTCTGGCAGGTGTCGGGCCGCATCGACCTGTCGTTCGACGATCTCGTACGGCTCGACTTCTACTATCTCGAGAACTGGTCGATCTGGCTGGACATCTCGATCCTCGCGAAGACGCTGCCGGCGGTGCTCGCCCGCCGTGGCGCGTACTGAGACGCGGCGCGCCGTTCTCCGAGCGGTTGTTCGCCGCGGGTATCGGGGCGATGCTCGTGATCGGCGTCGTCGCCCGCGTTCTCGTCTGGACGTCCGTCTAGCCCGAACGGTAGTACACCGTGATCGTGTCGAACGTCCGGTGCTTCGGAAACTGCTTCGCCAGCGCGGCGAGGATCTTCGGACGCGTGTAGAACGACCGGCCGACGACGACGACCGGCACGTGGTAGTCGGCGATCGCGTGCAACACGTCGCCGTCTGTGAGGTAGCCGGTATCGAATCGGAGCAACGCCGTGTCGATCGTCTGCCCGGGCATCCGTCGGTGGGCGAGAAACGGAACGATTGGCTGGTCGGAGACGACGAGCTGCCCGGGCGGCACGGCCGCCTCGACGCGTTGCACGGCCCACGTGAGCCCGGGCAGCAGCGGAATCTGGCTCTCCGCGTGATGGGTGTCCTGCACATAGGCGGCGCCGAGCGCGAGCGCGAGGGCCGCGATCGCGACGGCCTGCCGGCGCGCGGCCTGCGCCGCCGCGGCGGCGAGCGAGGCTCCGACCGGCACGGCGAGTGCGACCGCCAGGAGGACGAGGTGGTTGTCGCGGAGCGGCTTGTGCCAGAGCAGGAACAGGAACGAGGCCGCCGCGGCAGTCCACAGTGGCCAGAGCGGCCATCGCGTTCGCGGGCGAAGCACGACCACGGCCACCAGCGCGACCAGAGCGAGCCAGGTGAACGGCTGGTGCGGGTGGAAGAACGACCTGAGCGCGTGCACGTTGGCGGACGTCGGGCCGCCGACGCGGCGGGCGGCGACGTGGTAGGAGACCGCGCTCCGCCAGACGCCGGGCAACTCGCCGCCGAGCACTGCCGCGCTCGCGAGGAGCGTCGCCGTGGCCGCGGCGGCCGCGATCCCGAAGTCCGCGAGGCGGAGCTTCCGTGTCGCGAGATAGAGCGGGACGGGCAGGAGGAGGATGAACGCGTCGAGCTTGGCCAGCTCGGCGGCGGCGAAGAGCACACCGCCTGCGACGAGCCACAGCCTGCGCCGTCGTGTCGGCGTGACGACGCAGGCGAGCGAGAGCATGGCGAGCACGCAGCCGGGCAGGTCGGCGGAGATCTCAGCCGCAAATGTCGGATACGACGGGGCAATCGATAGCAGCGCCGCGGCCGCGAGTCCTGCAACCGGCCCCGCGACCGCCCGCGCCGTGACGTAGACGGCGAGCAGACCGACGAGGGCGAGTGCGAGGTCGGCGAGGCGCAGCTGGTCGACGCCGATCCCGTCGAGCCGGGAGATCGCGAGCAGCAGCCAGTCGAACCCCGGCGGCTGCGCCGTGAAGACGCCTGCCCCGAGGTGCTGTCCGTGAGCGAGGGCGTCGGTCTGTCCGAGGTACACGGCCTCGTCCCACGTGGGCCCTGCGCGCAGGCCCTGGGCGAAGAGCAGGCCCCCGCCGGTGAGGATCACCGCGAGCGCAACCGCCTCCGCGGCGACGCGGTTCAGGCGCGCACGCTCCTCCGCCGGCACGCGCGGCACGCTAGCACCGCGCCCGGGCGAGGCTTCCGGCCGCCTGCCTAACGGTTCCTTCAGATCTCGCAGTCACAATGACGCGCAATGAAGGCCCCGAAGATCCTCGCGGTCGCCTCGACGACCGATCTCGCCTTCCGGTACGGCGTCACGCCTGCGTGGTGGCAGCTGTGGAAGGGGATGGGAGAGGCGGGCATCGACCTGATCGTGACGCCGTATCGCGGCCGGGCGGTCGAGTCACCGTGGTGGCGCACGG
>Ga0265338_10009625_pt1 | contig 11476 bp, 16 predicted proteins | sample 42126metaG_FD_193579 | JGI IMG/M metagenome (GOLD analysis project Ga0265338, IMG submission 193579) | Rhizosphere microbial communities from Carex aquatilis grown in University of Washington, Seatle, WA, United States - 4-21-26 metaG | ecosystem: Host-associated > Plants > Roots > Rhizosphere... | reverse complement strand
GGAGCGCTGGAGACGATCGTTGAGGGCGAGACGGGCACTTTCTTTGACGAACCATCAGTCGACTCACTGATAGAAGCCATCAAACGCTTTGAAGCGACAGATTATAACGTCAAAAAACTGCGCGCTCAGGCCGAGAAATTCAGCGACCAACACTTCCGTCGACAGTTCAAAGCTTACGTTGATAAGGCTCTCAAGGATTCGAAATAAGTGGTTAAAAACTTGGCTTCATATCAAGGCCATTATTTGTTCCACGGCAGCTCGAATGGCGATATCAAAGTCCTCCAGCCTAGTCAGGCCATGTCATTTAGTCAACCGGATGGGGCACCGGCAGTTCATGCCTCAATTAGGTTAGAACCGCCAATTTTTATGGCAGTCCTTGGGAGTAAAAAACTTGGTGGTTGGGGTATGAAAGGCAAGCCCGGTTTTGGATTCTACATTCTTGATTCTGATCTGGAAAAGGCTCGAGCCGAGAATTGGATTGGATATGTCTATGTTCTTCCAAAAGACGGCTTTACTCACAAGTCGGAATGGGAATGGATCAGTCGTGATGAAGTTAAGCCGATTGATGTAGTCAGGGTTGGGATAGAAGATTTACCGCCAAATATAACAGTATTAAGTCCCGACGAACTCAACCGATACTATGATTCCAGAGGTCGCTAGAGACTACTTGCTAGCGGCTTTGACGACACTCGCGAAAGCCTGAGGCTGGTTGGTGGCCAGCTCGCTTAAGATCTTGCGGTCGAGCTCGATGTTGGATTGCTTGAGGGTGTTGATGAAGCGGCTGTAGGACAGGCCTTCAGGCAGGCCAGCGTTGATGCGGGTGATCCAGAGGCTGCGGAAGTCGCGCTTGCCATTGCGACGATCACGGTATTGGTAGGACAGCGACTTTAAGACGGCCTGGTGAGCTTGGCGGACACTGGCCTGGCGCATGTGGCCCATGCCCTTAGTTTGGGCGCGTAGCTTCTTGTGACGAGCGTGGGTGGTGGTACCGCGTTTAACTCTCATTATTTACTTCCAATCATGCGGCGCACGTTAGCCTCGTCGCCCGAACTGATCTCGAATTCTTGGGTATAAGTTCGCTTCAGGCTGGTCTGCTTGCCACCAAACAAGTGACCGCGGTAAGCCTTGCGGCGCAGCATCTTGCCAGAGCTGGTCAATTTAACCCGCTTGGACATACCTTTATGAGTTTTCAGTTTTGGCATCTTTTTTGGCTCCTAATATGATACTGATTTCGCGTCCGGTCTGCTGAAAGTTCTGCTCAATCTCGCTAACGTCACTGAGTTTGTCGGCGAAGGCACTAACGATGGCTCGGCCTAAGTCGGGATGAGTCATCTCTCGTCCCCTAAAACGCAGAGCGACGCGGACCTTGTGGCCAGAAGCAAAGAACTTACGGGCTTGCTTCTCCTTCACATCCAGATCATGCTGACCGATCTTCAGGCTGACGCGAAGCTGTTTGATCTCGACTTGCTTCTGGTTCTTCTTGCTTTTCTGGAGCTGCTTAGTCTGCTCGTAGCGGTATTTGCCCCAATCCAGAACCTTAACTACTGGGGGATCGGCAGACGGAGCAATCTCAGCTAAATCATAACCGGCGGCGGCGGCTTGGTCCAACGCTTCTTTAAGCGAGACAACCCCATGCTGCTCACCGTCTAAACCGATCAATCTGACGGTCTGGGCGGTTATCTCTCGGTTAATGCGGGTTTTAGCGATCGTGGTCTCCTTAAAGCTCTGCGCCTGATCTTACCAGAAAAGCCCCAACCCGTCAACGCTCGAGAGCCGGTAGTCCGGAAGTGACCTTCTCGGTAATGAAGCGAATCTGACGCTCGGTTAGACGGATGGCAATCGGGGTGCGACCGGCGACTTTGCCATCAATCATAATACTGGTGCTTGGCTCAGTCTCGATGGTTAGCTTGGTACCGTAAAAGCGACTAGTGGCATATTCATCGTGGGCTATTTGTCCGCGCAGGCGTCCAATCAGATATGAGCCAAGTTGTTTGCGTCCAACCGGCCGCTCGGCAATGTTTACTGTCATGCGATTGTCGAGCAGAGGATTTTGATATTTCTGGTTGCCAACGCTAAGGCTAAAGATGTCGCAGTCGATCGACAGGTTATCGAGCGTTAATTTGCAACTCAGAGTTTTAAAGTCTCGAGCCGTACCCCAGCTTTGACCAAGATGCCTGGCCCTGGAACGTAAGCTGCTTCCGGCGGTATCGACCTTCTTCTCGACATCAGTTTCAAATCCAAGTGACAGGTTTGATAAGAAGTAATTCTGACCGGCTGCCATTAAGCTATAGGTGCTAATACGACGAGCCGCTAACACCGCACAAGCCTGCTGCCAATTGGTTAGACCAAAGTGCTTCGCCATGGTGTTACTCGTGCCCATCGGAATAATCCCAACCGCCACTTGCTCCTGGGTAATGCCGTTAATCACTTCGTTGACCGTGCCATCACCACCCACAGCCACAATTGTGTTGTAACCCTTCTCAATGGCAGCGGCAACCATCTTGGTAGCATCACCCGGACCAGTAGTTTTGGCAAACTCACCAGAGATTCCGAGCGTCTTTAGCTGGTCGCGTAGTTTGTCTTGGATGGTATTAACGCTAGTTTTGCCGGCGGCTGGGTTGAGAATGTAGTAATACATCTAAGCCTCGAGACTATCCGTAGTGGCTTCTGCGATTGGCTCGGTGTGGCTCTCGGGTATGGCCATGACGCTCGTACCCATAAAGATGGCACCGGTGGTAATTGCTAGATCGCTACAACTGACATTACCCCGCACTCTTCCTGTTTCCATGATTGAGACGTTATTGGTAGCCTTAATATCACCCTCAAGCATGCCGGAAACCGAGGCGTCTCGAGCTACCAGATTGCCCTTGATAATGCCGTTAACTCCGATTGTAATGGCACCTTTGGTCTTAATGTTCCCAACCAAACTGCCATCGATAATCATGTCGTGCTCACTGGTCAGATTGCCTTTAACCCGGACACCCGCGCCAATGACTGTCTCATTGCCAGTGATGCCTACGATGGTTTCTTTTCTCATGCCTCCTCCTTCTTAGGGGTGCGTTTTACGGCTTGGGCGAGAGCTTGCTGTTCTTCAACTGACAGGTTGTATTTACTCTTGCCGAAGTCAATCGGTTTCACATATACCCTAGTACCAGTGCGACCATGGATACTGGTTAGGATATAACCGGAGCTATGGTCATCGAGTACTGCCAATGCGAAACTCTGATCACCACCAGTATCACCAAACGGATTAAAGCGGACCACCGAAATTTTCTGTGAGGCCAGGGCAGCTTTTTCTTGAAGTTCTTCATGGAGAGCCATGAGCGCCTCAAGCTTTTGATCAACCTGGGCGACCCTTTGGTGATACTTAACCAGGGCTGGTTCAAGGTCGCCGCTGGTTGTTCCGAGTGCTCCCGCGATGCGTTGCCGCAACGCCCAAATTTGCCAACCGAGAAATATGCTGGCAAGCAGGGCAACGATAGCGATGATAAGGCTGATTTGCATGCCTATACAGTATAGGCAACCATACTCTAGGCTGGCAACCGGGCGCCGAGATTGCTACCATAGAGCTATTATGGCAAAGAAGAAGAAATCACAGCGCAAACGCAACTTCGCCTACTCGGGGGGAAGCAAGAACCGGCCGATTGTTGCAACCAAGGAGCAGCCGGCTGATCCGCTGCGGATCGAGGAGCCAGCCCAAGAAGCTCCAGCGGCTGCTGTCAAAAGCTTTAAGCGCTCGGTTCCTCAGGAAACGACAATGCCAAAGATGGGCTTCTTGAAGCAAGATCTGAAAATGATTGCGATACTGGCATTTGGTGCAGTAGCTCTCGAGTTAGTGTTGTGGGTTATACTACGACACACCGGTTTAGGCAGCAGTATTTTTAGCAGCTAACGACTACGGTACTGCAAGGCCTCGGCTAAGTGCTCAGATCCGATTTGCTCCGAACTAGCTAGATCCGCGATGGTGCGAGCAACTTTAAGTGTCCGGCTATAGCCGCGGGCCGATAAACCCAAACTGGCCAGGGCTTGCTTAGCTAGAGCTAACCCGGCTTCATCAAGTTGGCAATGCAATTTGATCTGTTGTGGCAACATGTCGGCATTGAGGCAACTGATGTTCTTCTTGAAACGAGCCTGCTGGATTTTGCGAGCCGCGACTACCCGCTTGGCCACCAGTTCACTCGATACCTCCGACTTGGCTCCAAGCAGCTTATTGTGCTTTACTGGCACAATACTTACAAATAGATCTACTCGATCGATTAGGGGTCCTGAAATCTTGCGGTTGTAGCGGTTAACTTGCGCCAGGGAGCAACTACACTGTCGCAAGGGATCACCAGCGTAACCGCAAGGGCAGGGGTTTTGAGTCGCCACCAGCATAAACTGGGCCGGAAAGCGCAAGCTGCCCGTGGCGCGTGCGACCGTGACATAACCATCCTCTAGTGGCTGTCTCAGCACTTCTGAGACGTTGCGGGGGAATTCTGGTAGTTCATCTAGGAATAACACACCACGGTGCGCCAGGCTGATCTCGCCGGGGCGGGGGAAACGGCCACCACCGATGATGGCGACGTCGCTGGCGGTATGGTGGGGCGTACGGAAGGGTCGTTTGGCGGCAATACCGTCGTGGCCGGCTAAGCTATGGATGCGCGTTACCTCGATCATCTCCTCGTAACTGAGTGGCGGCAAAATACCCGGTAAGGCCTTAGCTAACAAGGTCTTACCGGCCCCGGGCGGCCCCGACAGGATCAAATTATGGCCACCGGCAGCTGCTATCTCGAGTGCTCGCTTGCCTTGTTCTTGGCCGTAGACATCGGCCAGGTCGAACTCGGCTGCTTGAACCTCGGAACGATGTGGTTGTCTCTTAAGGAGCGCAAGCGGCACCTCTCCAACCAGATGCTGGTATAGCTGGTGTAATGAACCGGTTGGGTAGACCTCGACACCTTGGGCCAGAGCGGCTTCGGCGGCAGAATCTTTTGGGATGAACACTCGTTTAAACCCGCGGCTCTTGGCTAGCAATACGGCTGATAGTACTCCAGGGACTTTGCGTACAGCTCCGTCGAGAGATAATTCGCCGATGAACAGAGCATCGTCGGGACTGTCGATCTGGCCGCTGGCTACAAGGATAGCGATGGCAATGCCGACGTCGTAAGCTGTGCCATCTTTGGGTAGGTCGGCCGGTGCAAGGTTCAGGGTGATACGTTTTGGGGGTAGTACCAATCCGCTGTTCTTGATGGCACTGCGAATCCGTTCCTTGGATTCGTCGACCGCTTTATCGGCCAACCCAACCATGCTAAAGCCGGGAAGTCCATTAGACAGATCGCACTCGATTTGGACGGTGGTGGAGTCGATGCCAACCGAGGCCGGAGCCGATATTTTAGCTAACATAGTGCCTTCATGCTCAAGATAATACCGAACAAAACACGAACAGAACAAGCATAAGCTTTGTTTATTATTGTCACCAGACATTGACAACTAAACTTGTTTTTGCTATGGTAAAGCCATGAACGATGAATTAATCGCTAGTTTAGAGGATCTTGGCTTAAGCCAAAAAGAAGCCCGGGTGTACTTGGCTAACTTAATGCTGGGGGCGGCCACCGTCCAGAAAATTGCCGATCAGTCGGGGATTAAACGCGTTACCACCTATGTTATTCTCGAGTCGCTCAATAATCTGGGACTGGTAAGCCAGAGTACCAAAGGCAAAAAGACTTTCTTTGTGGCCGAAGAGCCCAGCCAACTGCGCCGCCTATTGCAACGCAAGGAGCAGGCTATTAAGGAACAGCAGTCCCATTTTGACGCCATCTTGCCCGAGCTTAATCAGCTCAAAACCCTGCCCACCGAGTCTCCGAATGTGCGTTTTTATGATACGGCTGAAGGGATCAAAACAATTATGGCCAGTTTTCTAGAGTCGCACCGTGGGGCTGGTGAGCTCTATGGCATTAGTAACATCGATCAAATCTACTCATTCTTCCCAGATATCCAACGTTCACGCAGTAACCCGGAGCGTACCAAGGCCGGTATTCATAGCAAATTTCTCTACACTACCAAAGAAGGCCCAGTTCTAAAGCCAACTGATAAGGACTTTAACCGGGAATCTCGGTATGTACCTCTCGAGAAATATCCATTAAATGGGGACATCACTATCGTCGGGGATAATATAGTGATGCTCTCCTTGGTCGGTAATAAACCAATCGGCATTACCATTAATAGTGCCGAACTGAGCAAGTCGCTCAAGGCTATCTTTGATCTAGCCTGGGAAAGTGCCGATAGTTATAGCGATAAGAAATAGCTTCTTCCCTCATCATTTAAACCGAGAGATTTACCCGAATTAACATTGACTTTTGCCCTCTTATGGGGTACCATTTTCGTGCGCTCGGTATAGATTGACCTGCCGAGTAGCCGCCTGGCTTCGGTCGGGTGCAACGGATAGACGACACTAGGTAGGTGAATGATGGGCCAAAGCCCTTGCGTCGTATGACGCAGCTGAAGCTCGACCTGCCTCGTAGGATCTCCTAGGACGGGAGAGACCACAGGCAGGTCCGAGCCCAAGAACTGGATCGTAACCGGAGCTTCCTGCTCGGACCGGCAACGGTAGCGATTCCAGGGTGGATCGACGTTAGCATTTGACGCGACACGATTGCGGAAGGCGAAACGTTGCCACCACAGACGGCGACAGGAGAGTGGTGAAACGCTGCTAACCTGGAAAACCGGTTGATCCCCGGTATCGCCCAGCTTGAGTGGACGGGGGACCGATAGGTTCTGTTAAGGCCTTCCCGGCCCCCCGACCCAAGCTACTTTTCGAGCCTATGGCTCGAAAACCTCTGCGGACCCTAGCCAGGGTCCGTTTCCACGTTTATAGCTTATTCTTATACCAAAGTGCGGCAGTTTCAGGTGCTGTCTGGTTGATAATAATGCCGGTTCCCAGTTCGAGGCCGGCCCAGACATTAGGGCGCGGTTCAAGCTTGAGTATGAAGTGATGATCGCGCTGATCGAGGGCATTTTGCAAGAAATAGTTATAACTTATATGAGCGCTATCTAGTTTAGTGGTTATGTTCTTAAGAATTGTTGCGGCTGAGTGCAATTCGTCGTGTTTTAAGGCGGTAAAACTACCGGTATGACGTTGGGGAATGATCCAGACTTCGTAGGAGTACCGACTAGCGTAGGGCGTAATTGCTACTACCGACTTGTCCTGGTACACCACTCGCACTTTTTGATTGGTCTCCCAGATTAGTAGATCACAGACTGGACAACTTTGGTGTTCATCGTAGTATTCATCAACGGTCGCCGCTTCGGCCTCTAATTCAGGTGGTACCAACGGCAGGGCAGCAATCTGGGAGTGAGCGTGAGCAATGCTGGCGCCGGCGGACGCGCCATCGTTTTTAAACACGCTGACGTAGCGGATCCCGGCTAATTGCGACAATTTTTGCAAGCGGTCCCCGTAGGCAGCGAAGATACGCATAATCTGCTCCAGGCTCAAATCTGAGAATTCGAGATTGTGTTCCGGTGTTTCGATGACGATTTCCTGGCGACCAAAGGCCTTGGGGTTGTCGGGAGATAGGGCCGGGAACTTATTGGCGATGACTTTGACAGCCCAGCGGTTGTTCTCTCCTGGGATACTCAAGATGGCCGCATCGCGCTCTATGGGCGGACTCTTGGGCGTCTCTTGCCTATGGGAGGGTAGTCTGGCGGAGAAGCTGTCGGGCCGGGTGCCGCGGCCGGGGGCGATCACTACGTACTGGTTCAAATAGTAATGTTTGCGGATCTCGGCGCCGCTGGCAACTGCTTTCTTCATGCTTCAAAGCCTAACAACTTTGGCGGTTTTTTGAAACCGGTGGCAGCATGTCTATAGCTTATAGATCTGGTGCTTCATGATCACCACGTAATCTGCGACTACGATCGAGACGAGCACAACCGCTGCAATCCAGACTTGTGCCGACTTGAGTAGCCAGAACAGTAGCGATTCGATGATAATGACCCCAATGATGCCTATTTCCAGGCGGATCTTGTACCGAGCAAGGCGCTCAATGGCGGGACTGGCCCCCACTGACAACACATGGTTGTGGAGTAGCATAGCCACCAGGAACAGAACTGTGAATATGGCGGCAAGAGTCGGGAAGTGCTTTAGCGCTAGAGGCGCCATGAGTAGCAACAAACCGACGGTGCACGATAAGATTAACATCGTCGTATCGATTTTTTGCTGCCGACTTAACAAGTAGTAACCAGCGAAAATTACATGACTAGCAGTTATTAGGCTTGATAGAGCCAAAATCCTGCCTACACCAGTAGCCGGTAGATTTATCAAGATAAGGCCGAGAACCGTCAACCAGACTACGGCGCAGATAATGCTGATGGTACGGCCACTCAACTTCATGGGCGGGGTTTCTTGATGGTGGGGTGGCTCAGTTTGGTATTGGTCCAGCGGCCAATGTAGCTAATAAGCTCTGGTAGGGAAGATTTAGCCTGGACGGTATTGGGGCGTTTGCGGGCGGAGATGGCGGCTTGCAGTTTAGGGTCAAACTTAATCACGCCGCCAATGGCAGCGATATGGACCGACAGGTCGGTGTCCTCGTGCATCTTGGTCTCATCCAGGCAAACTTGGCCCTTAACCTGATTCCAAATATCCTTGGTAATGGCCATATTGGAGCCGAAGAGGACTTCGTGTCCGAGCATCGCCTTGGAACCCTTAAAGTAAACCAGGGTATGGCTGGATTTAAGCGCAACTTTAAAGTGGCGCAACTGGTTGGGCAGATCATAAAACGTACACGGTCCGCTGATGGCTGCGATGTCACCGGATGCAAATGCCTCCTGAAGTTGCTTGATCCAGGTCGGCGGCAAGATGCTGTCGGCATCACAACGGGCGATAATGTCGCCATTGGCTGCATTAAAACCGGCGTTACGGGCGTGCACGATGCCTTGACGTGACTCGGTAATAACCTTAACGAGCTGGTAGGCCTCGGCAATGGTGGCAGTCTGATCATGCGAATTATTGTCAACGACAATTATTTCCTTGGGCAGCACTTCTTGGGCCAGGAGAGAGTCAAGGCATGGTCTGATATAAGCTTCTTCGTTGTAAGCCGGGATAACGACACTGATACGCGGTTGGGTCTTGGTAGACATTGTGATTAGTTTAGCATTAGCGGTTGCGAGTGGACAGTATCCAGCTCCGGCGGCTAATTACCCAATTACGAAGAGCGAATAATGGTTATGGCATAATGGAATTATGAAAGCGCTATTTAAGCGACGGCGGTGGTTTGTGTGGGTGGCTCTTGGAGCATTTGCCTTAGCACTAGGCATTATTATCTGGTTTGCGGCCGTTTATCACAGCTTCATGGTGACCTCGTCCAAGCAGCCGTTGGAGCCGGGTGTAAGTTTCTCGAGTGACTATGCTCGCGAATTGGGGCTGGATCCACATCAAACCTTCTTGGCGCTGCTGGATCAACTGCACGTTAAACGATTTCGCCTGATGAGCTACTGGGATAGTGAAGAGCCTAAACCCGGGGTATACGACTTTAGCGACCTAGATTTTCAAATGAATCACGCCGCCGCGGCCGGCGCCAAGGTGTCGCTCGCCATCGGTCTGAGGCAACCTCGCTGGCCAGAATGCCACGAACCGGCCTGGGCTAGCAAATTGTCCACCCAACAACAAACGGCGCAGCTGGAGGGCTTTATGACGGTTGTGGTTAAACGCTACCGTGGCAACTCGGCGCTGGAAAGCTACCAACTTGAGAACGAGGCCTTAAACACGGCATTTGGGACCTGCAAGAACTTTCAGCGCTCGCGGTTAGTGGCCGAATTTAACCTGGTAAAGGGGCTAGATCCAAACCATCCGATTATCGTCAGCGTTAGCAATGAATACGGTCTACCTCTCGGTCAGCCCAAAGGTGACGAGGTTGGCTTCTCGGTTTATCGACACATTTACGACGCCACCATTACCAAGCGTTACATCACATATCCGTTCCCGGCCTGGTACTTTGGCTTAAAGGCAGCTCTCATCGAGAAACTGTTGCATCGCCCGGTGATGATTCATGAATTGCAAACCGAGCCCTGGGGCCCTAAACCGACCGAGGATTTAACGATTGCGCAACAAAATCAAAGTATGACAGCTGCCCGCGTGCTCGAGAGCGTGCAGTATGCCCAGGCCACGGGTATCCGCCAGTACTATCTGTGGGGCGGGGAGTGGTGGTACTGGCGTTTGACCAAGTTCCACGATCCGTCGCTATGGAACGCTGCCAAACAGATTTACGCCCAAGGTAATTGACAAAGCGTAAATAACTCGTATAATTATGTCTACATCGCAGGCAAAGGTCGGCGAGGAGTACACTTACATCCAGGAGGACCCGTGAATTCACGGAAGAAGTTCTACCGCAAGTGCCGCCGGTTGGTGGATGAGCAATTCAATCAGTGGATGTTGGCCTGGCTTCGCTAGCTAGGCCCCAAGGCTTCGGGGGGGATGTATTGGGAGAGGGAAGTGAACGCTTCCGTGATCTTTACCACTCCATTTGGGGAACACTAGCATTGTTTCTCGGTGGACTAGCAATTCTGGCCGTGGCTTTAGGGTATATGGCGTACTGTGTTGCCCAGGCCTTAACTGGTGTGGCGGCGCTAGAAGTACTACCATCGGCCTACCCCAGGCCGCCAGCAATAGTCGTGCAAACCGACGCCGGTTTCGAGCACGAGTATGCCTCTACCATCTTGGTTTGCCAGCGGGACGGTTCTCCCGAGAACTGCTTCTTGCGCCGGATGGTGAAATTGAGTACGGGAGCAGTGCTGTTTTACTATGCCGGCGAGTTGTCTCGCTTCGAGATCACTACCGGTGGCAGCTGAGCTCCCAGATGCGATGCGGCCCCGCACTCTTCCCGGCAACGGGTGAGTGTGGGGCAACCCACCTAAGCTTTATAACCACACTCACACCTGTTAAACTGTTATTATCACGAGCCACCAAGAACCGGTTGTTCGTGCAATATGGGGCTGATTAGCTTCGACGTTGGTACATTCACAGACTACTTAGCAGATCGTAGGCATGCGTCAAATCCACCAAACAACAACTCGCACATCGATTGTTGCGCGTCTGAAGAGCGCTTTTAGCGTTCCTTCCTTCGCACCAGCTTTCGCTTAAATAGCCAAAGCCATCGGCACCTGACATCAGATAGGGGCTCGCCGGTGTCACATTATCTGGTTGCTTTACAGCGTTGTCTGGTGCTGTAACTAAGACAACAGTCTGCGGCCTGGGTTCATTTCGTCCATTTCGAGAGCTTAGGATCAAGTCGGTGCTCGCCTTCGGGTGAGTACCAAGAGAGTGGTCTAAATCTGTAGAAGAGTAGTTTTGTGAGCTAGCGGACGAGGGTGCAAATCCCTCCAGCTCCACCATAAGGGCATCTTGAGTCATCGAGGTGCTTTTTTGATACTAAACTTGCGCCGGTCCTGAGAGTCTTTTATACTTCGAGCCACGCGGCTGGAGAAGACAACTTTACTTCTTGGAGGGCCA
>Ga0265338_10009624_pt1 | contig 11478 bp, 6 predicted proteins | sample 42126metaG_FD_193579 | JGI IMG/M metagenome (GOLD analysis project Ga0265338, IMG submission 193579) | Rhizosphere microbial communities from Carex aquatilis grown in University of Washington, Seatle, WA, United States - 4-21-26 metaG | ecosystem: Host-associated > Plants > Roots > Rhizosphere >... | reverse complement strand
GCGGTGCTGGCTGGCACAGTATTCCTGTCCGGTGCAACCGTGCCGGCGGAAAAGCCGGCCCCTGCCGCCGCAGCCTCAGATCGCCCGGCATTCGATCGGCAGACGTTTTGGCAAACCACCAAGGTCTATTGCGATACCTGCCATTTCGGTCCCAAGGCCCGGGCAAAACTGGATATCGAGGCCCTCGACCTCGCCCATCTCGACGTCAACGGCGAGACCTGGGAGAAGATTCTGCGCAAGCTGCGCAACCGCGAAATGCCACCTGCCGGCATGCCGCGGCCGAGTGCCGCCACCTATAACGCGCTGGTCGCATCGATCGAAAACGAACGCGATCGTCTGGGCCAGATCAGACCCAATCCCGGACGTCCCACGCTCCATCGCCTCAACCGGACGGAATACGCCAACGCCATTCGCGATCTGCTTGCGGTCGAGGCCGACGTTGCGGAGTTGTTGCCGGCCGATGACGCCGGCTACGGCTTCGACAACAATGGCGATGTGCTTTCGGTTTCGCCGGTACTGATGGAGAGCTATCTGTCCGCTGCGCGCAAGATCGGCCGCAGCGCCATCGGCGATCGCGCCGCGAGCCCCGCCTTCACGAATTACGAGCTCCCGCGCTTCCTCATCCAGGAGGACCGGATGAGCGAAGACCTTCCTTTGGGTTCGCGCGGCGGCTTGGCCATACGCCACGATTTTCCGCTCGATGCCGAATATGTGCTGCGCATCAAGCTGCAGAAGAACGGCTACACCTATACGCTCGGTACGGAGCATGCGCGCCAGATCGACGTTCGCCTGGACGGACAGAAGATCAAGCAATTTACCGTAGGCGGCGATTACAAGGGCAAACGCCCGGCACAGCCCAGTTCCTTCGGGCAAGGCGAATACGAACGCTATCTGATCAACGTGGATCAGAATCTTGAACTGCGCTTTCCGGCCAAAGCGGGCAAACATCTAGTTCAAGTGACGTTCCCGAGCCACGCGGCGGAACCCGAAGGCATCTTCGAGCCGCCCGTCACCGATTATTCCTACGCGCTCAGTTATGGCCGTACCGATATGGAGCCGGCCGTTGCCAGCATCGCCATCGGCGGCCCCTACGATGCGAAGAGCGCGGGCGACACTCCGAGCCGCGCCAAGATATTCCTCTGCAAGCCGGCGTCCGCGAGCGAGGAAGAAGCCTGTGCCAAGCGCATTCTCTCCAATCTCGCGCATCGCGCCTTTCGCCACCCGGTCGCCGACGCCGACCTGCAGGAGTTGATGGGTTTCTATAACTCGGGGCGCAGCGCCGGGAGTTTCGAGGACGGAATTGAAACCGCCCTGCAGCGGATTCTGGTGGACCCGGAATTCCTGTTCCGGATCGAGCGCGATCCGCCGCAAGCCGCTCCCGGTACGGTATATCGCATCAGCGATCTGGAACTCGCCTCGCGATTGTCGTTCTTCCTCTGGAGCAGCATCCCCGACGACCAGCTTCTTGATCTGGCGGAGCACGGCAAGCTCAGCGATCCGGCCACGCTCGAACAACAGGTGCGGCGCATGATGGCCGACCCGCGCGCGGAAGCCCTGGTGAGCAATTTCGCCGGACAGTGGTTGTATTTGCGCAATGTGCAGAAGATCTGGCCCAATCCGGACGTCTTCCCCGACTTCGATGCCAATCTCAGGGATGCCTTCCAGAACGAGACCGAACTTTTCCTTCAGAGCATGCTCAAGGAAGACAAAAGCGTGCTCGACCTGATCAATGCGGACTACACTTTCCTGAACGAGCGGCTGGCGCGGCATTACGGGATACCCAATGTCTATGGCAGCCATTTCCGCCGCGTCGTGCTCACCGACGAAAACCGGAAAGGCCTTCTCGGCCAGGGCAGCATCCTGACAGTGACGTCCTATGCCACCCGGACGGCGCCCACGATTCGCGGCAAATGGCTGCTTGAAAACATCCTCGGCACGCCGCCGCCGCCGCCGCCGGCGAACGTGCCGTCGCTTGCGCTGAAGACCGGCAACGACGGCAAGCTCCTCACGATGCGCCAGCAGATGGAAGCCCATCGGGCCAATCCCGCCTGCGCCAGTTGCCACAAGGTGATGGACCCCTTGGGCTTTGCGCTCGAAAACTTCGATGCGACGGGCAAATGGCGCGACAAGGACGCCGGCAGCAAGATCGATGCCTCCGGTGTCACGCCGGACGGTTTCGAGCTCAACGGGCCGGCCGACTTGCGCGATTATTTGATGTCCCGCCCCGATCAATTCGCGGGCACCGTCACGGAAAAACTTCTTACCTATGCTTTGGGCCGCGGCGTCGAAGAATATGACCGCCCGGTCATTCGCAAGATCGTGCGGGACAGCGCGGCCGGCAATTACAAATGGTCTGCCCTCGTGATCGCGATCGCGAAGAGCACCCCATTCCAGATGAGGAGATCTCGGGAGCCATGATGGTCATCAGCCAAAAGGCGCTCCATCGCCGTACGGTTTTGCGCGGGCTCGGCACGACTTTGGCGCTGCCCGTTCTGGACGCCATGGTGCCTGCGCTCGCCCGCGCGCAGACCGCGGCGAAGGCGCCCACGCGCCTCTCCATCGTCTATCTCCCCAACGGGATCATGATGGACCAATGGACGCCGGACACGGCGGGCACGGGCTTCAAGATGAAGCCCATTCTCGAACCGCTGACGCCGTTCCGCGACCGGATGCTGATCCTCTCGGGCCTCTCCCACAACAGCGGCGGACGCGCGCGGGCAGGCGAAAACACCGGCGACCATGCCCGCGCCGGCGCGAGCTATCTCTCAGGCGTGCATCCGAAGAAAACCGAAGGCGCCGATACGGCGGCGGGCGTTTCGATGGATCAAATCGCGGCCAAACAGATCGGCGCGCAGAATCAGCTCACTTCGCTTGAACTGTGCGTGGATTCGCCCGAACTGCTCGGTCAGTGCGAGGCCGGTTATTCCTGCGCCTACATGAACTCCATCTGCTGGCGCACGCCAACCACGCCCATGCCCATGGAAGACCGTCCGCGCGTCGTCTTCGAGCGGCTCTTTGGCGATTCCGAAAGCACCGATCCGGCCGTGCGCCTCAGCCGCATCAGGCAGGACCGCAGCATTCTGGATTCCGTCACCAAGAAGGCATCCCGTCTCAAGGCCGACCTCGGCGCGCCCGATCGGCTGAAGCTCACCGAATATCTCGACGCCGTTCGCGATGTCGAACACCGCATCCAGACGGTCGAAACGCAATCGGGGCGCAAGCTGCCAAAGGTGGCGCGCCCCGCCGGCGTTCCGGAGACGTTCACCGAACATGCCAAGATGATGTTCGATCTGCAGGTGCTCGCGCTGCAGACGGATTTGACGCGCGTCATCACCTTCATGATGGGACGCGAATTCGGCGGCCGCACCTATGCCGAGATCGGCATCCCGGAAGGATACCACGCGCTGACGCATCACCAGTACAATGCGGAGAAGATCGCGAAGGTCATTCAGATCCAGACCTATCACGCCAAGCACCTCGCCTATTATCTCGAGAAGCTGCGCTCCACTCCGGATGGGGACGGCTCGCTCCTCGACCACATGGTGCTGCTGTATGGCGGCGGCCTGTCCGACGGCAACACGCATCTGCACGACAATCTCCCCGTTGTGCTGGTGGGTGGCGCGTCGGGGCAACTGAAAGGCGGGCGTCACATCCGCTATCCGCAACAGACGCCGATGCCGAACCTCTTGCTCAGCATGCTCGACATGCTGGGAGTGAAGCAGGACAAGCTCGGCGACAGCACGGGCCGGCTGGATATGCGCGTGGCGTAACGTTACACAAGAAACCTCATGCTGATGTTGAAGCATGAGCGTGCCGAAGACAGCCCATGATATGGCGGCGTTCGACGCGAAGCTGAAAAAGATTGTTGAGATGAAGCCCTCCAAACAGGAGCGCAAATCATGATCCGAGCCCTGATCGGATTGGCGTTGGTGTTGGCAGCGATGGGCGTTGCTTCCGCCCAGATATTTTACGGTGATCGCGACCCCGAGGTGACGGCGGCGCAACAAGCCCTCGGCGTTGCAATTGCCCACCTACAGAACGTTCGCCAACCGCAAAACCTCCCGAACCTCAAGGCGCTTCAGTTTTTAGCGATGGCGCAGGACGAATTGGAAGCTGAAGCAAATATCGGCAGTTTCAATAATACCCCGCCGCCCCCGCCTGCCCCCCCAAAGCAATAGCGGATCTCGTCTGCACGCAATCTGCTGTAAAGCCGTATTATTTGCCCGGCGTCTCGAGGCCGCGCACGCCGCGATTGATGCGGTAGGCCTCCGAATCCTCGGCCGGCGGATGGAAGTAGCCCGGCGTATCGAGGTGGGTGGCTCCGAGCTTCAACAACAGGTCGCGCGTGCTCGGCTGGATGATTTCGCCAAGTTCATCGCCGTTTGGAATCCAGGGTAGGCGCACGCCCGTGGCGATGCTCAAAGGCGTCTGCTGGTATTTGTCGCGCACATCGAGCTTGGCGCCTTTCTGGGCGAGGAACTGCACCACGCCATCCGCGCCGTTCGAAGCCGCTCCGTGCATAGCGGTCAGCCCATCCTCGTTCGCGGCGTCGATGTCCGCGCCCAATTCGACGGCAATCTTCACCGCATCGAGCGAAACGCGCTTGTCCTCTTCGGTGAAATCCTGGCCGCGGGTCAGTCCGGCCGCCAGCATCAGGGCTGTCGAACCGTCCTTGGTTTTCAGTTTGGGATCGGCGCCGGCGCTTGCGAGCATGCGCATCGCCACCGGATCGGGCGTTGCCGCGGCCAACAGGAAAGGTGTGGCGCCGAGGACTTCGTCGCTATGGCCCCCGCCGAGCGCAATCCTCTTCTCGATTCTCAGGTTCGGATTGGCCCTGTGCGCGAGCAGCGCTTTGACCAAATCCTCCATGTTCGGGCGGAACAGATACTCCACATAATTGGCGAAGCGGATTTCGTTCAGCGCCGTGATGCCTTTCATCAGGGCATAATGCAGGGAGGTGACTCCAGCGCTGTCGCGGGCGTTCGGGTCCGCACCCTTGTCCAGCAGGAAAATACCGAGGGCCTCCTGGCCGCTCGCGCTCGCGAGGAGCAAAGGCGTCATTCCTTTCGGACCAGCCTCATTCACGTTCGCGCCGCCCGCGAGAAAGATCTTTGCCGATTCCACATCGCCCACGCGCGACGCGAACAGCAGCGGCGTGAATCCGCCTTTCGACCGGGCGCCAATATCCGCTCCGGCCTGGACCAATATCTGCGCGACGGCCGGATGCTTCTCGGCCACCGCCCACATCAGCGCGGTCTGGCCCTGCTCATTGTCCCTGGCGTTCACGTCCGCTTTGCGGGCGAGCAGCGATTTTACCGCGGCCACATCTCCCGTTCGCGCGCACCGCATCAGCGGCGTTTCGCCGGAAGCCGCGGCCGCGTTCGGATTCGCCCCGGCTGCGAGCAGTTTCTCGACGATGGCAGCATTCCCGTTGGTGCAGGCAAGCGAAAGCGGTGTCGCGCTGTATTCGTTCCTGGCGTTCACATTGGCGCCGGCGCGGATCAGAAGATCCACGCTTTCCTGATCGTCCCAATGGACCGCCCAATGCAGCGCCGTGGCGCCGTCCGCCTGTGGCGCATTGACGTCGGCTTTGTCGCGGATGAGCGCGCGCAAGGCGGCCTTGTCCTGTTTGGCGGCGGCATCGGCGAGCCGTGGCGCTTCCGCGGCCGAGACGCCTGCGAGTTGCGCGCCCAGCAGCACCGCCGCCAGCAGGCCATATCGATATTTCAGTCCACTTCGCATACTCACGCTCTCTTCCCCGAGGGCGGAGGCCATCCTGCTCATCACCCCGCGAGCCTTGCCGAGATTGTATTCGCTCCCGAATGGGCCGGGCAATGCCCTGCTTCGCCCCGATGCGGCCGCGGCACGCATTCCCAAGCCTTGAGGCTTGGGGTAGCGTTTATCCTTCATTTCGGGGGGCGCCGGCCACTTGAAGGGCGACGCCGGGGAATTTTCCAACGATGTGCGCGGATGAGCCTCCGTGGCCATGAACAATTTTGATGTCGAACCTCTCGTTCCTTGACGATGCGGCGTGGGAATTGCAGCTGGTGCCCGCGGAAGACGCCGCCAACGCGCACGTCCTGCCGCCGGGCGAGTATGCCGAATCCGAAAGGCTCGCCTGGCATTTCGCCAGAAGCACAGCAGGCGTGGCGGCTCTCCGCGCGCTTCTGGCCCGCCAGGGATTCAAGGATGTCTCGCATTTGACGGATCGCGACCTTTGCCGGCGCGTGGCGGAGGCGCTTCTGAAGCGATCGCTGGTCGTGACCGTAAAGACCCGGTCCCACGAAGCCAACCGCACACAGCCCTATGAGACGCGCCTGTTCGGAGAAAAGACCCGCCTGGAATGGCTGGAAATTCCGCTGATTATTGCGGATTCGACCGGGCACCTGTCGATTTTGAACGACCAGCAGATACGGGTTGAGCGAGGCGACGAACCCGAGCTGGGCTGGCGCCGCTTGCCGGTCCGCGATCCGCCGCTGGCAGAAGCGATTGTGCGTCAGATTGCGAAACCGCAGGCTGGCCTGGCGTGGCTCAAGAGGCTGGCCGCACAGATCGGCCAGGCGGAAAACGACCTGCTGGAATGGGCCGAAGCACAACTCCTGAGCGGCGGTCTCAAAATCCTCTACCAGCAGCGCTACCAAGCCACGGCGCCAAAGGACAACACCCAGGCCAAGAAACAGTCCTATCTCGCCGACGTTTCTGCCGCCATAGCGCGGGCCTCCCAATCGGAAAACGCCGCGCGGCCGGACAAAACGTGGATCGAGATCGAACTCGTCGACTCACTGGGGACCCCGGTTCCGAACGAACCCTACGAACTCGTTCTCGCTGGCGGGCGGACGGTGCGAGGCCGGCTGGATGCGCGCGGTCAGGCGCGCCTGGACGGCATCGACCCCGGCGAGTGCAAGCTCACCTTTCCCGAGATCGACGGCCGCGAATGGGCCGCTGCATGAACGTTCGTTCTGTGGCGCCGTTGACAATCGGCCCGGTTGCGCGAGGATCGAGCGCGTGTGCGATGCTGGCCCGGCCGGCGCAGCATCGCGGCCGAGGGGGCAATGGGTAATCACACCGTTGAGCAGGGGGAGCATCTCGCTCTCATCGCGGAAGAGGCGGGATTTCGCGACGCCTTGACCGTTTGGAACGCTCCCGAGAACGCCGAACTTCGAAAGCAGCGGGACAATCCCTATGTGCTCTTTCCCGGCGATGTGATCTTCGTTCCGGAGAAAACCCCAAAGACGGTCTCCGTTCCGACCACCCAGCACCACGTCTTCGTCGTCAAGATCGACACCTTGAAGCTGCAGCTCCGGCTGCTGGATTTCGACAACCGGCCGCTTGCCAACGTCCCGGCCGTGCTCGAGGTGGAAGACGCGACATTCGACCTCGTCTCGAGCGGAGCCGGCGCCATCGAGCACGAGGTGCCCCGCTCGGCGCGAACCGGGCGGCTGAAGGTCGCCGATTTCGGCATCGAAATCGCCTTGAGCATTGGTGAACTCGATCCGGTGGAAAAGCAGAGCGGCTGGCTCGCCCGGCTGATCAACCTTGGCTACTACAGGGGCAGCGTGACCGACGACGGCGACGCCGCGCAGAAATTGATCTCGTGGGCTCTGGAAGAATTTCAATGCGACAACGGGCTGAAAGTGACAGGCAAGCCCGACGCCGCAACACTCGCCAAGCTCAAAGAGATGCATGGCAGTTGATCCATGGGCGACCCGCTCCTCTCGACCGGCACTCTGATCCAGGACGATGATGGCGGCGTCATCGGCGAACATGACGCCCCCGCGACGCAGACGTTTTTCGCCTCCCCCACAAAGAGCGACAAGAACAACGCCATCGCTCTCGATCTGCTTCCGATGGCGTGTCTCAATCTCGGAGACGTGCTGTTCGAGTTCGACTCATCGATCGTGCTTGCGGCGGCCGGCGCGATCCTGTCGCGGCTGCCCGGGCTCCGGCGCAGCAAACCCAATGCGAAAGGCGATCTCCCGCTCGTCAGCATCTTCGGCCACGCCGACCCGTCGGGCGACGACGATTACAACAAGGCCCTCGCCGGCCGGCGCGCAAAGGCGGTATTCGGCCTCCTGACCCACAATACCGGCATCTGGAACGAGCTCTACGCCACTCCATTCGGGGGCGACGACTGGTCGAAGAAACTCGCGCTTGGCAGCATGGCCGAGACCCTTGGTCTATCCAAGAACGCGACCCGTACCCAAATATTTGCCGCGCACATGAACGCGCTCTGTCCGGAGGCGCTTGCGCCCGGCGACTTCCTTGGGCGGGGCGCGGACAGCGGCGGCAAAGCCGATTTTCAAGGTTGCGGCGAGTTCAACCCGTTGCTTCTCCTCTCGGCCCAGGACCTCAAAACGCTGACCAAAGCGGAACGCGATGCGTTGTACCTGGTCAATCGCCGGGTCGTGGTGTTCCTGTTTCGGCCGGAGATCAAACTGGCGGTCGGCGACTGGCCGTGTCCGCGCGCGAGCGAAGGATCGGCCGGCTGCCGCAAGCGCTTTTTCCTGAACGCAAAGGACCGGCTGACGCCCGGTGCCGACCGTAAACGCCACAGGCTCCCGACCGATGAGACCTTCGGCTGCCGTTTCTACGATCGCATGGCGGGAAGATCGCCCTGCGAGCAGGTGCTCGAGATTTATCGCATACGTCTGTTCGACAAGCTGGCAAACCCGCTCCCCGGTGCGCCATTCACCCTTTCCGACGGCAAGCGGACGGTGACGGGCCGCGCCGATGACGATGGTTTCCTGACCGCCCGCGACCTCAAAGTGCCCGCCAATGTGCACGTCACATGGCGCGCCGCGCCGGGCGACCCGACGGAGTTCGAGTTGGACGTGCATGTGCAAATCGACAGCGATGACGACTCCGCATCGTTCCGGCGGCTTCACAATCTCGGCTACGAAGGCCGGCCCACGCCGAAGGACGACATCCTGGCGTTCCAGCAGGATCACCAGGCGCGGTTCCCAGCGATCATACCGAACGGCATCCTGGACGAGGCAACGCGGGAGGCGCTCCGAACCGTAAACGATGACTGCGATCCGGCCCCGAGACAGCAGCCACCCGTCACCCCTGGCGGGCACAAGAATCAGGGCGACAAGATTTCCCCGCCGCCGCAGCCCCAACCCCAGTGAGGGTCGAGTGGGCACGCCAAGAACACCGGGCACATGACCGACACCGTCCAGCAAGCTCCCGCCAGCGTAAGCCCGTTTGAACCGGGCTCGCTGCTTGTGCTCGTCCTGCGTCCCGATGGAGAGCCCATTCCCCAGGCGAGCATCACGCTCCAGCGCGGCGAACTGGTGACGTTGCAGAAAGCGACCGACAAAGGCGGCTCGGCGCTGTTCGATAAACTCACGCCGGGGACTTACACCGTTTCGGTAGCAGCCGGCGGCATGGGACGCGCACCCAAACCGGGTCAGCCGTTCAAGCCCGGAATCGCCACTGACACCGCCATCGTGGCGCCGGGACCGGAGGAGAGCGACTTCACCTTCCAGATGACGCTTCCGGTCGGCTTTCTGAACGTCGACGTGCGCGACAAGGGCGGAAAGGTGCTCGGCAAGATACCGGTCGAAATCCTGGGGTCGATCACGAAAGACACCGAACCGAATGGCATCGCCCGCTTCGGCCCGCAAGCCACCGGCATCTCGATTCCAATTCTGGCCGGACAAAAGGGAAAGCCCACCACGAAACCCTTTTTTTCGCACTCCCCGACCGCTCCGGACCCTGTGAAATTTCAGCCGGTCGAAAGCAACGCGATTTTGTCGATTGGCGAAGTCAGGACGGTGCCGGTGCGGCTCGAAGAATTCCGGCTGCAGATCGTCAAGATCGACGACCATTTTGCGCCGTCGGTGGAGAATCTCGATATCCGGTACTCCATTCGCGGGCTCGCCAAACGCAAGGTCGTGCTGACCATCGAGGGCGACAATTATCCCGGAAAGACCCTGGTTCAGCGCGATCTCGGCGAGGGCGAATCCAATGATGGCGACAACAATCTGATCTCGTTCACGGGAAAGATCGAAGTCGGCGCCAACAAGGACGGCTTTATCAACCCATTGATGGGTCCGTTCCGCGTGCGCCTTTCGCACGATGATGCGGACCATTTCGACGTGCTCAAGGACGAGAAGCCCTTCAAGGTGCTGTATCACTCCATCGAGCTGAGCTTCGGCAAGCATACGGCCGACGAAACCACGCCGGACGAAAGCGCGGACCAAATCAAATTCATGCAGGAGCGGCTCAACGCGCTGAACTACGACGCCGGCGCGGTGAACGGCGTGTTCGGCACGGTGATGCCCAGAGCCCTGCGCCGGTTTCAGCGCGCCAATTACCAGGTTGGAACGCAGACCCGGCTCATCGAGAACGGCATCATCGACACGCCCACCAAGGCGGCGATCAAGGTGGCGAAGGCGCGGGAAATCTTTGAAAAGGGCAAGACCCCGCTGACCCAGGACGCAAAGTTCTACGTCTACGACAATTACTTCAACGATCGCGGCGCGAGCTTCGCGGCCGGCAGTTGCCCCGAGATGGGACCGCCCTACAATCGCCGCCCCTTCGCCGAAGACAAGATGGACCGGGCCTTTATTCCGCTCGAAGTCGAAGTGAAGATCGTGAACAAAGCCGGGAACGGCGTCTCGGCGCCCGCAGCGGTGGGGCCTGCCCCCATCGCCTGGGAAGTGGCCGATACACCCGAAGACAGCAGCGTCATTCCCGATCCGGCCAATGCCACCGCGAAGACATTCGTAAAGCACGCCCGCGAAATCGGAACCTCGGGCACCATCGCCGGCGCCGCCCGCATCGACCAGAACGGCGACAACGCCCTCGACTCCCTGGGCGGAATGCGGAACACCGCCGACGCCACGTACATACAGGCCTGGTTCCCGAATTCGGCCGAGTCGGTGCTCGATCCCTATTCCATCGCGCGCTACGACACCGAAGACCGTGGCGGCAAGACGTTCCATCGCGCCGTGGTCGCCGCCTGGGACCACCCGACAAATCACCCCAAGCGCCGCGGCCGCGCCGGAATTTATTTTCGGATGAGCATTGTGGGCGGGGACACCGCCAAAGTCAGCGCGCGAATTACCTTCAAAGGGCTGCCCAACAAGGACACACTGGAAAAGGACCATGCCTCGTTCCTGAAAAACCTGGTCAAGGAAACCGGCACGTGGACAGTGTGGCGGCGGACGCGGATCAGCGCCTATTGCCAGATGGTCGCGCCGAGACGAAGCAGCGGCAGCCCCGATTGGGCGACGATCGTAGGACGGTACAAGCAGGCCTTCATCGAATTCGAGAACGACGGCAAACCGCTGCGGGATTCCCTGGCGGGGAGCTTTCCTTCCTATAGCACCGTGGTCACCTCCGCCACCTATTCCACGGCCATTCTCGCATTGCCGGCAGCCCAGCGCCCGGTTGGAGTGACCAACGCGGCCAGCCTGACCTACCGGGCGGACTGCATCTATGGCGGGGTGTTTCCACCGCGGGACCAAACTT
>Ga0265338_10009622_pt1 | contig 11480 bp, 11 predicted proteins | sample 42126metaG_FD_193579 | JGI IMG/M metagenome (GOLD analysis project Ga0265338, IMG submission 193579) | Rhizosphere microbial communities from Carex aquatilis grown in University of Washington, Seatle, WA, United States - 4-21-26 metaG | ecosystem: Host-associated > Plants > Roots > Rhizosphere... | reverse complement strand
TGCGGCTGCTCGAGCGTGCCCCCCAGGAGTCGCTCACGGGCTACCAGATCTTTGCTTCAAGCGCCGCCGCGGCAGGAGTGGCGGTCAGTCGGATTGCCCCGCGCGCTCCCTCCATCATCGACCTGAACTGCGGCTGCTCGGTCCCCAAGGTGCTGAAGGCGGGCTGCGGCGCCGTCCTTCTGAGCAATCCGCCGCTCATCGGCGCCATGGTGGCGGCCATGAAAGCGGAGACCGATATCCCCATCTCCGTGAAGCTGCGCTCGGGCCGTGACTCCTCCTCGCTCAATTTCCTCCAATGCGCGGAGGCTGCGTGGAGGGCGGGTGCATCCCTCGTGACCCTGCACCCCCGAACACGCGTCCAGGCCTTTGCCGGCAAATCGGACTGGGATCATATACGGCAGCTGAAAGAGGCCTGCCCCGTGCCGGTGTTCGGCTCGGGTGACCTCTTCACCGCGGCGGATTGCGCGCGCATGCTCGAACGAACCGGCTGCGACGGCGTAATGCTGGCGCGCGGCTGCCTGGGCAATCCCTTTCTCTTTCGGGAAGTGGAAGCGCTGCTCTCCTGTCGGGAGGTGCCGCCTCTTGATGAAAGGGTGAAGCTGGAGACGGCCATGGAGCATCTTCAGATGCTCGCCCTCGCCGCCGGTGAGCAGAAGGCATGCCGGGACATGAGGAAACATTTCGTGGCCTATACAAAGGGAATGCCCGGAGGCTCTCAGCTCAGGCAGAGCGTGGTCTCCGCGGAAACCATTTCGGAATACCAGGACATCGTCGAAAGTTATCTGCGCGACTGACCCTAGCCAGCGCCGCCCAACTCCGCGGAATACCGCGGAAGGGGCGGCTTTCACGCGAGGGCCCGGCTGTCCTTTGCGTGCCATCGCCCTATACGCTCATAGGGCACATCGCGCGAAGCGCGATATCCGGCAGAAGCGTCTATCCGGATCAGACGGGCCATCGCCCTACGGGCTCGTAGGGCACGGCGCGCGGGGCCGGCTCATTCACCGCCCTCTTTCCCCACGTCAGGTTTCCTGTGCTCGTCCCACCAGAGTATCCTTTTTGCAACTGTTTTCTCGAAGCCAAACTCGGAGGGCACGTAGTATTTCCGGCCCTTGAGCCGTGGAGGGAAGTACTCCTGGCTCACGACCCGGCCCGCGTGGTCATGCGGGTAGAGGTACCCGTCCCCGTAGCCGGCCTTTTTCATCAGCGAGGTGACAGGATTGCGAAGATACAGCGGCACCGGGTCGGCGCTGAACTCGTGCGCGTCCTCTTTTGCCTTTGTGTAGGCAGCATAGATCTCGTTGCTCTTCGGCGCGGTTGCCAGGTACACGACGGTCTGGGCCAGGGCAAGGTCCCCTTCCGGCATTCCCAGGAAATGGACCGCCTCCTGGGCGGCCAGGGCAACCACGAGCGCCTGCGGATCCGCCATGCCGACGTCCTCCGAGGCGATGCGGAGAAGCCTCCGCGCGATATACAGCGGGTCCTCCCCGCCTTCGAGCATGCGCGCAAGCCAGTACAGCGAGGCATCCGGATCAGATCCTCGGACGCTCTTGTGCAGCGCGGAGATCAGGTTGTAGTGGCCTTCGCCGTCCCGGTCATAGTCGGGAAGACGGCCCTGGAACACCGCCTCCAGGCGCTCCCGCGTCAGGAGGATCCTCCCGCCGGGCTCGGCCTCCCCGGCCGCGGACTCCACGAGCATCTCCAGCGCGTTCAGCGCGGTACGGCAGTCTCCCTGAGCGTAACGCGCAATTATCTCCAGCACTTCCGGCCCGGCCTCCACGCCGCGGCCGCCGTATCCGCGCTCGGTGTCGGCCAGGGCGCGGCGCATGACCTCCCGGATCTCCTCCTCGTCAAGTGTATCCAGGATGAAGACGCGCGAGCGCGACAACAACGGGGAGACGATTGAAAAGGAGGGGTTCAGCGTGGTGGTGCCGATCAGCGTGATCACCCCTTTTTCCACGTACGGGAGAAACGCGTCCTGCTGCGCCTTGTTGAATCTGTGGATCTCGTCTATGAAAACAAGGTTCTTCCCGGTGGTCTCGGACTCCAGCTTCACGAACAGGTCCTTCAGCTCGCGAATGCCCGACACCACGGCGGAGAAAAAGTGAAACGCGTACTGGAACCGATTGGCGATGATGCGCGCAAGGGAACTCTTGCCGCATCCCGGGGGACCCCAGAATATGAGGGACGGCAGGTGCCCGGAATCCAGGACAAGGCGCAGCGCCCTGCCGGGGCCGAGGATCCGGCTCTGGCCCACGAACTCTTCCAGGGCGCGCGGCCGCATGCGCTCCGCCAGGGGCTCTCGTGCTGACTGCGGAGCGACCGGGGCATCCATTGCCACGAGGGTACCATCAGGTCCATGAGGGGGTCAACGCGGCCACGGTACTCCGCGGCATTCGCGGCCACACGGCCACACGGCCATGGCGGCCCACTTGAATGTCACGGAATACCGTGACCGCGGATTGACGCGATGGCCGCTTTCGTGTTTCATTCCGGCGTGGCGGACGGCAATTCCTCCCTCCGGCATCACTGCGGCATCGTGGGGATCTCCTCGCGTGAAGAAGTCAACATGCCCGAGCTGCTCTTTTACGGCCTGTTCTCCCTGCAGCACCGCGGGCAGGAGAGCGCGGGACTTGCCTATCGCCGCCAGGGAAAAATCAAGTCCTATCGAAGCGTCGGGATGGTGAGCACAGCCCTGTCCCACTACCTGTCAGAGAGCCACCCCTCGAAGCTCGGCATCGGGCACGTGCGCTATTCCACTCACGGCACAAACAAACTGGAGAACGCGCAGCCAATCGTCGTGTCCTGCAGCAAGGGGGAGATCTCCCTTGCCCACAACGGCAACATCTCGAACTCAGAGATCCTGCAGGAGCGCCTCATCTCGGAAGGCTCGATCTTCCAGAGCACCACCGACACCGAGCTTCTTCTGCACATGATTGCACGTTCACGGCAGTCAAGCTTCCACGAAGCCCTGGTGGAATGCCTCGGCCTCATCGAGGGGGCGTATTGCTTCCTCCTGATGCACGAGGACACGCTGTACGCCGTGCGGGATCCATATGGCTTCCGTCCGCTGGTCATGGGGAGCCGGGACGGCCAGGTGATGTTCGCCTCTGAAACGTGCGCGTTGAACATGTTCCAGGCGGGAGACATACGGGAAGTCGAACCGGGAGAAATGGTGACCGTTGAAGGGACACGGATCATCTCGGAGAAGCTGCCCGCGCCGCGGGAGCCGGTTCACCTCCCGAAGCCGGATACGGCGGCGCAAAATCCACCAACTGCACGAAGTACCGTGCAAGGTACGGTGGCGCAGAATCCACCGGGTACGGTGGCGCGGCCGCGGCGGGCGCACTGCATCTTCGAGCTGATCTACTTTGCGCGGCCGGATTCCGAGGTATTCGGACGTACGGTGCACATGGCGCGCAAGAAGATGGGGGAAATGCTGGACCGCTCCGACACGGTGAAAGCGGACATCGTCATCGCGGTGCCGGACTCCGGGAACAGCGCGGCCCTGGGGTATTCCCATGCATCCGGGATACCTCTGGAGCAGGGGTTGACTCGAAATCACTACATGGGCCGTACATTCATCCAGCCGACCCCCGCCATGAGGGAGGCAGGCGTGCGCATGAAGCTGCACCCTGTGCGGGAGGCGATTGCGGGCAAACGGGTCGTGGTCATTGATGACTCCCTTGTGCGCGGCACAACCTCGCGCCAGATCGTGAAGCTCCTGCGGGAAGCGGGGGCGCGGGAAATCCACCTGCGCCTGTGCTCCCCCCCGGTGCGCTATCCCTGTTTCTATGGAATAGACATCCCGACGCATGAAGAGCTGATCTCGAACAGGCTGGATCCCGAAGGGATTGCGCGGGAAATCGAGGCCGATTCCGTGCAGTTTCTCTCCATGGACGACCTTCGGCAGTGCGTGCCCAATCCGGGAGACTTCTGCTATGCGTGCTTCAGCGGCGAGTATCCGACCCCTGTGCGGGACGCGCCGGTAAGCAAAAAGTGCTAGGAACACGCGGGAAAGCCGCAGCGAAAAACAGGAAGTGTAAGCATGAAAACATACAGTGAAGCGGGGGTGGACATCGACCGGGGTGACCGGTTCGTGGACTTCATCAAGAACATCCGTTCGAAGGCCGTTGGAGAGGGGATCGGAGGATTCTCCGCCGCACTTCCCCTCGATGCCCTCGGTTTCAAGCGGCCCGTGCTGATGACGACAACGGACGGCACGGGAACCAAGCTCCTTGTCGCGCGGAAGCTGGCGAAGTACGACACAATCGGAATCGATCTCGTGGCCATGAGCGTAAACGATCTCCTCGTGTGCGGCGCACGACCAATCGTGTTCCTCGACTATATCGCGTGCGGACGGATCGACGAGACGCGCCTGCAGGCGGTCATGCGGGGCATCGTGCGGGGATGCGAGATTGCGGGGTGCAGCCTCGGGGGCGGGGAAACCGCGGAGATGCCGGACCTGTACGGGGAGGATGATTTCGACCTGGCCGGCTTTGCCGTCGGCGTCGCCGAACAGGATGGCGTGCTGCCGCTCAAGGAAGAGATCCGGGCCGGTGACCTCGTGCTGGGGCTTCCCTCATCGGGAATCCATTCCAACGGGCTCTCGCTGGCACGCAAGGTAATTCCGGAGTCGGATTCCGCCGCCTGGGAGGAGATGCTCACTCCGACGCTCATCTACACCCGTGAATTGGGTATTCTCCTGGCGTCGGGCCAGGTCCTTGCGGCGGCTCACATCACCGGCGGCGGGCTGTACGGGAACCTTCAGCGGGTCATACCGGACACCCTCGCGCCGCGCTTCACCTTCGACTGGAAGGTGCCTCCCCTCTTCGGAAAGATCCAGACCCTCGGCGGCATCTCCGACAAGGAGATGCGGTCCGTCTTCAACCTGGGCATCGGCATCGCAATGATCGTGCATCCCGGCGCAAAAGACGGGCTGGTCGATCTCGCGCAACGCTCGGGTTTCGAGCTGCTGGAGATCGGGGCGCTCCAATAATGGCCCGATTGGCGGTCTTTGCCTCGGGCAGAGGCACAAACTTCGTTGCAATCGCCGGAGCACTGGCCATGGCAAAGAGGCATGCGATAGAGTTCGTGCTCTGTGACGTGAAAGACGCGCCGGTCCTCGACCGCGCGCAGGAGCTGGGCGTCCCTGTCGTTCCCGTGAGCTACAAGGGAATGACACGCGAGGCGGTTGAAAAGAAAATCGTCCGGCACCTGGAGAGACGGCGCGTCGATCTCGTTGCCCTGGCTGGCTACATGAAGCTTCTCACTCCCTGGTTCATACATGCTTTCAAGGGACCGGTAATCAACCTCCATCCCAGTCTCCTGCCGAAATATCCGGGCATGCATGCCATCGGGGAGAGCTTCCAATCGCCGGACAAGGACCTGGGCATCAGCGTCATGCGGATAGACGAAGGCGTCGACACCGGCCCGGTGCTGCTGCAGAAATCGTTCGTGCGCACGGGCACCGAGAGCCTCGAGGAGATCGAAGCGCGCATCCACAAGCTGGAGTACGAGTGGTTTCCCCATTTGCTGATCGAGCTCCTCGACGGAATTGACGGCCAATCGACCCGCACTGCCGGACAGACGCCGTGAGGGTGCTTGTTCTGGGCGCGGGCGGCCGCGAACACGCCCTTGCGTGGAAGCTTTCGACGAGCAGCCGGGTGCAGCAGGTGTTCGTCGGACCGGGCAATGCCGGGACCGCGGCTGTCGGCACGAACCTCCCTGCGGTGAACCCGCTCGCGTTCCCCACCGTGCTGGACGCGGTCCGCGCGCGCAAGGTGGACTGCGTATTTGTCGGGCCCGAGACGCCGCTGGCAGAGGGGGTCGTCGATTTCCTGGCTGCGCAGGGGGTTCCTGCCGTCGGCCCTCGCAGGAACGCGGCACGGCTCGAATCGAGCAAGGCATTTTCCAAGGCTTTCCTGGTCAGGAATGCGCTCCCCACCGCGGAGGCCGTCGAGTTCAAGGACGCGGACAAATTCGAGCAGTACCTGAAGGGGCGCGCGGGCAGGCGGCTCGTCGTGAAGAAGAGCGGTCTTGCAGCTGGGAAGGGCGTTCTCGAGTCGACGGACACCGGGGAGATGGCCGCATTCGGAAAGGCGATTCTCGCGGCTGATACTCTCCTGGTGGAGGAGTTCCTGGAAGGCTGGGAGGTGTCCGTCTTCGGCCTCAGTGACGGCAGTGATTTCGTGGTTCTTCCTCCCTGCACCGATTTTAAAAAGGCACACGATGGGGACACCGGCCCCAACACCGGCGGCATGGGCTCGATCTGCCCGGTTCCGCGCGTGAGCAAGACTCTCATGGAACGTCTCGTGCGCGAGATCGTCCGTCCCACATACGCGGCTCTGGCCAGGGAAGGGTTGGGGTACGCCGGCGTGCTTTACTTCGGGCTCATGATAACAGCGCAGGGTCCGAAGGTGCTCGAGTTCAACGTGCGTTTCGGAGACCCGGAGACCCAGGTGCTCATGCCCATGCTCGGCATGGACCTGGGAGATCTGGTGGAATCGATGACTGCGGGATCGCCAGGCCGTCTTGCGCAGGCGTCAAAGACCGTGAATACCGGGGGCACGCCGGGCGCGGCCCTTGGCGTCGTCATCGCAAGCCGGGGGTATCCGGAAAGAGCCGAAAAGGGCGCGACCGTTTCGCCAATCCCTGCCCTTTCGGGGCAGCGGTCGCTCATATTTCACGCTTCCACGTCCCGTGAACCTGATGGCGTGGTCCGGGTCGGGGGGGGGCGGTGTTTCACCGCGGTGGGCCTGGGAGACAACCTCGGCGCCGCTGCGGCGAACGCGTACACGGCCGCGGAACAGATTCGCTTCGACGGGGCATGGTTCAGGCACGATATCGGGCGCGCGTTCATAGAGGTGCTGCCGTGAAAGACGTCCTCTTTCTGATCGGCTCAGAGTCGGACGCGCAGGCCGTTGAGCCGGGGATCCGGCTGCTCGCGGAAAAAGGAATGAGCTTCGAGCTGAAGGTGCTGTCCGCGCACCGCAATCTCGAAGAGCTCGTCTCGTTCCTCAGGCAGGAGGAGGCGAATTACCGGATCGTAATCGCCGCCGCCGGACTTTCGGCCGCCTTGCCCGGGGTCGTCGCGTCACTCGTGAAGCTGCCTGTTATCGGCATTCCGCTGGTTGCCGGATCCCTTTCCGGGATCGATTCCCTCCTGTCCATCCTGCAGCTCCCCCGCGGTGTGCCGGTTGCCACAATGGGCATAGGCAAACAAGGGGTGCTCAACGCCGTGCTCCTGGCGGAGCGGATGCTGCATATTCCCCGGGAATGAGGCGAGCGCCCCGAAGCGAAGCACCCGCGCCTGGGGTTCAGGCGCCCTGGCGCCGCATCAGGAGAACCGCCGCCCGGTCGACAAGCCATCCGAACCCCGGCTCGAGCCACGGGAGGAGCTCAGTAAAGCGATTCTTTGGACGTACGTAAGGCTATTTACCGCCAAGGTGAGGAAATCCCTGCTGGCGGCGAGCTTCAAACAGGAGGATACCGGCAGCCACTGAGACGTTGAAGGAATCCACATGACCGGCCGCAGGGATGCTCACCAGGAAGTCGCATTTCTCCCTGACAAGCCGATGCATGCCCGTGCCTTCGCTTCCCATCACGATGCAGACCTTGCCCTTGAGATCCAGCTTATCCGTGGTCTCTCCGGACGCATCGGCGCCGAAGATCCAGAAGCCGTTCTCTTTCAGAAGCTCGAGAGCCGCGGTCAGGTTCGGGACAACGGCCAGGGGCACATACTCGCTCGCCCCGGAGGAGACCTTGGTCACCGTCTGGCTTTCCTGCGCCGAGCGGCGGTTGGGAATGATGACCAGCTCCGACTGGAACTGATCTGCAGAGCGGAGGATCGCCCCCAGGTTCTGCGGATCCGTTATGCCGTCCAGGACCAGGACGAGTGATTTCTCTCCGGTCAGGGCTTTCAGGTGATGCTTCAGGCTGCTTTTCTGCGAAGAAGGGGCCCTGTCCAGGACCAGGAGGGCGCCGCGGTGCGCGTCTGACCCGCACAGCCGGGTAAGCTCCGCCTCCTCCACCTCGGAGACAGGCACGCCCTTCTTCTCGGCCAGCTCACGGATCCGGCTGAGCCGCGCGTTTTCCCGCGAGAGGAAGAGCGTGCCGCTCCCGACCCCTTTGCCGAGTGTCTCTTCAATCGAATGATATCCGAATATGTGCTCAGCCAATCGTCACTTCCCCCCGAATTCGCGCACCAGGATGGGTTTTCCGTTCTCGTCCAGGCGTTCATACCTCTGCACGTATGTGCCGTCCAGGAGGTACACAATCAGATCGATTTTGCCGCTGGAATGAGTGTCGAGCTCCACGCGCTGCAGCACCCCGTCCTTGTAATAGTAGAAAGTGTCCATCTTCCCGCCGAAGTTGGAGTCCAGCTCTTCGCGGGCGACCTTTCCCTTGGCGTCATAGTATACCCTGTAATCGATGAGCCCGTCTCCGTTGCGGTCGATCTCCACACTCCCGTTGGGGGCTCCCTGGGGGAGGAGCGGCGCGGGGGCTGCCGGACTCCCAGGGGCAGCCTTGTCCAATGCGGACAGGCCGGAGGCTCCAAGCAGGCACACGAGGACAAGAGGGATGGCTTTCGTCATGCTTCCCCATCGACACCAGGGCTCTTAATATTGAAACGAACGGCTATTCCTTTCGGAAAACCAGGATGTTTTGATGTATCAGAGATGGAATGTAGGAGTACTGGTAGCCGTAAAGGTGGAGCTTTTTCGACACGTCATACCAGACGATATTCGCCTTCCAGGCCAGCCGAGGAATGGAAGAGAGGACCGCGGCGAGCTCCGCGGACAGGCAATGATAGCGATTCTCGCGATACATGTCCCCGATGAAGGTCACCAGGTAGCCGTTCAGCTTCAGGGAATCGGAGGCCAGCTCGAAAACCTCCCGCATCCGCTCGAGCCATTCCGTCTTGGATGCGTAGGGCACTCCGTGGAACGCCGACAGCTTGCTTGCCCGCGCGGGCCGCGCCGGCTCTCCTACCCTCTTGAAGGTGCCGCGTGACCTCGAAGCGGTGTCCATTTTCCAGTAAGGCACGTCGGTAAGGATGCAGTCGAAGCATCTGCCCGCCAGGCGGCGCAGCGCGTCCCGCGCGTCCGCTTGGATGGTCTCTTGTAGGGCAATACCCTCCCGTTCGCATACCTCGCGATACACGTCGATCCACTCGGGGTTGAGCTCCACGCCGAGGGCCTTTCTGCCGCAGAGCGTGGCGCCCAGGAGGACCCCGCCGACTCCCATGAACGGATCGAGCACGCTCTGGCCCGTCTTCGTGAACGCCCGGAGAAGGTCCGCGCAGAGCTCGGGCGGCTTCTGACCCCCGTGCCTGCTGCGGAGCGCGTGCTGCATGCTGGGCGGATAGGGCTTGGTGATCACCGACCGGGTCCAGAACACCCATTCCCGGCCGGTGAGATCGTTCACCCTGTTGTCTTCAGAATAGAAGCCCCGTGACTCTCCGTTCGCGTCGAGAAGCTCCTTCTTGCTTCGCCGCATGCCGCCCTACTTCCCTGTCGCCACGTGAAACAGGTATTCAGTGACCTTGCGCCGCACCGAGACGCCGGCGCCGTTTCCGAACACGGGATAAGGGACTTCCATGATCCGGGTTTCTCCCCTGAATGAGAGGAGGGCGTGGATTTCCTCCCGGGAGAGGATGCCTTCGGAGCTGTAGGAGAGAAAAATATGCGACGCGCGCGTGCCCGCCACGAGACGCTGCAGGGCCTCGGCAGCATGCGCCCTCTGCGAGAAGGGACTCCGCAGCGCCGCCCTGTCGAACTTGCGCGTCTTGCCGAACAAGGGCGGCTTTTCCCAGCAGACAAGGTTTTCCAGCACATGGTAGTTGTCGCAGTACTGCCGGCCGTTGTAGGGGGGATCGTAGTAGGCCACCTCTGCGCGAATCCCCGCCGCAAGGGCCACCATGTCCCCTTCGATCACTTCAAGGTCGATGTCAGGGAGGGGTTCCAGGGGCCGCAGCATAAAAGGCGTGGCGACCCTGTCGTCCACGAGATGCTTTCCGTTGCTCCTGTTGTCGGCCCCGATGTTTTTGAGGAATGCGTCGTACTGGCCGATGGTGTTCGCCACCCTGTCCGCCGCCAACAGGAAGCTGGAAAGCAGCGCGTCGTGCTCACCGCCGGTGATTTCCCCTCCTGCGTGCCGGCGCGCAATCTCCTCCCGGATCGCGTCCATGCGGGCGCAGTTTTCCTCTGTGAAATACGTGCCGGCGTAGCTGGCCGATATGTACCCGGACCTGGACGGAAGCGCATTGAGCTGCTCCAGCAGCGCGGGAATCCGGTGCCCCGGCTCCAGAAAGCCGCGCAGGATGACACAGTTCGACCTCAGCATGTCCACGGCCGTGATGCGGACAGCCCCCCGGGCCGCGATTGCGAGCGCCACCGCTCCCGTGCCGCAGAATCCGTCCACGAACGAACGCGGGGCGCCGACGCTGCTCCAGATACGGTCCGCAATCCAATGCCTCAGCAGTCTCTTTGAGCCGAGATACTTGCGGGTATAGGGGAGAAGGGGCGCTTCAACCCTTTCGCGAACTGTCGATGCGCTCAATGAGCTCGTTGACCCTTTCCGCGAGATCGGGGAAAGCATCCCGCTTGCGCGTGTGAACCCGCACACCCTTCTCGCCTGCCAGGACACGTTCGATGTCGATCTCGATCCTGTAGACCGGCCCGGCTATCCTGTGTGTCGCCAGGATACCCAGCACGATGAAAAGGAGCATGATGACCAGATCGTTGAGAAGCAGCGGAGGGAGAATCACCAGGATGAGATCGGGACGGGCCGCGCTTCCTGCCGCGTGCGCCAGAAGGTAGTACAGGGTCGTGCCTGCCGCGAAAAGGAGCACCCCCGCCAGAACGATGGTCAGCGCGGCGGCGACGGTGCCGTATTGGAATCTCCCGTCGATGACCCTTCTATGTCGTGCGTTCCTGCGTCTTTCCATAGTACAGCCTCAGCCTTCGTAGATGCGCGCGTGTGTTTCCCCGAGGAGCACGTCGCGCGCACCCATGGCGAGCGCCTCGAGCTCGTTTTCACCGGGGAAATGCAGAACCGGAGCGAGAAATGAAACGCGAAGGGAAATTTCCCGAATGACGCGCGGGGAAAACGCGAGGCCGCCGGTGAGAACGATTGCGTCGACCCTGCCATTGGTAAAGACGGCAAGGGCGGCGATGGATTTCGCGATCTGGTAGCAGAGTGCGCGGATCAGCTCGTCACACAGGTGTGCATCCAGCTCTCCGCCCCCCTCCGCGGACTTCTCGATGAGCGTGAACTCGTTGGTGCCCAGGTACGCTACCAGCCCCCCCTTGCCGGTCAGCATGAGCTGAAGCGCCTGCGGGTCATGCTGGTGGGACAGGATCCAGCGCATCCAGTCTCCCGCGGGAACCGTGCCCGCCCGCTCGATGGAAAAAGGTCCATCCCCGTCCAGTGCGTTGTTCACGTCCACCACCCTGCCGTTTACGTGCATGCCAATGGAG
>Ga0265338_10009620_pt1 | contig 11482 bp, 12 predicted proteins | sample 42126metaG_FD_193579 | JGI IMG/M metagenome (GOLD analysis project Ga0265338, IMG submission 193579) | Rhizosphere microbial communities from Carex aquatilis grown in University of Washington, Seatle, WA, United States - 4-21-26 metaG | ecosystem: Host-associated > Plants > Roots > Rhizosphere... | reverse complement strand
ACAGACAGGGGGCCGGTGCAGGTGCACCGGCCCTGACCTGCTGTTTCAGATGGTGGCGGGGGGAGGATTTGAACCTCCGACCTTCGGGTTATGAGCCCGCGGCCCGTGCTCCCCCTAGTCCCGCTTGCTCCCGTGCAGTACCGCTGACGAGGCGATACGAGCGACGATCGTGACGTCGAGTCCCATCTGCTCCCGTGCAATGCGGAAGAACACGGCACCATTCACGGCACCATTCGCGATGCAACACGATATGCCGCGCTCCGTGACGTGGGTATCTCCGCACGCCGGCACTGAGGCGTTCACGGCCGGGTTAGGCCTGGTCGAGCGCGTAGATCTGCCAAGCGCCAGGGATGCCCGTGAGCTCGTGCTCCCCACGGTTGTGGAACTTGAGGCCGGATCCCGCGAGACGCGCCGAGGCGCAACACCTATCGTCACGCGCTACGACGGCCGCTGTCCCGTGGCAGCGGTGCTGCTCTTCAATGGGGTGACGCTTACCGGCAGTTTCATCGCCGAGCATGGCGTGAGGTAGACCGAGTACTGCGTGACAGCGGGGTGTTCTTCCTCAATGTCAGTGATCACGTGCGATGGGGCGAAATCGCCAGAGTTGCGTCCTGGCACACGGCCGCATGCCTCGATATGGGCTTTGGGTTTGACTACCTGACGGAGAGTGGAAACATCGCGCCAACGTTTCGGAGCGAGTGGTGAACTTCGAGTACCTCTCGAACAGGTCCTCGTCTTCACCAGGGCGACCGCGAAGCCGTCGTGAGAGCAGCTAGCGACTCAAAGTAACTAGTGGGGACCACATCTTGACGACGAGTCCCTCCTCGCGCGGTCCGTGCGATCCCGGGCCCTCATCGCCCGTCGGCGGCGCTTCATGAAGCGTTGCCCAAGCGGCTTCTAGGGAGAGACGACCCCGTGGTCTGGCCATCTGTGGCGGCCAAAGCCCGGACGATGAACGGATCGGGGCGACCGTCGAGTCTCAATCCCGGACGGCCCCTTCCTTGAATCCGAGATGTCAGTGGCCAGGCCCGCCTCCGCTTGGGCCCCGGTGCAACGCCGTCGGTTTCGAGATGAGCTATGCGCTCCGACCATATGGCCCGTGACGGACAGGCCGTCGTCTTGAACGCCGGGGCTCGAAAAAGAATCTGTCCGGTCGACCCAACCTCGCGGAGGCGCGCGGTCATAGAGACATTGGGCGGAAGTACTAACGGGCGGTTGTACAGGTGACGAGCTTCGGTGCGATGATTTCGGCGTGGGCTCGGACGGGGAGGCATCGGCGGAGTTTGATGCCGCCTATCCCTCCCTTGTCACGGCGGCTGCCCAGGCCGTACAAAGGTTCTTTCGTTACGATGCCTCCCAAGTCGAAGACGCCGTGGCAGAGACCATGGCTCGGACCTACGAGCGGTGGGAGCGTGTCCGTCGCCACGACAATCCAGTGGGATGGGTTGTTGTGTGCGCCAAGAACGTGTGCCTCGAACAACTACGGGCGAACGCTCGTCAGACCCGGGCCTCGGACAATCGAGATGGGGTCGATGTCATGATCGACCTCACAGAACACACGGCAGTGTCAGTGACAATCTCAGAGACACTTGGTCGACTTTCGAAACGTCAGCGGGATGTCGCCATCTTGCGCTACCTCATGGACTTCGATGAGGCCACGACTGCCGCCACCATGGGTACAACAGTGTCCAAGGTCAGAACCGCCGCACACGAAGCTCGAGGCCGGCTGCGGGTTCTACTCAGGGATGTATATTTGGCCGCCGACGAGGCGGCTGTGTGATGGCCGAAGGCTTCGAAGGCAACCCGTGGGACGACCGCTCAATTCCAGCGGGCATCGACGCACGTCGAATCTATGAGCATGCCGTCTCAGTCGGCGGTACGCGACGAAGGCAGCGCGAGCGCCGCCTTCGGATTATTTCGGCGCTCGGCGTCGCCGTTGTCACGCTCGGCGCACTTGCAGCGATAGCACGCGTTAACTCGTCCGGATCGCGGCCGACGGCTCATGTGCCTCTGAGAGAGTCAAGAATCACGCCTTTCGCTCGACGCCCAGAGCGTCGCGTGCGAGGCACGGCGGTTCCGACACCGCGAACGTCTCAGCCGCGCTGCGGCGCCAGCTTGAGCAGCGTCAGATCGATCAACGTGCACCTCGTTGACTTTCGCCTAAAGGTCGATCCCGTCACACCAACCGGAACTACTACAACAACAACAACAACAACGACGACAACGACGACGACAACGACGACTACAACCCCGACGACCACAACGGACCCGTCTACCGGCTGGCCCGTGAATACCTCGACGACGTCTGTCGACACGACGACCAGCGTCATCGATACGTCAACCACCCTGACGGGAACAACAACTGAATCGACCGTCGATACATCGACCACGCTGCCCGACACGACAACGTCAACGGTAGACAGCTCGACGACGATCCCCGTGAGCACGACAACGGCGGCGGTCAAAACGTCCACGTCGGTGCCCGAACCGGAGACAACATTGGTTGAGCAAGGCAGCACGGTGCCGGGCCGCACTACGACGACACGCATCGAGGTATCGGCCGTGGCGGAGCAGCTGCCTTTCACAGACGGACCCAGCTACCCGCCGCGACGCGTTGCGGCCGGGCCGGCTCCGTGCTGACGAACGTCGCGGGGAACCCAGGACCTGCGTTGCGGGTCCTACACAATTGATCGCCGCGCCGTCGGGGTCGGGCCGTGAGACCGCGGCGATCTCCACGGTCGGACTTTTCCAGCTGGCACGCTACGCAACTCTCGCGTTCCGAACGCCCGCGTAGCTGCGCACAGCGATAGGTGAGGCGAGACGACGATCGGCGGCCGCGCCACGGAGTGCGAACCACTTCGGTCCGACGGGAAACCCGAGGGTCGTTCCCCGCTGGTCGTCAAGAACGCCGCTATTCGCTCAATTTCGAGTGAGCCTCACTTGAAAGCCGTCAGTCGGAAGAGCGTGTCGCGCCTGGCGCCGACTTCTCGGCTCAGTCCGCAACGTTGCAAGTTTGGGAGCGAGTCGGAGTAGGCACGCGCGCCGCACTTGCGTTGAAGCCCCGCCGTCGTACTGGCGACAGGTCCCGATGCAGCGAGTTTGGTCCCGACACGCGAGCGTCGCGACTTCGACGACGCCGGCACTCGATCAGCGGACGAGGATCGAAAAGAAATCCAACGACCTCCGAAAACTGACCCAACCTTTCGTGCGTGCTCACGCATAGATGATCGAACCACCCAGCACAAGCGACGCGAGATCAGCGGACATTCCGGCGCCGCCTCCCGTTGGTCGCCCTGCGATCTACAAACTGATGATCACAAACAGCCAGACGTATTCGCTGGCTTGGTAAAGATGGAGACCTTGTGGACGCGCGCCTGCTCGACGGCTCAACGCCGATGCTCTTCCCGCTTCTTGGAACCCTTCTCTTTGCTCTACTCATCGAGATACGCTTCGCTTTCCAACAGACCGACTCCACTCCGTCCGGAGCCTCACACGACCATTTGACCGGCGTATTGACCGTCGCCTTGGCGTTGATCATCTTCGGTGCGCCGGCCGTTTCCAAGCGCTTCGAAATACCTCATCCGGTAGCCCTGGGAGTATTCGGCCTGGTTATTGCCTGCATCGGGATAGGCATTCGGGCCTGGTCCGTTGTCGAGCTCGGGCCGTTATTTTCTACACGTCTCGAAGCAGATTCAACACACGCTCTAGTAGAGACCGGTCCTTACAGCCTTGTACGGCACCCGGGGTATCTAGGCGCTATCGCGATGTTCTTGGGCTTCGGACTCGCGATGGCTGATCTGACCTCACTCGCCGCCGCCGCGCTTTTCCTTCCCACGGTATTGAGACGTATCGCAAGAGAGGAACGAGTACTTCGAGCCGCCTACGGCTCTCGCTACTTCGCATTTCAGCGGCGCGTTCCGATGCTGCTCCCGCGCGTTCGCCGCCTGCGGACATCTCTTACCCACCCACAACCTTGAGAGGAGGTGAAAACAATGTCTCACGCTATGTTGTTGAACAGCGGCTACGAGGCCCCGGCCGTCCTCAGTCACTCTGACAACCTGCCGTATCAGAAGGACTGGGCGATCATCGGAATGGCGCTCGTGCTCGTGCTCGCCATTTTTGGCAGCGCGGGTGCATTCTGCTGGGCCGTCTGCCACGGCAAGGTGTCGTCCTGCGGCACGTCGGGTCCTTTCTGGGCCCGCTCTGTCCAGGCGCACTGTCACCCTTGAAAGCCCCTCCGATCATCGGTGATCGGACCGCAAGCGGACCGGGCGGCGGTAGCGGACTATGCCGTTACCGCCGTACCCGGCCTCTACTCGTGAGGAACTCCAGTGTCTCTGTCTAAGCGCGATCTTCGAATTGATGCCGCGTCACAATTGGTGCTCGCAGGTGCCGTACGCCTCGATGGCGGCTGGCTTCTCGACCAGAGCTCCGGCGTACGACACGAGCTGAACACAACTGCCGCCTATGCGCTCTCCGAGCTTAACGATGGCAATACCTTCGGCGAAGTGGCCCGCGCAATCGCCAGCCTAACTAACGCGGATCTAGACCTTGTGCAAGCGGACCTTCGCCAATTGCTGGTTGCACTTGATCGATACGACCTCATCGAAGACCGCACTGCGAGAACCGGCTACTTGGCAAGGTGCGGCCAGGCGGTGCGGCATCCTGAACAGGTCGCAATTAGCGCCTGGCTCTGGGCTACCACCGCTCCGACGCGGCGAATCGGTCGGAGATACGAAGCGACTCTGAGCGGAATCGCACGTGCGGCAGGTCGAGCCTGCGGCCCCGTGCTCGCGTGGACAGCCGGCGCAATCATGGCCGCGACCGTCTACGCCACCGTCGCACGTCCGTCCCTTGCACCGACGCCCGCCGCGATCCATTTTCTGCTCACGATGATGGCGGCCCTTGCCATATACGTATTTCTTGCGATCGTGCACGAGTGTTCACATCTCCTCGCGATGCGTTTGACCAAGACATCGTGCTTCTACGTGGCACAGAGCGGATGGACCGTGTCGCTCGCGCATGCGGGCAGCACACTCGGCACTGAGATTCTGATTGGCGTCGCGGGCCCCATCGGCGCGGCAAGCGCCGGTTTCGCTCTTGGACTGCTGCTACTGGCGCTATTTGGCGACCCCCTCGGACTCTACGCGAACATCGGGTCCCTGACTGCGGTACTCGGTGCCACGCACCTGCTCAACCTGGGGCCATGGAGCGCCGATGGAAGGCCGTTGTGGACTCTGCTGTTAGCGCGGCCGCTTCGCCGGAAGCACTTTGTCGCCCCCGTGACCGGAGCGATTGGAAAAGCAGATGTCTAGGTCAGAGTTTGATCGCGCCGGAGTGCGCCCTGTACCGGTGCGCATTTCAGATCTCGTGGTCACCCAGGGCACCTTTCGCCTCGGTCCGATCAGCCTGCAGATGCAGCCTGGAGAGCTCACTTGCGTAATCGGAACCAACGGCTCCGGTAAGACCACCTTGCTACGCGCTCTAGTCGGCCTTCTTCGCGCGAACGGTGGCTCGGTCGAAATATGCGGCCTCGACGCCGCGGGAAGAGCCCCGCACGTCCTCCGCGAGATCGGCTACGTGCCTGACGAGGGCGACACACGAATACCGGAACTCACCGCGTCGGAGTTCTGGGAGCTTCACGCGCTCGCGCAGTCGTCCCATCGAGGGTCCATGGCCGCCATGCTCGACGAAGCCGATCGTCTCGCACACTTTCTGGACTTCGATCCGCCGGCGCGCGTCCGTATGGCGGCCTTCAGTCACGGAATGGCTAAGAAGTGCGAGATAATCGCGGGACTCCTACACGATCCCACCGTCGCAATCTTCGACGAGCCGCGGAATGGCCTCGATCCGATTGCCGTCGAGCAGTTCGAACTGATGATCGAATCTCTCTTGCGGCGCGATCGGGCCGTGATCATCGCGACGCATGATCTACGTTTTGCCGAGCGCGTCGCCGACAACGTTGTTGTTCTCGATCGTGGGTGCTGCACCTACACCGGTCCGCTCAGCGACGTTGTCGAACACGATAGCGGCCTAGTAAGCGCGTTCTTCAAGCTAGTAGGAGCACAGCGACATGAGAGCTGAAGACCAGCCGCGCGTCGCGATCGTCGCCTGGATCTTACGGGTTTCCCTACGGCAGACGGTCACGAGGCTGACCCCAAATCAACAAGGCTTCCGGACTTATGCAATCGGCACCGTCGCCGCGTTGATGTGGTCCGTCGGAGCTGTCACGCTGCTCGGTCACAGTTTGCCGAGAGTTACGGGGGCATCGTTAGAGCCCTATTTTGTATTTCCCATCGTAGGCACGGCGCTGGCAACAGCGCTGGTCACCGTCGTGACTTCTTGCTCACTCGTTGATGGCGAGCGAATTGTTGCTGCGCTGCGCCCCCTCCCAGTGTCAGACCACATCATCGGCGCGGGACTCGCGGCGGTGACCCTAAGCATCCTGGCTCTCTCGGGCGTGATACTCGCCCCGGCAGTGTCAGTCCTTATAAGCACGACGACAGGTTTTCCGATCGCGTATGCGGCGAGCTGGACCGCGATCGCGCTCGTGACAGGTCTCGTAGTCGGAATGATCATAGCTATCGCGGCGCGACGGACGATCGAGCGACTCCGAGGGTCTCGCGTCCTTCTTTATCCGCTATCGCTCGCACTGTCGTGCCTAGTTATCGGCGCGTGCTTATGGTCCCTCGGGACCCGCGCAAAGAGTCCTCGCGCATGGATCACGTTCCTTCCTATGCTGCGTCAGGCCGTCGTTGAGCAGAACACCGTCCGCGCCGCAGGTTTGCTCCTTGTGGCATCGACCGCCGCCCTGCTTGTCGGCCCCCTCTACTCTAAAACGCTCGGCGCGCCTCTTCGTCCGCCGGCATCGGCACGAACGCTCCTAAAGTGGAGCGCCGCTGGTCACTGCCCGATCGTTCGTTTGGAGCTGACGCGCCTGACGCGGCTGCCTCGCTTCATTGGGTCACTTGCTGCTGTCAGTGTCGTTCTCTTGGGCGCCGGCACGTGGATCGCACGAACCGGAGCCGCCGAGCGCACCGACGTTACGAGCGGACTTTGCACGATTGTCGCGGTGGTGGCTGCGCAACCCTTCATGATTCTTCGCGGCCACTCGCCAAGGTCAGCGCCACCTCAAGTCATCCTCTCCGGGACACCGGGGCGTTGGCTCGGCTCGTTGTTACTCGCTTGCGCAACAATGATGGCGTTGCCCACAGGCACCTTCTGGATCATCAACGCCGTTTACCTTCACCAGGGCGGTCTCAGCGTCTTCTTCTGCGGCGTTCTCGCCGCCGCGGTAGGCGCAGGCTTCCTGGTAGGCGAACTAATGCAGGTCGGACCCAACAACTCATTCGGCGAGGTCGTTGGACTGCTGGCCGTTAGCTCGTTCGTCTACGGCGGGCTCATCGGCGCCGGCAAAACCATCCGAACTCCGACGGGGCTCGGGCTTGTCGCGACATTCGCTGGGGTAACCGGCGTCGCAGTCGCAATTCTTATCGAACATCGGCGTTGGCGACAGCTGGTCGGCCAACCGAAACTGGAGGTTCACTGGAATGGGCTCGACTAGGCAAGGCAATAGCCGCTACGCACGCCAGGCCGGCTTTCGTGCAGCATTAACTATCGCCGCACTTGAAGTATCAGGATACGTCGCAATGTTTCTGTATATCGGTTCGCGCCTAGGTAGCAGCGCCAGCGGGGGATCGGCCAACGCGCGAGTTCAGCTACTCGGCCATGCACTTTTGTGGGGAAGTCGAAGCGGCTCAAGCTCCCGGGTTACGGCGGCAGCGTGGCTACTGCCCGCGCTAGCGCTTGTGCCCGCAATCGTTTGGGTCGGAGTCGTTGTGCTCCGACGTGAGCGTCGAGGCTCGATGCCGATCCATGTCACTTGAGTAGAGAGCCGTCGAGCTCTCACGACGCGAATTCGCGAAAGTGGCGCCATTTTCGGCACCATTCGGGCGACAGATGAAAGGGCCGGTGCGGGTGCACCGGCCCTGACCTGCAGCTTCGATAGTGGCGGGCGGAGGAGTTGACCTCCGACCTTCGGGTTACGAGCGCTGACAAGGTTGTTCGCGCGGCGTTCGTGACGTCGAGTCCCGTCTACTCCCATCCGATACCAAGCAACACGGCCCAGTTCACGGCACCACTCGCGATGCAAAACGACGTCGGACGTTTGTTCTCCGATGATCAGCGCGTCGTAACTCGTCATCGGCGTGAATGATCGTTCGTCGCCACGGACAAACACCTCGCTCGCCAAGTCGAACGTCGGGAAGGACGGAGCGTCCGGGCTCACGAGAACAGCTGCAGGAACTAGCTGTGTGCGCGGTTCGATCTCGTGAAATACGGCTCTCCGATACGGCCATTCGAGAGCGGGCCGGTCTCGTGATGATCGACTCGGCAGATTTTCCCAGGTGCCCATCGGCGAAACGGAAGGCATCGCAAACTCAATGTTCCGAACTTGGGGCTTCACCGCTCCGTGACCGTCACGCAGCCACGCAGCGATCTCGCTCGGACTGGTCGGGCACGAGACGAGTGCGCAGGAGCCGTAGTCCCAGTCAAGCCAGTCGAAGCCACGAGGTTCCGCGCCGATCGTTAGCTCGATCCGCGTTGCGCGGAACTCCCCGTCGTTGTTCCGTTCGAGCGTCGCGCGAACCCACGCGGAAGCACTCAACTCCGCGAGGCCCGCCGCCTCTTGTTCGATGGTTGTCTGGCCACTGTCGGCATATTCAGTCGCGCTCATGGTTCACCCGCCCCAGGCGACGACACCCTCGATCCGCCGCTCCTCGGGCTCGACGTTCGTGTAGCGCCGGCGAGACATCCAGGCCAGCTCGAGCTGTCGTTGATGGCGATATACCGGACCGAGCCGAAATGAGGTGACGTACTCCGCTCTCCCGCCCCCTACGAGCGCTTCGGTCACGAGCAGTTGTGCGATCTGGCTGATCGCATCCTCAGGGAGAACGAGCCTGTCGAGCCCGGCTAGCGGATTCTCGATTTGAGCCATGAATCCGAGATCGCCAAGCGAATTCGGTTCCCCAAAGAGTGCCACGCGCATCGCGGCTTCGGTCACCTCCTCGGGCGTGCGACTTCCGAGCGCGATATCGACAAGCGTGTTCCTCGTCGCGGCACTTCGCTCGGCAGCGACTGTGAACATTCGAGCGCCCGACGATGTCGTCTCGACCTCGACTGTCGAGATGCGTACAGTTGCCGTCCCGCCCGGCCACGTGAGACGCGTCTCCGTGTCGCGACCGAAGCCGCGATCGGGTCGGCGCAGCTCGATGCTCGCCGCCGCGTGACTATCACGAACTCTGGCGCTTACCGATATTCGCGCACCGTCGTCGCGCACACTGAGCGCGCGAACAACCGTGTTCCCGATCTTGACCCAAGGCGACACCGCGTCAGCGGCGATCTCACGAAGTCGTCGTTCAACACGTTGGCGGAGGTCTTCTGGAGACGCATATGCCCCCGTCGTGTGAAACACTCGAACTTCTTCGAGGAAGTCGCGTTGTCGACCATCGAGTTCGTCAGTCGTTACCCAGACGCTGATGCGGCGACCGCGCCTTTCGGCCTCGTTGTACTCCGCGTGCGATGCCGCGTAGCCGGTCTTCATCGGGGTGCCGTAGCGCGGTCCTAGAACGCCGACATAGATGTCAGACGCAGCTACCCGCCCGATGTACGCATCCTCCGCATCGTCATCCATACCACCGAAGGCCTCGAACAAGACTGCGGTTGCGCCGACTGCTTCCACGGCAGCGACTACGGCCTCGCGTTCCGCGGTCATACCGGCGATGACGCTCGAAATGAAGACGCTCGCGTGCGCCGCCCACGCGCGCACCTCCGAGTCTTCGAGAGGCTGCGACGACGAAACGTCAACGATGAGCGGCTCTGGGTTCGACGGCAGCACGACGCGATGCTACGGGCCGGCGGCACGTGCCGCCCGCGTCTCCTGCAGGAGAGCGAGCGACCGCGACGACGGCACCTTCGCGTTTTGAGCACCGAGGTTCGAGTGAGCGAGGCGATGCAAACAACTACCGGGCGGCGAACTGCACCTAAGTCGAGTCACCGAATTCAAGATGTCGACGCGAGTACTCAGAACTGCGCTCGGTGAAGGGCTGTCGAACCTGCCACGATTGGCTTATGCCGAGGGTGCAGCGTCGCCGTCGAGCCACGCGAACGCTTCGGCAGCCGCGGTTCGGTCTGTGTCAAGGATCGCAAGGCTCGCTCGAATCAAGGCATGGAGCTGGCTGACCCACGACTCCGCCAGCGGCACGTTGCCTCCGGTGCTCAACGACAAGCTTGGGATGAGGTGACCGCGATGCAGGACATTGAGGCATCGCTCCATGGAGTGTGTCTCCAACGACCACCATTCGGAATGCGTGACCCCGCTGGCGATGTAGTACGCGTGCCGGTAGAGATCGAGTAACCCGCACTCGTCGGCCATGGCGCGAATCGATTTGCCGGCGAACGAGTCGCTGGTGTCGACAATGCGATAGTCGATCACGTCATCAGTGTGGCTCAGGCGATCGAGTTCCTCGACGGCCGCACCGAAACCGGGAAGCCTCGCTTCGTCGGCTACTTCATCCATGATCCGTGCGTACAGCTTCGCTTTGCCGAACCCGTAGTCCTGGAAGCGTCGATAGATCGCCGGATCCTGCGTAGCCATCCACTCCAGGTAGATCCTCACCTCGACAAGGGTCCGGATGACATGGGAGCCGCGCTCGACGGACCACAGATCCGGAAACTCCAAAGCGGTGATGACTTCTTGTCCTACACGCGAAACGAGACCGGCGTGGACCTCCTGAGGTTCTGGGTCGTATAACCGGGACGGTGCAGTCTCCAACGCTTCGACATAGCTGGCAACCAAATCCATGGCAAGCCGTTGCAGGTGCTCACCGCCACGAGGTGACTCGTCACCGGTTCGAGCGGCGTCGTCGTCGGAGCCCGGCGCGTCGCCTCCCGCCGCTGTCTCGACGTCGCGTCGACGTACGCACCTTGTCGTCATCGAGTTGATACCCCAGAACACCTTCGCCCATCTAATGGTCGGTTCAAATCGCGTCGCATCCTCATGGAGCTGCGAGCCCTGGCGCGCACCCCACGACGCTCGCACCACACTGTCGGCCTGGTCGCGCGACTCCAGGTCGTTCGGATATTCCTTGAGCAGTTCGATCGTCGTCGTGTCGCTGCTAAAGGTCCCCGCCTGCACAGCGCTCCAAATCTGAAGGCACTTGACTACCGCCTCTCGATGGCGGTCGCTCACGAGGTCGAGAATCGCTTTGGCAATCAAGTCGACGTCGTCTTGGCCGGGCGGACGCAGCTCGCCGTCGACGAGCCACGCGGCTGGACGCTCCGGATACGTCGCAAGTGCGTCAGCCACCTGAACAGGCAACAGATCGAACTCCTCGGCCCGCTGTTTGACGATGACGTCAGCGCCCGGATGTACGCCGACTAATCGGTCGAGGCTCGTCAGCCTCCCGTCAAGACACTCTGCCAA
>Ga0265338_10009618_pt1 | contig 11484 bp, 13 predicted proteins | sample 42126metaG_FD_193579 | JGI IMG/M metagenome (GOLD analysis project Ga0265338, IMG submission 193579) | Rhizosphere microbial communities from Carex aquatilis grown in University of Washington, Seatle, WA, United States - 4-21-26 metaG | ecosystem: Host-associated > Plants > Roots > Rhizosphere... | reverse complement strand
CGAAACAACTCATGAACGGCTTAAGATTGGCGAATTCTTTGTGGAGCTGGTACGCGTAACCCATTCCATCCCTGGCAGCACCTCTATAGTAATAGACACTCCAATAGGACGGGTGATAGATACTGGCGACTTCCGCTTTGACCCCAACCCGCTAGACCATGAGAAAACCGATATAGAACGCTTTAAAGAACTGGCCAAGGACGGTATTTTGTTGCTAATGAGCGAATCTACTACTACTGAGCGTCCCGGGCGCACACCCAGCGAGTCAACCATTGAACAGAGCTTCATCGACATCATGAAAAGTGCCGAAGGCCGGGTTTTTGTCGGCTTGTTTAGCACCAACATGAACCGCGTACAGATGATAATCAACGCCGCCGTGCACAATGGCAAAAAAGTCGCCATGGACGGCCGCAGTATGGTTAGTACGCTAGAAATGGCAGTTAGAAACGGCTTTATGAAGATTCCAAAAGGAACCTTCATTCCGATTGCCAGTGCCGCCACCATGAAGGCCGACGAAGTTGTAGTGGTTTGCACCGGTTCGCAGGGCGAGCCCAACTCCGCCTTAGTCCGTATGGCCATGGGCGACCACAAACACATCCAGCTCAAAGAACAAGACACTGTGATTTTGTCTAGCACGCCAATCCCATATAGCGGCAACGACTCCAATATCCGGGTGATGGTTGATGACATGCTGCGCAAGGGCGTGCACGTTTACCGCCACGAAACCCACGACGTAGACAATGTTGGCCCGCTGCACGTTTCCGGCCACGGTAGCCAGGACGAGTACCGAGAGATGATTGAGATGCTCAAGCCAAAATTCTTCTTGCCAATTTACGGTGATTACACCGCTAAGAAGTACCACATAGACTTGTCGGTAGAAGCTGGAGTGCCTCGCAGCAACAGCCTAAACGCGGAGAACGGCCAGGTCATTCTGGTCGACAATAACAAAATGGGACTGGACGGCGAAGTGCCTCATGGCACCATACTAGTGGACCAAACCGGAGCGATTGTTTCCACTGTAGTAGTTAAGGATCGCGTACTACTGGCCGAAGAAGGCCTAGTGGCGGTGGTGCTGACCATCGACAAAAAGACCGGTCAGCTGTTAACCAGCCCGGATATCATTAGCCGCGGTTTCATTTACATGAAGGATAACGAAGAGCTAATGAACGCCTTCCGCGCTGAGCTGCGCCGGGCGGTGGTGCAACGCTATAAGCGTGTAGACCTGGACCGCTTTAAAGCCGAGCTAAAAGATTACGTCACACACTTTCTATACGAACAAACCCAGCGCAGCCCGATTGTCATCCCAGTAGTAAATGTTATTGGCGGCCGGACAGAGAAGGGTAATAACGACCTGCACAAAACTAACGGTGATGCTACCACCCAGGCCAACGGCCAGCCCAAATCGCCGGAAGATATCGCCCTGGAACAGCAGCGGCGCTTTGCCCAGATGCGCCAGCGCTTGTTGAACCAGGATCCTAGAGTAGACTGACGCGTTAAACAACAGCTACTAACTTGACGGATATATAACAGGGGCGTATAACAGCCCATATAGTTCAGTCAAGATAAAGACTGGGAACAAAGGGTAGAAATATGAGCGAACACGTTGAATCAGCGAAAGTCGAGGACTTACAGGTAGACTTGCTTGATATTGCTAGAGGCAATGAGATGGAAGGCCTGGTACCGATAGATGGCTGGGAAGACTCGACTCACGAAGTCACGATTCTTTGGAAAAGAACACATGAAGGCGGCAACAGCTTCTTTCTTCTTCTTAAGCCTAAAACAGGTACGCGGCCCGCTGGTGTGGGACTGCCCTTTGACGTGGTTCAGCAGGTGAGGCACGAGCGCCATTCTTACCCATTCGTTGAGCCAATACTTGGGCACGAAGCAACAGCACTTGCCCTGGGGGATCCTAGGGCAGCACAAGGGTTGACACAACAAGCATAAACGTGTTATAATTACAACATTCTGTTTGCTGTGCTTATAGTAATTCTAGCCAACAGATTAGGGTATACTGGTATCTAGAAATGGCAAAAAAACGAAAACCGGGGCGACCGCCCAAAAAAGACGTTAAGGAACCCGCCAAGAATTATGCTAATTTTTGGCGTGCCGCTGCTGCCGTCTTACTTATAATCTTGGGTATTATCTTGGCCTTTGGCGCGATTATTTCGGCGCCGCTGCCGCACAATGTTTGGAACGGCGTTTGGTGGGCCTTTGGCGCTGCCACAATTTTAGTACCTTTCGCATTAATCTATCTTGGCACTCTGAAGTTTGTTGGCGAAGAACAGCGAATCCCATTGGTCAAGCTAGTTGGAACTATCTGCTTACTAGTATTTTGTGCCGGCTGGCTGCACAGCATGTTTTTGCATACCGATGCCGCTACCGGAAATCTGATTGGTGGTCATGGCGGCGAGGTTGGTCAGAGTATAGGCAATCTGTTATCGCATGGTTTAGGCCGTTTTTTGGCCTCGTTAGTGTTTTTGATCTTAACGGTTTTTGCGGTGTTCTTTACCTTTGGCATTGAGCCGCAGGCGTTGCTAAAAATTGGCAACATATTCAAGCGTGAAAAACCCGAAGGCGGCGAGGAAGACTTAGCGGCGCTTAAAGAAAAAATGAACCCGGGCTTTCAGCTGCACGAAGGTGTGCCGGTAGAGCACGGCGCGCCGGCGCGGGCTTCCAGCTTGCGTAACACCGCGCAAAAACTGGCGCCAGAAGCTGACCACGCGGCTTTGACCGCGGCTAGCGACCCGGATTGGCAGTTCCCATCGCTGGATTTATTGAGCCAAAAGCAAGACAAAGCTGACCCCGGCAATGTGCAAGATAATGCCGAGACTATTAAAGAAACCTTTGACAACTTTAATATCGAAGTTGAGGTAGAAGGCGCCAGCGTTGGCCCGCGGGTCACGCAGTACACCATCAAACCGCCAACAGGGGTAAAACTCACCAAATTGACTCAACTGGAAGATAATCTAAAGCTTGATTTGGCCGCCCACAGTATTCGCATGGAAGCGCCGATTCCTGGCAAGCGCGCGGTCGGCGTAGAAGTGCCGAATGTTAAGGCCTCTACCGTAACCATCCGCAGCTTGCTATCCAGCCCCGAGTGGGGCGAAGCCGCCAGCAGTCTGAGTTTTGCCGTAGGCAAGGACATTGTTGGCAACCCGGTGGTTGGCAACCTAGACACCATGCCCCATCTGCTGATTGCCGGCCAGACCGGCTCCGGTAAATCAGTAATGATTAACACCCTGCTAACCAGCCTGCTATACCGCAACAGCCCATCAGATATGAAACTGATTCTGGTTGATCCTAAACAGGTAGAAATGACGCTTTATAAGGACATCCCGCATTTATTAGCGCCAGTAATAACCGAGCCCGAAAAGTGCATCAGCGCTCTTAAGTGGGCGATTGCCGAAATGGAACGCCGCCTGCGAGCTTTTGCCGAGGTGGGTAAGCGCAATATCCATGAATACAACTCCGTGAAAAAAGAAGAGGGTATGCCCTATATCGTAATCGTGGTGGACGAATTGGCCGATTTGATGATGATGGCCGCCCGCGACGTAGAAGCCCTGGTAGTACGCCTAGCAGCCAAAGCCCGGGCCGCCGGAATTCATCTGGTAATCGCCACCCAACGCCCCAGCGTTGATGTTATAACCGGCCTGATTAAGGCCAACGTACCAGCACGTATCGCCTTTACGACTGTTAGCCAGGTAGATTCGCGGACCATTATAGACCAAGTCGGTGCTGAAAAATTACTAGGCACCGGCGACCTATTGTTTAGCATTCCCGAATACCCCAAGCCCAAACGCGTACAAGGCGCCTTTATTAGCAACAGCGAGACCACTAAAGTCTGCGACTTTTTACGCTCACAGCGAGCAGTCGATTATAACGATGAAGTGGTTAGCCAACCGGTCCAGTTAACTGGCCGGGGTAGCATAGTGGCCCAAATAGAAGGCGGTGATGACGATGACATGTGGAAGGACGCTGTAGCGGTAGTAGTAGCTAACCGTAAAGCCAGCACCAGCTTGCTGCAGCGCAAATTACGGATTGGTTACGGCCGGGCCTCGCGCCTAATGGACATGATGGAAGAGCAGGGCATAATCGGCCCGGCTGATGGCGCTAAACCGCGTGAAGTGTTAGTGAACAGTGTTGATGAAGTCTTTGGCCACGAAGAGGAAGCCGAACCAGTTGCCGCGGTTACCGGGCCAACTGACGGGGATGTTTACGACGACATGCCCGACGACGAATAAATAATAAATGTGCTCGCGTGAGCCCGGTTGCATTTTTTTACACCGGGCTCACGCTATTTCGGCCGTTGGGACTTCTGCGACGAAGTCTGTCTCATCACGCCAGTAGTAGGCAAGCAGTGCGAACGGCACGGTCATCGCCATACCGGCTGTCATGTACTGCAGCCCAGCAGCGTTAACTGCGAGCCAGTAGACAGCCATGTTCAGGCCGTGGAGTTTTATCCACGTTTTTGACCAACGCCATCGCGGATTCACCTGCCTGTCACGCCAGAGCCACCTGTGAATTCTGTAGGTGGGCCAGAGCATGACTATGGAGACCAATTGGCGTCCTGACCAGGGGTGGCCAAGATGGCTAGTCCATAGATAGACCAGTCCCCAACCGATCCCCCACATCAGGGTGAAGACCCCTGTTGTTTTCCACCAACGCGGGTCGTGCATCAGCCCCCACAACCAACCGCGGAGGCTTGCGAGCTTTCGCCGCGTATCTTGATACCGCGCGCGCATCAATTCCTCCTCGGTTTTGTAGTGATGAGTATTTCAAGGACCTTGATCTGCGCCTAAAAAACAGCGCTGACCTAAGCTAACAATACAACTTAACCGGATTGTCCGCAAATCTGCCTACGGCATATATTGCTTTACAAACAGGGGTAGATGGGTTACAATTAGCAGCGTAAACAACTAATTCAGGTCAGCGCATCTTTTGGCGGCTGGCCCGGGACCAATGGAAGGAGTTCATATCAATACCTATGAAATTGCGGTGCTTTATCACCCAGATTTAGAAATTGACCTGGAAAAAGCCGAAAATCGCGTTAAAAAAGCCATTGCCGACAACGGTGGCAGCATCACAAAAACTGATAATTGGGGCAAGCGCAAACTGGCTTATCCTATCGCTAAGCAAGAGCACGCCGTGTACGTTTTTTACGATGTGCAAATGCCTGCCGAAGGCCTGCAAAAGGTCGAGCAAACTTTTAACATAACGGATGAAATCATCCGCTTTTTAATCACCAAGCCGGACCTTCAGGCCAAAGCCAAAGCTGACGCCCTAAGAGACGAAAAGGCTAAAAAAGCCGCCGAGCGTGGTGATAGCGATGATGACGACGATGATGACGACGAGGAAGACAAGCCCCGCCGCCGTAGTAAGATAGAAGAATAAGGGAAGGACTAACGATATGGCACGAAGTTTTAACCAAGTGATTTTGATGGGCAACCTAACGCGCGACCCCGAGCTGCGCACTACGCCTAATGGGCAAAGTGTGTGCAATTTTGGCTTGGCGCTTAACCGCAGCTACAAGGGTGGCGACGGCGAGTGGGTAGAGGTTACCGACTTTATTGATATTGTAGCCTGGGGCCCGCTGGGCGAACGTGTGGCCCAGTACCTGAGCAAAGGCCGTCCAGCATTAGTGAACGGCCGGTTACAGAGCCGTAGCTGGGAGCAAGATGGTCAAAAGCGCAACAAAGTTGAAGTTGTAGCCCAAGATGTGACATTCCTGGGTGGTCCCGGTGGCGCCTCTGGTGGCGCACCAGCAACAGATGACAGCCCAGCCGCTGATCAATCGGAGAAGCCAGCCAAAAAAACCGCCGGCAAGAAAAAAGAAGAAGACGTAGTGATTGAAGACATCGGCGATGAACCAATTAACTTGGACGACATTCCGTTTTAAGGAGAATTAATGGCAAAGATTTTTAAACACAAGACCGACGTAGCCTATTTTGACTACAAGGATTTTAAGACCTTGCAGCGCTACGTTAACCAGTATGGACAGATAGAACAGCGCAAAAAAACCGGTCTAACCGAGTCTAAACAGCGCCAACTGGCCCGCGCTATCAAACGCGCCCGTCATATCGCCCTGCTACCATTTGTCGCTAACGGTTAGGATAACAGATGTCAGATACTCCGAATACAGCGGCGTGCTTGCTAGCGTTACCTAACGGTAAGTTTGTATTTGAGCGCCGGACCAAAGACGCCCCAATTAGTGCCCATATGTTGAGCTTGTTCGGCGGCCACCTCGAGCGTGGTGAGCTAGCACTACACGCTGTCCGGCGCGAAATGTCCGAGGAGACTTCCTTAGACGTTAAGCATTTACGAGTGACACATATTGGTAGATTCCACAGCAATAACAGGGAGGCCGACATGGACCTTTACGTTGCCCATATACTCACTCCGGATTTTAAGGTATTTGAAGGCGAACGCGATGAAGTCTACGGCCTTGATGAAGTGTTAGCTAGACATGACCTCGACCCTGACGCCAGGCAAATTATAGAAACGTATAAGGAGTTGTCTGGTGCTTAGCATCACCAACCTTAAAAAGGGCACAATTTTTGCGCTGGACGGAGTACCATACCGGGTTACGGAGTATAGCCAAAAGGTCATGGGCCGCGGTGGCTCAACAGTTAGCGTAAAGATAAAAAGCTTGGTAGATGGCAAAGTTTTGGCAAAAACTTTTCACGGCAACGACCAGGTAGATAGTGCTGATGTGTCCAACCGGCCGGCGCAGTATCTGTACAGCGATAAAGACCAGTTTTATTTTATGGATCCCGTTAGTTTTGAGCAGTTCGAATTACCCGCGGTCGCCATGGAAGACCAGGCTGGCTACATGAAGGAAGGTGATGGCGTCACGGCGCAGTTTTTTGATGGCCGTATTATCAATATTGAGTTGCCTAAAAACCTACCCCTAAAGGTTGTTTATACCGAGAACGCCGTGCGCGGCGATACTAGTAGCGCTATCATCAAAGATGCCAAGCTAGAAACTGGCCTGACTATAAAAGTACCGGCGTTTATAAAACAGGGCGATATTATCTCTATTGATACCACCACGGGTACCTACCGCGAAAGAGTAAAATAATGTCCCAACCTGGTATCGGTGTCGAACGCCTAAGCTTTGCGGTTTTTACCGAACCCCAGCAAGTAGAGGACAGTTCTGAAACCTGGGCGCAGCATTTTGTGGTTTTCCCACCCGTTTATCTAAGACGTGAACTGGGTAAATCGGTACTTAGGGAAGTTACCGGAAACACCTATGCTTTTAGGCTTAAACTTGGTGAGGCTGGTGAGCTATCGGATCAAACCGTGCGTTTTTTTGAGCCAAAACGTAGTATTTTACTGGCGGCCGAACTGCATAAGCGCGTACTAACACCCCTTAGGTCTTTGGAAAAAAAGCAAATTGTTGATTTATTCGGCGTAGAGCATATCGGCGAAGACTATTTGCCGCATATTACCCAAAAAAGATTCCAGCCCAGGCTAAGACAGGGCCAAGAGATAATCGTTGACCATCTAGCGCTTGTATCGCAAGTTAGCGATAATCCGAACATCCAGCAAATATTAGAAATTAACGGGTTAAAAAATGTCTAAAGTGCGCCTGGACCAAGAACTAGTGCGGCGGGGGATGGTAGCCAGCCGCTCGCAGGCCGAAAGTTATATCAAATTGGGCAAAGTAGAAGTCGAGAATATAACGGTCAAAAAACCGGGATTTTTGATTGGCGGACAAACACCAATTAAGCTGGATGCGCCGGAGCAATACGTTAGTCGCGCCGCGCTAAAACTAGCCAGCGCGGCCGATAAATTGAACTTGGATTTTACCGGAAAAACCGTTCTGGACGTCGGCAGCAGTACCGGCGGTTTTAGCGACTATGCCTTGAGGCGCGGTGCGAAAAAAGTGATAGCTGTAGATGTTGGCACTGACCAGATGCATCCCAGCCTGCGCAACCACCCTAAACTGGAGTTGCACGAAAAAACCGACATCCGCAGTTTTTCCAAGGCTAGGCCTTGGGGAGTAGATATTGTGCTGGTTGACGTTAGTTTTATATCGCTGCGGGAAGTGTTGCCGGCTGTTGCCAAATTGAGCTCCAAAAGTACGCAAATTGTGGCCATGGCCAAGCCGCAGTTTGAGGCCGGTGCAAAAGATGTGAACAAAGGCGTGATAAAAAACGACGCTATAAGACGCCAAATCCTAAAAGATTTTGAACTTTGGGCAAAAAAACTGTTCGTGGTTGAAGCTAAAGCCGATAGTGAAGTGGCGGGTGCCAAAGGCAACCATGAGCGGTTTTATCGGTTGCGAAGCAAATCCTAATCTGTTACTATAATAAATGGCGGTTGTTAGACCGGTCCGAACTTATGTCTATCACGAAGTAAGTCAAAGACTTGCACCACCCTGATAGGCTCGGACTTTAAGCTTAGTCACGATGGAAATTTCATCGTGGCAAGGATAGCTTACAAACTACGACCAAAATCATAGATGGGTCTGTTAAAAAGACCTATCGTTCTTTGACAGGAGGCATCCTTATGCCGCACCGTCGAACTGTAATGGCAGGGCTAGTCTGCTTGCTTTGTGCTGCCGCCTGCGTCTCCTTTTGGAGCTCAGCCGCGGCCACAGACAAGCCGGCCGAAAAGTCCAACTCCGCGCGGAGCGCGGAGCAGACCATGAGACAACGCGTAGAGACAAGCAAGCTCAAGAAGTCCATCAACTTCTACCGCCAGGCAACCTGGCGAACGCAGGACACGTTGCAAAAGCCGCACACCCGCAGTAGTTACTCGGATCGTCGAATCGACGGCCCGGCGTACCTGAAGTGGGAATCCAGGCTGTGGCGGCACAGATGGCTGGCGATCAAGCACTATGCCCAGCACATCCTGGCCAGCCGCGGCTACCTGCCACCTACCCAAGCCAGAATCCTGGGCCGCTACATGGCGGCAAAACAGGGGTGGATAGGTCGGCAGTGGCAATGCCTGGACTGGCTTTGGGGGACCAAAGGCGGAAAGAGGCTAGAGAGCGGCTGGTACGCCAGAGCTGACAATCCAAGCTCGCACGCTCACGGCATTCCCCAGGCCTACCCAGGCAGCAAAATGGGTCCAAGCTGGTACGAGTCTGCGTACGCGCAGATAAGGTGGGGCCTTGGCTACATCAGGGACAAGTTCCATACCCCTTGCCAGGCTCTGTCTGTCCGCCTGTCACAAGGCTCCTACTAAAGAAGAACCAGGGGATGGACCGCTTGCGGTCCATCCCCTGGTAGGTCAGTGTTATCTACAACCGCCAATTTTATCTATAAAAGCGCCTGCAATGCGTCTACATCTTCAATTAGTATATGAGAGCGCTTGGCTACAATTAGACCCTTTTTTTCTAAAGCTTTCATCTCGCGGCTAGTGGTTTCACGGCTGGCATTAATTGAACTGGCAATGTCCTGGTGACGCAGCGGCAGCTCTATTACCAAGCCGTTATCGGTTTCTTTGCCGAATCGCCCGGCCAAAGTTAGTAAAAATGACGCCAATCTGGCGCGCACCGAGCGGTACTCCAAGCTGATTATGCGCTCCGAGTGGATGCGGTACATTTCGGTGACCATATCCAGGATTGGCGGCAGGGCACTTAAGTGGCTTTCCAGAAAATCAAGGTATTTCTTCCTGCTGATACGCCACAGCACAGACTCGTTCATCGTTTGATAAATAATCTCACGCTCTTTACCGGTCAAGGCCCAAATCAGCGGGAAAATCTCGTGCTCTTTACGGATGATTAGCAGGTTTTCTTCGCCGTACTTAGTAATATCAAAAGCTTTAACTACACCTGACTCGATATAAAAAACGGCACTGGGCGTTTCGCCAGGCCGGATAATGTATTCGCCCCTCTTGTATGCCAATCTGGTGCCACTTTTGAATAGTTCCACCAGGGCATCAAACTGCTTCTGGCTGGCCAGCATATCTCCATTATCCCATCTTTTGGTCTAAAAACTGCCATTTGTGATAATTATCAATTTCTAAGCGTGAATTAAGTTACTGCAATCATTCTGAAGATAGCACAAGATATAGGTGCAAACAGGAGGGGCGCCATGGTACATCCAAGCGTGATCGAGTCAAGCATCGCCAAGTTAGGTTTTAGGCCCGGGCGTTGGTTTAAGCCCGAGATTCGTGAGCTTGAACACGTACTAATGGACGACGAGGAAATTATTTCTTTGGCCTGCGGGCGTTACTACGGCAGTTTTGCCCTGTTAGTGGCGACCGACAAACGCCTATTGTTGGTGGACAAGCGCGTGTTCTTTACCAGCATCCAAGATACGCGTTACGACATGATTTCTGAGATTGATTACAATTCCCAGGCACTGGGCTCCACTGTGACTATCCACACTATGAACAAAATCCACAAGTTTAACTCCTTAAAACACAAGCGCCAGCTGCGGGAATTGACCACTTATGTCCAGCGCAGAGTTTGGGAATTCCGCCAGCAACAGTCAATTACGACCAGCCAGATGCCGCGGTTTACGGTCGCGGCGGTACCACAATCCCAACCGACTGCCTTGCAACCAGTTGATTTATACGCCGTGACAGATGAACCGGCTGGCCATTTGGCGCTAACGGGACAGGTCGTGCAAGCGGCGCGTAAAATCGGGCCGGCTGCCACCCAAGCCGCGCACTTAAATCAGTATTCCCAAGGGTCGCTAATTACCACCGGCCGCTTAGCAGCAACCTGGATTACTAGACGTTAAATCTAAATTCGACTACATCGTCCGGCTGCATTATGTAAGTTTTGCCTTCGGTGCGCAGCTTGCCGGCCGCCCGGGCCGCGGTTTCTGAACCGGCGGTAATTAAGTCTTGGTAATTTATAACTTGGGCGGCAATAAAACCGCGTTCAAAATCGCCATGAATCACGCCGGCGGCTTGCGGGGCAGTGGCGCCTTTGGGAATTGTCCAAGCCCGCACCTCTTTTTCACCGGCAGTCAAATAGCTTTGCAGGCCCAGAGTTTGGTAGGCTGCGTGAATTAGCTGCACTAAGCCGCTTTCTGCCTGGCCGTAACTCTCTAGTAGCTCACTTCTATCTGTTTCATCCAGGCCGCGCAGCTCGCTCTCTAGCTTGGCGCAAACAAACAAAGCTTGGTTTGGCGCAACAATTTTGGCTAATTCTTGTTTGCGATTATCATCATTCAAACTTTGCTCGTCCACATTGAATACATAAATTACCGGCTTGGCGCTCAGCAGGAACAAATCGGCAATATGCTCCGGCTCTACATCTTCCGTGTCAGCTATTGGTTTGCCGGTTTCCAATAGTTCTTTAACCTTTTTCAGTGTATTTAACACCGGTAACAGCTTGCCATCGGCGCGGGCCTCTTTTTCAAAGCGGGGCAGGCGTTTATCTAGGGTTTGTAGGTCGGCCAGCGCCAGCTCGGTATTAATAATTTCCATATCTTTGGCCGGGTCGGATGAGCCGGTACGCTGTACATCATCATCGGCAAAGGCCCGCACTACCTGGCAAATGGCGTTGCAGCTGATGATGTA
>Ga0265338_10009617_pt1 | contig 11485 bp, 10 predicted proteins | sample 42126metaG_FD_193579 | JGI IMG/M metagenome (GOLD analysis project Ga0265338, IMG submission 193579) | Rhizosphere microbial communities from Carex aquatilis grown in University of Washington, Seatle, WA, United States - 4-21-26 metaG | ecosystem: Host-associated > Plants > Roots > Rhizosphere... | reverse complement strand
TGGCTGGGGAGGAGGGATTCGAACCCCCGAATGCCAGTACCAAAAACTGGTGCCTTACCACTTGGCCACTCCCCATCGTCGTAGAATCGTGAATTGTCTCACGAATTCGGTAAGTCCAAGACCAGACTAATTGTATCAAAGTGTCGCACCTGTTTTACAGATAAGACTATAAATATTATAATTAGGCTTCAGACATGCCAAAAAATTCAAAAACCATGGCAGATTATATCTTGCCGCTAAATATTAATGGGCTTCAGGGTCGTATGCTACGCATGCCACCGCCCAAAGGTAAAAAGCGCGAGATAATGTACATTTACGGTCATCACTCCAGCTTGGAGCGAACGTATGGCGTGGCCGAATACCTAAACCGCTACGGCGGTGTAACCGTGCCAGACTTACCGGGCTTTGGCGGTATGGATGCTTTCTATAAAATTGGTAAAAGCCCGAATCTAGACAGCATGGCTGACTACTTGGCATCTTTTATAAAACTGCGCTACAAAAAACAAAAGTTTACCTTAACCGGACTCAGTCTGGGCTTTATGATTATAACCAGAATGTTGCAAAAGTATCCCGAGATTACCGAACAGGTTGATGTACTTGTAAGCTTTGCCGGCTTTGCTCACAAATCGGATTTTAAGTATAAAAAACGCACCTACTATACCTTCCGAGCTGGCACCTGGCTGCTATCGAGGCGCTTGCCGGCGGCCTTTATCAAACACTTCATCTTTAGAAAAACCATTCTTAAGTTGGCCTATGCTACCCTGGAACCAATATTTGTATCAGGAGACAATACTAAAATCCGCCAGGCCGACAAGGCTGAACGCACGGCCCGCATCGATTTTGAGATCTACCTATGGCAATGTAACGACGCCCGGACCTACCTGGATATCGCCCATACCATGTTTACGCTGGATTTAACGCGGCAGCGGGTTGACCACGACGTGTACCATGTGGCGATTGATGCCGATCGCTACTTTGACAACCTGAGCGTCGAACAGCACATGCGGGCTATATTCAAGGACTTTCATTTAGTGAACGCCAAGCTGCCGGCCCACGCTCCGTCTATAATCGCTACCGCCAAAGAAGCCGCGCCGTTTGTGCCACCGGCGGTTAGGCGCATCCTTAATCAGGCAAACTAAAGTATAATAAGCTGTAAATGAGAATCGCTTTAGTATGTCCTTACCACCTAGCTCGCCCCGGTGGAGTACTGGACCACGTTAGAGAACTTAGGACCGAGCTGGTTAAGCGCGGGCACTATGTAAAAATCATTACTCCTCTGCCTAAAGACTATGAAGGCGTGGTACCCGACGAGTTTATCGCGCTAGGCACGTCTCGCAACACCACGGCTTTCGCTGGCACGGCCTGGCAGTGGTCATTTTCGGTAGATAACGATGAAATCGACGAAGTGTTTAAACGTGAGAAATTCGATGTTCTGCACTTTCACGAACCGTGGCTGCCGGTGTGGAGCCGGTTATTGTTAATGCGGGCCAAAGCCCCGACGGTTGGTACCATGCACGGCCGCTTCTACGACACTATGACCGCCAAAACCGTTATGCCGTTCGTTAACACCTACATAAAGCCGATTATTAAGTATTTGGGGGTTTTAACCGCCGTCTCGCCGGCTTCAATCGAGGGATTCAACGTCATTTCCAAGCGCAACGTAACGATCATTCCCAACGGTATCGACATCGATAAATTTAAACCTAAACCAGGGCAAGTAAAGCCTGAAAATGGGCTCAGAACCGTACTGTATATCGGGCGCCTAGAGGACCGTAAAGGAGTCAAATATTTAATCAGAGCTTTTGGACTGCTGGCTAAGCGGCGTGATGACATCCAGTTGCTGATTGCCGGTGCCGGCGGCGACGAGAAAAAACTTAAACAACTGGTGGCCGATGAATCTATCCCCCGGGTCAAGTTCGATTCGCGCTACATCAGCGAACAAGAGAAGATTGACTACCTGCATCAGGCTAAAGTTTTTTGCTCAGCTTCACCCTACGGCGAGGCCTTCGGCATCGTTTTGCTGGAAGCTATGGCCGCCGAATGCCCGATTGTGGCCGGGGATAATGCCGGCTATTCTAGCACCTTGTCCGGCGCTGGCGCCCTAAGCTTGGTCAATCCCAAGGACACAGTAGATTTTGCCCGCCGGCTGGAAATATTCATATTCGAGGACGAAGTACGTAATTTATGGAAGCAATGGGCCAAGGTTCATATCAGACAATTCACTTTTCCAAAGATTGCCGACCAGTATGAGAAAGTATATAAAGAAGCGATAGACAACCATGGCAAAAGACGAAAAATTAAAAATCGGTTTAGTTTTCGACGACAGCCTCGATAGTAACGACGGGGTAGCCCAGTACGTTAAGACTGTCGGCAGCTGGCTAAACGCCCAGGGTCACCAGGTTCGATATTTGGTTGGCCAGACAAAACTCGATAGCTACGCTGGCGGCCGGGTTTACAGTTTAGCCAAAAATGCCCCCGTTAAGTTTAACGGCAACAAATTATCAATTCCTCTACCGGCTTCAAAACGTAAAATACGCCGGCTTCTAGCTAAAGAAAAGTTTGATGTACTGCATGTGATGATGCCGCACTCACCATTTATGGCCGGCCGGGTAATTAAGGCATCTGAGCCTAAGGTTGCCATTGTCGGGACATTCCACATATTTCCAGCTGGATGGATGGCTCGGTTTGGCGGCCGCTTGTTGCACTTAGGTTACGGCCGCAGTTTGCTACGATTTGGCCAAATCGTATCCGTTAGCTCAGCAGCCCAAACTTATGCCGCCCAAATATTTAAAATTTCGTCACATGTGTTGCCGAATACAATCGATACCTCCAAGTTCGCCGATTCAGGGGTGAAACCGATTCCCGGCCGGATAGTTTTTTTAGGCCGGCTGGTTAAACGTAAAGGCGCTCGGCAACTGCTGGAAGCTTTCGCACTGCTAAATCAAAAAAAAACGACAACCCATTTGATTATTGCCGGTGACGGACCGGACCACCAACAGCTAGCGACTTTAGCAAAAAAGCTCGGTATCGAATCAAAGGTTGAATTTCTGGGTCATATAAAAGAGAGCGACAAGCCGACGCTGCTGGCTAGTGCGCAAATTGCCTGCTACCCATCGCTCTACGGCGAAAGCTTCGGTATAGTTCTCTTGGAAGCGATGGCCGCTGGCTCTAAAGTGGTTCTAGGCGGCGATAACCCAGGCTATAGAAGCGTATTGGGCGAGCAGCCGGAACTTCTGATCAAGCCCAACGATACCAAGGCTTTTGCCGACCGACTATTTAAATTACTAGAGGTAACGGCCGAATCTGAGAAACTAAGTCATTGGCAGCGCCAGGCTGTAGCTGCCTATGATATCAACCTCGTTGGACAGAAAATACTCGGTATGTATTTTGATGTAATTGCGCGCCAAAGCAAAACCAGCCATAATAAAAACTATGGATTCAAAAAAGGTAACGGTTAACGTTACTAACCGGACAATCGTTCGGGCTATTTTGTGGGTTGTGGCCTCGGTTCTTATCTATAAATTTGTTGGCCGGATTTCGCACGGCCTTACTTTGATTTTTGCTTCTTTCTTCTTGGCTTTAGCGCTCAATCCGGTCGTCAGCTGGCTGCGCCGGCGCCTGCGCTTAAAGAGCCGGGCTCGGGCCACTGCCCTGGCTTATCTTATGGTCATTGCCTTCATCTCACTGTTCTTAGTATTAGTTATTCCGCCACTGGTGCACCAGACTCGTACATTCATAAATAACGTACCCCAGACGGTTGAGAATTTTCAGCATCAAGACTCTAAGCTAGCCCGCACCGCCCGTAAATATAATCTCGACCAAAAAACCGTCCAAGCCGCCAGAGACTTTGCCTCTCATTATAGTAATTTCGGCAGTACTCTTTTGGACACTGGTAAGCGGGTGGCCGAAGCTCTGGTCTCAATCATAGTGGTATTGGTGATGACATTTATGATGCTGGTCGAGGGTCCCAAATGGCTAGAGTTGTTTTGGGGAGTAATGCCGCCCAAAAATCGTGAACATCATAAAAAAATCGCTCAGAGAATGTATCGCGGGGTGACCGGGTTTGTAAACGGGCAGGTAATTTTAGCGGTTGTCGCTGGCCTATTCGCTTTCGCGGCCCTGGAAATTTCCAGCCACATCGTAAATGCCGATATCAACGCCGTAGCTCTAGCCGGCATAGTCGCGGTGTTCGGCCTAATACCACTATTCGGCAACCCGCTGGCTGCAATCGTCGTGGTGCTAGCCTGTTTGATAAATTCGGTTAGCCTGGGCTTAATAATGTTGGCCTATTTTGTGATTTACTTCTTTGTCGAGAACCACACTTTCCAGCCATATATACAATCGCGCTTAAATGAGCTCACTCCACTAACCGTTTTTGTAGCCGCGATATTGGGTGTAGGTTTTGGTGGAATATTAGGAGCAATTATCGCTATTCCGACCGCCAGCGCCATCAAAGTTATGGTGGAAGATTATTTTGAACGTCGGGCGCACGTAACCGCTCCGACCTTGGATGTTACGAGTAATTAGACTCGCCGCCAGATAGAACCAGTGGAGGTGTCGTTGAGCTCGATGCCCTTATCCAGCAATAGTTTCCTTATATTATCAGCCGTCACCCAATCGTCTCTTTCGCGCGCTGACTGCCTATCGGCGATTAAGTCTTTATCGGCCGGGTCAATATCTTCCCTATTTGATAGCTCTAAACCTAATATTTTGTCGAGTTCGTCCAGAGCGTCTTGGATCGCTCCAATACCAACTCCATAGTCTTCGGCTTGAGAGACCAGACCAGACACCCACCCCAAAGCCTCGGCGGTATTCAAATCGTTCATTAAAGCTTGCTTTACGTTATCCAATGCCGGTTTGTAGGTTTGCCCCACTTCATTTGACCTGTCCTGGCTGGGCTGGTGCTTTAAATCGGCCCAGGCCTGCAAACGCTTTAAAAACGCTTGGGCGCCATCCAGCGCTTCCCAGGTAAAGTTAGTTTGGCTGCGGTAATGAGACTGTAAAAACAGCAAGCGCAGCGCCAAGGACTCATAGCCGCGGTCTTTAATATCTTTGAGTGTAATGTAATTACCTTTTGACTTGGACATTTTTTGGCCGTCGGCTAGCAGGTGCTCGTTATGTAGCCAGAACCTAGACAGTTCGACGCCAAAAGCGGCTTCGGTCTGGGCGATTTCGTTGGTGTGATGGGTGCCGATGTGGTCAACGCCGCCAGTATGGATATCCAGCGGTTCGCCGAGTGTAGCGTGCACAATAGCCGAACATTCCAGGTGCCAGCCGGGAAAACCTTCGCCCCACGGGCTGGGCCAGGACATGCTGTGGTCGGCGAACCGCCCGACTTTAAAAAACCACAGCGCGAAATCCTGAGGGTGGTGCTTGTTGGCATCGGTCACCACTTCGGACCGGGCGGCGACTTCTTTGTCCGATAGTTTTTGTCCGGTTAGTTTGCCATAATCGCCCAGCTTAGAGACATCAAAGTATATGGCCTGCTCGGTCTGGTAAGCAAAGCCTCTATCGGTGAGAATTGATACCATTTCCAACTGCTCTTTAATAAAATCCGTGGCCCGGGCATACGGCCCGTGCGGTCCATCGTAGCCATTAGGCGGCAAAATATTGAGCTGGCTGATATCGTCAAGAAAAGCTTTGATATAGAAATCGGCGACTTCCCAGACAGTTTTGGCCTCGCGCTGCGCGCCTTTTTCCAGTTTATCTTCACCCTCGTCATCGTCGCTGACTAAATGTCCGACGTCGGTGATGTTCATAACCTGTTTAACATCGTAGCCGGCAACAGTTAAGGTTCGGCGCAGAGTGTCGTCAAACACATAAGCCCGCAGGTTGCCTATGTGAGCGTAATCGTAAACCGTCGGGCCGCAGCTATATAACTTCACTTGCCCGTCAACCAGCGGCTTGAATTCCTCTACTTCGCGGCCTAAGGTGTTGTATAGCTTCATTTAGCCTGCTCTTTCTCGTCCAGTAGCTGGGAGGCCACTTGGACAAATTCGGCTTTGATGTCTTCGTGACTGCGGCCGTCCTGAATTTTAAAACCGGCGGCATAGGGGTGGCCGCCGCCGCCAAAATGCTCAGCCAGTTTATCAGCTACACCAATTCCGTAGTTGCAGCGAATTTTGCCAGTGACCTTACCGTCTTTATAGGTTTTAAAAGCCACGGCAATCGCCGTGTTTTTGGCTAAGCGCATATCATCAAGTACCAGCATCGGCGGGTTATAAAGGGGACTAAACTCGTCGATTTCTTCTTGGGGGATAGTTATAGCGGCGATCCGCTCGTTATCTAAAAACTCCACCCGCTGCAACAAGCGGCCTTTGTAGTGGACTAGTATAGGTTCGCGGCGCATCGACTCACGCCGGGCACTCTCTAGCTGGGCCAGCCCTACCCCGCCCTCGACCAGCTCGGCAATAATGTGTATCGACCGCGGCGTGGTAGCTTCTGAGGTCAACCCCAAACTATCACTTAGTATAGCCATCGCCAGCAATTCTTTGGTTTGGCCGTTCATCGGCCAATTCAGTGCGCTAAAAATCTCATACAAAACTTGGCCGGTGGCGACTGCCGGTTGATTAACTATTAAGCTGGCGAAAGTTATGGTTGGTTGGCTGGCGTGGTGGTCGATAATCATGCAGGGCTTGGCGGCCAGCCAGCTCTTGCCGCCAGACCTATCCAGTTGTTCTAACAAACTATCGCTGCTGGTATCGACAATAATGCTCAAATCGAACTGTTTGGGTAGTTCGTTGCTGACTCGGTCGGCGCCCGGAATGTAGCGGAGATAAGATGGAATATCTACGCCGCAATATAAACTGACGTCTTTGCCTATATCACTCAGCACTTGCTCTAGCGCTAAAGCGCTGGCCAGACTGTCAGTATCCGGATTATCGGCCTGAATAACCACAATCTTGTTGGCCGGCTCAATCGCGGCGCTAACTTCATCAGACTGTGGATACTGGCTCATTTTGTCTATTGTAACACCTTTGGAAGCGGTTTAAAGGGACTGTCGGCCTTCTAGTGCCCTGGTGAGCGTGATTTGGTCGGCGTATTCTAAATCAACTCCTACCGGCAGGCCGCGGGCCAGCCTAGTAATTTTAACCGGTTTGCCGGCCAGCTTCTGCATTATCAAGAGGGCCGTGCTCTCGCCCTCTACACTGGCGTTGGTGGCCAGAATAAGTTCTTCTACCCTGTCCTCATCAACCCGGCGCACCAGCTGGTTGATCTTTAACTGCTCCGGCCCGACATTATCAATCGGCGAGACCAGTCCGCCGAGTACGTGGTAAGTACCGCGAAAGCTATTGGTTTTTTCCAACGCCACTACGTCAAACGGGTCGGCTACTACCGCTACTTGCTGTTTGTTACGTTTGGGGTCGGTATAAAGCGGGCTTAGTTTTTGGCCTTTTTCTATTAGAGCAAAGGTCTTTGGGCAGTACCCCAGTTTAGAATGAAGATTCTGTAACGAATCGATTAGACTCTCAGATTTGGTGGTATCGGATTTTAACAGATAATAAGCATAGCGCTCGGCCGTGCGCGGGCCAACGCCCGGCAACTGCCCTAGCGCCTCTATGAGATTAACCAGGGGCTTGGGAATCACATCGGCCATAGGAAACTATAAACCGAGATTACCTAACGAGCCCATAATCGGCTGCATTTTTTCAGCCGCCAACTGCTGGCTTTGGTTGATAGCCTCTTTGACGGCTTCTTCCACCCAGCCTTCCAGTTGGCCGATGTCATCTAAATCTACGTATTCCGGGTCGATGTTTATTTTTTTGATTTTCTGCTCGCCGGTAATTTCAACACTCACCGCGCCTTCGCCGGCCTCGACTACGATTATTTCGTTTTGCAGTTCTTTCTGTAGCTTGCGGGCTTTCATCACCAGCTTAGCTTGGTCAAATTTACTCATGATAACTCCTTTGGATACTTGTTATTTTAGCACATAGGTGGTGCGGGTAGCCACCGACTGCGGCCAGGCTACCAGTGAGTAGCGGATACCGAAATATAGCTGGCTGAGCGTGACGGCGGCGATTAAAATCAAAGCGAAGGTTTTAGGTACCGGGTTACGCGGAAAAATGTTGCGCCACTCAATGTAAAGATAGCGCAGGCCGGCGGCGGCCAGTAAACCGATGGCCGGCAGCCCCAGCGCCAGGTATACCAGATTGTTATTAATCGCGGCCGCAGTTACAGCAAGCAATATCACTAGGCCCAGCCCGGCCGCCTTAGTTCTGGCCGCCGCCTGCATGGCATAAACTCCAAATATGACTAGCGCCAGCACAACAACGCTTAGAAGCGGTGTCCGGCCCAGGATCAGCTGATTGTGGGCCGGCGATTTAGCGAACAGCGCCAACAACATCCAGCCGAAATTCTTAGCCACCGTTAACGCCGACTGCCAATCAGTCGGTATCAGCAAAAGCCGCTTAATAATCGCCGGTTGGCTAATTGAGGAAAGTATTAACGGGGTTATTGTTCCAGCTGCCGCCAGCAGAGCCAGACCGCTTATCCAGGGTTTGATATCAGCAATGGCTGCCATCACCCGTTTGCGGGTAATTACCATACCAGCCGCTACAAACCACAGAATTCCTGGGGTGTACACCAAAGCCGCGGCTGACAATAATAACAGTGCCCAGATTTGGGATTTGTGCTTCTCGCTCTTGAGCAGCCAAAAGTATAACCAGCTCAATAGAATTGGCGAAAACAACATTATCTGACCATCGCCAGTACGGCCGGCTATCACAAACAACGGGAGTGAAATAAATATCAAACTGGCGAACAGACCGATTAGCCGGCCAAACCAACTGCTGGCTAAACGGTAAAAGCATAGTCCGAATAGACACGCCACGATTACTGAGCCCAATCGAATACTGACGGCGCTCGTTGGTGATATTTTCAAAAACGCGTACTGAATCAGTTTAAGTGGGCCATTAATTGGATCGTGATAAATGGTGTGTACGCCCAAGCTGGTGGCTCTGGCCGAAATTTCCGATGGTGCTAAGCCCGGCACCAGTCCGGATAGTCGCCAAAAAAATAAAAAGAAGACTAAAATCGCTAAAACAACATAGCCCAACCAGCGAAGGGACAGGAACTGCCCCACCCAAGCCCTCACTACCTTAAACATAAGCATAAGTATAGCAAAATTTACTCAAACGGTTGTTCGTGTTTGGTGTCTAAATCGCGAAACCGCTGCTTGTCGCGATCGAAGAATATTTTTACGTTATCGGTCGGTCCGTTGCGGTGTTTCTTGATGTGTAGCTCGGTTACATTAGGGTCGGCGTTATCATCATAGTAGTGCGGCCGATAGATAAATGTAACGATATCGGCGTCTTGTTCGATGGAGCCGGATTCACGCAAATCAGCCAGTTGCGGGATAGGCGGGTTGCGGCTTTCTACGGAGCGGCTTAACTGGCTGGCGGCTACCACAGGTACATTCAGTTCGCGGGCTAGAATCTTTAGGCTGCGGCTTATTTCGGAAATTTCCTGGACGCGGTTAGCGATTGAGGCAAAACGCGAGCCGCCGCTCATCAGTTGGAGGTAATCTACCATAATGGCTGCCAGCGGGTGCTGGTGGTGCAACCGGCGGGCTTTGGTGCGCAAATCGCTAACGGTTATGCCGGATGTATCATCTATAAAAATCGGTGCCTCGGCTAATTCTCCCATGCCGGCGCTGAGTCGTTCAAAGTCTTGGTCGGTTAAACCTTCGCCGGTGCGCAGTTTCCAGGCGTCTACGCCGGCTTCAGCGGCCAGTAGGCGGTCTACAAGTTGTTCTTTGCTCATCTCCATACTAAAGTACAGCACCGCGCCTTGCTTGGCCTTGGTGGCAATATCCAGCGCCATGTTCAACATTAGGGCAGTTTTACCCATTGATGGCCGGCCGGCAATAATTATCAAATCAGACCGCTGCAAGCCGGCGATTAGCTTATCAAAATCGCGCAGACCGGTCGGAATTCCCCGAATACCGCCCTTGTTACGATGTAGGTCGTCTAGTCGATCAAAACTATCGCCTAGAATTGACTCCAGGCTAGTGATGTCCTGACGAACGTGTTTTTGGCTGACATCAAACAATCTAGTCTCGGCCTCTTCGATTAACTCAGCCAAGCTCATATTTTCATTAAAACTAACATCGGCGATGTCTTGAGAGGCTGTAATTAAGCGGCGGCGGATGGCTTTTTCGGCCACAATCTCGGCATACTGCTCTAAATGGGCGGCGGTCGGCACGGTGTTGGTTAGTTCAGTTAAGAAACTGGCGCCGCCGATTAAATCCAAGCGCGAATCGCTCTTCAGCTGTTCGCTCAAAGTTAAAATATCAATCGGGCTGCGCTTATCGTGCAGTACCTTCATAGCCGTAAAAATCATCCGGTGTTTAGTGTCGTAAAAATCCTCCGGTTGGATTTGGTCGCCAATTTTAATAAAAGCATCACTATCAATTAATAGACTGCCCAGCAAGCTGGCTTCTATGTCCAGGCTTTGCGGTGGTATATCGTTTTTAGTTCTAGCCATAGCCTTAAGCCTCTAGCACCTCGGCGGCCCCAAACACACTGCTTATAGCGTTAAAGGGCTGGACGCTGGGGGCTTTTTCCACCTCAGCCTTATCGACCACCGATTCAATAACAACCTTGGCGCCGCTAACCTCTTCTATTATTTGGCTAACTAGGTCCTTGTTCTTGGTTTGAGCTAGCTTTTTCTGGTGTAGCGGGAATTCAAAACCTAGAATCAGTTTACCGTCTTCCAGCTGTGGTTTGGCCAGACGCAAGGCTGTATAAATTGAGGCCGCTTCTTTTTTAGAGCGTTCCACGACTTCATCCCATTTATCCAGGCTAAAACTTCCGGCTAATGGGCTGGGTTTGGCGCCGGGCGCAACGTGCTTAGCAATTTCGGGTTCGGAAATTTTAAGGGCTGCCGGCGATGCCGGCTTGGCGGATACCGGTGGTGGAACCGCTTGGACCGGTTGGCTGTTGCTCGTTACATTTTCTAACAAGCAAATTTCTAAGGCTTCCTTGGGACGGTGGCTGGCCGATACTTCCAGTAGCCCAGATAGAATTCGCACGTCCCGGTCGTTAGTATTGCCTTGGCTTATTTTCTCACGAATAGTCGATGATAACGCTGCGGCAATCGCTTGCGGGTTAACTCCGTGCTGCTCGATTGCCTGTAGCTGTTCCAGGATTGCCGCTGAGTCGTTGGCGTCTATACCGCCAACCAATTTTTCAATTTCGGTTTTGGCCGGTAAACCCAACAAATTCCGCACGTCCTCGGCCGTAATTTTTTTGCCAAAACTGCTCAGTTGGTCCAAATAGCTGATGCTGTCCCTAAAACTGCCGTCGCCGTAATCGGCCAGAATATCTAGCGCTTCCGGCTCAATGTCAATCTTCTCCTGCTTGGCAATGCCAGATAGGTGTTCGGCGGCTTGGGCACTGCCGACCGGTTTGAACTCAAAGCGCTGGGTTCGGCTAATGATTGTCTCTGGCAGCTTATGCGCTTCGGTGGTGGCTAAAATAAAAAT
>Ga0265338_10009616_pt1 | contig 11485 bp, 11 predicted proteins | sample 42126metaG_FD_193579 | JGI IMG/M metagenome (GOLD analysis project Ga0265338, IMG submission 193579) | Rhizosphere microbial communities from Carex aquatilis grown in University of Washington, Seatle, WA, United States - 4-21-26 metaG | ecosystem: Host-associated > Plants > Roots > Rhizosphere... | reverse complement strand
TTTAAATGAAAAACCTTTTTATATTGATTATACAACTACATTGATGAGTTCATTTATTGAGTTATGTTTTACAACGCAATATTAAACTACAGCCTAATGTTTCTATATATTTCTTATTTATAGTAGCTTAATCGTTATTCAGTAGACCCTACTTAAAAGCCTTTTCAAATTTTGCTTTATTTCCCATTCATCATACTCTCTTTACCATCAAGCTGTGCAGCGGCATCGACACTAAAGGTTCCTTGTGTTACTATTTCTTCACCTACTTGTAATCCTTTGGTTATTACATAACTATTACCAAGCATAGGACCGAGTTCTACTTCCCTCATATTGAAAATGCCTTCATCAGTTCCTTGCTTAACATACACTATTGATCGTTTTCCTGTCCAAAGCACCGCTGTACGAGGTATAATAATGCTATTTTCGTAACCATTCATTGATGCTTTAACAATTCCTGTAACAAACATTTCAGGTTTTAACTTTCCATCTTTATTTTGTATTTCAACACGTACCTTGGCAACTCTGTTTACCGGATCTATTGAAGGATCAATAAAACTTATTTTACCACTAAAACGACTATTCGGCAAAGCTTGAACGGTAAATGAAATGGTATTTCCAACAGTCAATACAGTCAAATCGCTTTCAAAAGCATCAAATTGTACCCAAACTGTCGATAAATCGGAAAGATCGTAAAGAACAGTGCCTTGATTTATATAATCGCCCGTATTTACACGTCGAGCCGTTACAATACCAGTACCAGTAGAAGTGATTTCAAAGTTTTCTTGAATCTTAGCCGTCTTTTCTATCTTTGCAATCTGTGTATCAGAAAGTTTCCATTGATGCAGCTTTTCTATTGCAGCAGCATAAATCTCTGGTTGCGATTGTTTCGTTTTTGCTGCTTCTAATAGTTCTTGTTGAGCGGTAACCAATTCAGGTGAATAAACTAACGCAAGCGTTTGTCCTTTATGAACCATCTCTCCCGTAAAATTAACGAACAACTTCTCTATCCTGCCCGATATATGTGAAACCTGATTTTGCAACAATCGCTCATCAGCTTGTACCTTGCCATAAAGACGAAGTTCCTTCACCGTCTTTTGCAAGCTAACTTTCGATGTTTGTACTTGTGCCAATGCTTCCGACTCTTTAGTAAGATGTACTGCGGTGCTATCTGAAGCAGTACTTTGTGAAAGCGGTATCAAGTCCATACTGCAAATAGGACATTTGCCTGCATGATCCATTCTTATTTGAGGATGCATTGCACAAGTCCAAATAGTCTTCTTGAGAGCTTGAACTATCTTTGTTTGTTGCAGCTCTGTTTTATGTGAAGAATGGAATAATAACCATCCAAGCAGGAGTCCACCTATAGCTACAAGGCTATAACGAATAGACGAATGTGCAAATACCTTTTTCATAATCTTACTTTTATTGTTATCGTTTGTACGAAATAGTACTGTTTATCTTTTGTCTCTAAAATCACCTAGCCTTTTTAACCAAGCAATAGCCGTATTATAATCGACAATTGCTTCTATCTTTTTAAATTCATAATCGAGCAATTGTTGACGGATTCGTAATAAATCGGACAAGTTAGCTCCCGATGCCGAAAAGCTCTTGGTCATAATATCCAAGGATTTTTGTGCCAGAGAACGTTGATTGTCGTTCAATTGAATGCGTAACTGTGCATCTTGATATTGCTGCATAGCCTCGTAATAATCGGTTTGCAAAACATTTGATGTTGCTTTATAATTAAACTCGGTAGAACTTTTCATAAAGCTGGTTTCATCTTGCATTGCCTTGTATTTCTTGCGATAAATAGGTAAGGTTACCGTTACCATAGGCATTATCATATCTTTTCCATTCATTGCAGAAGTAGACATTTCACTTTTATTGATCAATGAATAGTTGAGACCAACTCCTATCATTGGATATCCCATACTTGTTACCATCTTTTTCTTTGCAGCTATAGATTGTTGCTCGTATTGCAACATACCTAACATTGGATTATTACTGAGCATACTATCAGCTATCATGGTTAAAGAATAAGCCAAGCTATCTGACCTCAACGAATCGGGCAATGATACCACCGTTTTCATCGATCTATTAAGATAACTATTAAAACGAGCTAGTACCGTATTTTGCTGATTCTTTAGGAGGGCAATGCTATTTTCCAAATCACCTATTTCTATCTGTATTCTATACACATCGACCAAACCGGAACCGCCAGATGATGCTCCCATTGTACTACTTTGCATTGCTGCCGAAGGCACCGTCTTTGCTGCTCCAGCTTTGCCTCCCATACTTTGCATTCCTGACGTACCAGTACTTGAACTTGATCCATTTGACGAAACTGCAGAAGTATTCGAACCAGATTGTCCAGAACCTGCACTTGAACTTGCTTGATATTTAACAATACTAAGCCTTTCAAGCGTTTTCAATATCTCAATGTTCTTTTCGGATATACGAATATTTTGTTTCAGCTTTTGTAAATCGAACCAAGTGCGTTGTACATCAAAAAAGAGTTGCAATTTTGCATCACGAAAGCTCTCGTATTTTGCCATTGCCATTAAAGCCATTTCATCTTTAGCATGCTTCAAGACTCCAAACCATGGAAACATTTGCATTAATCGAAAATCTGCTACTTGATTTCCTGCTAACAATTCCATAGGACTCAAAAAGACACCAATACTCAGTTCCGGATCTGGCAAACTCCCTACTTGAGGTACTTTTTGCAATCCAGCTTGATATTCATTGTACTTTTGTAATAAAGTAGGATTATTCTTAGCTGCAATCTCTAAATATTGCAATAAAGAATCTGATGGTTGTTGACTAACAGCAACCATACTACTGCAAACCAACAGCAAAAGCAGTAAACTTCTATTGAGTGATCGTTTCATCTTCTTCCGTTTTAGTTATTTCATTACTTTCTGCTTTTAAAACCTCATGTTCACGCCACATTGCTTGGAATAATGGGACAACAAATATGGTCATCAATTGTATAATCATTCCTCCAAATGTTGGTATAGCCATTGGCATCATTATATCCGCTCCTTTTCCTGTTGATGTTAACACAGGAAGAAGGGCAATAACAGCAACCGCGGTTGTCATCATAGCAGGACGAACTCTTTTACTACCAGCAATAACAACTGCTTCACGAACTTCCTTCACTGTTTTGGGCTTACGATCTTCAAAGACTTGGTGAATATAGGTTCCCATAATAACCCCATCGTTGGTAGCAATACCAAAAAGAGCAATAAACCCAACCCAAACGGCAACACTGAGATTTATAGGATGCATTTGAAAGAGATCGCGCATATTCATACCAGCTACTGCAAAATTCATAAACCAATCCTGACCATATAACCACAGCATGATAAACCCTCCTGCAAAAGCAACAAAGACTCCCGAGAAATGAATAAAGGATGCCGTAATGGTTTTGAATTGGAAATACAATAAGAGTAAGATTAAGATCAAACTTATTGGTATCACAACTGCCAATCGTTTGGTGGCTCGTAATTGTTGTTCGTAATTGCCTGCAAAAGTGTATGATACTCCGGCGGGTAATTTCAGTTGACCCGAAGCTATTTTTTGTTGCAGGATCTTTGCTGCTTCTTCTACAACATCAACCTCTGCTTTCCCTTCAAGCTTATCGAAAATGACATAACCCACAAGGAAAGTATTTTCGCTGCGTATCATTTGTGCTCCACGGGTATAGCTGATATCGGCAATTTCGCTTAAGGGTACTTGTACGCCATTCATAGCAGGAATAAGAATATGATTCATATCTTCAGGATTATCGCGAAGTTCTCTTGCATAACGAACCCGCATAGGGAAACGTTCACGTCCCTCTACCGATGAGCTTAATGCCATACCACCAACAGCAACCTGCAATATTTCTTGCACATCGGCAACCGTCATACCATAGCGAGCCATAGCTTCGCGATTGAGTTTTATCTCTATATAAGGCGATCCAACCGATCGATCGTAAAAGACCGACGATGCTTTAACCGAATGAACATCTTTCAAGGCTTTCTCAAATTCGAGTCCTGCCTTTTCTATCGTTTCAAGATCGGGACCATAGACTTTCAATCCCATTGGAGCACGCATTCCGGTCGACAGCATTACTAAACGAGCTTCAATAGGCTGTAATTTCGGAGCTGATGTTAATCCCGGAATATTAGTCACCTTTACAATCTGATTCCATATATCTAAAGGCTTTTTGATTTGTGGTCGCCATTGACGAAAGTATTCACCTTTATCATCAACTATAAGACTATCGGCCATAATAAGGCGAAAAGCCTTATGAGGATTGTAGGTCTTGCCATTTTTCAAGATAAAAAGTCCGTCTCTATCAACTTTAAATCTCTCACGTTGACCATCTTCATTTAAGATATATTCAGAACGATAATTGATGGTATTCTCGAACATTTGAACCGGTGCTGGATCGAGAGCTGAGTTGACCCTCCCCCATTTCCCAACAGCTACTTCTACTTCGGGAATTGCAGCAAGTCGTTTATCGAGTGTTTTTATATAATCGATATTCTTCTCTATACTCGAATGAGGCATACTGGTAGGCATCAAAAGAAACGAACCTTCGTTGAGCGATGGCATAAATTCTTTCCCTATACCGGGAAAGGTTACCGTTGATGCTTCCCAAACCGATGAATGACGAACCGTTTTCCACCCAATCTTTTCAAATCCGGTAGCTGCGAAACCGAAGATCTTATCAAAGCCTATCCAAACCATTAACCCAAAGACTAAGGTAAACATTGGCAGTAAAAGAAATTTCCATTTGTTTCGTAATCCCCATCGGAGTATCGGTTCGTAAAAATGAACCATCAGCATTAAGATGAGTAATAAGGAACTAACAATACCTGCTACAAAAAGGAAATTAACAAACAAACTAATGTGAGCTCCCAAAGGCAACCATTCCATCGATAAATAATAGACAGCAACAAAAACGGTAATCGCAATATTTATATAATTAGCAAATTCCTTCCTTTTATCTGCCCATCGATATTCTAAGAGATTATTGATTCCTACCGCGATTAAGGCTAAAGCTGGAATAGTATGCCAGATAAAGATAAAAACAATGCCTGCAACGATTAAAGCACTATTCCATACCCTTTTTATTTTCTTTGTATCGAAACGAATATTAAACAGTAAATACACCAACGTTGGTAATACAACGATACCAAGAATAAAAGCAGAAAGCAATGCAAAGGTTTTTGTAAATGCCAAAGGGTGAAACAATTTTCCTTCAGCCGCTTCCATAGCAAAAACCGGAAGGAAACTCACGATTGTGGTGGCAATAGAAGTAACTACCGCAGCACGAACCTCGGTAGTTGCCAAATAGATTACCGACATCAACTTTTTACCTCGTATTCCATGATTCTCGGGCATCTCTAAATGCCGGAGAATATTCTCGACATCAACTATCCCAATATCAACCATTACTCCAATTGCAATGGCAATACCCGATAATGCTACAATATTAGCATCAACGCCAAAGAAGTGCATGAGAATAAAAGTCATCAATACACCTATAGGTAATAATCCGGCAACGATTAATGATGCTCGAAGATTAAGAACCAAAACAATGATAACAATAATGCTGATAAGGATTTCGTGCGAAAGAGCCGATTCAAGAGTGCCTATCGTTTCTTTAATCAAACCGGTACGATCGTAAAAAGGAACGATAGTGACTTTTGAGATACTGCCATCAGGCAGTATCTTTTGTGGCAAACCTGCTTCTATTTCTTGTATCTTAACCTTCACATTATTGATTACATCCATAGGATTGGATCCATATCGTGCAACAACAACTGCACCAACGGCTTCGGCTCCTGCCTTATCCAATCCTCCTCGACGAGTTGCCGGTCCAAAGGACGTATGAGCAATGTCTTTAATACGAACGGGCACATTATTGCGAACAGCAACAACCGAACCTTCAAGGTCTTCAACATTTTTCACATATCCTAAACCACGGATAATGTATTCCACATTATTCAATTCTACCGTTTCGGCTCCAATATCGAGATTGCTTTTACGAACGGCATTCATCACATCCATTACCGTAACGCCATACGACTTCATGGCTTCGGGATCGATGTCGACTTGATATTCTTTTACAAATCCACCTACCGATGCTACTTCCGAAACGCCTTCGGCAGTCGATAAGCCATATTTAACATAAAAGTCTTGTATATTCCGTAACTCTTGCGGATTCCAACCTCCGTTGGGTTTCCCCGTTTTCGGATTCCTTCCTTCTAGGGTATACCAAAAGATTTGCCCCAGAGCAGTTGCATCAGGACCTAAGCTTGGCGTAACACCTGCAGGCAATGTTCCCGAAGGCAATGAATTCAACTTTTCGAGAATACGCGATCTACTCCAATAAAACTCTACCTTATCTTTAAAGATGATATAGATAAACGACATACCAAACATAGAGGTACTTCGCACGGTTTTGACTCCGGGAATCCCCAATAATGCCGTTGTTAAGGGATAGGTCACCTGATCTTGAATATCCTTGGGCGAACGTCCCATCCATTCGGTAGCCACAATTTGTTGATTATCGCCTATATCGGGAATGGCATCTACAGGAACAGGATCACGAGGTAAGATACCTGTGTTCCAAGAAAAGGGCGAATACACAATTCCCATTACCACAAAAGTGATAAGGAACATAAAGGTAATCAACCTATTCTCAAGGAAATATTTTACTAGTCTGTTAAACATGATAGTATTTATAACAGTATTTCAGTATCATTATATACTCGTATTTTTGAGATGTCTTTTCCATCTATAAGATCTTGAAGCGAAACGAGTTTCATAAAGCTAATCATTCTAGAATTGAGTTCTCTCCACAGTGGTTGTGTTTCACAAAGAGCATCTTTCGATCGTGGACAGGTACAATTATCGCAATCGGTACAATTTACTAAATGGAGTTCCGGTTCAAAAGCACAATAGATATCATAAATCGTTATTTCACTTGCAGGTAAAACCAGTCTGTAACCACTTTTCTTTTTACCGTGATTACAAACGAGATTTGCTGCTTTTAAATCTCGAATAATATGATCGAGATATTTGTTAGGCAGTTCCTGATTAATAGCAATTTCTTTTTGAAGTATTCCTTCAGTATCTGAAGCCTTTGCTATTTCTAAGAGAACTCTTATTCCGTAATGGGGTTTTGTCGTGATATTCATTGTGAATAATTTTTACTCATTAATACTTTTTTGGAAAATAAGAGAATGTGGGAATCGTCATACTCCCACATTCTTTTATTTTATTACTTCTTTCTATCGTATTTGCAACAGCCCGGTAAAGCATTGTATGCTTTATCGTCAGCTTTCATAAGTTGGGTATCGTGACCTGCGGCAGCAAGTTTCTTTTGTAAGTCATCGACCTTTACTTTTGCAGGATCGTAGGTAAGGCTTAGCATTTGTGTTTTAGCATCCCATGTTGCTTTTGTAACGCCATCGACTTTTACTGTTTTTTCGATTCGTGCTTTACATGAGCCACAATTGCCCCATACTTTTATTGACTCTGTTTTTGTTGCTGCTACCATTTTCGAATGGTCGTGCATTGACATGTTCATTTGTGCAAATGAACTACTCGCGATTGTTACTGCAAACAAGGTTGCAATGATGAACTTTATAGTTTTCATAGTAGTAAATATTTAAAGATTGATTTGTATTAATTTAAAAAACAAGAAAGCATTAAGGAGAATCTAAAAATGAGGTATCAAGGTTTGCTATAATTTAAATCGTAGTTTACCGTAGTAATAAACGATTACACAAAAAGAGCATAACGAAGATCTTGGATTTTTAGAATACCCGTATACCTCAACAAATATTCAATTTGCTAAAGTATAACAATACGGAATGAAGGAATCAAATACGGAAAACACAAATGTCGGTCAAGCTGACGTTGGACGCCAGTAAGTTTCCAGGTGGAAAAGGACATGAGTTTTGAATTTTGAGTTTTGAGTTTTGAGTTAGGGTTACAGGAATGAGATAAGCCTGAACCAAATGATTAGAAAAAACTTTTACATGAAACGTTGAAGGATTGTAATTATGGTCAACCGAATAAAGAGCTACCTTATTATGGCAACAATTCGATTTTACCGTATTTGAAGAAGCACAACCGTTAGCATTTTGTTCCATGCCACAACTTGCCTTTTGACCGGAGAAAGAAAGTTTCACCGCAGCCAACTCACTCCCACAAATATGGGTGGCAAGCGAAACATGTAAACCTGAAAACAGGATAAACGATGCTAATACTATGGATAGAACTTTTTTCATCTTTGGCTTTAACGAGACTAATCGTAAAATGTTATGTAAAGGTATATATTTATTCTACTAATGATATAGGTTATTCACGTAATTAATAAAAAATAATCATTAGAAATCACTGTTGTCCGGTAAAATGTTTCTATAATTGGGCTTTAGCCCAACGTGTAACTTGCAGGTATACTGAATGATTCTTTTAGTAATTACATTAGGAATCAACATATATGGTTTTTATCGGACAATCTAGAAATAGTATAGGTTCATTAGAAGATCGGTTATTTCCCTCATCATTTCGAATCGACGTCGAATGCTAAAAAGAAATCCAGATATTCATTATTTGTAATATATAAGGAGTAAGTAAAGCGGTAAAGATGCCATTAACAATAAGCCCGATACTCGACATTGCTCCAAAGGCAGGACTTATTTCCATCGATTTAGATGTCCCCACAGCATGAGCGGCTGTTCCCATAGCTAAGCCCTGAGCCATTGAACTTTTTACCTTTGCTAGTTTCATAATTCCATATCCGAAAATTGAACCGAAGATACCCACAACAATAACAACTGCAGCTGTAAGTGCTGGAATGCCTCCAATAGATTTTGATACTTCAATCGCTATTGGTGTTGTAACCGATTTAGGAGCCAATGAATATATTATTTCTTTTGAAGCTCCCATCAATTTAGCTATCAATACCACAGAAACGACACCTACAATACATCCTACCAATTGAGAGATGATAATGGGAACAGCTTGTTTTTTTATTTTTTCAAGTTGCTGATATAATGGAACTCCTAATGCCACAATTGCGGGTTTAAGGAAAAACGAGATAAGCTTACTTCCCTCATGATAAGTAGCAAAATCGATCTTAAAAACAGATAAAAAAGTTATGATGATAAAAACAGCTATCAAAATAGGATTTAGCAGAATAAACCCTGTTTTTTCTTGAATCTTCTGTGCAATGAAATACGCCACAAATGTAAACGTAACGATAAATATTTCGTTGGAGAAAAAGCTACTCATATTCATTAGGTCCATTTGAATTATTCAACAAGTTCTTTAGACTTAACACTCTTTTTTGTTCTTAATAACTGATGGGTCCATCCGGTAATTGCTAAAACGAGAATGGTACTTCCGAATGTTGCAACGATAATTGGCCAAAAGGACGCTTTTATTATATCAAAATACAACATAATTGCTACTCCGGGCGGAACAAAAAAGAAAGCCATATTTTTTGTTAAAAAGTCGGCTATCCCTTTTACCCACGAAACCTTAATCCAACCCAGTTCCAAAAGTAATGTCAATAGAACCATTCCTATTATACTCGACGGAAGCTTAATTCCGGTCAATGCAACTATTATTTCACCAATTGCCAAACACCCAAAAATAATAACACATTGTTTAATCATATTCTATCCAAGCTCGTTTATCTTTCTCTGTATAATTTTGAAAACCTTATTGCTTCAACATTTTATATCCTGTACTGTTTCGTTTTGATACTAGTCGTTATTTAGCTCTTTCACAAAAACTTGTTATCTATTAAGTCAAATATCGAATATTTTCTATTCTCAAAACGATTCTGTACTACCGCTTCAACAATTGCTTTGACGCCTTTTGCATACGAATCGTGCCCCAAAACCTTTGTTTCTATGCTTACTTGATCATTCCCATCGGAAATAACAATTTTATGATACGCATGTTTCGTTAGATATTCTTTAGGTATACCAATCTCTTGTTCTTGAACTTTGGGATCGCGTATTGATACTATCTTATCAAGAGGTACTTGTAATGATTGAGCAAAAGCATAAGCCGTTCCCGGTTCAGTAGTCTTGGTCGATTGATGCGATTCGGTTATTGAAATGTCATAATGCTCAAACGATGAGCCTTGTGCTTTTATCATCGCAAGCGTCTTTAACAATAAGATTGACGTATTGGGGCAAATAATAAGAGGGAATTGAGGATGCATCTTCTCGGTTTCTAATCCCGTTGAAAGCTCTATAAACACCGATCCCGTTCTTTCACAGAATGCAAAACATTCTTGTAATTGTCGTCCTGAACCAGCATGAACAATAATTGCCTTTTCATTGCTGTTTTGGAAAGAGCTTTCCCATGCTATCATTTCGCAAGATGGGATTGATAAATTTGATTGTAAAATTGCCTTTGCTAACTTTCCTGAACCAACTAGTAATATTTTCATTGTCTTGTTTTATCTATCTCTATTTTTTACTTAAGCCATTTTTCATATCTCTTTCGTGCTTCGGAATAAGGAGTTACTCGTCCATTGGCAGAATCGTCTAATCCACGAAGAATCGATTCAAGTTCTTTTTGTGAAAGAGTATCAATAAGTGATTCCTTCTTTTTGGGGGATTCTTTCTTCATTTTAATTCGCTATTATAAAACACTTTCAAGCTGCATAAATCAGTTGTTTTGTCTGTTCTAATCCTTGAATAAAATAAGGATTTGTAAGTGATCTTTCAGTGAGTAAATCTATTTCTCTACCCAATAAATCCTGCAGTTTATAATGTAATTCGAAGTAATTTTCGGTGTATTGTTCTATTGATAATTCTTGGAAGGAAATAAGAAAATCAATATCACTCTTTTCCGTAAAGGCATCGGTACATACTGATCCAAACACATACATTGACTTAACATTGAAGTCAAGACAGAGTCTTTTCAATGCATCTATATTATCTGTAACTATGCTATTCATATAAATAAGCTTTAATACAAAGATACGTTTTTACGAGTCCTGATTCTCTAAGCTTTTTAATGTTTTTTCAGGATTAGATAATTCTTCGAGTAAAGCATACACCAATGTACAAGGATTATGAGTTGCATATCTTTGATCGGAATATGATTGATGTAATTGTTTAGCCCATTCTATTGCCTGATTCCGATTACCATAGCATTTTAAAAGATCATAGGTAGTATTGTCATTTTTAAAATAACGATAGGTACTATTTCCCGATTTGTTTTTTATTTCTCTTTCTAGATAGACTTTATAATCTTCTCTATTCATTCCGGTATTTACAAATTGAAAATGCAGTAAGAACCACAATTCAAAAGCTTCGTTGCTCCATGCACAGTTTATCCCATTTGAAGATGCTTTTAGAATAGCATTATTAAAGTTTATATCGGGGAAATCGTCTTTATCAAATACTACCCAGACTCTATCAAATCTTATGATTGAGGAATCACGTAACGT
>Ga0265338_10009614_pt1 | contig 11487 bp, 11 predicted proteins | sample 42126metaG_FD_193579 | JGI IMG/M metagenome (GOLD analysis project Ga0265338, IMG submission 193579) | Rhizosphere microbial communities from Carex aquatilis grown in University of Washington, Seatle, WA, United States - 4-21-26 metaG | ecosystem: Host-associated > Plants > Roots > Rhizosphere... | reverse complement strand
CTGTACGTGCGCCCGTCCGGGCGCGGCCGCGGCCTCGGCCGCTCGCTCGCGGAGGCGGCGATCGCACGGGCGCGCGTGCTCGGCTACGAGCGGATGCGCCTCGACACGCTCCCGTCGATGGCGGCTGCGCAGGAGCTGTACCGCTCGCTCGGCTTCACCGAGATCCCGCCGTACCGCCACAACCCGGTTCCGGGCACGACGTATCTCGAGCTGCAGCTCTAGCGGAAGCTCGGGACGCGGCGGAGCAGCCGCGCACGCTCGGCCGGGAGATAGAAGCCGAGCCCGAGCAGGACGAGCGGGTACACGGCCACGAGCACGACCGACGGCGCGAACGGCAGGTGCGTCGCGCGCGCGGCGACGGTCAGGCCGGCACCCGCACCGACGGCGGTGACGACGCGGCGCCACTGGTACGGCACGCGGTAGACGTGCTGCGCGTAGATGGTCATGCCGACGAACAGCACGACATACGAGACGAGCGTCGAGATGGCCGCGCCGACCATTCCCCAGCGCGGGATCAGCCAGAAGTTCAGCCCGACGTTCACGGCGGCGCCGACGCCGGTCACGACCCAGTTGAACTGCGTCCTCCGTGCGCGGCCGCTGCCGATGGCGAGGACGGTGTACCCGGCGTAGATCGCGAACGCGAACGCGAGCAGCGCGACCGCCTCCTGCGCGCGTTGGAACCTCGGGTTCGTCAGCAGCGCAACCCACCACGGCGCGAGTGCGCCGAGCGCGAGCGCGGCCCAGGACGCGAACGAGAGCAGGTACGTGAGCACAAACGAGTACGTGCGCCGCGCCTCGCGGTCGTCCTCGATCGAGTATGCGAACGCCGGCCAGGCGGTGCGGAACGCGACCATGATGAACGTGATGATCGACGCCACCTTGATCGCGACGGAGTAGACGCCGACCTCGCCCGCGCCCTTGTACCAGATGATGAACTCACGGTCGATGAAGTTGATCGCCCACAGCGCGAGCGCCGACGGGACGAGCGGCATCCCGAACTTCTGCATGCCGCGGAAGAGCTTCCGGTCGAACTCGAGCCCGAGCTGCTCGTGCCTGTACGCGAGCAGCACGAGGTACACGCATAGCGTTCCCATGAAGTTGCCCACGATCAGCCCGATCGCGCCCCAGTGCAGCACGACGATGAAGAGCACCGTCAGCAGGATCGTGAGCAGCACGTTGGCGATGCTCGCGATCGCGAACGCGACGGAGCGTTCCTCGACGCGGAAGAGCGCCGTCAGCTGCTGGTAGTTCGTCTGCGCCCAGAGTCCGACGGCGCCGGCGATGACGAGGTTCGAGGAGCTGCCGAGCCCGAGGACGTGCGCGATCGGAACGGCGAAGATCACCCCGAGCAGGAGTCCGAGCGTCGCCGATCCCATCGTGAACCAGAACGACGTGCGGACCACGGTCAGCTTCTGCGCCTCGGTCTTCGCGTCGAAGTAGAAGCGGAAGAACGCGCTGGCGACGCCGAGCTGCAGCACGATGGCCAGCACCGCCGTCAACGCGGTGACGATCTCCACCTTTCCGTACGCGCTCTTCGGGAGGTAGTGCGTGTACAGCGGCAGGAGCAGCACCGCGAGCACGCGCGACACCATCCCGCCGAGCCCGTAGACGGCGGTGTGGCGGCCGAGGCGCCTCAGCTCGTGACCGAGTCTCATCCGAGCCCAGCGTAGAGGTCGACCAGGCGGGCGGCGACGGCGTCGGCGTCGTGGACCCGCTCGACGTAAGCCCGGCCGGCGGCGCCGACGCGCCGACGCTCCTCCGGCGACTCGACGAGCGGGCGGAGCGCGTCGACGAGCGTTTCCTTCGTCGCGCGGACGATCGGCACCTCGAGGCCGAACGCCTCCTCCGTGCGCGTGACGGCCTCGTCGTGCAGGAACGTGACCACCGGCTTGCCGAGCGCCATCGCCTCGATGGCGAAGACGCCGTACCAGCCGGCGTTCAGCTGGTCGACGACGACGTCGGCGTTGCGATACCGCTCGAACGCCTCGCGGTGGTCGAGTCCTTCGACGATCTCCAGGTCGACGTCGAGCTGCTCGCATGCTGCGACGACGTGATCCGTTCCCTTGCGGCGTCGTGACGACGGCGCATGCAGCACGACCGGCCGATCGCGGTCCGACGGAGGCGACGCGTCGATCTCGCGCAGGTCGATTCCGGGCGGGATCACGACCGCGTCCGGCACCCAGCGAATTGCGTCGTACGACCCGACGACGCGCGCGCCTGCGCGCCGTGACCAGTCGAGCTGCTCCGGCGGCTTGCCGCGGATGTCGGAGCCGAGGAAGTGCATCACCGACTTCTTGCCTAGCATGCGCAATACGCGGAATTGCAGGGATTTCGGCACGAGCGTCAGCCCGAAGTAGAAGTGGAAGACGTCGGTCTCCGGCACGAGCCGTGCGAATGCGCGCCACTGCGTCATCTGCTGTCGCACGAGGCCGCCGCGCCGGTTCAGGTCGATGTCGGCCTCGGGATGCAGCGTGTAGCGGTTGAACACGACGAGCCGCGCGTCGACGCCGCGCTGCCGCAGCGCCTGCACGTTCGTCCACGGGATCCCCGCCGTGTTGACGGGGCAATGCGTCACGCGAAGCACGGCGCCACGCTACCGTCAATTCACAGGAGGATCCCAGGCCACGCGGCTACCGTGGCTGCATGGAACCTCACGACAGGCCGATCACACGCCGCGACTCGCTCGTCCGGCTCGCGGGACTCGCCGCCGTCGCCGCCGGCGGGGCAGCATGGAAGACCGCGGAGAGCGAGGCCGCCGGGCCGAAGGCGGTCGCCTCCGGACTCGTCACGTGCGTCCTCTCGCCGGAGATGACGGAAGGCCCCTACTACGTCGCGGCGGACGCGAAGATCCGCAAGGACATCCGCGCCGGACGGCCCGGCACGCCGCTCGCGCTCAAGCTCGGCGTCGCCAACGTCGCCAGCTGCAAGGCGGTCAAGGGCGCAGCAGTCGACATCTGGCACGCGGACGCCGGTGGTGTGTATTCCGACGAGCAGCAGAACGACACCGTCGGCCAGACCTTCCTGCGCGGTGTCCAGAAGACGAACGCGAGCGGCATCGCCACGTTCACGACGATCTACCCCGGCTGGTATCCCGGCCGCACCGTGCACATCCACGTGAAGGTGCACGTCGGCGGCAACGTCGTGCACACGGGCCAGCTGTTCTTCGAGGACGCGCTCACGGACAAGGTCTTCGCGAAGACGCCGTACTCCACGCGCCCGAACCGCGACACGCGCAACGCGAACGACTCGATCTACGTCAACGGCGGCAGCCGCTCGCTGCTCACCGTCAAGAAGCAGGGCACGGGCTACGCCGCGACGATCTGGATGGGCGTTCACATCTGAGCTCATCCAACCCTTGATCCACGCGCGCGATTCGGGTTCGATAGCGCGACATGGCTGCGGTTGCGCCCACGCCGGCTCCGCCCGGAACCCGTTCGACCCGCTGGCTCGCCGCGCCGCTGCTCGCGTTCGCGTTCTTCTCGCTGACCGCGGGCTTGCTCGCAAAGCACGACCCGCGCGGCAAGGGCTACTTCCGGCTCTTCTTCAGCGACCCGGTCCATCTGAAGGCGGGCTTCGCGACCGCCGCCGTCGTGCTCGCGTGCTTCCAGCTGTTCAGCGCCGCGTGGATCTTCCGGAAGCTGCCGTGGGCGCGGCCGCGCTGGATCGGGCGGGCGCACCGCTGGTCGGGACGGCTCGCGTTCCTGTTCACGCTTCCCGTCGCGTACCACTGCATCTTCAAGCTGGGCTTCCAGACTCCGGACGGTCGCGTGATCGCGCATTCGCTGCTCGGCTGCGCCGTGTACGGAGCGTTCGCGGCGAAGATCACGATCGTCCGCATGCATCGCTTCCCGCGCTGGGTGCTTCCCACCGCGGGCGGCCTGCTCTTCGCCGTGCTGATCGGGGTCTGGTACACGAGCGCGGTCTGGCTGTACGGCCACACGACGAGCGCCGCGCCCGCCTACGCGGCGCCGTCGACGATTCCGGCGGGCGCGAACGCGGTCGCGGGCGCGACGGTCTTCAAGCAGTCGGGCTGCGGCGGGTGCCACGTGCTCAAGGCGGCGGGCGCGAGCGGCCAGGTCGGCCCGAATCTCGACAAGCTCCAGCCCGGTTTCGCACAGGTGAAGGTGCAGGTCGAGAACGGCGGCGGTGTGATGCCGTCGTTCAAGGGAAAGCTGACGCCGGCCCAGATCCGGGACGTCGCCGCGTACGTGGCGACGTGGGCGGGCGCTCCTTAGCTACGAGGCGTCGAACTCGACCTGGTCGAAGTAGCGCAGCGCCGTCCGCCCCGGTCGGACGCGCGAGCGCAGCGTCGCCAGCTCCTCGTCGGAGATCTCGCCCAATGCGCGCTTGACGCCGAGCCACGGCAGGTTCAGATCCTCCTGGTAGACGATCGTCGAGATGCGCGGGTTCACCTCGATCACGTGATCGCCGACGAGCTGGATGTTGAAGAACCACTCGATACGCAGCTCGCGCACGATCGTCTCCGCGATCTCCATCAGCTTCGGGTCGTCGAGCGTGACGAAGAACATCGCGAGCCCGGCGCGCATCGCCTCGCGCGTCTTCGCGTGGCCGAGCACGATCCGCTCGCCGTCGGCGATGCCGTCGATCGTCCGTTCGTCGCCGGTCGCCAGCTCCATCACGAGCAGCTCCGTCCCGCCCTCGTCCGGCAGCAGCTCCAGCGCCTCGTCCAGCCGCATCGCCACCGAGCCGGGCCGCTCGTGCAGCAGCTGGTGCGCGCGGTCGACGGTCGGATCGAGGATCCGGAACCCGCGTGAGCCGGACGAGAAGACGGGCTTGAAGCAGACGGGCCGGTCCGGATAGCCGAGCTCGAGCGCGGCAGCCTCGACCTGGCGCGATCCGGCGACGCGCCGGAACTCGACCGTCGGCACGCCGATCCGCTGCAGCAGCGCGTAGCTCTCCGCCTTGTCGTTCGAGCGGTGGATCGTGTCGGGCGACGACACGAGCACCGGCACGGGGAATCGCTCCCGCTCGGCCGCCAGCGCCTCGAGGTCGAACGACGACTGCGGCAGAACGACGTCGACTCCCTCGCGCTCGACGAGCTCGAGGATCGCGTCGGGATAGCCCGGATCGGAGCCCGCCGGCACCTGGTGGAACGCGTCGCAGAGATGGCGGCCGATCGCCTCGGCGTTCATGTCGGTGCCGACGATCCGCACCTCCCGCTCGCCGTTCTCGTGCAGCGCCCGAATCAGGCGCGCGCTGCCCGGCGAGCCGGACGCGCTGAGCAGCACCGTCGTCACTCGAGGTCGATCCGGTCGTTCTTCAGGTGGTCGAGCCAGTGCTCGCGCTTCGCGTCGAGCAGCGACCGCATCGTCTCGCCCATCGTGGCGCCGTCGTAGACCCAGATCTCCGGATGGACGAGCAGCTGCAGCCATTCGAACGAGCCGGCGGCGAGCTCGCCGTGCGGGCAGCCCTCGCGCCAGTGCTGGTTCGAGTCGGAGCGGTAGAGGCCCTGCGTGAAGTACGGCTCCTCCATGACGTTGACCGCGCCGACGATCGGCTCGTGCACGTACTCCGGCTCCGGGTTGTGCCAGGCGATCACGTTGTCGAAGCGGCGGTCGAGCTCGGCGCGCGGGTGGACGGCGTGCAGCCCGACGGCGTGCCCCCACTGGCGAAGCTGCCGCTGCGTGTACAGCCCGACGTGCGAGTGGAGGTTGTAGAAGGCGCTCTCCCGCATCAGGAGGTACGTCGCGCGGACGCCGAGCTCGTGCTCGAGCCGCGCCATCTCGAGCGCCGCCTCGAGCGACAGGTCGACGTCGTGACGCAGGTAGAGGTCGCCGCCGCGCGGATGCCGGTCGAAGCTCGCCCACTCGTAGCCGCCGGCCTTCGCCGCCTCGAGCAGCTCGCGGTAGTGCGCCATGTCGAAGCGGCAGCTCATGCCCGGGCAAGTATCCACTGGAAGACGGCCTCGCCCTCCGGTTCGAGGAAGTCGACCACCTCGTCGCGCAGCAGCTCGAAGCCCGCCTGCTCGATCAGCTTCGAGTTCGTCAGCGGCGGGAAGCTGGAGAAGAACATCCGCGCGCCGAGCCATTCGCCGATCCAGCCCTCCAGGTTGCTCGTCCCGAGCGCGGTCATGAACAGGCCGCCGGGGACGAGCCAGCCGCGGATGCTCCGGAACAGCGGCGCGAGCAGGTCGCGCGGGACGTGGTTGAACGAGTAGAAGCCGGCGACGGCGTCGAACGATCCGGGATCGAGCTCCAGCTCGGTGAAGTCGGCGCAGACGAACGCGGCGCTCGGCACCGCGGCGGTTGCGCGCCGCACCTGCTCCGGCGAGGCGTCGACGCCGGTGACGCGGAAACGCTCGGAAAGCAGCTGCGTGTCGGGCACGCCGTCGCCGCAGCCGAGGTCGAGGACGCGCGAGCCCTGCGGCAGGCGGGAGACGAGCTCGCCGCGCCACGCGGCGCGCGGGTCGCCGACGATCCGGCCCTTCCACTCGGAGAACGTCTCGCCGATCACGTCGTAGCCGTCGGCGACGATCTGCACGCGCGGGTCGGTCACGCCGGCTCCACGTCGACGTGTAGCAGCCGCGCCGCCGACTCCGCCAGCTCCAGCGCCTCGAGGTTCGTGTCGGCGACGGCGATCACGTAGCCGCGTCGGTCGCCGTCGAGCCGCACGGGACGGATCGTCTCGCCGACCTGCAGATACGTGTCGGCCTGCACGACCCCGGGCGCGGACAGCACCGGCTCCAGCGGGCCGATGCGGACGACACGGCCGGTCGGCAACGGGCCCGGCGACGCGGTGAAGAAACGAATCGCCAGCGGCTGCTGGAAGCGCGGCAAAGCGATCTCGTCCGGCACGTCCTCGCCGAGCGCCTGGCGCAGCGCGATCTCGACGAGGTCGACGCCGACGGCGTGCCGCGCCAGGTCGGCCATCTGCCCGCCGGGGATCCGCGCCGCCACCTCGACCACGAGCACGCCCTCGTCGGTGACGAGCAGCTGCGGGAAGCCGATCCCGTCGCGGAGCCCCATCGCCTTCGTCGCGTGCGCCGCCACCCGCTCCGCCTCCTCGAGCACGTCGCCGTAGATCGTCGCGGGGTAGACGTGGATCCAGCCGACGCCGAAGCCGATCCCCGGCGGTCGCAGCCGGTCGGAGAGCGTCAGCGTCGTCGCGTCGCCGCCGCGCGCGATCACGAGCCCGTTCAGCTCCAGCCCCTCGTAGAAACGCTCGAGCACGACCTCACCGCCGACCGACTCGTGGAGGGCGATGTGAAGGCTTGCGTGGAGATCGTCGATCGAGTCGAGCCGGAAGACGCCGCGCTGGCCGCCCGAGTCGGCCGGTTTGAGGACGGCGGGGAAACCGACGGTCTCCGCCGCCGCCAGCGCCCCGTGCAGGTCGCGCGCCGCCGCGAACCGCGGCTGTGGAACTCCCGCCTCGGCGAACCGCCGCCGCATGGCGATCTTGTTCGTCATCAGATGCGCGGCGTCGGCGCCGATCCCCGGCAGGCCGAGCGCCTCCGCGACCGCCGCGACGACGGGCACCGCACGGTCGGCCGAGACGGTGAGGACGCCGTCGACGCTGTGGCGGCGGCCGACTTCGATCACGCCCTCGACGTCCTGGAAGTCGACCGCCTCGCCGACGTCGGCGACGGCGAGCCCGAACGCGTCAGGGTTCCGGTCGACGGCGACGACGCGGAGCCCGAGCTCCTGCGCGCGCACGATCGCCCGCCGCTGGTGGCGGCCGGCGCCGACGAAGAGAACGGTCTTACCCTGCACCGCGGGCGATGCTACTTGCGCGGCGCGAGCGCGTCGTGCAGAAGGAACACGAGTGAGTCGACGTCCGTGACGTCCCCGCCGACGATGCGGAGCGCGAAGCCGTTGATCACCATCGACGCGAAGCGGCCGAGATCGCGCGCGGTGACGTCGTCGCGGAGAGTGCCGTCCGTCTGTTGTGTCTCGAACCAGTCGGCGAGAGACGGCGCCTGCGTCTCGTAGGCCGCCTCCATCTTCCGCAGGAACTCCGGGTCGTGGCGCAGCCGCGCCTGCGACTCGAGCACGACGCCGAGCCAGGCCGGATCCTCGGCCGCCATCGCGCGGATCGCCGTCTCCAAGCCGCTCTCGGCGATCAGCTCGCCGTAGCGGCGGCTGACGCCCGCCGCGAGCTCGACGAACAGGTCCTGCTTGCTGGGGAAGTAGTTGAAGATCGCGCCGCGGGAGAGCCCGATCTCGGCTTCCAACTTGGCGACGGTTGCACCTTCGTAGCCATGGCGGGCGAACGCGCGCTGCGCCCCCTCGAGGATCTGGCGCCGCCGCGCCTCGGTGTGCTCCGGGCTGACCTTCGGCATGGCTCCACTTTACAAAACCGTACAGTCGTTTTATTATCCGCCGCATGAACTGGCGGAACCGCTCGCTGATCGGCCTCGTGGTGGCCGAGCTCGTCTCGCTCACAGGCTCCTCGATGACGTTCGTCGCACTGCCCTGGTTCGTCCTCGTCACCACGGGGTCGATCGCGAAGATGGCCTGGGTGATGGCGGCGGAGATGGTGCCCATCGCCCTGTTCGGGATCCCGGCCGGCGCGCTGATCGCACGCATCGGCGCGAAGAAGACCATGGTCATCTCCGACGCGGCCCGCGGCCCCCTGCTGATGGTCCTGCCGATCCTGAAGTGGACCGGGAACCTGTCGTTCGGCTGGGTGCTGGTCGTCACCTTCGCGATCGGCTGCTTCGCGGCCCCGTACTTCTCGTCCTCGAAGCTGATCATCCCGGAGGTCGCCGGCGACGACGAGCGCGCGGTCGCGCAGGTGAACGCGGTCCTCGCCGGAGCGCAGCAGATCACGCAGATCGCCGGCCCCGTGCTCGCCGGCGTCCTCATCGCCGCGACGAGCCCGCCCGTCGTGCTCGTCGTCGACGGCGTGACGTATCTCTTCTCCGTGCTCACCATCGTCTTCGTCGTGCGCGCCGGCAAGCGCGTCGAGCAGACGGCGCAGTCGCGCGGGCTGCTCGCCGGGCTGCGCTTCCTGGCCAACGACCGGCTGCTCGGCCCGATCCTGCTCGCCGCCTGCGGGATCAACCTCGTCGCGCAGGGCCTGCTCGTCGCGGTCCAGGGACTCGCGTACTTCGACTACTCGCAGGACGCGCACGTCGTCGGCTACCTGTTCGGCGCGTTCGGGATCGGCGCGCTGATCGGCGCGATCGTGGCGCAGTCGCTGACGCAGAAGGTCGACCTGCTGAAGCTCGCGGCCGTGGCCATCGTTCTGATGCCGCTGCCGTTGTGGCTGCTGGCGATGCCCCTGCCGTGGGGTGCGGCGATGGTCGTCCTCGCCTGCTTCGGCTTCTTCACGCCGCTCGTGAACGCGCCGATCATCGGCGTGCTCACCGTGCGCACGCCGCCGCCGCTCCGGCCGAAGGTGATGACGTCGGTGATGACCGTCGCGACGCTCGCCGGCCCACTCGGCTTCATCGCCGCGGGTGAGGCGCTCCGCTACGTGTCGCTGTCGGCGCTGTTCGTCGGCATCGCAGCGGGGCTCACGGTCGGCGGGCTCGTCTTCGCCACCGTGCTGCTGCGGAACCGGGATGCGCCGCCCGCGTCGGCTCCCGCGACCGCCTAGCGCAACGTCGTGCTACGGCGCGGCTCGTCGCGGTGCTTCGCGTCGCGCACGACGAGGCGGAGGCGCGCGCCGATGCTGCGCGGCCGGAGTTCGGCGAGCAGCACGGCGCCCGCTCCCGGGCCGCCCGCGCCGTAGGGGACGCCGCGCACCTCGGCGGGGAGTGCGCTCCGCCAGCCGTCGTCGCCGTGGAGGTACAGCTCGTCCTCGAAGACGAGGAAGCCGCACCGCTCGAACAGCGAGATCCAGTCGTCCACCGGGCGCTGCACCTGCCAGCCCTGATCGTCGTGCTCTCCCGTCGGCACGCTGACGAGCAGGCGGCCCTCGGCCGCGAGCACACGGTGCAGCTCGCGCAAGGCGGCCTCGTCGCCGGTGTCGTCTCGCGGCGCCTCGACGTCGTAGACCGCGTTGTCGCGGCCGACGTGCTCGAGGGTCGAGACGCAGAGCACCAGGTCGAACGAGCGGTCGGCGAACGGCAGCTCGCGCGTGTCGGCGACGACGGAGCGGAGTCCCGGCACCGGCTTGTCGGCGAGATCGACGCCGATCAGCTCCGCCGCGCCGAGCGCTGTCAGTCCGGCGAGATACGCCGGCTCGGCGTAGGCGTAGCCGAGGTCGAGCACCCGCCCTTCGCCGTCGTAGCGGGCCAGGCACCACGGAATCTCGAGCGCGCGCTCGTCGCTCGACGCGGGCGCGAACAGCTCGCGCGGACGCGCGGGCCCGCGCACCTCCCTCGGGCGCGCGCGCTCGGCGGTGGCGAAAGCGACCGCGCCGTCGAGCACGGCCACCTGCGCGAACTCGTCGCTGGAGACGAGCTCCTGGAGCAGCCCGGCGCGGGAGAGCGTTCCGTCCGCGAGCTGCGCGAGCGCCCGCTCCTTCGCCTCCGGGTCGACCGCGCGCCGGACGACGAGCCGCCAGGCGCGCTCGACGAACTCCTCGTTCGTTCCGGACGCCGCCTCGAGCCACGCTTCGAGTTCGCCCTGCATGGACGGAGGCTAGACTCGACCCATATGTCTCTGCAGGGAAAGCGCATCTTCGTCACCGGCGGCGCGGGGTTCATCGCGACGGTGCTGGCCCGCGAGCTCGTGGAGACGAACCAGATCATCGCGCTCGACAACCTCCACCGGGACACGCTCTCGGAGAAGCTCGACCTCCTCGAGCACCCGAACTTCTCCTTCCACCAGGCCGACGTCCTCGACGCCGACGCCGTGAAGGAGCTCGCGCGCGGGGCGACGCACATCGTCCACTGCGGCGCGATCGCCGGCGTCGACACCGTGAAGCAGATGCCGGTGCACACGATGCGCGTGAACATCATCGGCACGTACAACGTGCTCGAGGCCGCGGTGGCGACGCTCGACACGCTGGAGCGGCTCGTCGACTTCTCGACGAGCGAGGTCTTCGGGACGCACGCGTACAACGTGCGCGAGGGCCACGTGTCGACGATCGGCTCGGTCGGCGAGACGCGCTGGACGTACGCGGTGTCGAAGCTGGCGGGCGAGCACATGGCGCACGCGTACCACGACGAGCTCGGCGTGCCGACGGTGACCGTGCGCCCGTTCAATGTCTTCGGGCCGGGCCAGCACGGCGGCGGCGCCATCCGCGCGTTCATCGAGCGGGCGCTCGCGGGGGAGAACCTGGTCATCCACGGCGACGGCTCGCAGATCCGCGCCTGGTGCTACGTCGACGACATGGTCGAGGCGGTCCGTCTCTGCCTCGAGCGGCCGGAGGCGGTGGGGCAGAGCTTCAACATCGGCAACGCGCGATCCGCGGTGACGATCGTCGACCTCGCCCACCGGATCAAGCGGCTCACCGGGTGCCCCGGCGAGATCGTGTTCATCCCGCTTGACTACGCCGACGTCGAGCTCCGCATCCCCAACGTCGAGAAGGCGCGCGAGCAGCTCGGCTTCGAGGCGAAGGTGGAGCTGGACGAGG
>Ga0265338_10009613_pt1 | contig 11488 bp, 10 predicted proteins | sample 42126metaG_FD_193579 | JGI IMG/M metagenome (GOLD analysis project Ga0265338, IMG submission 193579) | Rhizosphere microbial communities from Carex aquatilis grown in University of Washington, Seatle, WA, United States - 4-21-26 metaG | ecosystem: Host-associated > Plants > Roots > Rhizosphere... | reverse complement strand
AGGCCATGCATCCGTGGGAAAAGCAGGGGCCGGGCGCCACGGTGGCCGACGTGGTCCGGGTGCTGAAGTTGGCCGACGACCTCGGGTACGACTTCGTCACGATGCCCGACCACATCGTCATCTCGTCGGCCGAGGCGGACGTGCTGGGGCCGCAATGGCCCGAGGCCCTGACCTCGCTGGCCTTCTTCGCCGGCCAGACCAGGAACATCCGGCTGTACACCAGCATCCTGGTGGTCCCCTACCGGAACCCGTTGTTGCTGGCCAAGACCTTGGCCACGGTGGACTGGTGGTCCGGCGGCCGCCTCACCATCGCCGTCGGCGTGGGCCATGCCCACGACGAGTTCGAGCTCCTGGGGGTGCCGTTCGAAGAACGCGGCGCCCGCACCGACGAGTACCTGGCCGCGGCCAAGGTGCTGTGGCGTGACGACGTGGCCAGCTTCTCGGGCCAGTACGTGTCGTTCACCGACCGCGTCTGCGACCCGCACCCGGTCAACCGGTCCGGGCCGCCCATCTACATCGGCGGGAACTCCAAGCCGGCCATGCGCCGGGCCGCCCGGATCGGCGACGGCTGGCACCCGTGGACGGTCCAGCCGAAGGACGTCCCGGCCTGCCTGGAGTACATCCACGAACAGCCGGAGATGCGTGACAACCCGCGGCCGTTTGACCTGGTCATGCCCATGAGCCGGCTGGCGGTGGACGACGTGACCCACGAGGTGACGGGCGAGACCTACTTCCCGACGACCAAGACAGAGATCATCGAGGAGCTGGAGACGCTGAAGTCGATCGGCACCACGGTGGTGGCGACCTACTTCCCGCCGTCGGCCAGCCTCGAGGAGTACCTGGACCGCATCACCTGGTTCGCCGAGGAGGTTATGCCCCCGTATCACGATTGACCGAACACCTGCACATCCGCGACGCCCGCTCACATGCGGGTGGTCGTACTGTCCGCCGTGGGGGGTGCGGCAAGTGCGGCGGATGTGTTGACGACATTCTGTAACGGAGTTAACATCATCTGACCGTTTGGTTGGCATCTGCCGGGAATCCGGTGGTGCAGCGCTGGCGGAAGCGCTGGCGGAGAGGGAGGGGACATCAACGTGAAGAAGCGATCGTTCGCGTCGGCTATTGCCGGCGGGGCATTGATCCTGGGGACGGTGGGGATCGTCTCGGTGCAAGCCGGGACCGCCGGGGCGGCCACAAGGGCCACCACGGTGCAGAAGTCCACCTACCTCCCGCCGTCCAAGATCATCCACTCCCAGGCGCTGACATGGGGCACCGCCGCCGCCAACACCAAGCTGAAGGCGATCATCGGGACATACCCGAAGTCGACAGGCAGCACCACGCGCGGCGTCAGCGGCAACACCGTCAACTTCGGGTGCGTCGCGCCGGACACCGACAATGGCGTGACCACGGTGTTCGCCGGCTTCTGCAAGGGCGTCGCCGCCCGGCTGAAGGCTGCCAACGCGGGCAAGACAACCCCGTACACCCTGAAGCTGACCCAGACAGCCGACAGCGGGACGTCGCAGACAACCCAGGTCACCGACATCACCACGGCGGTGGACACCGACCACGACTTCGGGATCTTCGTGAACAGCGCCCTCGGGCCCATCGGCACCAAGATCCTCGAGACAACACACGTCCCGTTCTTCGGTGACTTCACGACATGCGGCAAGACATCGGTCTACGGCTTCGACGTCACATACGACATCGAGACCTGCACCGCTCTCGAGACCCAGACCGGCGACAAGTACCTGACGTACACCAACGGCTTCATGAACGCCTACATCAAGGCCCTCACCATCAAGGGCACACAGGTCAAGTACGCCGGCCTGGCCCCGGACACAGGCGGGCTGTTGACCTACGTGCAGGTGCTGGAGAGCCAGATCAAGAAGAGCGGGGTCAAGCTGGTCGGCAACTCGACCACGTTGCCGGCCACATCGGCGTCGATCACCGACCTGTCGCCGTACGTGACCAGCATCCTCGCCAAGACACCCACCATCATCGGCATCTACAGCGCCGACCCCACCCTGGTGGCCCGTTTGATGGGAGCCCTGAAGGAGAACGGCTACCAGAACAACGTGTCGGCGTCCTGCACATCGGCCGAGCTGAAGAACCCGACGGTGGCGGCGGAGATCACAGGCTGCATGGCCACCGCCACCGGCTTCGGGTACCCGTCGTTCGGCGGCAAGTACTGGGCCACCGTCAACGCCGCGGCCAAGGCTGCTGGCCAGTCGGTCCCCGCAACCGAAGGGTTCGTCCGGGGCTGGGTCAACGCCGACATCGCCGTCGACGGCCTGAAGGCCTACGGGGCGTCGAAGGGCGGCAAGCTCACGTCGGAGAAGCTGGTCAACCTGATGAACAACGGGTGGACATACCCCGGCTACGGCGACGTGGTGGCCAAGCAGACGTACCCCTACGGGAAGTACGGCGCCCAGCCCTGCGCCACCCTGGCCCGTGAGTCGGCCAAGGCCAAGTCGACAGTGCCCTTCAAGGACCTGACCTGCGGTGGGGTGTTCTACACAAAGCTCTAAACCGCAGCAGCAGTGATCGGTGCAGGCGCCCCGCCCGGGATTCCCGGGCGGGGCGTTCTGCGTCCGGTCTCCAGGGCCTGCGGGCCTAGTTGTCGACCAGCCGTTTGGTTGTTACTGTCGGTCGTGACCGCCCCGGAGTGGAAGTGCGGCGAGGGAGCGAAGGTGACCAATGGGTGAGGCCTACATCGTCGAAGCCGTCCGGTCGCCGGTGGGCCGTCGCAACGGCGGCCTGTCGTCGATGCACCCGGCCGATCTCGGCGCCGAGGTGGTCGGCGCCCTGATGGACCGCAGCGGGGTCGACCCGGCGGCGGTGGACGACGTCATCTTCGGCTGCCTGGAGGCCCTCGGCCCGCAGGCGGCCAACGTGGCCCGGGCGGTGTGGCTGGCCGCCGGCCTGCCGGAATCGGTCCCGGCCACCACGGTGGACCGCCAATGCGGCTCCGCCCAGCAGGCCGTCCACTTCGCCGCCATGGGGGCCATGGCCGGAGTCCAGGACCTGGTGGTGGCCGGCGGGGTGCAGCAGATGTCCATGATCCCCATGGGCACGGCCAACGCCGCCGGCGTCCCCTTCGGCCAGCCGGACCCGTGGACCGGGTCGGACGGCTGGGTGAAGCGCTACGGGCACACCGAGCTGAGCCAGTTCGTCAGCTCCGACATGATCGTCCAACGGTGGGGGCTCACCCGTGACGAGTTGGAGGAGTACAGCGCCACCTCCCATCAGCGGGCCCTGGACGCCCGGACCGAGGGACGGTTCGACCGGGAGATCGTGCCGGTCAACGGCCTCACGGCCGACGAGGGGCCCCGCGAACCCAACCGAGAGAAGATGCGGTCCCTGGCCCCGCTGCTCCCCGACGGTGTCACGACGGCAGCGATGGCGTCGCAGATCTCCGACGCCGCCGCGGCGGTCCTGGTGGCGTCGGAGCGGGCGGTGGCCGCCCATGGCCTGCGCCCCCGAGCCCGAATACACCAGATGACGGTCCGCGGTGACGACCCCATCATCGGGCTGACGGCGCCGATCGAGGCCACCCGGGTGGCGCTGGACCGCGCCGGCCTGACCCTCGACGACATCGACCTGGTCGAGATCAACGAGGCCTTCGCCCCGGTCGTCATGGCCTGGGAGCGGGAGCTCGACGCCGACCACGCCAAGGTCAACGTCAACGGCGGCGCCATCGCCCTCGGCCACCCGCTGGGGGCCACCGGGGCCCGCCTCATGACCACCCTCTTGTACGAGCTGGAGCGCACCGGCGGCCGCTACGGGCTGCAGACCATGTGCGAGGGCGGCGGCACCGCCAACGTGACGATCATCGAACGCCTCTGACCGCACGGCAGCGGGCCGGCGGCAGAGGGACAAAGGGGAGGGGATCAGATGACGGACTCTGATGATGCGACGCCAGAGGCGTCCGATGACGCGGTGCGCAGCGCCAACGAGGCGACGCTCCGCCAGATGATGGCGTACCTGGCCGCCGAGGACTTCGACGGCATCTTCACCCTGTGGGCCGACGACTCGGCGCTGGAGCTGCCGTTCATGCCCAACCACGCCCTGCGGCGGGTGGAGGGCAAGGACAACGTCCAGGCGTTCTTCAAGGCCGTGAACGGCGACGACCTCGGCGAGATCAACCTGACCGTCAACAGCATCATGCCGATGCTGGATCCGAACACCTTCTTCGCCGAGTACACCGGCGAGGCCACCGTGAAGGCCACCGGCGGCACCTACCGCATGGACTATCTCGGGTTCTTCCGGTTCGTCGACGGCCAGATCGTGCTGTGGCGCGAGCATTACGACGCCGTCCGGGCCATCCTGTGGAACCGGCAGGACGAGATCAGGGACACCCCCCCGCTCGACCTCGTGTGGGAGTGACGGCGGACCCGGCCGCCGGGCCGGGGCGTCGTCAGTAGCATCGGCCCGCATGGCCGACAGTCGAGAGGGCGACACCCGGGTGCCGGGGGTGCGGGCGAGGAAGAAGGACGCCACCCGACGGCGCCTGATGGAGGCCGCCGGGGCCGTGTTCGCCGAGAAGGGGTACGCCGCCACCACCGTCGACGACATCGTGCAGCGGGCCGGCACTTCCCCGGCCACGTTCTACCTGCACTTCAAGCGGAAGGTGGACGTGCTCACCGCCGGGCTGGCCGAGGAGGACCAGGCGGTGTGGCTGGTGTCCGAGCCGCTGTTGCCCGGGGCCGGCCCGCTGACCCGCAAGGGACTGGCCGACTGGCTCCGGCGGCTGTTCGACACCTGGCAGCACTTGGAGGCCACCCGGCTGGCGCTGAGCCAGGCCGTGCTCATCGAGCCGGAGCTCCGGGCCCAGCAGTCGGCCCGGCTGTCCGACGGCATCACCTTCTGGGAGGCGCTGCTGCACGACCTGGGGTCACCGCCGGGCGCTCCCACCCGGGCCCAGGCCGCCATGCTGAACGCCCAGATCTACGGCCTGTTCGAGATGTGGATCGTCTACGGGGTCGACGTCGACCGGGACGCCGTACTGGCGGCCGCCACCGACGCCCTGTGGGCCCGCCTCGGAAAACACTAGAGATTGTCTCCACCAATCCGTTGATTAGAGAAAGTCTCTAGTTTTACAATGGAGGGGCGCCCGGGTGGACCGGGCCCGGGCGGGGAGGGGAGAGCCATGCGTTTCGGGCTCAGTTACGAGATCTCGGTGCCGAAGCCGTGGACGCCGGACTCGGAGCGTCAGGTGTTCCTGGACTGCCTGGAGCAGGTCCGGGTGGCCGACGAGGTCGGGTTCGAGAGTGTCTGGGCGGTGGAGCACCACTTCTTCGAAGAGGTGTCCCACTCGTCGGCGCCGGAGATCTTCCTCACGGCGTGTGCCATGCAGACCGAGAAGCTCCGGATCGGGTCCGGCATCACCGTGTGCGTGCCGGAGTACAACAACCCGGTCCAGGTGGCCGAGCGCATGGCCACCATCGACCTGCTGTCGAAGGGCCGTCTCAACTGGGGATCCGGCCGCAGCGGCACCTGGTACGAACTGGGCGGCCTCGGGTCCGACCCGGACGAGACCAAGAAGACCTGGGACGAGTACGTCCGGATGATGCCGAAGATGTGGACGGAGGAGTACTTCTCCTGGGAGGGCCGGCGGTTCTCGATGCCGCAGCGCCCGATCGTCCCGAAGCCCTACCAGCGGCCCCACCCGCCGCTGTGGGTGGCCGTCACCAGCCCGGGCACCGAGGTCGACGCCGCCGAGCGCGGCATGGGCGCCCTCGGGCTCAGCTGGGGTGGCCTCAAGAGCCACGAGCAGAAGATCTCCCGCTACAAGAAGATCATCGAGACCTGCGAGCCGGTGGGGACATTCGTGACCGACCAGTTCTACACGGTCAACTACATGTTCTGTCACGAGACAAACGACTACGCCGTCCGGATGGGCGAGAGCATGTCCGACCACGTCCAGTACGGCACCGCCCAGTCGGTCGGCACCCGGGAGGCTTACATCAGCCGGGCCTATCCCGACTACACGGCGGCCCTGGAGGGGTACAACCCGGCGTCCGCATCGCCCAGCCGGGCCTTCATCCCCGAGGGCCTGACCGTCGGGGACCCCGACCACATCATCGAGGCGCTGAAGATGTGGGAGGCCACCGGCGCCGACGGCGTCAACTTCATGATCAACTCGCACAACGTCATCCCTCAGAAAGAGGTGCTCGACAGCCTCCGGCTGTTCGCCCGTGAGGTCATGCCGAAGTTCGATCCGTTGGCCGCCCAGTCGCTGCTGGACGAGGTGGCTCTGGTGGGAGAGGGAAGCCGATGATCACCTACGGAACCCGTGACGTGGAGCTGGAGGCCGCCGGCGCCCCGACCGTCGACCTGACCGCGCAGACTGAGCCGCTCGAGCTAACCGGCGGGGAGGTCCTGCAGACCTTCTACGAGCTGCCGTTCACCGGCTTCGCCGAGCGCATCCCGCCGGCTTTGCACCCCACGCACCCGCCGATGGCCCACATGATCTTCTACAAGGTCCCCGACAGCCCGGTCGGGCCGTTCAACATGGCCCTGGTGCGGGTCAGCGCGCTGGCCGGTATCTCCCGCTGGAGCTATCCCATCGCCGGCTGGGTCGACAACACCGACGCCATCGAGTACTTCGGCCGCCGGTGGGGGTACAGCCTGGCGCCGGCCACCGTGGAGCTGCAACGACGTCACGACCGCGTGTGGGGCACCGTCGAAGTGGGTGGCCAGGTGATCCTGGAGACCGGGATGTACGACCCCGAGCCGGTGAACGGCACCGACGCCACCCACGCCGGCCACCTCAACGTGGCCCACGTGGAGCGGGATGGCACCGTACAGCCGACCTTGGTCCAAGCCGGTCCGCAGCTGTCGTTCCGCAAGTGCGACCGCGGTCGGCCGCAGATGACCACCTACGACGTCGGGGCCATCGGTGGCGACAAGCCCTACTGGCCCGTCTCCGCCTACTCCGGTACCTGCAACTTCTTGTTCTCGCCGGTCAGCTTCGTCGCCGACCCCAACAAGCCGGTCATGGACGGCGGCCTCATCCTCAGCGGGGGCCTGCAGGCCGTCTGACCCGGCCGGGCCCCGCGTCCCGTCAAAGCTCCGACAGCCGGCGGGCGAGGAACCGACGCTCCGGGTCGGTGGCGGCCAGCTGCAGGGCGCGCCCGAACGCCTCGCGGGCTTCGTCGTCGCGGCCGAGACGGCGCAGCAGCTCGGCCCGGGTGGAATAGAAATACCGGTACTCGGCGAGGTCGAGCGAGTCGACGAGCTCGAGCGCCCGTTCGGGCGCCCCCGCCTCGGCGACCGCCACGGCGCGATTGAGGGCGACGACGGGCGAACCGGTGAGAAGTTCGAGGCGTTCGTAGAGCACCGAGACCTCGTGCCAGTCGATGTCCTCCTCGGCCTGCAGCGAGGCGATCGCCGCCTGGAGCACATACGGCCCGGTCACCGATCGCAGCGCCAGGGCCTGTTCGAGCGCCGAGCGGCCGGCGTCGATCTTCGCCCGGTCGTGCCGGGAGCGGTCCTGCTCGGCCAGCGGGATGAGCTCGCCCTCCACGACACGGGCCTGGCGACGGGAGTCGTGGAGCAGCATCAGGGCGACCAGTCCGTACACCTCTGGTTCGTCGGTCATCAGCTCGGCCAGCAGTCGGCCCAGACTGATCGCCTCGGCGGCGAGATCACCCCGGTCGGTGAAGCCCTCGTTGAAGATCAGGTAGATCACTGCCAGCACCGCCGACAGGCGGTCCGGCAGCACCCGGTCGGCGGGTACGGCGAACGGGATCGCCGTCGCCTTGATCTTGGCCTTGGCTCGCGAGAGCCGACGCTTCATCGTCTCGTCGGACACCAGGAAGGCGCGGGCGATCTCCTCGGTGGTGAGGCCGCCCAGGGCCCGCAGCGTCAGGACCACCTGGGCGTCTGCGGCCAGGGCCGGGTGGCAGCAGGTGAAGATCAGCTTCAGGCGCTCGTCGCCGATCGTGCTGTCGTCGAGGTCGATGTCGTCCATGGTCGCGGTCAGCCGATCGTTCTGGAGCAGCCGCCGCTTTCCTTCGAGGGTCCGCTCGCGTCGGATGCGGTCGATGGCCCGGTGGCGCCCGGTGGCCACCAGCCAGGCCACCGGGTATTGCGGCACCCCGTCTCGGGGCCACCGCTCGGCTGCGATGGCGAAGGCCTCCTGTGCGGCTTCCTCAGCGAGATCTATGTCACCGAGGAAGCCGCACAGGGAAGCCAGGACGCGGCCCCACTCCCGGCGGAACACCTCCTCGATCAGAAGGCTTCCTCCGCCGGGATGTCCACCAGAGGCCGGACCTCGACCGCGCCGCCGAGCCGGATCGCCGGGATCCGGTGGACGAACTCCAACGCCTCGTCCAGGTTGGCGGCGTCGAGGACGTAGTAGCCGCCGAGCACCTCCTTGGTGTCGGCGAAGGGGCCGTCGGTGATCAACACCCCACTCGGGCCCTGACGAACCGTGGTCGCCGTCTCGGCTGGCTGCAGGTGGGCACCGCCGATGCAGTGCGGGTCGTCACGTAGTGCCAGGTACTCGCCGTTCAGGGCCTTGTACTCGTCAGGGGGGAGCCCGTCGTGGGTGCCGGGCTTCGGGAAGATGAGCACTGCGTATTTCATGGTTGCCTCCTTTGGGGGATCATCTCTCGATATCGAGACGAACAGGCGGCACCGCAGGGGACAGCAACTGTCGAAATTCTATATCCAGGCCGTCACCACGCCGGCGGCGGAGGCCACCCCGGCTACATGGAGCGGCGGGGGTCCAGCGAGTGCTCGGCCTCCTTGGCCATGGAGTCCTGCTGGAAGGTGGCCACCAGCTGGCCGTCCTCGGTGAACACCGACCCGCGCCCGTAGATGCGGCCGCCGGACGCCTGGGTGCCTTCGGTCACCACCAGGTGCCACCGGGTGGCGTCGAGGGGCTCGACGAAGTGGATGCTGTGCCCGATGACGCCGGTGGACAGGTTCAGGTGGGCCTCTTCGATCTTCACCTTGTCCTGGTGCGGGCGCATGGCCAGGCCGATGATCACCCCACAGGTCGACCAGGTGAGCACGGCCTGATGGGCCGCCTGGGGACCGAGCGGGCCGGGGAACCGGTGCCACACCAGGTGCCGCGGGATCCCGTCCACTGTCCGCTCACCCACCGGGCGGAGCTCCCCGCCGGGGAACACCTGCCCCGGCCCGGTCGCCACTTCGTCCGGTGGCGGCACGTCCGCCGGCATCGCCGGAGCGTGCCGCATCAGGTCCGGCTCGGCGGTGTGCAGCAGCACCAGCGACCGGCACAGCAGCCGGCCGTCCTGGACAGCGGTGATGGTGTCACTGGCCCAGGTGCGACCGGCATGCATACTGTCGACCTCGAGCACGATCGGCTTGGTGTAGGTGCCGGCCCGGGCGAAGATGGCGTGGACGGCCCGCACCTCCTTGCCCGGCGCCGCCGTGGCGGCCGCCATGATCGTCTGCCCCAGCAGCTGTCCGCTGAACACCACGTCGCGGCCTTCGGCCGACTCGGCCGGCTGGGTCACCAGATAGCGGCCGGGGCCGTCCTCGGTCAGCTCCAGCATCGCCGGCACGGTGTTGGCCGGCACGGTGTTGGCCGGCACGGTGTTGGCCGGCACGGTGTTGGCCGGCACGGTGTTGGCCGGCACGGTGTTTGACGTCATCGAGCAGCGTCAGCCGGCGACGCGGAGCAGGCCCATCATGTTCTCGCCCATGATCTTGCGGAGGTCGGCCGGGTCGAGGCCCTGCAGGTCCTCGACGTAGGCCACGGGGTCGCTGAGGCCCTCGATGTGCGGGTAGTCCGATCCGAAGATGACGTGGTCGGCACCCAGCAGTTCCACCAGCTCGCGGGGGTCTTCCTCGTGGAACGGGTGCATCCACACGTTGCGCTTGAAGGTGTCCGAGGGCTTCATTGTGTACTCCTGGGGCATGGTGCGCCAGGTGTGGTCGAGGTGCTCGAGCAGGTTCGGCACCCACCCGGCGCCGTTCTCGATGAGGGCGATCCGCAGCTTCGGGAACCGCCACAGGGTGCCGTGGCAGATGAGGGCCGTGACGGCGTCCTGGATGTCGCGGTGCTGGTCCCGGACCGAGGCGGTGAACCGCTTGGGGGCGGCAAAGGGAAGGGTTTCGCCGCTGACGCCCTCCCACTCGTTCATGTAGCGCACGTAGCCGGAGTCCGAGGCGTGTAGGACGACCAGGATGCCGGACTCCTCCACCCGACGCCAGTACGGGTCGAACTCGGGCAGGGCGAACGACCGGGGTCCCTTGAACCCCCACGCCGGGGCCGGACGCATCAGGACGACCCGGGCTCCGTTGGCCAGGACGTACTCCAGCTCGTCGATGGCCTGGTCGACGAGCCCCGGGGTGATGATCGGGGTCGAGAAGATCCGGTCCTTGAAGACATAGGGCCACTCGTCGGTCATCCACCGGTTGAAGGCGTGGATGGCGGCGGCGCAGAGCTCCGGGTCGTGCCGCATGCGCTCCTCGATGAGGCTGGCCAGCGTCGGCAGCATCAGGGCGTAGTCGACGTGCTGGCGGTCGAGCAGCTCGAGCCGGGGCTCGGCCGAACGGAAAGCCGGCGGGCAGTCCATGCCCCGCCCGATGATCTCGCGGTAGGTCTTGCCGTCGGGGTTGCCGATCCGGAAGTACTCCTCCTGGGCCCCTGGCCGCCCGACCCGTTCGAACGTCGGGTTGGGGATGTAGTCGCTGATCTGGCCGAGCACGGCGATCTTGGTCCGACCGTGGACGTCTACGTAGTCGATGGCCCCCTTGTAGGGGTCCGGCAGATAGCGGGTGAGCGCCTCGACGGTCTCGTAGAGGTGGTTGTCCCCGTCGAAGACGGGGAAGTCGAGCTTGGGGTGGTCGAAGGCCAGTTCGTCAGTCATGGTCACTTTCCATGTTTGAACAACCGTTTGGCGGAATGTTACCTCGACGCGGCGGCCCAGCGCCACAGAACGGACGACTCTGAGCCCCGGGCGCACGTCCGCCCAATCTGCCGGCACCGAACGGTCCGATGGTCCGAAACAAACGGTTGGTCTACATTGCGAGAGTGCCGCAGCATGCAGTCGACGTCGTCGGCTACGCCCGCACCCCGTTCGGCAAGTTCGGCGGCGACCTCCGGCACCTGACCCTTCCCGAGCTGGGAGCGGTGGCCGTCCGGGCCGCCCTCCAGCGGGCCGGCACTCCCGTTGGCGACGTCGACGAGCTGGTGTTCGGCGTCAACTTCCCCGGCGGCGACCGGTCGGTGGCCCGGCAGGTGCAGCTGCGGTCCGGCATCCCCGACACACGGGTGTCGTTCACCGTCGACCGGGCCTGCTGCTCGTCACTGGCCGCTGTCACCCTGGCCAGCCGGGGGCTGCGCCTCGGCGACACCCGCCTGGCCGTGGCCGGTGGGGTCGACAGCCTGAGCCGGGTGCCCTATTTCATCGACGGTGCCCGCTGGGGCACCCGGATGGGCGACGTCGTCCTCACCGACCAGTTGGTGGTCAGCTGCCCGTACACCGGCGTCCCCCGGGCGGTGCAG
>Ga0265338_10009612_pt1 | contig 11489 bp, 7 predicted proteins | sample 42126metaG_FD_193579 | JGI IMG/M metagenome (GOLD analysis project Ga0265338, IMG submission 193579) | Rhizosphere microbial communities from Carex aquatilis grown in University of Washington, Seatle, WA, United States - 4-21-26 metaG | ecosystem: Host-associated > Plants > Roots > Rhizosphere >... | reverse complement strand
GGCGGCTGATATGGGGCGCAATCGTGTCAATCACCGTTTTGTCAAGGTTCTGCGGCCCGAGCCGGACCAGGAGCTGGGTGAAGAGCCGCGAGCGTCTGGTTGAGGTAAACTGCCAAAACTTCGAGATGAAGGTCCTGAATTGGTTCAGGCCCGACATATCCTGGGAAAGAGCCCCGGAGAGGTCGTCCATGGCGCCCAGGAGGAACTCGTTGACCAGCTCGGCGAGGATGTCGGGCTTGCTCTTGAAATGCAGGTACACCGCCCCCACGCTCACGTCGGCACGCGCGGCGATCTCCCGCACCGTGGCCTGCTCGTAGCCGGACCCGTGCGTGAAGAGCGCGCGCGCCGCCTCCAGAATGCGGTAGCGCGCCTCCTGCTGCTTGCGCTCCATGCGCGCACTTTTGCCGCCGGCCGTTGCGCCGCCGCGGACGGTCCTGCCGGCCTTGTGTGCAGGGGGTGAAGGGACTTTACGTTTCATCACGAGTATTTCATCATTTTCTGAACATAGATCAAACCTGACCGATGTTCAAAGGGACGGTAATGTGAAATACTGCCTCAGTCAAGTGTCCACGCACCCGGCGGTGGTTGCCCAGTTCATCAAGGACAATCTCGGCACGCCGAAGCCCCAGGCTGTCACGGTGGACGGCAGGCAGATTCGTCTTTGTTCATGCAGAACGACTGCCTGCCGTGCGGCGCCTATTTGACCCAGAAGGCCACTGGAAGTAAGCTGGTTGAACCCGTTGAGCTGACGTACAGGAGGCACTATGTCGCTTCGATCCAAGCTGACTGTTGGTCTTGGTTTCCTGTTTGTGATCATATTCGCCTTGACAATTTACAGCTCGTATCAGATTCAGAAGCTCTCGAAAGATGCGAATGCCATTCTAAAAGACAACTACGACTCGCTGGTCTACTGCAAGAATATGCTCTTGGCCCTGGATGACATGAGATCGACTGTCAGTTACAGGATCTTTGGCTCCAGCCCGAACAAGGTATCCGCGTACGAGTCTCAACTCTTTCAAAGCAGCAAATCGACTTTTGAGAGCAATCTGAACGCCGAGAAAAACAACATAACGGAAGTGCACGAAAAAGAATATGTGGAAGAATTGAACAGCAACTATGACCGATACTTGAATCTTTGCCTGGGGATAAATGAAAAGGGGGGAAGTTCCGCTCAGTACTTCAGTGATTTGCTCCCTACCTATGCAGATGTCAGACAAGCAATCGTTGAGATCAACGACCTCAACATGCAGGCAGTCGAACGAAAGAGCCAGTTGACGAAGCACAATGCCGGCGGCATGGTAATTTCTATCGCGGTTGTCGGGACCATATGCATCTTGCTGGCGTTCTTCTATTTCTGGTATTTCCCGTTCTATGTCTCGAATACAATTGCATATCTCGCAAAGAAGATGAAGGAATTGCTTCAGAATACTGGGATCAAGATCGATACAAAAACAACAGATGAGGCCCTGGTTCTGTTGCATTCGATAAACCTCCTTGAAAACAAGCTCGCGAAGGCGAAAACTGCAAAGCGATAGGCTTCGTGCGGGCAGCGCTCCTGTGCGCAGTCGGCCCGCCATCCGGCTCAGGCGCGTGAGAGCGCCGTGAGGGGTTTCGCGCTTCGTTTGAGAGAGTCCGCATACATTGCGACGAGGATGATGCCTCCGCGAACGAAGGGATAGAGGTAGGGGGAGGCGCCCAGATGGTTCAGGCCGTTCTCGATTATCCCCAGCGCCAGAACGCCGAGGAGATAATGAGGGAAAATGGCGCCTTCACCCCCGAAAAGGCTTATCCCTCCGATGACGATGGCGGCGATGGCGGTAAACTCGAGACCTGAGCCCATCTGGTTGGTGACAGCCCCGATCTGGAACACCGAGAAGAGGCCGCCTATCCCCGCACAGAGTCCCGAGATGATAAACGTGACAATGCTGATCTCCCGTACCCGTACTCCAAGCCTCGAAGCGGTCTCAGCGCCGTTGCCGAGGGCCATGACCCTCCTGCCGAAGGGAGTCCTTGTGTGCAGGACGTGGACGAAAAGGAGGAAGGCGCCGGCGATGAGTATATCCAGGAACAGCGGCCCGATGCGGTAGTTTCCGAAATCGCGCAGCCCCTGTGAGACGCTGATGGCGCGGGAACCCGTGAGCTGCAGGGCGAGACCACGAAACACGAACATGGAACCCATGGTCGTAATGAGGGGATTGACGCCGAGATACACGCACACGAGGCCGTTGAGCAGGCCGCACAGGGCGCCTGTGGCCGCGACGAGAGGCAGACCGATGGCCGGTGTCAGGCCGTGCCTGGTCATGAGCAGCACGCCGACCGCACCGCTGAAGAAAGAGACCGAGCCGATCGAAATATCCAGCTTGCCCGTCATCACCACAAGGGCGAGCCCCGCGGCCACGATAGCAAGGGGCACGGACGTGTGGAGCAGTCCGAGAATATTGGTCAGGGAAAGGAAAGTCCTCGTGAACAGAGAGAAGAAAGCGATGACCGCCGCCAGTATCACGATGAAGCCGTACTCGCGCAGGATCATCGTGACGCGATCCCACCCGCTGCCGCTGCGCTTCACGTCGAGCCCCCTGAGGAGGCGCCCACGGCAGCGGAGAGCAGTCTCTCCTTGCTCGTCTCCGGACCGAGCTCGGCGACAACGCGTCCCCGATAGATCACGATATAGCGGTCGCTGATGCTCATGATTTCCTCAATTTCCGAGGAGATGACGAGGATCGCGGAGCCTTCCTCGGCCAGCGAGGATATCCTGGACTGGATCTCCAGCTTCGCCCCGACATCCAGTCCCCTTGTCGGCTCGTCCATGATGAGGATCGGAGGGTTCTTCTGGAGCCAGCGGCTCAGGATGACTTTCTGCTGATTGCCGCCGCTCAGCGTCGCAACAGTCTGCTCCATCCCTGCGCTCTTTATCTCCAGCTTCTCGACAAGCCGCTTCGTCTCCGCCTTCTCTCTGCGCTCATCGATGAACGGCCAGAATGCCGACATGAGCGAGGGAAGGCTCGCGAGGGAGATGTTCTTCCGTATCGACGACTGGCTCAGGAGTCCGTCCTCCCGCCTGTTCTCCGTGATCATGCCGATCCACTTCTTCGCCTCGCCGCTCCGTATCTTCTTGAGGCTTCCCCGCACCCGCACTTCCATCGTGCCGCCGTCCACGGGATCGAGACCGGCGAGGGCCCGCGCGAGCTCGCTCCGGCCCGATCCGAGAAGGCCCCATAGGCCGACGACCTCACCGGAGCGGAGCCGGAGGCTGACGCCCTCGAACGAGCCCTTCTGTTCGAGGCCGGTCACCTTCAGGCTGACTTCCCCCGCCTGCCTGGCTTTCGTCGTGCGCTTTCTCGACGATTCGAGATCCGTGCCGCCGAGCATGAGCTTGACGACCTGTCCGTAGTCGAGCTCCGCGATCTTCCCGCCGCCCGCCACTTCCCCATTCCTGAGCACCAGGGCCCTGTCGCAGAGAGAGAATATCTCGTCGAGGAAGTGGGTAATGTAAATGATCGCGGAGCCGCCCTCCTTGAGTGAGCGGATCACCCCGAAGAGCCTTGTTTTTTCGGCGCTCGAGAGCGAGGAGGTTGGCTCGTCGAAAATGATGATCCGTGCGCGCCACGAGCGCGATTATAGCATGGCCTCAGAGCACTTTTCTTCCTTCCTTCAAAATGCCTTCTATTTCATGGCGCTGAATCGGGTACAGCCTGCCGATCTTTCCTTTGTAGATCCTCCACGCATTGTCCGCCACGATGTTCAGTTCGGTGTCGGTAAACTCCAGGGACGAAGAAAAATCGAAATACGTCTGAGGCGCGCCCACCTTGCGCAGCCAGCCTATGTACGCTTCCACCCCGCCCAACGCCGCGGCACGATCATCACGTTCCACGACGCCCAACACTTTGCGCGCAAAACGCGCAAAGATCTCAGGCTTTTTGGGCGCCACCAGGCGCATCCAGCGTGGAGTCAGGCGGAGAGAGTCGGGTCGATAATGCAGGAGCGCGGATACTTACACACGCACCAGTATTTCTCCCGCGTCTTCTCGTTCACGATGACGGCCGTATTGTTCAGTTCCGTTCCTGTGGCCGCTATTGTGGGAATCATGACTGTATCCAAAGAATCTGCCGCCTCGGGGCGGCTGCCCCATACATAGTCAAATGGATCGACGCCTGTTTTTGCGGATACTGCGATCAGCTTGGCGCAATCCATGGCCGACCCGCCGCCCAAGGCAACGACGCAGTCCACTCCACTCTTTGCGGCAATATTCACGCCGGCACAGACGCTTTGCAGCTTGGGATTGGAATCAATGTCCTCCATCTCAAAGACGTGTGCTCCGCTCTCTTCCAGCTGGGCCCGAACCTGCGCAAAAACGCCGTTGTCGTGAAAAGTCCCCTTCGCGCAGACCAGCAGGGCACGCTGATAGCGACCTTTGAGCAGAGCCCCTATTTTTTTATGGCTGCCGTTTTCGAAATGCACCTGCACGGGGTTACAAAAATCGAATGTCAGCATACAGCACCTCCATGAGTGGTCAGTTCGATTCGGGATTCGGAAGCATGAAGTCGCGGATAATTCCAACGAGATTCGCGTAGGCAGCGATAAACTGCCGGAGGGTCCTCACCGTGGGTCCGAAGGTATCAAACTCCTCGAGGCTCATTCCGTCCTCTTCGTACGCCCTGCGGAAGTCGGTGAACCTTCGGGTAAGATCCATCACAATTGCGGGATCCACCGGCACGTCAATCCTGTCGCAGACCTTGATGTCGCCGTTATTGAAGCGCTTTTGCCACGCGCAGGGGGGAGAAATAACGACGTCACCGCCGATGAACTCGCTCCAGTGCATGTGGTTGCGAAACGCAGCCGACAACAGGCGAAGTCGATAGCCGCGATCACGATAGATGTGATACGCCTTCTTCATGACTGCCACCCCGGCCCACTCGAGGTTTCCAGGCGTCATGACAATGCCCTTTTTCTCCACGAGAACTTTCAGCCAGTCGTCGAGCCGTCCCGCCATGATCGTACAGACCGGACCCATGGTGCTGATATCCAGGCCAAGTTTCTCACGGCGTGAAAGCCCGCGTTCTACCGCCTCGGCTACCGCGAGGGCCTGGGGAAGGGAAGATCTGTCGCTGTACATGGTTGACAAACTGGTCGGTACTGAATCCTTGAAGGCGGTGGTCTCTGAAATGGAATATCTCGGATCACAAGAAATGAGAAAAATGAAATAGCCGGCGCAGCGCCTCAGGTCCGCCGTGTCCCTAGAAGAGTCCTACCCTCGCGCCGACCGTCGTCCTGAAGAGGACGCTCGAGGCCCCGGGCACGTCCGAGAAGACAAGCCAGGCTTCCTCTTCCACGTACAGGGAAAACCTTTTCAGGAATGTCGCGTGCGTGAGCGTGTATCTCGGGAGCTCCAGCTGCGCAATGACCCCGGACAACACCTTCCCGCCGGTCGTGCCGCTCATGTCGAAGAAGGAAAACTCGGCACCGAGGCCGAGAGATGTCGAGAGGGCATCCCAGTCAGGCCCGAGCATCGAGGCGAACGGCAGGTACAAGACGTTCGCGATCAGCTTCGCCGAGTAGACGTTTCCAAAGAAACGCTGCGGGGTTCCGTTCGCATCCGTCGCCGGCGACTGCCCGAACATGGCCTGCAATTTGACGTTGTCGTTGAAAAATGAGAAACCCAGGCCGGCCTCCCACGTCGTGGCGCCGAAGAAATGACCGTCGAGGTAGAGCCCCTGGATAAAGCCGGGAAGTTCGTAGCCGCTCTTGTCGCCTTTGCGCAAAGCCAGATCCACGGAGGCGAGTCCCGACTGGTCATCGGAGGCAATGCCGGCTGTGCGAATGTGGCTGCTGAAGCGGCTGTTCTCCGACGGCACGAGGATGCGGACCAACGGCGGAGTCTTGTCGAGATACAGCATGGTCTTGGTAACGACAACCGAACCGTCCCTGAATGTCCCTCGAACAAGGAGGAATATCGCCCCCTCGGGATAGTTCTGCGTCTCCAGCCTGAATCGCCACGACTCACCGCCGCCGGCCCGCTGATAGCTGCGGCCGTTGTCGAGGCTGACCTCCACCCTTTCGACCTTTCTGCCGGATTCCCCCTTCTTGTACGCTGCCACCGCTGCGGCATCCTTCGGATCGGGCGCACTGGCTGCCCATCCGGCTTTGCCCGACAGCCACGGACGCGCGGGAAGGTAGAGGCCCAGGGCCAGGGAGTCGACGCTGAGCCAGGGGCCCTCCGCTTTCCAGGCGATTGTGGCCGTGCGTGATTCAATGATCCTGTTGTCCGAACCGACGCTGCGTGCGGAGAGAGCGTGGTCCCCGTCACCGAGCCGGTCGACCGGCATGTCGAAGGCAAAATACCCCTGGGCATTGAGGGGCGAGCTGCCGACATCGACGCCGTCGGAGAGTATCGTCGCGGTGGAGGCTCCCCCCGATATGACCGCCCTGCCGTAGAGGCGCAGGCGGCCGGAAACGCTCTGGCCCTCGACGGGATAGAACAGCTCGACCTTGTCGGCCGGCCTTTCCTGGCTCAGGACGATATCGCGGCTGACGAGCACCTCGTTGTCCGCGCGATCCCGGCCGACAAGGCGGAAGGTGTACGGTCCGGGGGGAAGACTCGATACGTCGAGGCGGCTTCGCACGACTTCGGACTGCCCGAGATCGACCGCAAGGACCGGAGGCGTGTCGTGTCCGATCGGGATCAATTCGATGCGCACGGAGGCGATTTTCAGGTTGTCCGAAACCCGGCCGCTTACCTCCACGCTTCCCGACTCGACGGCTCCATCCCTGGGATGGGCGAGCTGCACTTCGGGGGGCGTATTATCCACGGTGATGAGGCTTGCCGAAAAGCCGATCGTCCCGTATTTGTCCACGGGCTTGATCGTGACGGCGTGGAGACCGTCCTTGAGTATGCGCGTGTCGAGCGGGTAGTGCCATTTTTCGCCGCCGATGGCCTTCACGTAGGAGGCGCCGTTGTCGAAGGAGAGGCTGACGGAATCGATACCGTTCGCATCGGAGGCTGTGCCCGATATGTCGATGATGCCGCGCACCGGCTTGGCGATGTCGGGGGCTGCCATGGAAGCTCGCGGCTCTTCCTTCGAAATGCGGTATTTCCTCGAGGTGGTGGTGCCCTTGATCCCGTAGATGTTTTCGGCGTAGGCCTCGAACACGTGCTCATTGTCCGTCGTGGACGCCAGGGTGACGGGGATCGAGAAGCCGGCGTCCTTGGGCTCGATGCTCGTCCAGTCGGAGCTGTCGACGCGATAGTAGACCTTCGAGACGCCAGCGTAGTCGACCGCCGTTCCCGAGATGCTGAAATCGGATCGGACGACCTCCGTTTCGAAGGGAGACTGTATCTCCACTACCGGCTTGCCTCTCTCAGCGTTCACCTGGAGCTTCGGTACGAAGAGCGTGCTGTTGCCGGCGCGATCGACAACGAGAAAGCCGCCGCCTTCCGGCAGGGGATAGCGCAGTCGGGCAAGATCGAGCGTACTGGAGAAGACAGTATTCCCCCTGGCCTCCTGGGGCGCGCCGTCTTTTGAGGGGAGAAACCGGACGGACGCAATGTGCCCCGCGTCGCCCGCCTCGCCGATCACCGTGGTCGGTCCTGTCACGTCCTCGCCTTCCAGAGGGCGTATCTGCTTCACGGCAGGAGCAATCGTATCCTTGTTGAAGAAACGGCTGACAATTGTCTCGGCGCCCGAGGCATCGCGAACCCGGAGATCGAGACGGACCGCGCCATCAGGGACCTGTTCGAGGGCAACCACCGAATCGAAAGAGAACGAAGCGTGGTCAGCCGCCTGAGTCGGCGCGGCAGGCGCCGAGGCCCTGGTGAGGGCAATGAAAGCTCCGCCATTGATCGAGTCCTCGACCGAGAGAATGCCATTCGAGGATTCGGCCGAGCCGGCGATCCTGACGCTCCCCTGCGTCCATGCATCGTTTTCAGGAAGACTCATCGACACACTGGGCGCCGCGGAGCCCGCTACCACCCCGAAGGGACCCCATTCGGAGACATCGCCATCAACGGTTTCGACATGAACACGGAAGGTGGGCGGGCTCATGACGCCCGCTCCCCGGGCCGTGAGCGTGATGCGTCCGCCGTCAAAGCTCGGCTCGAGGAGCGGCGTGGAGGGACGCACCGAAATGGTCTTCAGGGGACGGCCATTCCACAGGCCGACAAGGATATCCGAGGGCCCGAGCCGGACGAGCTGGCCGCCTGCGACATCCGTCACGCGGTCGTCGAAGAACCGGATCGCATTGGCGGTGTCCGCGGCGGGAGCGCCGGGCCGGGGCGGAAGCACGTTGTGGAAATCGTATCGACGCTTCGTTTCGAGTCCTGCGGAATCACGCACCGCCACTTCCACGACGAATCGTTCGTAGGCCAAGGACGACGGCAGCGGACAGTTGAAGGAAATGTCCCCACCTGCGGGCTTCCCCGTGGAAGCCTTCTGCGCCGGTCCGTCGTTGATGCGGTACTCGACGGACACGATGCCGGTCGAGGCCCGGATGGTGCCTGTCAGGCTCATGCCGGACGCGAGAGTGATCACCGCCCCTGGCGTCCAGGGAGTCGCCCCTTTGCCTGCTGCCCAGTTGACCGAGGAGATCTTCGGGGCCATGCCGGCCGAAGAAGCTGAATCGCCGCAATCGAAAATGAAGGGACCCGAGCTGAACTCATGGCCGTTCTTCGTGCGTGCGACGATCTGCTCGGGCGGGGTGAGGCCTGCACCGGCGGACTCGAGGCGCACTACGCGGCCTTCAAAGGAGAGGTTCACGAGGTCTGTCGGCGGATCAAGACGCAGCGAGTCGATCTGCTCCCGATAGAAGGCGCCGAGCAGAGGATCTCCCGGCGCGAGGGCAATGCGCCCGTCGCTTCCGATACGCGGATCGTCGAAGCGGAACCCCGTGTCCTCGCGGTCTGACGAGAGATCAGTGGAGTACAGCAGCGCCCTGCCGGAAAAAGTCTGGCCGTATATGTCCTGGCCGCGTACCTCTATTGGTACGAAGCCATAGGGCACGGAACGGTCGAGAGGGATCCGGAACGCAAAGCTGCCGCCGCTGTTCCCTTTCGCGAGCTCGAGCTTGTGCTGAACCCCGCCGGCCACCGCAAGGAAATAGAAAACCTTGGCCGGCGCGCTGGGCGAAACGAGGCTGCCCTCGAGCCAGCTTCCGCCGTCCGTGCTGAAGCTCATGCCGGGGACATAGTCCCGCGCGGCTGCTTTGCTCCCCTTGTCGGAGGCCAGCCTGAGGAACCTGACGCCGGGCGATCCGCCAATGGCGGTCACGGGAAGGCTCACCGCGCTGCCCCAGGTACCGTAGGCATCCTTGGCCTGTATGGAGAGAAGGTGCTTCCCGGACGACAGGTCGGAGGCCACCGGGAAGGAGAAGACGTCCGAGGCGGGAAACTCCTGCGGCGTGCCGCCGTCAACGACTACCCTGATCCCTGCCCCGCCGTCATCCGCCTTGATGGAACCCCATACAAGCTGGCCGGGGCCGATCTTTGCCTCCGGGGCGGGCCACGCCACCTTGACAACCGGTTTTTCCGCCTGATGATCGATCTTCGGCGAGATCGCATATCGGGTGATGTTGCCTATCCTGTCCTGGGCAGTGATGGCGATGTTCGCCTTGTCAGCCTTGATCTGGCGGGCGTCGAGCTCTACTGCGAAATAGGGATCGCCCGGCGTAAGCTGTATGTCCGTCTTCTTCCCGCCTTCAAGTTCGTAGGAGAGACTGGACACGCCTATAGCGGAGCGCACCGAGCCGGCAACGTAAAAACGGCCGTGGAGGACCGCGCCGGGAGCAGGCCATCCCACTTCGACCACGGGCTTCGTATTGCAGACAAAGATGAGGAAGGCCGAAGCGCCCTTCAATCCCATGCTGTCGACGCTGCGCAGCCAGACTATGCGGGGGCCGTCCGGGAACTTCTTGGTGTCGGCATCGAAGGCGAAAGAGACCTTGTCGGGCTCCTTGCCCCGCGCGAGAGAAACCTTGTCGAAAGTCCTTGCGCCGTCCGTCGACGCCTCCAGGGAGGCGATGCCGTTCGCGGAAAACACCGTGCCTGTGATGCGGAGCTTGCCCGCCACGAGGGCCCCGGGCTGCGGCGAGACCACGGTGGCCGCAGGTTCGGTGCGATCGAGATCGAAGACGACCTTCACCGGCTTTCCGACCAGGCCCGCTGTGTCGACGCCGCGAACTTCGAGCGTCTTTTTCCCCTCGGAAATATCCCTGGTCGGGATGGACAGGGACCAGAACTCCCCGCCCTGGGCAGGCTGGTACTCCCCGCCGTCTATGCTCACCTCCACGCGCGCCACGCCGGCCTCCGCGACACAGGCGCCCACGGCGATGAGGTCACCGCCGATCCGCTGCAACCTCGTTGGATTGATGATGGTGACAACAGGCAGAGCAGAGGCGGGATCGATGCGAACGTTTATCGGGCCTGCGATCTGCACGTTGCCCGCGCTGTCCTTCCCCTGCACGATGATGTTGTACGTGCCTGCAGGAAGGCCCGACAAATCGAAGTCGTGGTCCCAGTTCTCCAGACCGTCGGCCTTTGTGAGGGACGGAGAGCCCTGGCAAAACGCCGCTGTCGCGACGAGCGCGAGGCCGACGCAGAGGAGCGAACGCAGGACGGTCCGGGTTGATGCTGTCATGTTCACTTCTTTTCCCGTTCGGCGACGACTCGTTCCCACTCCGTCGGCTTCGCGAGGATCCCGCCCAGGAGCGAAGCCCAGGATTCGGCGGCGGACCCGTTCACGGGCTCCGGGTCGATGGTGACAATGCGAACGGCGGCGATCGCCGCATCACGCGCTCCCTTGGCGTTCATGTCGAGATTGACGGCATTGAAGTTGGAAGCCAGGTACCCGGTCCGGCCGCTCAACTCCTTCTGGTTCTCGGGGGAAAGGAGCCAGAGCAGGAAGTCCTGCGCCTTGGCGGCCGAGCTCCCCGATCCCGTCACACCGCCGCCCAGGATCGAGACCGGCATCGCATAGCCATGAGGGAGCGGGTAGACGAGGGAGCGGAAATCCCGGCCGCCTGGCCGCTGGATTCCCCGGAGCCACGCGTAGTTCCCGAACAGCAGGTCCACGCGGGTGCTCCGCGCGAGATTTTCCACGTCCGGTTTCATCAGGCTGAAAGAACCGCGGGAGAACACCGGGTCCGTTCCGATTGCCGCGAACGGCCTGAAATATGCGCGGCTCGCGGGCCGGGTTCGTTCGGCTCCGCCGAGCAGAGCTTCGTTCAGCGCGCTCTCCCCAGGGAGCTCCGCGTCGGCGAACCAGAAAAGGGACTGCCGGGCGCCCGAGTCACCGCCGGGGGAAAGCAACACCAGCCTCGCCTTGATGAGGGAGCCGCGATCCTTCCACTCGAAGGTCGTGCGGCTGTTGAGCGCGGCGACCTTGCCCGGCGGTGAAGCGACCCCCCACGCGTCCCACAGGATGGGCACTTCCCTCCAGCCCGCGTCCGACAGGGCCCACCGCTCGAAAGCCAGGGCCGTCCTGAAGCCCGCCGCCTGTACC
>Ga0265338_10009610_pt1 | contig 11490 bp, 12 predicted proteins | sample 42126metaG_FD_193579 | JGI IMG/M metagenome (GOLD analysis project Ga0265338, IMG submission 193579) | Rhizosphere microbial communities from Carex aquatilis grown in University of Washington, Seatle, WA, United States - 4-21-26 metaG | ecosystem: Host-associated > Plants > Roots > Rhizosphere... | reverse complement strand
GCGGAGTGCATCCAGGTGAGCAATGACGACTCGTTTGCGATGGCGCGGCGGCTGGCGAAGGAGGAGGGATTGCTGGTGGGAATCTCGACCGGGGCCAATGTTCACGCGGCGCTGGAAGTGGCGCGGCGGCCCGCGAACAAGGGCAAAATGATCGTGACAATTGCCTGTTCCACAGGCGAGCGTTACCTGAGCACCCCGCTGGCCGCCGAGGCGCGGGCGGAAGTCGGCGGATAAGCGGCCGCAAAAAATTAGTTGCATTTTTCCGATTTGGCCTAAATATTAAAGCGTTTAGAAGGTCTGACCGATCCTGCGCATGGCAATATGGGGATTTGAGACGCAGCGGTCCTCCAAAATTCTGAGTTCCTAAAGAATTGATTTTTCGGGGTAAGTATCGACGAAGACCTTCACACATTTGACAAGCACAATCACTTATGAGTACTGCGCCTGGCGCTACATCCAACGACCGCGGGTCGGGATTCCTGGAAATCTCTGAGAAGGGCTTTGGTTTTCTGCGCACCAAAGAGAACAACTACCATCCAAAGCCGAGCGACATCTTCGTGACGCCAGACACCATCAAGCGCAATTTCCTGCGCGAGGGGTGTCACGTTTACGGTGAAACCCAGCCGCCTCACCGCGGCAACAGCCCGCAGCTCCGCAGCGTCGAGAAGGTCAATGAACTGCCCTTTGAGTCCTACACGAAATCCGTGCGCTTCGAGAACCTCACGACGATTGACCCGATCGAGAAGATCAGCCTGGAGACCTCGCCGGACCTGCTGGAGACGCGCATCATTGATTTGGTCACCCCCATCGGCAAGGGCACGCGCGGGTTGATTGTCGCCCCGCCGCGCACCGGCAAGACGACTATTCTGAAGCAGATCGCCAACGCGGTGACGACGAACCATCCGGAAGTTTACGTGATGGTCCTTTTGATTGACGAGCGGCCCGAGGAAGTCACGGACTTCCAGCGCTCGGTCAAGGCGGAAGTGGTGGCGTCGTCCAACGACCAGGATTTGGAAACGCACGTGCGGCTCTCGCGCTTCATGATTGAGCGTTGCCGCCGCATGGTGGAGAGCGGACGCGACGTTTTTGTGTTGCTTGACTCAATAACCCGCGTGGCCCGCGCCTACAACAGCGTGCATGGCGGCAGCGGCCGCACGATGACCGGCGGCGTTGACGCGCGCGCGCTGGAGATTCCGCGAAAGATGTTCGCCTCCGCGCGAAAGATCGAAGAGGGCGGATCGCTGACGATCATCGCCACGGCGCTGGTGGAAACGGGATCGCGCATGGACGAGCTGATTTTCCAGGAGTTCAAAGGCACGGGCAACATGGAGCTGATCCTGGAGCGCAAGCTGGCCGACCGCCGGCTGTTCCCCGCGATCGACATTCCGAAAAGCGGCACGCGTAAAGAAGAAAAACTTTTCCCCGCCAAGAACATCGAATCCATCCGCAAGCTCCGCCGCATGATGGTGGACTTGAACCCTGTCGAGGCGATGGAGACGTTGATCGCGGCGCTCAAGAAGCACAAGACCAACGACGAACTGCTGATCAAGATCGGGGTCTAGCCTAGCCCGGAAGAATAGACGCTGACGGCGCGCGCAGCACGACGTGCGATTGCTCAATTTCGCGGCGGATCGCTTCCGGCAATCGCGCCCAATCCAGCACATCCACCAGGATCGGCAGATCGCTTTCGCTCAACGCGTCGCGCACGGCATAGAGGCGTTCCAGTGGCTGGTCAAGGCGCGCTGGATTCCGCAACACCAAATCAAGGTCCGAACCCGCGTGCGCGCGGCCGCTGATTCTGCTTCCGTACGCCCAAATCTCGGCTTCGGGAACGTGCTGTTCGAGCAGGCGAAGCAAGATCTGCAAATCTGCTGCTGGCAGGTCAAGTGTCGGCATGGCCGAGTTTCTCGCGCAAGGTCTTCTCGATTGTCCGCGCATCGGCGACGAATCCAGGGATCAACGTCAACGTGTCCTCGGCAAAACCCTTCCCATAATCGTGGGCGGTGTTGTTTCGGTTGTCACGATAAGCGAACCAGCGTTGGACGGCGGCGTTGTCAATCAAACCATGTTTGGCGGCGTGCCGGAAGACGTCCTTATAGGTAAGCTCGTCCACGATACGTGGATTTCCGACGTATGCTTTTAACGCCCGGCGCAAGAGCTTTCCGGTCGTTTCCAGGGTGAGTTCGAATCCCTTGACGACGGCGTTTCGGAAAATCTCGTAATCGATGCTGTCTTTCGGAGACTTCTGCAGTTGCGCCAGGGACACTTCCAGCGTCTGAATGCAACGCGCCAGATGTTCGGTACGAAGACTCATATTGATCGCTTCCCGTAATCTACCTCAAGACCATCGCTGAACGACAGCCTTTTCCTTCGCGCTTTGGCGGGCTATGATGCGCCCGCATGAAACGCCGCCCCGCGCCGACTCGCCAGGCGCTGCAAAGCCGCCCGCCGATGGAGCGCATGTTGCGCATCCACCAGGCCGTTCTTTCGGGCAAATTCCCCAATTGCTCCGGGCTTGCGAAAGAGCTGGAGGTGAGCACCAAATCCATCCGGCGCGACATCGACTTCATGCGCGACCGGCTCCAGCTCCCCATCGCCTACGACGACGCGCGCTGGGGCTATTATTACACCGAGGAGGTGGCGAATTTTCCGACGCTCCAAATGACCGAAGGCGAAATGGTCGCGATGCTGATCGCGGAGAAAGCGCTGCAACAATACCGCGGCACGACCTTCGAGGCGCCGCTGGTCAGCGCGTTCAGCAAAATGGCGGCGTCGCTCCCGGACACCATTTCGCTGAACCTCGCCGATTGGGGCAACACCATTTCGTTTCGCACGCGGGCGGAGCCGATCCTGGATTTAAAGGTATTTGACACGCTGTCGCGCGCGGCGGCGCAGCGGCGGCAGTTGAGGCTGACATATCGGAAACCGGGCCAGCGCGACACGGAAATCCGCATCGTGGACCCGTATCATTTGGCGAACATCAACGGCGAATGGTATTTGTTCGCATGGTGCCACCTGCGCAAGGACATCCGGACGTTCGCCCCGGCGCGCATCCAGGCCGTGGAGTTGACAGGCGAGACCTTCGCGAGGCCGCAAAAGTTCTCGCTGGAAAAGCGCCTGCGCGACAGCTTCGGCGTGCAGTCCGGGCACGAAAAGCACGAAGTGGTCATCCGGTTCAACGAGCTGGTCAGCGATTACATCCGCGAAAAAAAATGGCACGATTCGCAGCGCCTGAAGGAATTGCCCGACGGCGGCGTGGAGCTGTCGATGACGTTGTCGGGCCTTGCGGAAGTGGAGCGGTGGGTGTTGAGCTGGGCCGGAAACGCGACGGCGCTGAAGCCGGCGGAGCTTGCGGCGCGCGTGAAGGAGGCGGCCAGGAACATCCTCAAGACGCGATGAGAATTTTGCGGTTTTCGCTGCTGCTTTCCTTCGGCAACGGACATAAATTCGTGGCATGAGATTACGCCGGGTTAAGTTAACCAACTTCAGGTGCTTTGAGCGCCTGGAGGTTTCCCTGTCGCCGGACCTGACTGTTCTCGTCGGGAACAATGCGGCCGGCAAGACTGCGCTTCTCGATGGGATCGCTTACGCCCTCAGTCGAGTGCTAACTTGCCTTCTTGGGATTGAAGGGAAGAACTTGAGGCACGAGGACATTAAACGCGTGCAACAGAATGCCCGAAACGCTTCTAAGATCGCGCAACACGAGACTGAGGCTCCATTCGTCCAGGTCGAGGCCGAGACGACCGATGGTATCCGCTGGTCTCGCACGCTAAAACGTGATTTGAGCGAGCAAACCGCAGCAGATGTGCCCGATTCGGTTGGTGACAAGCCGCTTTTCGAATCGCTTGACCGGATCATTCACGCAATTAACGAGGGCGGCGATCCTCAGTTGCCAGTATTTGCCTACTACGGCGTTAGCCGGGCTGTTCTTGATATTCCCGAACGCCGGAGGAATTTCCAAAAAGAATTCCGACGCTTCGACGCCCTCAAAGGCGCGCTCGATCCGACCACGAAATTTAAGGATTTGTTCGAATGGTTCTATGCGCAAGAGCGCGATGAAATGGAGCGCATCACGCAAGCGCTGTCAGCGCCGGAATTTGACTTGTGGCTTAATACAAGAAACGCGCCGGGGAGACCGCCGCTCCCCGGACCTTTGCCGGTTTTACAGGCGGTCCGAGATGCAATTGTCTCCGTTATCCCGGGTTTTTCCAGGCCGAGGATCAGGACAAACCCTCTCCGGATGGTCGTGTCGCAGGGCGTGTCCTCCGACAAGGAGATTGAGCTGTCTTTGCAGATGCTCGGCGATGGATATCGCACAATGCTCGCTCTTGTCATGGACTTCGCGCGCCGGATGGCGCAGGCAAATCCGCAGTTAATAAAGCCATTGGAAGCAGAAGCTATTCTCATAGTAGACGAGATCGATTTGCACCTACACCCGATTTGGCAGCAAACCGTTGTACCGTCATTTCGACGCGCCTTTCCGAACACGCAATTGATTTTCTCGACCCACAGCCCACAAGTCCTGACTACAATCCACTCGGATAACATCATGATTATTGACAGCAGTGGCGTTTGTCCCTGTCCCGCGCCGACCTATGGCGCACGAAGTTCCGACGTGGTCGAAGATGTCCTCGGTCTGCCGAGCCTGCGCCCTCCTGGCAATGAAATCGCCGGGAAGATCCGATCTTTATTCGAAGCGCTCGACGAACAAAGGCTTGAGGACGCGAAGACGTTAAGAGAACAGTTGCAGACGTGGGCAAAAGGCTACCCAGAACCCGACTTAGTTCGGGCAGACGCTTTAATTCGACGCCTGAAGCGAGTCCGCAAGTCCCTTCCTGAACCACAGGAACTTGCTGATTTCCGCCAGCGCTTCGCCGCTGCTCCGCGATCTCCAACTTGGAGGGAATTTGCTGCCGACCCAAGGCGTAGGGAACCTATCAGAAGGCGTCTTCGAGAAGACCAGCGTGGTCTTTGCGCCTATTGCGAAAGCTCCATTTCTCCGGGTAACGAATGTGTGGAGCACTTTGTCGCCAAATCTATCGACCACGCTCGCGAACTGGACTGGTCCGACCTCTTGGTTTGCTGCTTGGGCGGCGAGAAATACGCAAGTGAAGAGATCGAAAATAGAGCCGGCAGTTCCCACTACGAGCCAGCGAGAACATGCGGTCACTCCAAAATGGGAAGCCCGAATTCGATTTTGAATCCACGTGCCATCCCGCTGCACCCTAGGCTGTTTTATTTTGCTTTAGGGACTGGCGAGATTCGCGCTGACTTGGATTGCTGTCGTTCGGCGGGCATAGAAGCTAGCTTGGCGGAGCAAACTATTCTTACTCTCAATCTCCGCGCGAAACGTCTAAATCGGGCTCGGCTGGCGCTCTTGGACGAGCTACTCGATCAATGTGGAACGAACTTTTCTGGGGAGCGCGCACCGGCAAATCGCTGCAGAGCAGATTTCCTCATCCGGCAGCCTACCCGCCTTTTTTACGACCATTCGGTGGTTCCTCGGCGCGGCCGCGGAAGCCCATCTTCAGGCCATAGGATTCGAAGGTTAGAATCGCTTGCCAGATTGCGACGGCCCGCGGTAGACGCACCGGGCGGTGCAGGTTTCGGCGACGACGATTTCCGACAGCAACGGGAGGCGGGGTTTTAGTTGACTCCAAATCCACAGCGCGACGTTTTCGCTGGTGGGATTTTCGAGCCCTTCGACATCGTTGAGGTAATTGTGGTCGATGCGTTCCCAAATCGGGCGGAACGCTTCGGCGATGTCCGCGTAATCGATCACCCAGCCAAGGCGCGGATCGCATTCGCCCTCGACGGCGACCTCGACCTTGAAGCTGTGGCCGTGGAGGCGGCGGCATTTGTGGGAGGCGGGCAGGTGCGGCAGCAAATGCGCCGCTTCAAATTGAAATGTCTTTCGCAGTTCCATTTATTTCTCGAAATCGCACCATGTCAACAAATCGCCGAGCGCGGGCCGTCCGTCGTGGCGCCACGCCAGCGGCGGATTCTGCATTTCGCCAAGGCGGCAAATCCGCAGGGCGCCCCAACGCGCGAAACGTTGCGCCAGTTCGGCCATCTCCAACGACCCGCAGGCGAGGCCGACGGTGGAAACCTTCTCGCGAACCGGCTCCGCGCCCTGAAGGACGGCGTCGACGTTCGGCGCGGCCTTAATGTAAACAAAGCGGTTCAGACACGAAGCCTGAAAACGCACATCGTATTCAAGGATGACGGTCCACGCGGTGGATTCGGGGCTGGCCCACATTTTGGTTTCGAGCGAGTGCGCGGCGCGCACTTCGTAAAAAGCGCGCCGGTGCGCGATGGCGGCGGCCTCCTGAGGCGTAAGCGTCCCACGCGGGCGCATTTTCTCGAGGGCCTCAAGTTCTTCGGCCAGGGCGTTGGCGAACATCTCGGCGTTCACGGATTCGCTGTCCTCAACGTAAATGTCGTGCGGCGAGAGGCAGCCCTGCTGGTCCCACGCGGCGATGGATTGGGCGGCTTCATGCGCGGCGGCCTGGCTGTTGCGATCGAGCGCTTCGCGCGACACATAGCCGAAGCTGAGCCGCGAACCGTAGCCGAGAAACCGCGCCGACGCGGGCGCGCGCCTTCGCACGTCCGCCAGCGTCTCATCGCTGCCTGTGACAACGATACAGTCGCTTTCCGCGAAGAGCGCCGCCTCCAAAGCTTCCGAGCCGCCCTTCCATTCGGCGATCTCCAGGCACGCGCCGATTTTGGCCTCCGCCTCGTAAAGCGAGTGGGCGAACAGCCGCGGCAGCAGCGTCTGCCCTTTGGCGCATTTGATGAACTGCGCGGAGCGGGAAAGAAGGCCAAGGACCATCTGCGACAGCACGGCGCTGGGAATATTGCCGGGAGCGATTTGCGCGATGAGCTGCGGGCCGCGCGCCCAGGCGACGCGGCGATCCGAAGCGTCGTCGGGCGAAAGCTGGAAGGCGTCGAGCCTGTGAAGGTGTCCGAGTTCCTGGCGCAGGAACGCTTCGAGATTCGCGGCTGTCAATTGCCCGAAAAACAAATCCAGCCCATGAGCCAGGGCCTGTTGGGAAAAGCCCGTCGCGGCTGGACCGGCCTCAAGCGCAAACCGGCGGAACGGTGATTGGTCGGAAAGCCATTCGCGGCCGACCTTGTCAAGCGCACGAATAAGTTGCTGCGTCGGGCGCGTCTCCAGGTAATGGGCGCGATTGCGCTTGAGCGTTTGGCAGGCTTCGGTGATCAGGCCCGTCGTCAACTCCGCCTCGGGCGGCAGGTCGGCCAGAAAATAGTTGGGAAGGTTCATGTCAAGCTAACATCAACGAGCAGCCGCGCGGCTCCATCGCCTCCGCGCGCCCGAGCAACTCGAAGCCGTCGCCGCGCCGCGCGGCAAGGTCGCCGGTCTGGATCGCCAGGACCGACCGCGCGTTGGCGAGGTCAAAGACGCGAAGCAAGCCGGTGGCGCCCTCTTCAACGGCGCGTCCTGTTTCAGGCGAAATCACCCGCGCTCGCGCCCAATGCGGAAAACGGAAAACGCCGTCGCGCTCATAAGCCTGGGAACTGAGTTCGCTCATTCCATATTCAGAAACGATGCGCGCGTTCGGAATTGCGAGCCGGCGGCTGATGAGCTGGCGCAGGGCGGCCTTGGGCATTTCGCGCGAACGCCCCTTGTAGCCACCGGTTTCGAGGACGCGCGAGCCTTCCGGCAAAGGCGTCCGGCCCAACGAGTCAAACAGATGGACAAATGAATATGCCGTGCCCAGAAGCGCGACCGGACGCTCGCCGCCGCGAAGCCACGCGCCCGCGCGCTCCGCGTCGATTTCCCAGGCGCCGTCGTCGCGGACGCGCCCCACGGTCTCGACGGCCCACCACGGCAGGCGTTGAGCGATTGTGTCAAACATGCGCGCGAGCGACGAGTTCGGCGCCGCCTCTACTGGCGGCGTCAGGATCATCAGCCGCGGCTCGATGCTGTCCGGCAGAAAACACGCTACGAACCACGGCAACAGCGACGCCTCGTAAAGCGCGAGCGAATCGGCGCAATGGAAATGGCGGCTGCGGTTTTCGGAGGTCGTGCCGCTGGAGTAAAACACCGCAGTCCGCTCGCGTTCCGGCAGGCTGGTCACATCGAATTCCTTGAACGCCTCGGTCGGCAGAGCGGGAATGTCGCTCCAGATTTCAACGGCGCCAGGGGCGACTCCGCGTTTGCGGCACAATTCCCGGTAAATCTCGACCGATTCAAACTGCAGCGCGAACAGATCCAGCGCGAGACGGTTAAACGCCGCATCGTCCGCGTTGCTGGATTCAATGAACGTTTTCAGCCGTTGCGCGTATTCGGCAAATGAGGCACTGCGGTCCATCATTTGGTTTGACCCAATTCCATAAGCCGCTGGAACTGCTCCGCCGTGAGCGGGCTGACCGACAGGCGGGAGTTTCGCACGAGCGGAATATCTTTGACAGATGTGTCCGCCTTGATTTCGGCGAGCGTTACGGGGCGCTGAATGGGCTTGAGCGGCGCGATGTCCACGGCAATCCACGCCGGCTCGTCCGCCGTGGGGTCGGGATAGTTCTCCTTGACAACCTTGGCAACGCCGACGATGCGCTTCTCGTCGCCGCTGTGATAGTAAAACAGCAGATCGCCCTTTTTCATCGCGCGCAGATTATTGCGCGCCTGGTAATTGCGCACGCCGGTCCAAGCCGTGCGCCCTTCCGCGACGAAATCCGCCCACGAATACGATTCCGGCTCCTGTTTGACGATCCAATGGTTCATCTGTCATCCCCCTCAAACAGCATCAATTCTCCACGCGCGCGGTTTGGCTGGCCAAGTCGCCTCCAGAGATGGGACCGGGCGCTGTAGACCCAGCCGCGTTGTTCCAATTGTTCGATGAATTCCTGGCGGTCCAGGTTCAAGCAATTAAGGGCCTGACGGGCCCAAAGGTCCATTACCAGACGATTAAAGAGCGCCTCGGTGGTGAACGTGGCGGCAGTGTTTTCGAGGCAGCGGTCGAGCGTTTGGCCCAGGATCTGCGCGGGATTGCCAATCTCGCCGGCATTTTCGCGGGGCCTTGGAGTCATCGGCTGGAGCGGCTTGTAGAACGTGAGAATCATCTCGCCCGCCAGGACGCTGACCGAGTTCTTCTTCTTGTGCATGGACCAAATAACGTCCCCTGTTTGCGTGATCGCCGCCTTCAGTTCAGCGCCGGATTGCGCCGCCGTTTCCAGAATCACGGCGAAGTAAGAGATGTCCCAATGCTGAAAGACGATGGACGCCCAGCGATCCGGTTTGAGCAGCCGGAATGCCGTGGAGACGCTCTGCGCGAGGGCGCGCTTGTAGTGCTCCTCGGTGTGTTTGGCTTCCCCGCCGACAATCGTCTCCTGGCCCTTGGCGGTCTCGCTGACCGTAAACCCAAGCCAATGATTCCAGAGGATCGACAAATCGAGGTAGCTGATGAAGGCGCCATAAGGTGGATCGGTAAATATGTAATCGACCGAACTTGCCTCGATCGTGCTGTCCAATGTCGCTGCGTCTTGGGCGAACACATGGAAATCGCGGGCGCTGTCGAGCCTTTCACCGCCGCCGTGGCCCTTCGCCCGGAAATCGCGCAGGCGCGGGACCTCGTCCTTGGCCGCGAGGACGTTTCGAAAACGGCCTGCGAACGTCTCCCAGATTGGGAGTTCCACCCAACGCGACGCCAGCTTGTAACGATAAATGCTGAAGATGCTCGAGCCGCCGCGGCTGTCGGCCCTCCCTTTGGCAGAGAGAAATGTCTTGTTCAACTTCGCAATGGACGCCGACCAGGCGAGCAACAGCATATTCCGCGCGGCGCCCGACGGCTGGAGTTCGATGCCTTCTTTGATGAGCGCCAGCCCAGCCAATTGCCGCGGCGTAAACATGTCGTAGAAGAACTCCGCGTCTGAATTGCTTGGGAGCCGGATGTTCTCCGGCAGGGGCAGCCGCTTGAGCCATTCTCCCGCCGCCTCTTCGCTCGCTTCGATTTCGCGCAACCCCGTCGCGCAATGGCTTTCAACTTCCTGAAAGGCGTTCTTCAGCGGCACGGTCGAGGCCAGCGTCGTGTCCGCGATATTCGACGCGACGAAATTGGCGAACGGGTTCAGGTCATTTTGCACCGCATGGCGGCCGATCAAAAACGCTTCAATAGCCGCCACTCCGGTCCCGCCGAACGGATCCAGGACGGTGTCCCCGGGCTGCGAATACCGCTCAAGATTAGCCCGCACAACATTCGCCGGACGGCGCGTAAAATACGGATGCACGCCATAATGTCGGGCGTCTTCCTGGCGGGCGGCCGGGATGGCTTCAACGATTGGCTCAATGATCGCGCGTTGGAGGTGCATAGCCAATCAGAAATCAGACATTTGCCAGGGCTGCGGGTTTGCGCGCCACGACGCGGACTTCCAGGCCGGGACGCACTAAATGCACGAGGCGCCGGATGGCGCGAAAGCCGCGTTCGCCCAGGCCAAGGCGCGCAGCCCAGACGGCGGCAAAACGGGAATAGCCGAATCGCCCCGTGCCCACTTCGACGGCCTCGAAGCCGCATTCTTCGAGGAGGTTGCCCAGCGTTTGGGCGTTCCATGAGTAAAGGTGGTGATTGGGTTCGGCGCGATCGAAGCGTTCGTAACGCGGCTCGTATTCGAAGGGCGTGAACAGGAGCAGCTTGCCGGCGGGCCGAAGGAGGCGCCGCATCTCGTTGAGGGCGCCGGCGGGCGAAATCAAATGTTCCAGCGTGTGATGGCAGATGACAACGTCGATGGAAGCGTCGGGCAGCGGCGTGGTGTCAATTACAAATTCAATCCCTCGATCCCGCAGGCCTGACGCCAGAAAATCTGATACGTCGTAGCCGATCTTTCGCTGGCAGCGCAGCGACGCCAGATTCCATCCGGCGCCGACCCCGTATTCGAGCGCGATGTCCGCCGCATTGACGTGCGGCGCGAATTTCTCGGCGCGCAGCCGCGACACCCACGGAAATGCGGCGTCCGGCAGACCCCGTTTTTCATTGTGGTAACGGTGTCCTTCTTCGCCGCAGTAATGGCGTATGGCCTGCTCCGGGAGCACGGGGACAGATTAGCGCTCCCAGCGCGTTCGACAATGATAGTTGGAAGCCAGTTAGGCGACGATGCGACGCTGCCTTGGCTTTTTTTCAAGGGGTTGGGCGCGCGTCATGGTCGGCTGCGCTGTGGTTTCCACGCGGTGCAGTTCCGATTCTGCCTGCAGCCAGTGTTCGAGGTGTTTGCCGTGGGGACGGCCCGATTGTTCCCAAAGTTCGTAGGCGCGTCTGGCGATATCCGATTGAGTATTCATAAGCTCAAAACTCAAAACCGGCGTCCCTTGGGCGCCGGCGTATTGTGTCGAAGTCCTGACAGAGTATTGCATACGCCAGACATATTTCCAGCGCGCAGATTGTAATGCATCCGTTCAGGCGCGGTTGAAGGTGCGATTTTGTCTGCCGGTCAGATTTCCAAGTTCGGGCGGGCAGTCCCTGCCCGCCGCGGCGCGCT
>Ga0265338_10009609_pt1 | contig 11491 bp, 8 predicted proteins | sample 42126metaG_FD_193579 | JGI IMG/M metagenome (GOLD analysis project Ga0265338, IMG submission 193579) | Rhizosphere microbial communities from Carex aquatilis grown in University of Washington, Seatle, WA, United States - 4-21-26 metaG | ecosystem: Host-associated > Plants > Roots > Rhizosphere >... | reverse complement strand
GCCCACTGGGCGCTGGCCAGCCACGACCAGGCCATCAGCGTCGCCGACAAGCTGAGCTACAGCTTCTCGTCGGTGGCCACCGACGGGCCGAACCTCGACCTCTGGCGCATGGAGTTCGTCTACGGCGGCGTCACCCGCGAGCACGTGCGCCAGGTGCTGAAGGCGTTCCTGATCCTGCGCGGCGACGCCGCCGACGACATCTGGAACGCCACCCACCCCGCCGCCGCCAAGGCCGGCCCACCCGCCAAGCCGTGACGCGCGCCGCCGTCCTCGCCCTGCTCGCGCTGGCGGCCTGCGCCAAGCCGGCGGCTCAGACCAACGCGCCCGTCCTGGCCAACACCGCCGCCAATACCGCGCCCGCCGCAGCGCTAGCGCCCGAGCCGAAACTGGCCAAGATCTTCACCCCCGACATCCTGGGCGCCAACGTCGCCTGGCTGGAGACCCTCACCGGCCCAGCCTTCAGCAGCTCCGGCGCCGATCGCACCTACAAGGTGGGCGCCTGCCAGGTCATTGTCGGCGTGGCCAAGGGCAAGATCGCCAACATCGGCCTGGTCGGCGTCAGCCCCACCTGCAACTTCCCCATCGCCCAGTATTTCGCCGGCGGCTACGACCACCCCGTGCCGCCCATCCCCACCTTCGGCGACATCCAGACCGGCCTCGGCGGCGCCTACGCCAGCGACTGCCTGGCCCTCTGCGGCAACGCCGCCGACCCGGTGGTGACCCTCACCTACCAGGGCAGCCACGCCGACAACTTCAACACCCTCTACGCCGAGGTCTCCGTGGTCGACGACCCCGTCATCGCCGCCTGGCAAGACTGGAGCACCCACCTCGCCGCCAAGACCGGCCAAGCCAAGCTGGAAGGCGGCACCGACGGGCTGGACGACACGATGCAGGCGGTGGCGATCAAGGACTTCGCCGCGATCCGGCCGACGACGGTTCGCGTGGGCGAGGATTTGCCGGGCGGGTAGGTCAGCGGTTGCTGACCTACCCGAGACCGCTCCTTCTAAGAAATCAATTCCATAGGTCGGCGGACGTACGAGCCAGAAACTCCCGCGCGCTTCGCCTCATTCGCGAAAGAGTCAAATTCCAGCATGGGGTTTCTAAGGACTCTACTCGAGACCAACGCCATGTCTGTGAGACGACAACTCACTCTCGACGCGCGCGACGTCATACTTCCCTTGCCGCGCGCCGAATAACCCAAACAGATCTCCCCAACACTCAGAAAGTCGACAAGATCAAAGTCTATCTCGCCAACGTCCGGCAACGGGCCGTCGACGGCAACATCCATCGATAGGGTCAAATTGGTTTGCTGGCCCCTCAGCAGCGCAGCGACGGTGCCCACACGATCCGCGTTGTCCAGTATTGCAGCCCATTCCAATTCAGGCTGTCCGGTCAGGCCGTGGTAATCAAGGATGAAGGCTAGATCGTCGGCTAGCAGCGCGGCACCCGCGCATTGGCGTCTCTCGAACGGACCAATTTTAGTGTCGATCCCACAGACAAGATGATCTGCGTTCGGCTTGCTGTCGAACGCAATGCGAACAGTGCCCGACCCTTCGGTGAGTATTTCTAGCATGCGCCAAAACGTCGACCACGCCGAGGGAGTGTTTTGCTGAGACTTGGGTCGAAGGTGAACAGTGCACGTCGAAAGCGATATGAGAATCGAGAAGAATATGGTTTCAACTCTGATCTTAAAATGCTCTTTTGGTAGGCCTGGAATGGCCGGAAAGAAGACGTCGCCCTTGAATATAACCGGGCGGCCGGGAACACTAGACTGGACCGTTATATCGCACGTGTCAGCCCGGTGCGGCTCGATGGTTATCGACCCTTTTGACTCGCCGAATAAATCTATCTTCTTGCGCACTCCAAATCTAGTTTGGTGTTGAACGATGTTCGTGGCGGGAATATTGGACTTCATCCCAAGGAACGCCTCCACGAGATCATCCATTCCCCCGACGTGAAGGGACATTTTTACTTCTATAGGCCGTTCATCGTATCCTAATTGTTGGATTTCAACAACTTTCGCCGCGATATAACCATCCATATTGTCGCTGCAGACCGCTGCGAGCGCGTCTCTTAACCCGCGTCCGCTTACCTCAAACCTCGTACCGTCACGCACCGGCGAGAAGGTCAGCCACCGATGATTTGGTCGACCGCGCGGAGATAAATCCTCGATTCGAAGTCGTTTCAGTATCTTCGCCAACGCCGTTCCGGATAGGTGAATGAGATGTCCGTCGATGAATTGCAGGTTGTCATCAACGCGCAATACGACGACTATGCCAGGCTTCGGTTCTTTTGCTAATCGCTCCGCGGAGGTCAGGCGGACCTTGATAGAATTGCTCGTCGACCAAATTGTTTTGACTTGGACGTGATAGGCTGGGGGACTTGAGCGGCTCTCGAATTCAGCTTGGGCAGGGTCAAACGGTGACTCAACTATAAAGTCCCAGCCCGTGACGTCCTGGTCCGATTGGTTGCATATCAGACCGGCATCAGCGCAGAGTTCGCCGAACCGCTTCTCGCCCTTTGCCCCGAGCTCTTGGGGACTGAGTTTAACGCACCGTTCCATGGCCCTAAGTACCGCAGTGCTGGCCTGTCCAACAGTAGCCGTGCTTGATTCGTTCTTACGAAAACGCGCCACGTCGGTCACTAACCAGCAGCCCTAGCCCAGCGCTGCAATCGACCGCCAGCGTCCGGTTGCGCCCACTGTCAGTTCCCGCAATGATCGGTCCATGCGAACACCTCAGCCTGAAGGTCGGCACGGCAGCCTACGATGGATTCAGCGAGCAACCCAAGAACCGTGGCCCTCGCTTAATCACCCAATCCTGTCGGCCATCCCCAGCGCCAAAACGATCGTTTGGCTCTCGCCACTGAAGAGCGACGCCTTCGCCGAGTACCGAGATGACGCCTTCCTGACGCTCCTCGGCCTGTCGCATTTGATCGAACCCTTGCAAGCCTTTTGGCCCAAGCGCGGGCCGCAGTGGGATGCGCTGGGCAAGACCGACAACGGTCAGGTGTTGATGGTTGAAGCCAAGGCCCACATTCCGGAGATGTGCTCACCGGGAACCAGCGCAGGCGAAGCCTCCCGAGTTAGGATCGTCGCCGCGCTGGACAAGGTCGCGCTCGATCTAGGTGCTCGACCGGATCGCGCGGCTTGGACCGAGCACTTCTACCAGCTAGGCAACCGCATCGCTCACCTGCACTTCCTCAGGGAGCAGGGTGTGCAGGCTTGGTTGGTGCTGGTGAACTTCCTCGGCGACCCGGAGATGGGTGGACCAACTACGCCTGAGGCCTGGGAGGCAGCTTATCAGGTCGCCTTCTACGTCATGGGGTTGCCGAAGACGCACAAGCTGAGCCGCTACATCATCGATGTATATCCAGACGTCAGTGCGCACTTCGTTCGCGCGTCGGAGGAACGCGACGACATCGAGCGGCTTCACAGGTCCGGTTGGCCCGCTCCGGCCTCCTCAAAGAAGTAGCTCGCAGAAAACCTAAACCCAGCCCGACGAAAAACCGCCCCAGACGCCGCCTCCGCGACGCCCGCGCACGTTGACTTATTCTGGCGCGCCGAGCATCCATGCCGGCGCAAAGTGGGGCGAGCCCGCGCCTAGTTGGCGGGGGGTTCCAGAGCCCCCACCCGCTCCCACCGAGCCGCCGCCCCGCGCCGCGCCTTTGATCCATGGACGTTTGATGACCGCCAGCCTGTCCCTCGGCTTCGACCTTGGCTTTGACGACCTCTACGGCCGCGAGGGCCTGGCCAAGGTCGACGCCCGCTTCCTGGACTTCCTCGGCCAGCGCGACGGCGAGCTGCGCCAGCGCCTGGAGGCTGGGCGCGCGGCGCCGGAGGCCGCCAAGGGCGACGCGGAATCCGAGCTGCTGATCGCGCTGGCGCCGGTGCTGGAGGACTTCATCGGCGCCCTCTTCGGCGTCGAGGCCGAGCTCGGCGCCTCGCGGCAGGCGCGGGTGGACCTGGCGCCCGTGTTCGAGGTGAAGCGGCAGTTCGTGCAGCGGCGCGCGGTGCGCAAGTACGGCGCGGAGGCCGAGAGCCTGGACGGCGCGGCCCTGCGCGCGGCGATCGACCCGCGGCTGGGCGGGCCGTTCAGTGAGCTCTCTTTCGCCCAGGCCGTCGAGCATTGGCTGGCCGATGAGCCCGCCCACGCCGACGACCTCGATCTCGCCGCCCGCTACGCCGCCTGGGCGACGCTCAGCGAGACCGGCAAGGCCGCGCATCACCACGGCGTGCTGTTCCGCGTGCCGGGCAAGGTCGACCCGATGGCGCTGGTGCCGATCATCAATGATCCGGTGGCCGGCGTGCCGGCCTTTGGCCTCTCGGAGTCGCATCGCCGCCGCCGCGAAGGCTTCGCCCTCACCGACGCCGGGACCGACGTGGTGGGCGCGCTGGACCAGGCCAACTACTGCATCTGGTGCCACAACCAGGGCAAGGACAGCTGCTCCAAGGGCCTGAAAGAGAAGACCGGCGAGTTCAAGAAGAGCCCGTTCGGCGTCACCCTGGCCGGCTGCCCGCTCGAAGAGAAAATCTCCGAGATGAACCTGACGGCTGCGGGCGGTCTCACCATCGGCTCGCTGGCCATCGCCATCGTCGACAACCCCATGGTCGCCGCCACCGGCCACCGCATCTGCAACGACTGCATGAAGTCCTGCATCTTCCAGAAGCAGGACCCGGTGGACATCCCGCAGGTGGAAACCCGGGTGCTGAAGGACGTGCTGGGCCTGCCCTGGGGCTTCGAGATCTACTCCCTGCTCAGCCGCTGGAACCCGCTGAACCTGTCCCGGCCGCTGCCCAAGCCGGCCAGCGGCAAGACCGTGCTGGTGGTGGGCCTCGGCCCCGCCGGCTTCACCCTCGCCCACCACCTGATCAACGATGGCCACGCCGTGGTGGCCATCGACGGGCTGAAGATCGAGCCGCTGGACGCCGCGGTGTCCGGCGTCGACGCCCTCGGCGTGCGCCAGCCCTTCGCCCCGGTGCGCGACTTCGAAGCGCTGAAGGAGCCGCTGGGCTCGCGGGTGATGGCCGGGTTCGGCGGCGTCGCCGAGTACGGGATCACCGTGCGCTGGGACAAGAACTTCCTGAAGGTGGTGCGGCTGCTGCTGGAGCGGCGGGCGGAGTTCAAGATGTTCGGCGGCGTGCGCTTCGGCGGCACGCTGACCATCGACAGCGCCTTCGAGCTCGGCTTCGACCACATCGCGCTCTGCGCCGGCGCCGGGCGGCCCACCATCGTCGGCATGAAGAACGGCCTCGCCCCCGGCGTGCGCCAGGCCTCCGACTTCCTGATGGCCCTGCAGCTCACCGGCGCGGCCAAGACCGACTCGATCGCCAACCTGCAGGTGCGCCTACCGGTGGCGGTGATCGGCGGCGGCCTCACCGCCATCGACACCGCCACCGAGGCGCTCGCCTACTATCCGCTGCAGGTGGAGAAGTTCCTCGAGCGCCACGAGGCGCTGGTCGCCGAGCGCGGCGTCTCTGCGGTGGAAGCCGGCTGGTCGACGCAGGACCGCGAGGTCGCCACCGAGTTCCTTGAGCACGCCCGGGCCATCCGCGCCGAGCGCGCCGCCGCCGAGCGCGAGGGCCGCGATGCCCGAATCGTCGAACTGCTCCGCGGCTGGGGCGGCGCCACGATCTGCTACCGCCGCCGGCTGATCGACTCACCGAGCTACACCCTCAACCACGAGGAAGTGGCCAAGGCGCTGGAAGAAGGCATCCGCTTCGCCGAGGGCCTGACCCCGCAGGAAGTGATCGTCGACGACTACGGGCACGCCAAGGCGCTGATGGTCGGCCTCGATCGGCCGATGGACGCCTCCGCGGAGGAGTTCGCCACCGAGCAGGTGCTGCCGGCCCGCACCATCCTGGTCGCCGCCGGCACCCAGCCCAACACCGTGCTCGGCCGCGAAGACCCCGGCCAGGTCGCCATCAACGGCCGCTACTTCCAGGCCTTCGACGAGGCCGGCCAGAAGGTGACGCCCGAGGCGCTGACCAAGCCCGCCGAAGTGCAGGTGCTGATGAGCGTGCGGGACGATGGTCGCGCCGTCAGCTTCTTCGGCGACCTGCACCCCTCCTTCGCCGGCAACGTGGTGAAAGCCATGTCCAGCGCCAAGCAGGGCTACCCGGTGGTGAGCCGCATGCTGGCCCGCACCGGCGCGGCCGGCCGCACGCCGGCGGCCCTGTTCGAGCAGATGGACGCCGAGCTGCGCGCCACCGTGCACGAAGTCGTTCGCCTGACCCCCAACATCGTCGAGGTGGTGGTGAAGGCGCCGATGGCGGCCCGCACCTTCCTGCCCGGCCAGTTCTACCGCCTGCAGAACTTCGAGACCCTGGCCCCATTCATGGACGGCTCACGCCTGGCCATGGAGGGCTTGGCCCTAACTGGGGCGTGGACCGACAAGGACGCGGGCCTGCTCTCCACCATCGTGCTTGAGATGGGCGGCTCGTCCGACCTCTGCGCCCAGCTGCGCCCCGGCGAGCCGGTGATCCTGATGGGCCCCACCGGCCACGCCACCGAGATCCCCACCGGTGAGACCGTGCTCTTGATCGGCGGCGGCCTTGGCAACGCGGTGCTGTTCTCCATCGGCCAGGCAATGAAGGCCAAGGGCTGCAAGGTGATCTACTTCGCCGGCTACAAGCGCGGCATCGACCGCTACAAGGTGGAAGAGATTGAGCGCGCCGCGGACACCATCGTCTGGTGCTGCGACGAGGCGCCGGGCTTCACCCCCGACCGCGAGGGCGACCTCGCCTTCGTCGGCAACATCGTCGAGGCCATCGACGCCTATGGCCAGGGCGCGCTGGGCGAGCCGCCGATCGCGCTTGGCGACGTCGACCGCATCATCGCCATCGGCTCTGATGGCATGATGAACGCGGTGGCCCAGGCCCGCCACGGCGTCCTCGCCGCCCACCTGAAGCCCGGCCACAAGGGCGTCGGCTCCATCAACTCCCCCATGCAATGCATGATGAAGGAGATCTGCGCCCAGTGCCTGCAGATGCACCACGACCCGGTCACCGGCGTCGAAAGCGTGGTGTTCTCCTGCTTCAACCAGGACCAGGACCTGGACCGCGTGAAGTTCTCCAACCTCCGCGACCGCCTCTCGCAAAACGGCGTCCAGGAAAAACTCACCCGCCACTGGATCGACCGCTCGCTGCGCGATCTGGGGCTCAGGGTGAAGGCGGCGGCGGAGTAACCCAACAACCCGCTCATCCAGGCGAAAGCCGGGACCCAGGCAGCGCTCCGGGCAAGGTCTGGCTAGCTCCGAAGAAGGAGCGCGCCGCAGGCGTTCTCAAGATTTACCGCAGAGGACGCGGAGGACGCACCGAGGACACTGAGAAGAGCCAGCCCCTCTGCGACCTCTGCGCCTTCTCAGCGGCCTCCGCGGTTAGATGTTCACCCGTGGCGAGCGCCAAATCGGCAAGGTTCCCGCCAATGCCCAGAGTCTTGCCTGGGTCCCGGCTTTCGCCGGGATGAGCGGGTTTTGAGAGCTTAGATATCCCCGCCCAGATCCGGCGCGGCGCCCGGCGCGCGGGCGGTGTGGATGCCGCACTCGGTCTTTTGCGACCCGGCCCAGCGGCCGGAGCGGACGTCGGCGCCCTCTTCCACCGGGCTGGTGCAAGGCCAGCAGCCGATCGAGGGGAAGCCCTGCGCCACTAGCGGTTGCTCGGGCAGGTCGTGCTCGGCGGCATAGGCGTCGAGTTCGGTCTTGGTCCAGTTGGCCAGCGGGTTGAACTTCAGCTTGCCCTCGGACTCTTCCACCACCGGCAGGCTCATCCGCGCGCCGCCATGGAAGCGCTTGCGCCCGGTGATCCAGCCGCCGAAGCCGTCCAGCGCCGCGTCCAGCGGGAGCACCTTGCGGATGTGGCAGCAGGCGTCGGTGTCGGTCTTCCAGAGGTCGGCGTTGGGATCGCCCACCGCCAGGTCCTCGAAGCGGGGACGCAGGTCGCGCACGTCGGTGAGACCGAGCTTGGCCGCCAGCTGCTGGCGATAGTCCAGCGTCTGGCCAAACAGCATGCCGGTGTCGAGGAAGAGGATCGGCGTGTCGGGCTTCACCTGGGCGATCATGTGCAGCAGCACCGCCGACTCCGCCCCGAACGACGACACCAGCGCCAGCTGGTCGCCCAGCGCGTCCACCGCGGCCTGAATGATGGTCAGCGGGTGCGCATGGCGCAGCTCCGCGTCCAGCCGCCGGGCTAGCGACTGATGCTGATCGGCGTCCTGATAGGCGATGCTCATGACGCCTGACGCTCCACGAAGGCCGGCTCGCGCCCGTCGGCGGCGCGCTGATAGACGTGCCGATAGCGGCCGATCACATGGGTCAGATCGGCGGGCGTCGAGCCATCCGCCGGCTCGAAGGCGTCGACGCCGCAGCGGGCCAGGAACCGGGTCTGCTCGCGCAGCACGTCGCCCACCGCCCTCACCTCACCCTGGTAGCCGTAGCGCTCGCGCAGGATGCGGGCCGAGGAGTAGGCCTGCCCGTGCCGGAACTTTGGGATGGCCAGCGCCACCACCGCCAGCCGCGGCAGATCGCGGGCGATGTCCTCGACCGCCTCATGCGCCTCGATGCGCACCCCCACCTTGCGGCCTTCGCCCAGCAGCCGCTCACCCTCGGCCTGAAAGCGTTGCAGCGACACGATCACGTCGCCGCGCGGGATCGGCGTCTCGTCGGCGACCGCGGTGAATGGGTCCTCCGCCGCCACCGCCGCCTGGCCGGTCCACCTAATGAGCATCGGCATAGACGGCCTCCTTGAAGGGCGCGAGGCCGGTGCGCCGGAAGGTGTCGAGGAAGCGCTCGCCGTCCTGGCGCTGGCTCAGATAGGCGTCCACCAGATGGTCCACCGCGTCGGCCACCTTGTCGGCCGGCAGGGCCGGGCCCAGCGACTGGCCGAGCGTGGCCTCCGCCTCCGGCGAGCCGCCGAGGGTGATCTGGTAGAACTCCTCGCCCTTCTTATCGACGCCGAGGATGCCGATGGCGCCCACGTGGTGGTGGCCGCAGGCGTTGATGCAGCCGCTGATCTTGATCCCCAACTCGCCCACCTTCTCGGCCAGAGCCGGGTCGGCGAACTTCAGGGCGATGGCCTGGGCAATCGGAATCGCCCGGGCGTTGGCCAGGGCGCAGTAGTCGAGCCCCGGGCAGGCGATGATATCGGTGATCAGCCCCATGTTCGGGGTGGCGAGATCCGCCGCGTCCAGGGCCTTCCACACCGCCTTAACGTCATCCAGCTTCACGTGCGGCAGGATCAGGTTCTGCTCATACGAGACCCGAATCTCGTCCTGCGAGTAGCGCTCGCCCAGGTCGGCGATCAGCGCCATCTGCTCGGACGAGCAGTCGCCTGGCGTCTCGCCGGGCTTCTTCAGCGACACGTCGACGATGGCGTACCCCGGGACCTTGTGGGCCTTGACGTTGTGGCGGGCGAAACGGGCGAACGCCGGATCGCTTTTGGCCGCCTCGAACGCGGCGGAGGTCGGCGGCAGCGTCTCGAAATCGCGGGGCGCGAAGGCGGCGCGGATGCGGGCCAGCTCGGTGTCCGGCAGATCGATCGCGGCCTTGTCGGTGGCCTCCCACTCGGCCTCGACCTCGCGGGCGAAAGCTTCGGCGCCGAGGCTGGCCACCAGCACCTTGATCCGCGCCTTCCACAGGTTGTCGCGGCGGCCGTGGCGATTGTAGACCCGCAGGATCGCCTGCAGATACGAGAGCAGGTGGCGCACCGGCAGGTGCTGACGGATGGTCGGCCCCAGATAGGGCGTCCGACCCAGCCCGCCGCCCACCAGCACTTCGAAGCCCAGCTCGCCCGCGTCGTCGCGGTGCAGGCGTAGGCCGATGTCGTAGACCTTGGTCGCCGCCCGGTCCTTCGGCGAGCCAGTGATGGCGATCTTGAACTTGCGCGGCAGGAAGCTGAATTCCGGGTGGAACGTCGACCACTGGCGCAGCGCCTCGGCCCAGATGCGCGGGTCGTCCGCCTCGTCGGCGGTGGCCCCGGCGTGCGGGTCGGCGGTGATGTTGCGGATGTCGTTGCCGCTGGTCTGGATGGCGTGCATCCCCACCTCGGCCAGGTGGTCGAGGATGTCCGGCGCGTCCTTCAGTTTGACCCAGTGCAACTGGATGTTGGTGCGCGTGGTGAAGTGGCCGTAGCCCTTGTCGTAGGCGGTGGCGATGTAGCCCAGCTTGCGCAGCTGCGCCGAAGTCAGCGCGCCATAGGGGATGGCGACGCGCAGCATGTAGGCGTGCAGCTGCAGATAAAGGCCGTTCATTAGCCGCACCGGCTTGAACTGGTCCTCGGTGATCTCGCCGGCGAGGCGGCGCGCGCATTGCTCGCGGAACTCCGCGGTGCGGTCCGCCAGCATGTCCTGGTCGATGGCGTCGTAGCGATACATGCCGTCGCGCCTCCCTAACGCTTGATCTTGTCGAGCCGGCCCTTGGATCGGGCCGCGCCGTGGGCGTGCAGCAGGGCCTCGATGGCCTCGCCGCCTTCGGTCTTCTTGCCGTGTTCCGGCTTGTTGGTCGGCCCCAGCGCCCGCACCCGCTCGCGGAAACTCAGCGGCGCGAAACCGTGCTCCGCCGGAACCACGTCGATCAGGTACGGGTCGACCACGATGGTCTGCTGGGTTTTGGCATGCGCCTCGGCCGCCATGGCCGCCGCATCGTCTTCAAACAGCTCCGCATCCGCGAACCGCGGCGCCCAGCGCCCGTTATGGTCCAGGAACACGGCCTCGCCGTCATCCAGTAGATTGCCGGTCAGGGCTTTCATCGTCCTTCTCCCCTTGCGGGAGAAGGTGTCAGCAAAGCTGACGGATGAGGGGTGCGCCGCCGCGACCCCGCCGCCAGACGAGAGGCCGCAATCGCCCCCTCATCCGACGGGCTCCGCCCGCCACCTTCTCCCTCGGAGGGGAGAAGGGATGCCTGAGCCAAGGCCATCGCTTCGCCGACGATCAGCAGCGCCGGGCCTTCGACGCCCTGCGCGGCCCCTGGCAGCCCGGCCAGCGTCGTCACCAGCCGCCGCTCCGTGGGCAGGCTGGCGTCCTCGACCACCAGCGCCGGCGTCGAGCCCTCGCGCCCGGCCGCCATCAGCCGCGCGGCGATCGCCGCCGCGGTCGAGACGCCCATGTAGATCACCACCGTCTGGTTGGCGCGCGCCAGGCCCGTCCAGTCCAGGTCCGGTTCGCCGCCGCTGGCCGCGTGGCCGGTGACGAAGGTCACCGCCTGGGCCGCACCGCGATGGGTCAGCGGCGCCCCGGCGCTCGCGCCGGCCGCGAGGGCCGCGGTGACGCCCGGCACCACATGGCAAACCACGCCCGCCGCGCGGCAGGCTTCCAGTTCCTCGCCGCCACGGCCGAACATGAAGGGATCGCCGCCCTTCAGCCGCACGACGGTCAGGCCGTCCTGGGCGAAGGCCACCAGCATGCGGTTGATCTCGTCCTGGGCATAGGAATGCCGCGACTTGCGTTTGGCCACCGACAGGCGCCGCGCGCTCGCCGGGGCCAGGTCTAGGATCGCCTCG
>Ga0265338_10009606_pt1 | contig 11491 bp, 8 predicted proteins | sample 42126metaG_FD_193579 | JGI IMG/M metagenome (GOLD analysis project Ga0265338, IMG submission 193579) | Rhizosphere microbial communities from Carex aquatilis grown in University of Washington, Seatle, WA, United States - 4-21-26 metaG | ecosystem: Host-associated > Plants > Roots > Rhizosphere >... | reverse complement strand
CACGCGGGCGGACGAAGCGAGGCGAACATAAAATCCATGCTATAGGGCCCATTCGCATTTAACGTCACGAGAGTGCATAGAGCCAGCGGACCAACAATCGCCCAATAGGCGTTTCGGTTCCCGGCAACGTTGACCAAATACTCTTGCGGCATTCTCCACGCACGAGATGGAACTCAGGCAACCCTAATTTGCGAGCGGACCGATAACGACTGCCGACAAGGCATTCCAAAGGAGCCTGACGACGCGATCGAGCTAGCCTACACAGAGCATTCGTCGCGGATGCGATTCCTCGCTCGTTCAAACAAACTTGAAGACGAGCGGATACTGCGGGCGGAGCGTGAAAGTAAATCTGCAAGGCGCTAGCGGGAAGGGTCAGCCTCGGGGTTTCTATTCGACCCCGCGAACGCCAATTTCTCCGATCCACTGTCCGCATCTACGAGCAGTCTCCAACGGTCGACCGTCGACACGCATAAAGTCACCCGGGCGTACGCCAAGTACGCCTAAAAGTTCTTCGGAGACTCGACTCACGGCCACAACCTCGTCCGCGGCCCGCGCGATATTGCACCTGATAATTCCAGCGGCGCGGTCTGCGTCGTGCTCGGCGACCAAATAGCCCGCCGTCACAAACGTCCCGCCCGAAGAGGCGGTCCTGACCGTAACGAGACAACCATAACCAACAGTCGGGGAGATTGCGTCCATAGCTGGAACGCTATGCCCATACCAAAGCGATGATCTGAGCACTTTGGTACACAACATGGTCCTCTTTTGTTTATCCCTATTGGGTTGCAAAACGACTCGAGTGCTATTTCGATAAAGAGGCGACAATTATGTGCATTATTTTATTAAATAAGTTTCGGAGAGGGTGACCCCCAGCGGACTGCAATAATAACGTCGAAAGCAAAGACGAAGCGAACGCGAAATAAAAGGCCTGTTCAGCCGATTGATTCAGCGCGAAGACCGACCGTTTGCCTCCAACAATCGGGTAATCGAATGCTAACTGCGACGCCGACGCCGATCCGTGGGCAGCTGGAAGTGCAAAAAGCGTTGCTCAATTACGATCTGAATCAAAAAGCGCACATCGAAAACTAGAATTGAATCACTTTTTAATCCAGCTGTTCGGTATTGTTGTTCCGTTGTGCACAGACAACGATGACGAATCAGCTAGGCTGCCTGCCGTCGCGAATATGACACAGGAGGCGGTCATGCTCGATAAGTCCGACTGGATTGCGAGTGCGAGTTCTTCAGCGATCACACGCCCCGGCGCCGAAATATTCATCGTCGATGACGAACCGATAATCAGCGAGCTTCTCAGTGAGGTGTTCAGCTCTGAAGGCTACCAGGTAACGACGTTCGTTGATGGCGAGGCATTCAAAGCCGTCGCCCAATCGCGGGAGCCCCCAGCTTGCGTTGTTCTCGATTTTCTCATGCCGCGTCGATCGGGACTTGATATCCTCCGAGACATCGATGCTCACAATTATGCCGCGCCTATCGTTATTATGTCGGGCATAGTCAGCGTTTCGATGGCAGTCGAGGCGATAAAGAGCGGTGCCTTTGATATCATAGAGAAGCCCTTCGCCATCGGCAGAATCGTCGAATGTGTTCGCAGTGCTATCGGCGCCAATGTGCGGCATCGAACGAGCGCCCGCAATTATGGAGATCTATCGACGAACGGTTCTGGCTATCAGCGATTGACGCTACGTGAAGCAGAAGTTCTTGATCTAATACTGGATGCGGCATCCAATAAGGAGGCCGCGGAGCACCTTGGAATTAGTCCGCGAACTATTGAAATCCATCGCGCTCACATCATGGCTAAGCTCGGGGCCAAGAACACCGCCGATCTTGTTCGGATTGCCCTCGCCAAGCAACGCTAGCGAGCAGCGCGACAAAAAAGATCGGCCTCGTTCGCGACTCGGCGTCCAGCTTCGTGATTAGACAACGCAATCGGCAAATAGTGATCCTTCTCCTTCATCGTTTGCAAACCGCGTATCGGATCATTGGAAAACTACTGCCCAATCGGACTGATTGACCAGATCGGCTGGCCCATAAGAGCATTATCTTCGTGATTAAGTAGAACGACCGCGGTCCTTGATCATTCCTGTCCGATGACGACCGCGAGGAACGGGCCTTCGTCGTTATGTTGTTCAGCACGGAAAAATGGCGCGCTGTTCGGAACCTCGCACCGATTGTCCTGGTGGGAGCGTGCAGCCTTACCGTGTCGGTAGGCGCGTCGTACATGATGGCCAAATCCGAAACCCGCGCTGCCATACAGGAGTTTGATGGTCGAGCCGATAACCAAGCTGCGGTTTTGGAAAACGGAATCAACGAGTATTGGAGCGAGCTTTACGCAGTACAGGATCTCTTCAAGTCGTTAAACCGGAACGTCACGCGCAAGGAATTCGACAGATTTGTCAGATTACTGATGAGCCGTCACTCGGCAATCTTGAACATCGCGTGGGCACCGCGCGTCAAGCGCGGCGAGCGGGCGGCGCACGAGCAATTGGGCGTTCGCGAAGGGCTGCCTGACTATCACATCCGCTCCCTTGGACCCAACGGCAGCTTGCCGGCTTCTCCCGAACGGGATGAATACTTTCCGAAATTCTATTCGACCGAAGCGATGGGCTCTCCTGTTTATGGGATCGATATCGACGATGGGGCAGACCAGGCTCGCACGCTCGCCCATGTTCGCGATGAGGACGCACTGTCGATCACCGCACCGCTGCGGCTATATACCGGAAAAGGCGATCGGCTTGGCTTTTGGGCCGGTCTGCCGGTATATGCGCCCGGCTTGCCGCACGATACGGTCGAGGAACGGCGAAAAAATCTGCGCGGCATCGTACAAGGTGTATTTCAGATCGGAGTCATGTTCGACTCGATGCTTGCAAAGATAAAGACACCAACTCGTCTTTATGTGTTTTCAGCTAATGCCGGCGCGGATGATCTTCCGGTCTATTACTCGTCTCACGCTGGCAGCGGATCGATCGACGCGAGATCGCAATCGCAGCTCGCTGCCGCTCTGCATCGATCCTTTTCGCTCGATTTTGGCGACGTCAAATGGACAATGGTGGTGACACCAGAAGCTTCCGGTCTGATGTCCGCAGCCCACGAACGTTCATTCATCGTGCTGATATGCGGCCTGCTGCTCAGCGGGGCCGCGACGTGGCTCCTGTGGTCGATGCGCCGCCACGCCCGCGATGTCGAAATCGCAAATGACAGGTTTGCGACGCAAAATATGCGGTTCGAAGCGGCGTTGAACAACATGGCACAGGGCCTCATGATGTTCGATTCCGCCGGCAAGCTCGTCATCACCAATCGGCAAATTGCGGCGTTGTATGGGATGCCGTGGGAAAAATGGGCCGTGTCGGCATTAGGCATGACGGCTCCGCAGACGATGCAGCTCGCCTATGACTTGACCAGCGTTGGGGTGAAAAATCGGGCTCAAATCAAAGCCGAGCTTCAAAGCATCCTGGAGCGCCGTGCGACCGGCAAGATCGTCTTCGAACGCAGCAACGGGCGCACCTTCTGCGCCTCATGCGCGCCCATGACGGATGGCGGCTTTGTCCTCACGTTCGAGGATATTACCGAGAATCGACGGATCGAGAATCAGATTTCACATATGGCGCACTACGACGCGCTTACGGATTTACCGAATCGTGCGGTCTTCTACACAAGGATGGAGGAACTTCTACGTTTCGGACCGGAGAGCGCGGCTTTCGCGGTCTTCAGTCTCGACCTTGACCGCTTTAAGGGTGTCAACGATACGCTCGGACATCCGATCGGGGACAGGCTGTTGCAGGCCGCCGCGGCGCGCATGCTGCGTTGCGTTCGCGACACAGACACGGTCGCCAGGCTGGGCGGCGACGAATTCGCAATCCTGCAGATCACTTTTGACAAGCCGGCAGACATAAGCATGCTTGCGTCGCGTATCATTGAGACGGTGGGGGCGCCATACCAGTTCGACGGACAGCAAATCATGGTGGGAGCGAGCGTCGGTATCGCTCTCGCGCCTGCTGACGGCACTGATCCGGATCAACTGATTAAGAACGCCGATCTGGCGCTCTATCGCTGCAAGGCGGATGGCGGAAGCGTATATCGATTCTTCGAAGCGGAAATGGATGCTCGCATGCGGGAGCGTAGCGCTCTCGAGCTTGACCTGCGCAAGGCGATAATGAATGGCGAATTCACCCTTAACTATCAGGCCGTCGTCAACATAGAAACTGGCAAGGTTACTGTTTGCGAGGCTTTGATTCGCTGGCATCACGCCGAACGCGGCTGGGTGGCACCGATGGATTTTATCCCGATCGCGGAAGAAACAAGCCTCATTGTGCCGATCGGAGAATGGGTGCTCAACCAGGCCTGCGCGGAGGCCGCGCACTGGCCGGACGGAATAGTCGTGGCGGTCAATGTGTCTCCAGCTCAATTCAAAAGCGCCGACTTTGTTCGGGTCATCGCCACCGCGCTTGCGAAGTCGCGTTTGCCGGCAAGCAGGCTGGAAATCGAGATTACCGAGCTGGTCCTCATGCAGGACAACGAATCGGCATTGGCCTCGCTCCACCGCATCAAAGAACTCGGCGTCAGCATCGCCATGGACGACTTCGGAACCGGCTACTCATCGCTCGGCTATCTCCGCAGCTTTCCATTCGACCGAATCAAGATCGATCAGTCATTCATTCGTGATTTGTCAAAGGACAAGGAGAGTCTGGCGATCCTCCGCGCGGTTGTTGGGTTGGGCCGCAGCCTGGGAATTGTCACGACCGCCGAAGGCGTCGAGACGCGGGATCAGCTTGAGGTTTTAAGGACCGAAGGGTGTACGGACGCCCAAGGGTACCTCTTCAGCCGGCCGCAAAACGCAGCCGGCCTCAGAGATTTTCTCGCCGCCGACGCCAAGGTGAAGGCGGTAGCATGATCCGGCACCTGGCATTTTCGACCGCACGTCGCCATCCGAGCCTCGAGACGTTCCCGCTCGGAGCAGAACATTGACGCTCGTAAACAGGCCAAGTCGCCTGATGCGGTCGAATGGACGCTTGTGGCCTTCCCAGAGGCAGGCCTTGTGACTCTCACCTACGCGCATTTGCAAACTAATAAACCTACGAAGAATTAGACACGTCGGACGATAGCTTACTCACCTGGGAACAGCTCACGTTCACTCGCGTTTTTCATGATCACGATAAAATACGGAAAACGATCATGACCGGCTCCTCGGCGGTTCGGCGCGACAAGAATAAGTTCCAAAAGTGGCTTCACAAATGGGCCGGGAGCAACCGTGGCACGCACTGGAGCATCGCGGGTTCTGTGGTTGTCATCATTCTGGGTAGTTATCTGATCTACGAGATTCGTGTCAGCAACTCCACGAGCGCTGCCACCATCGGCGTGACCGCACCACCTCCCGCTTCGACGACGCTGACGTTGAAAAAGTGAAATCGCGTACGGATGTCTGAAAACCTGTCCGTGATCGATGACGCGCTTTTGGGCGGATGTCGTAGCACTGCCAGCGGAACCGTTCGTGACGCGGGCTTACCAAGGGCGCCTTCGTTCGCGGTATGAGATCAGCCGAAACGCCAAAGTACAATTAGAGATCTGGACTAAATCTCCATGTATTCATGTATTGATGTTATATAAGACTTGAATATATCTGTATCTAAACGTGAAAATACAGTATTTCCAAGATTCTATCCAATTAACTATAGTAATAGGTCAGTGAATAACTATATGGCAATCATGGGATCCCAATGCGGGACCAAAGGAGTTTCAATGAACAATCTCATGATTTCCTTTTTCAAGGACGAAACGGCGGCAACCGCTATCGAATATGGACTCATTGCTGCCGGCATTTCGGTTGCGATCATCGCGGTCGTGCAGGGCCTCGGAACGAACCTGAAAGCGACCTTCTCATCGGTTTCATCCGCGCTCCAGTAAGTCCTGAAAATGACGATGGGGGTTTCGCTGTTGATCGAAACCTTCATTCGTCGAACTCAAAAAGATGCATGTCGGCGGACGGCGTCAAGAGCGTCAAAGCCAGTCGCAGGAAACCCCGTCGCAATGCCGCTTCATGCGGAACGGGGTTTCTATCAAACAGGGAGACACAAAATGGCCCAGGCACGCTTAACCGACACGGCGGCTGGCGCGATACATGAGCGCTATCGAACGCTATTCGCCAACGCCTTCACGCCGAACGTCCGGTACGAGCAAATGCCGGGCGCAGATGAACGTATCGCCTATGCGACGGAATTTGCAGCCTATCGGCTTGGGCAGATTGACGACAAACTGGGGCGCCTCATCGAAATAATGGCGCGAGGTGCGGACAGATCCTCGTAGGCAGGAAGGACAGGCAGCCGTGGCAGTTTTCCGAAAAGATATCAAAGATATCAAAGACGAGTCGTGGGTGAGCTGTCCGATGTGCTCCTGCGAGATTTCCGTGCTGCGCGGACGCTTGCCACGGGAGTTTTCCGTGCTTTGCCCGAATTGCGGGTCGCGAAAAGAATATCAGTTGGGCGAGCTTCACGATGCAAAACGAGACGTAGAAACAATACATGCGCGAGCGGTACAATTTGGCAAGATGAAGATGCCGATCCAACCTAAATCCCGGCTGACCAAATGGTCATCTTGGCTGCTGCAATAGACTTGATGCGCAGTAAGCCGCACGAAATTGCTCTACCGAGTGGGTTGCCGACTCTCAAATGCCCCAAATGCCCGATGTCTTGCCGAGGCTGCATTAGCGGGTCGAACGCGGCGGAAGCGATTTAGCCGCGGGGTCTGATAATTCGTACCAAAACACCACCTCAGAATCGAAAAAGGCCGTCGACGCGAGGAACTGGTGCCGCGGAAGGGATTCGAACCCCCGACCCCCGCATTACGAATGCGGTGCTCTACCAGCTGAGCTACCGCGGCACACCGCTGAGATTACTAGAGATAATCTCTTCCGCCAGCCCCTGGTAGCGGCCAATTGCTACGGGATTGCTACCATTTGGGCCGACGCGCCGCTTCTCTATCGCCTGCTGCAAGGCTTCGTCAACGCGGCCGGCGGCATCGGATGCGGTTCGGGTGAGACAAAGCAATCCAGTCCGAGTCCGAGTAGTGGCCGACTGGGGCGCTGACCGCGGCGGCCAACGCCCGGGCTAGACCGACCTCACCAATAGCTTCATGACCCGCTCAAGGGAGGCGAAGCCGTCCGGGCTGACGGGAACCTCGGCTTCGTCCCGAGCCTGGTCCGCCACTTCGGCTCGCAAGGTATCCATCACCTCGCCGACCCAATGCCGGGCATCGCCCTCCGCGCTGTCCCTGTCCGACACGGTCTGCAAATAGCTGAGCTCGACCGCCTGAAGGGCCTTCTCCCGCTGCTCATCCGGGAGTTTCACAATCCGTTCGGCGACACGCGGTATCCCAATGATCGCTTTTTGAAGCGTTTCTTCGTTCGCCATACAGCACTCCTCACGCACACTTGCGGACCAAAATATCCTAACGGCGCGTCTTCGCACAGTGCCGGGGCGTCAGGGCGCTATTGCGCCTGTATCCTTGAGCAGCTCTGGCCTCGGGTCTACGCTGCCAAGGACCGAGCAGGACGGGCGACCTGCCAGAGATTCGAACGAAACGCAGGCCAAATCGGGAGGATTTTCATGCGGATGATCGCGATCCTGGTTGGCTTTGTTGCCGGTTTGGCGGCGTTCCTCCTGCCTTCCTCCTCGCCGATCTCAGCGCAAGGCACGGCCGCGCTGTCCGGAAAGGTCAGTTCCGACCGCCAAGGGCTCATGGAAGGCGTGGTGGTCAGCGCCAAGCGTGACGGCTCGACCATCACGGTCTCGGTAATCAGCGACGCCAAGGGCCGGTTCAGTTTCCCGGCCGCGCGCCTTGAGCCCGGGCACTACGCGCTCGGTATCCGCGCTGCCGGCTACGATCTCGACGGCCCCCGCGACGCCACCGTTGCGGCTGGGCGCGACACCGACATTGCCATCACGCTCAAGCCGACGCGCAAGCTCGCGGATCAGCTCACCAACGCCGAGTGGCTGATCAGCATGCCGGGCAGCGACGAGCAGAAGCGGTTTCTGCTGGCGTGCAACGGCTGCCACACCTTCGAACGCATCATGCGCTCGACCCACGATGCCGGCGAGTTCATGCAGGTGTTTCAGCGCATGTCCGGCTACTACCCCGGATCGACGCCGCTGCATCCGCAGCGCCTGACCGGCAACGCCGGACGCAATATCGGCAAAGGGACTGAGGCGCAGCAGGCGGCCGAGTGGCTCGCCAGCATCAACTTGAGCAAGCAGGACACCTGGAGCTGGCCGCTCAAGACGCTGCCGCGGCTCTCCGGCCGATCCACCCACGTCATCATCACCGAATACGATCTGCCGCGGAAGCAGATCGAGCCGCACGATGTCGTGCTCGATCACGAGGGCACAGTCTGGTTTTCGGATTTCGGCGAGATGGTGCTTGGCGAGATGAACCCGAAAACCGGCAAGGTCACGGAGCATCCGATTCCGGTCGTCAAACCCGGCTATTCGCTCGGCACGCTCGACCTTGAAATCGACAAGGACGACAATCCCTGGGTCGGGCTTATGTATCAGAGCGCGATCGCCAGGTTCGACCGCAAGACACAAAAATTCGAAACCTGGTCGACGCCGAAACAGTGGGACTCCGACGCCGGCCAGCTCGGTCATCTCGCCGTCGAGGGTACGCCCGCCGACGACACGGTGTGGATCAAGAACTCCGCCGGCGGCCACATCTATCGGCTCAATCTCGCGTCCAGCAAATTCCAGGATCTCGGCTCGCCGAAGGACCCGCGCACCGGCAAACGCATCGGCACCTACGGCATCCATTCGGATGCGCAGAACAATCTTTATCTACTCGATTTCTCGGCCGGCAACATCGTGCGGATCGACGCCAAGTCCGAACAGACCACGGTGTTTCTGACGCCGACGCCGAACTCGCACCCGCGGCGCGGCCGCGTCGACGATCAGGGCCGGCTATGGTTCGCCGAATATTTCGGCAACGCCATCGGCATGCTCGATCCGAAGAGCGGCAAGATCGAAGAATGGAAGGTGCCGACCGCGTGGTCGTCACCCTACGACGCGGTGTTCGACAAAAACGGCGATGCCTGGACCGGCTCGATGAACACCGACCGCGTGTCAAGGCTCGATGTGAAGACCGCGCAATACGTCGAATATCCGCTGCCGCATCCGACCAACATCCGCCGCGTCTATGTCGACGACAGCAAAAATCCCGGCACGCTGTGGGTCGGCAACAACCACAGCGCTTCGATCGTCAAGGTCGAGCCGTTGGATTGATCTTTTCCGTCATCCTGAGGTGCTCGGCGCGTAGCGCCGAGCCTCGAAGGACGGCGGCCCCGGGCGCCTGAGCAGCATCCTTCGAGGCCCGCGCTGCGCGCGGGCACCTCAGGATGACGGCTCTCCCTCCGCCTCCGCCCTTAACTTGAACCGCTGAATCTTGCCGGTCGCGGTCTTCGGCAACTCGGCGCGGAATTCGATCCAGCGTGGATATTTGTAGGGCGCCAGAGCTTTTCGGCAGTGATCCTGCAATGCGCGGGCAAAATCGCTGCCGCCCTTGTCCGGCGCTTTGAGCACCACGAAGGCCTTCGGCTTGATCAGCTTCTCGTCATCGGGCCAGCCGACGACGGCCACTTCCAGCACGTCGGGATGGCTTTGCAGCGCACCTTCGACCTCGAACGGCGACACGTACATGCCGGAGACTTTCAGCATGTCGTCGCGCCGGCCGCAGTAGACGAAATAGCCGTCGTCGTCCTCGATATATTTGTCGCCGGTCCGGGTCCACTCACCGATGAATGTGGATCGCGATTGCTCGCGCTTGTTCCAGTACATCATGGCGCTGGTCGGCCCGCGCACCTGCAATTCGCCCATCTCGCCGCGTTGTTTGATCACGTTGCCGTCGTCGTCGATCAGGCGCAGGTCGTAGCCCGGCAGCCTCCGGCCGCTGGTGCCATATTTCACATCGCCGGTGCGGTTGCTGAGATAGATGTGCAGCATTTCGGTCGAGCCGATGCCGTCGAGCACATCGACGCCATAGCGCTCGCGCCAGCGCCGCCCGACGTCCGGCGGCAGCGCCTCGCCGGCCGAGATGCAGCAGCGCAGCTTGAGCGCCGCCCGCTCCGGCGCCGCCGGGCTTGCCAGAAAGCCGGCATAGAAGGTTGGCACCGCATAGAACACCGTGACTTGATGCTTTTTCAGGAGTTCGGCGACCGCATCCGGCGTCGGCCGCGACGGCAGCAGGACAGTGGTGGCGCCTGCCGACATCGGGAAGGTCAGTGCGTTGCCGAGGCCGTAGGCAAAGAACAGTTTTGCCACCGAATAGCAGACGTCATTTTCGGTAATACCCAGCACCGGTCTGGCGTAGAGATCGTCGGTCAGTTTCAGATCGGCGTGGGTGTGGACGGCGCCTTTGGGCTTGCCGGTCGAGCCCGAGGTGTAGAGCCAGAAGCCCATGTCGTCGCGCGTCGTCTGAGCGGTGAACGGTTCGGCCGGCGTGGACTTGAGCAAGTCGGCAAAGCGGGTCTGCCCGTGGGCGTCGTCGCCCGACACGACGACGTGCGCGAGGTCTTTGCTCGCGGCGATCGCGGCGGCGAATTTGGGATAGAGTTCGTCGGACAACACCAGTAGCCGGGCCCGGCTGTCCTCCAGCATGTAGGCATAGTCGTCCTCGGTAAGCAGCGTATTGACCGGCACGGCGACAACGCCGCTCTTCAGGGCGCCGAGGAACGCGGTCGGCCAATCGATCGTATCAGTGAGGCAAATCAGGACGCGCTCTTCGCGGCGGATGCCGAGCGCACGCAGCGCATGACCGAAGCGTTCGACCCGGTCGGCCAGTTCGCCGTACGTATAGCTGCCGCGGCCGTCGATATAGGCGGCCTTGCCGGCGCGCCCGGCGGCGAGATTGCGCTCTAAAATATCGGCCGCAAAATTGTAAGCGCGCGGGATCGTGTCGGCGGGCGCATTCATCGCAGAATTTCCTCCCCGCGGGCCGGGGCTTGTGCCCACTCGCACCCACGTCAAAGCATTATGCCGACGGCCAAATTAGGCGGCAATCTCCCGTTTCAAGCGCGGTAAATTGCGCTATGACAGGCGCCGCTGCATAAGCCAAAGGCCGGACCAAACCCATGATTTTCAGCCGAGATCGCATCCTCACCACCCACGTCGGCAGCCTGCCGCGCAACGAGACGCTGAGCGACCTTCTGGTGGAGCAGGAAGACGGCAAGCCGCTTGATCCCAAGGTGCTGACCGCCGAGATGGACAAGGCCGTCCGTCACGTCGTGCAGAGACAGATGGAAGCCGGCATCGACATCGGCAACGACGGCGAACAGCGGCGGATCGGTTTCCAGACCTATGTGCCGCAGCGCATGTCGGGTTTTGCGGGCGTATCGAAGCGCCGCCGCGGCCGCGAATTCGAGGAATTCCCGGAGCTGACGAGCTACCTGATGCGGCGATTTCCCAATCCGCCGAAAAGCCAGCACGGCGCGCCGGAGGCGCAG
>Ga0265338_10009604_pt1 | contig 11492 bp, 11 predicted proteins | sample 42126metaG_FD_193579 | JGI IMG/M metagenome (GOLD analysis project Ga0265338, IMG submission 193579) | Rhizosphere microbial communities from Carex aquatilis grown in University of Washington, Seatle, WA, United States - 4-21-26 metaG | ecosystem: Host-associated > Plants > Roots > Rhizosphere... | reverse complement strand
AGAACGACGACGACACGCTCCCGCTCGTAAGAGACGGGCTCAGGATCATGGTCGCCGGCAAGAACGCCGACGACATCGGCCACCAGTGCGGCGGCTGGACGCTCACCTGGCAGGGCGGCAGCGGGGTGACGATTCCGGGCACGTCGATCCTCGAGGGGATCCGCCAGGTCGCCGGCCCGTCGACGCTCGTCGACTACGCGCCCGACGGCGCGGGTGCGGAGCGTTACGACGTCGCGATCGCAGTTCTCGGCGAGCAGCCGTATGCCGAGCTCTTCGGGGACCGGCCGGCTCCGGACGAGCTGTGCCTCGATGAGGACGACCTCGACGTGGTGGAGCGCCTGGCGGCGAGTGACGTCCCGACGGTCACCGTGCTGGTCTCCGGCCGGCCGCTCGTGGTCACCGACCAGCTGCAGCATTGGCAGGCGCTCGTCGCCGCTTGGCTCCCCGGCAGCGAGGGCGCCGGCGTCGCCGACGTGCTTTTCGGTGAGGCAGCGCCGGCGGGCAAGTTGCCACACTCGTGGCCACGCAGCGCCGACCAGGTGCCGATCAATGTCGGCGATCCGGAGTACGACCCGTTGTTCCCGTTCGGCTTTGGTCTTGCATACAGGCAGGCTGCCGTTGAGCCGTGAGGTGGTCGGGTTGGTGGGTCGGCGCCGAGCTCGGCGATGAGCATCGTTGCGCGGCCGCCGCCATCACGGAACGTGAGCGCGGCGCCGGTCAGCGAGGCTCGAACGCGAAGGCGCGCGCCGGGTTCTCGACGAAGATCTGCCGCGACAGCTCCTCGCCGAGCTCTCGTTCGAGCCGCGGCTTGAAGCGCGCGAAGACGTAGTCGAGTCCGGGGCCGCCGCCGTACGCGCGCATGGTCGAGCTCCGGCCGGTGTCGCCGCCGAGCAGGAGCCGGCCGGCGAGGCCGCGCTCAGCGAGGTCTGCGATCAGCTGCAGGATCGTCGAGTCGGGCCAGTACTTCGTGCGGCCGGGGCCGTCGAGCTGGAGCCACGCGCCCGCGTTTCCGGTCTCCGCGTGCTCGACGGCGTCGGGGTTCCGGTCGAGGTGTGCCAGGACGATCGAATCCGGCGGCACTCCGAGCTCGCCCAGGTGCTCGACGATGCGGAGCCCCATCGTTCCGTGCTCCGTGTGGACGCAGACGGGGACGCCGGTTCGCCGGTGCGCCTCGGCAGCGGCAGCGAACGCCGTGCGCTCCAGGGGCTGGAGGCGGTGGTAGCTGGCCCCGACCTTGCAGATGCCCGAGCGCACGCCGCTTCCGGTCACGTCGGAGACGAAGCGGTCGGCGAGGTCGTCGACAGCGATGCTCCGCAGCGGGTCGTCGGCGAGGTAGTGCGCGTCGCGGTGCACGCCGGTCGCCGCGACGACGTGCAAGCCGGTCGCCTCCGACACGCGCAGCAGGCCCTCGGGATCGCGGCCGAGCCCGAGCGGCGTCCAGTCGACGAGCGTCCTGCCGCCGGCGGCGACCAGGGTCTCCGCCTCCTCGATCGCCCTGTCGACGTCGGCGAACTCGTCGCCGGGCTGGATCGGGGTGATGAAAAAGAGGTGCTCGTGCGCGTCCGTCGGGCCGAGCTCCGAAGGCTCGACGTCGCCCCGCACGGTGCGCACGACGAGCGGCATCGCTATCCGGGATTCGTTCTGTTGACGCGCACGGTCGAAGGGAGTATAGATCCAGATGTCTAAATGTCCATACATCTGGACACCCCAGAGTTCGACCGGTCCACGCCGGTTCCGCTCTACCACCAGCTGAAGCAGTGGCTCACGAGCCGCATCGTTTCGGGCGCCTTCGCGCCGGGCGCGCAGCTACCGGGTGAGCTCGAGCTCTGCGAGAAGTTCGGCGTCAGCCGGGGCGTCGTGCGGCAGGCGCTGAGCGAGCTCCGCTACGAGGGACTCGTCGACCGTCAGCGCGGCCGCGGCACGTATGTCTCGATCCCGAAGACGGCCGAGGGCCTGATCAGTGGCCTGCGCGGGCTCGCCGACGACGCTGCGCTCCGCGGCGTGAGCATTGCCAGCAAGGTGCTGATGCTCCGCGAGACGCCGGCGGGGCCGAGCGTCGCGCGCAGCCTCGGGCTCGAGCCCACCGACACCGTCGTCGAGCTCGAGCGCGTCCGCGCGATCGACGGCGAGCCGCACGTGCTCGTGATGACCTATCTGCCGGCGGCCATGGTGCCGGGCCTCGTCGGCCGCGACCTGAGCGGGTCCGAGTCTCTCTACCGGATCCTGCGCGAGGAGTACGGGCTCGCGATCGTCTCGAGCCGGCGCCGCGTCGAGGCGACCATCGCGGGCGCGCGCGAGGCGCGGCTGCTCCGGATCGAGCGCGGCGACCCGCTGCTCGTTCTGCGCAGCATCGGCTTCACGACGGGCCGGCGGCCGTTCGACTACTTCATCGCATACCACCGCGGCGACCGCAGCGCCTTCGAAGCAGAGCTCTCGATGCCGACCGGCCCGGCGTCGAGCTTCGAGCAGGTGCCTATGACCGACGAAGGCTTCGCGCCGTGACCGAGCCGCTCGTGGTCGGCGTCGACGTCGGGACGCAGAGCCTGAAGGCGGGCCTCTTCCAGCTCGGAGGTGCGTGCCTCGCGGAGGCGTCGGCGCCGCTCGCCCTCTCGCGCTCGGCCGCCGATGCGGTCGAGCAGGAGCCCGAGGACTTCTACCGCGCGGCGACCGAGACGATCGCCGCGTGCGTCGCGCGCTCCGGCCGCGACTCGGGCGAGGTCGAGGCGGTCGGCATCGCCGGGCAGATGGCCGGCGTGCTGGGCATCGGCGCGGACGGTCGCGCAGTGACGCCCTACGACTCGTGGCTCGACTCGCGCTGCCGCCCCGAACTCGAGGAGATCGCCGAGCGGCTCGGCGACGAACTCGTCGAGCTGACCGGCTGCCCGCCGATGGTCGCGCACGCGCCGAAGATCCTCTGGTGGCGGCGCCGGCGGCCCGACGTCTACGGCGCGGTCGCGAAGTTCGTCATGCCGAGCGCGTTCGTCGCCGGCAGGCTGTGCGGGCTCGGCGCGGACGACGCGTACGTCGACTTCACGCACCTCCATTTCAGCGGCCTCGCCGACGCGTCCGCCGGTGCCTGGTCCGCGGAGCTCGCGGGCGCGATCGGCGTCGATCTCGACAAGCTGCCGCGGATCGTCGCCCCGACCGACCGCATCGGCGGTCTCACCGCGGACGCGGCGCGCGACTGTGGGCTCCGGCCCGGCACGCCGGTCGCTGCGGGGCTCGGCGACACGGCCGCCGGGATGCTCGGCGCCGGTGTCGTCCGCCCCGGCCAGCTGCTCGACACGGCGGGCACCGCGTCCGTGCTCGGGCTCTCGACGAGCGAGTTTCGGCCCGACGTCGCAACGCGCACGCTCGTGCTGATGCGCGGCGCCGTTCCCGGCCAGTGGATCTCGCTTGCGTATCTCGCCGGCGGAGACCTGCTGCGCTGGCTCCAGGAGGTGCTCGGCGCGCCGCTCGAGCAGCTCGTGGACGAGGCGGCCGCCGCCACCGCGGACGGGCTGCTCTTCGTGCCGCATCTCGGCGGCCGGATCCTGCCGGCGGCGCCCGCGGCCCGCGGCTCGTGGATCGGCCTCGACTTTTCGCACACCCGCGGCGACCTCGTTCGCGCGGCGCTCGAGAGCGTGGCGTTCGAGTACGCCGGCTTCCTGCAGCGCGCGCTGCAGCTCTATCCGGAGACCGTTCCGCTCGACGTGCGCGTGATCGGCGGCGGCAGCGACGACCGCCTGTGGAACGGGATCAAGGCAGCCGCGCTCGACCTGAGCTACGTGCGCCTGCAGCGCGAGAGCTTCAGCTGCTGGGGCTCCGCGCTCGTCGCGGCCGCGGCGGTCGGCGCGGTCGACGATCTCGGCGCCGCGGCGCTCGCGGCAACGGCCGAGCGCGAGCGCGTCGATCCCGATCCGACGCTCCGCTCTCTCTATGCCGGGCGGCTGCGCGACTACCGGAGCGCCGTCGACCTACTCGCCCCGTCTCCTCAGGAGGTCAACGCATGAGCTCGTTTCGTCTCGCCGTCGTAGGCGCCGGCCGCTGCGGCATGGTGCACGCAACCAACGCGCGCCGCTGGGTCTCGGCGGCCGAGCTCGCGTGCATCGTCGACGCGGACGCCGCCAGGGCGAGCGAGGTGGGCGAGGAGCTCGGCGTCGCGTCGTACACGAGCCTCGAGGCCGCGCTCGAAGGCGACTCCTTCGAAGGCGTCGTCATCACCACGCCGACGTTCACGCATCCGCAGATCGCGATCCTCGCTGCCGGCGCGGGCAAGCACGTCTTCTGCGAGAAGCCGATGGCGATCACCGTCGAGGAATGCGACGAGATGAGCGCGGCCGCCGAAGCGGCGGGCGTCGTCCTTCAGATCGGCTTCGTGCGCCGTTTCCAGCCGGAGTTCGTCGAGGCGAAGAAGCGCATCGAGGCCGGAGAGATCGGCGAGCCGATGATCGTCAAGTCGCTCACGCGCGGGCCCGGCCTTCCGCCTGCGTGGGCGCACGAGCTGGAGCGCTCGAACGGGATGCTCGCCGAGGTCAACAGTCATGACTTCGACTGCACGCGCTGGCTCGTCGGCTCCGAGATCGAGCGTGTGTACGCGGAGACGGCGAACTTCAAAGGCGCGGACCGCGGTGTCACCGCGGCGAACTTCTACGACAACGCTGTGGTCGCGCTGCGCTTCGCGAGTGGCGCGCTCGGCACGATCGACGGAACGTGCCCCGTCGACGTCGGCTACGACGCGCGCGTCGAGGTGCTCGGAACCGAAGGCCTGCTCGTCGTGGGCGACCACCGCGCGATCGCGCTGCTCGAGATCCGCACGCGCGGCACCGGCGAGGTGCCGACGTACTCGAGCTGGCCTCAGCGGTTCGAGTGGGGCTATCGCGAAGAGCTTCGCGGCTTCGTCGAGGCGGCGAAGGGCGAGCGCGAGGTCGCCGTCGGCGGGGTCGACGGCCGCGCCGCGGTCGCCGCCGTTCGCGCCTCGAATCGCTCCTGGCTCGAGGGCCTGCCAGTGCTCGTCGGCACGGAGGTGCCCGCCTGATGCGTGCCCTCGCGTTCCGCCGGCCCGACGGTCTCGTCCTCGAGGAGCGCTCGCAGCCCCACGCCGGCGCCGGCGAGGCGGTCGTTCGCGTCGAGGCGTGCTCGATCTGCGGGACCGACCTCCGCATCGCGTCGGGCGCGCACCGCGCCTACGCGGACGCGGACGGGCGCGTGCCCGGGCACGAAGTGGTCGGTGTCGTCGTCGAGGCCGGGGACGGCGCGGCCGTGAGTGAGGGCGACCGTGTCTTCGTCGCACCGAACTACGGCTGCGGGCGGTGCCGTTACTGTCTGCGCGGCGACGTCAACCTCTGCGAGACGCCGCGCGCGATCGGGATCACGGAGGACGGGGCGTTCGCCGACTACGTGTTCCTGCCGGCAGAGCTCGTCGCGCAGGGCAACCTGCTCGCGTGCCGGGACGGCTTCGACGCGGGGACAGTCGCCCTCGCCGAGCCGCTCGCCTGTGCGCTGCGCGGCTCGCGCGCCTGCCGTATCGGCGAGGGAGACACCGTGGTCGTCTTCGGCGCCGGCCCGATCGGGCTCTTCCACGTCGCGCTTGCGCGCGTCGCGGGCGCGGCCGAGATCCGCGTGTGCGAGCCGAACGTCGTACGCCGCGAGCGCGCACTCGCGTGGGGCGCGACCGCAGGCTATGCGGACGCAGCCGAGGTGCCGGACGGCGCCGACGCGGTGATCGTCGCGGCGCCCGTACCCGCGGCGCAGCAGCGCGCGCTCGAGCTCGCCGCGAGCGGCGGTCGCGTCAACTTCTTCGCCGGCCTCGCGCGCGATCGGTCGCGTGTCGAGCTCGACACGAATCTCATTCACTACAAGGAGCTCGTCGTCACGGGTACGACGGCGAGCACGAACGACGAGTGCCGTGCAGCGCTCGACCTGATCTTCGACGGTCTCGTGGACACGGCTTCCCTGATCGATGCGCGCTTCGACCTGAGCTCGGCGCGTGAGGCGTTCGAGCTCGCCGGCTCCGGTCGGGCGCTGAAAGTGGTGATCGAACCATGAGCACGACCCTGCTCGACCCGTTCTCCCTCGCGCTCGACCTCGAATCTGGCCGCCTGGATCCCGCGACGACCCGCATCGAGCGCCGCACCTCCGACCTGAGCGGCGCGTTCGCCGACGAGGCCGCGCTTGCGCATCTCGCCGAGGGCGACGACCCTCTCGTGTACGAGGTCCTGCAATACGACGTGCCCGAGGAGACGGGGCAGCTCATCTGCTGCACGACCGTGATCCACCCCGGCACCGTCGGTGACGAGTACTTCATGACGAAGGGCCACTACCACTCCGTGCGCGACACGGGTGAGGTGTACGTCGGCCTGTCCGGGAGCGGCTATCTCCTACTCATGACCGAGGAAGGCGGCAGCTCTGCCCTCCGGATGGAACGGGGCACGGTCGCCTACGTACCGCCGTGCTGGGCGCACCGCACGGTGAACACCGGCGACGAGCCGTTCGTCTTCTTCGCCGTCTATCCGGGGCAGGCCGGACACGACTACGGCTCGATTGAGGAGACGGGGTTCACGCAGCGCGTGCTGCGCACGCCCGGCGGGCCGGAGCTGAGGTGAGCGCCACGGCGCACGCCGGACAGGTCGCACCGCGCGCCCTTCGCGATTGCGTCGTCGTCGTGACGCCGCGCTCGTTCGGCATGCACGACGCCGGGCTGCGCGAGGAGCTGGAGCGCGAGGTCGGCGAGGTTCGCTACCGGCCCGGCCCGCTCGCGGCCGGCGAGCTCGCGGACGAGATCGCCGACGCGGACGGACTGCTCGCCGGGCTCGACGAGATAACCGCCGACGTCTTCGCCCGGGCGGCCCGGCTCCGCGTCGTCGCGCGGTACGGAGTCGGCGTCGACCAGGTCGACCTCGAGGCCGCCGAGCGCCACGGCGTGGTCGTGACGGCCACTCCCGGAGCGAACGCGAACGCCGTCGCCGAGCTGACGATTGCGCTCGTCTTCGCGCTCGCGCGGCCACTCGTCCTCGGCCGCGAGCGGGTCCTCGCCGGAGAATGGCCGGCCCTGCGTGGCGTAGAGCTCTCCGGCCGGACGCTCGGCCTCCTCGGCCTGGGACGCATCGGCTCGCTCGTCGCCGCGAAGGCGGTGGGGCTTGGGCTGCGCGTGCTCGCGCACGACCCGTTCGTCGCGGAGAGCGACGTCGCGACGCTCGTGTCACTCGAGACGCTCGCGGGGGAGTCCGACTTCCTCTCGCTGCACGCACCGCTCACGGACGACACCCGCGGCATCGTCGGCCGGACGCTGCTCGGGAATCTGAAGCCCGACGCCGCGCTCGTGAACACGGCGCGCGTCGATCTCGTCGACGAGGACGCGCTCCTCTGGGCGCTCGAGGAGGGGCCGCTGCGTGCCGCCGCACTCGACGTCCTCTCCGAGGAGCCGCCGCGGCCCGGCCACCCGCTGCTCGACCGCGACGACGTGCTCGTCACGCCCCACGTTGGCCCGCACACCGCAGAGGCGACGACGGCGATGGGACGGATGGCGCTCGACGAGCTCCTCGCCGTCCTCGCCGGCCGCGCGCCGGCCTATCCCTGCCTGCCGAAGAAGAAGGAGACATCGAGATGACAACCGCGAGCACGGCGACCGCGACGAAGCGCTTCTCCTTCGTCGGCGTGACGACGGGCAAGTCGGCGATCATGCGCGTGTTCCCGGCCTGGGCCGAGCATCTCGGACTCGGCGACGTCGCGATGAGCGGGCACGACGTGCCCATTCACGCAGACCCCGCGCTCTACCGCCAGCTCGTACAGCGGCTCAAGGACGACCCGCTCGACCTCGGCGGCCTCGTGACGACGCACAAGATCGACCTGTTCGAAGCCTGCCGCGACCTCTTCGACTTCGTCGACCCGTACGCGGCCCTCTGCGGCGAGGTGTCGTCGCTCTCGAAGCGCGACGGGCTCTTCCGCGCACACGCCAAGGACCCGATCTCCTCGGGGCGCTCGCTCGACGAGTTCGTCCCGCAGGGCTACTGGGCGGAGACGGGCGCCGACGTGCTCCTCTTCGGCGCCGGCGGATCAAACCTCGCGATCACCCTCCACCTGCTGCAGGGACGCCCGCCGGAGGACCGGCCGCGGCGCATCGTCGTCGTCAACCGGAGCGCGCCGCGCCTCGCGTCGATGCAGGCGGTGCACGAGCAGATCGAAGCCGACGCCGACTTCGAGTACATCCACAACGCCGATCCGCACGAGAACGACCGCCTGCTCGCGGCTGTGTCGCCGGGCGCGCTCGTCGTCAACGGCACCGGCATGGGCAAGGACAGCCCGGGCAGCCCGATCAGCGACGGCGGCGTCTTCCCCGAGCGCGCGCTCGTGTGGGAGCTGAACTACCGCGGCGAGCTCGACTTCCTGCACCAGGCAGAGCGGCAGCAGCGCGAGCGCAACCTCGTGATCGAGGACGGCTGGCGCTATTTCATCCACGGCTGGACGTGCGTGATCGAGGAGGTCTTCGACGTCGAGATGACACCGCAGGTCGTCGACGCGCTCTCGGACATCGCACTCAGCCTGCGCGAAGCGTGAAAGGAGACCGAACGATGAAAATCGGAATCGACAGCTACTGCTTCCACCGCTACTTCGGTGAGATCTACGAGGGCCTGCAGACCGATCCCGGCACGCGCTGGCGGATGGAGAAGGAGTTCCTCGACTTCGCGCTCGCGCAGGAGATCGACGAGGTCGCGCTCGAGGCCTGCTTCTTCGACGCGCTCGACGACGGGCTCTGCGCCGAGATCAAGGACCGGCTCGACGACGCGGGCCTCGATCGCGTGCTCGGCTGGGGTCATCCCGAAGGGCTCTGGGGCGGCACGAAGCCCGAGGAGCTCGAGGCGCTGAAGCGGCACATCGCCCAGACGCTCAAGCTCGGCTCGACCCGCATGCGCATCACCGCGGCGAGCATGAACTACGCGAAGGCGCCGCGGGAAGAGCTGATCGGCCACGTCGTGCCGATGCTGCGCGACGCGACCAAGGCCGCCGAGGAGCACGGCGTCACGCTCGCGCTCGAAAACCACATCGACTTCACGTCGCTCGAGATGGTTCGCATCCTCGACGAGGTCGACTCCGACCACCTGCGCGTGAACTTCGACACCGGCAACACGATCCGGTTGTTCGAGGACCCGGTCGAGGCGGCCGCGAGGCTCGCGCCGTACACGGTCTCGACGCACACGAAGGACATCGCCACGCGCGTGAAGGGCGGCAGCCCCGCCGACAACTTCACCTTCTGGCCGTCCTGCCCGGTCGGCGACGGCCTGATCGACATGCCGGGCGTCGTCGAGGCGCTGCGCGCCGGCGGCTTCGACGGCTGTCTCGGCGTCGAGGTCGACCTCGTCGGCGAGCAGTGGGTCGCAAGCGGCGAGGAGGAGATCGTCCGCCGGAGCCTCGCGTACCTGCGCTCGATCGTGCCGTCGGCGGCGACGGCCTGAGGAGCTGAACGAGGAATGGCAATGACACCTTCATCGCCCGACGAGCGGCGCTCCGTGGGCTTCGGCCTGCTCGGGTACGGATTCATGGGCAGGGCGCACTCGAACGCTCTGCGCACCATCCCGTACATCTTCTGGCCCTCCACGGCCCGCCCCGGGCTCGTCGGGATCGCCGGGCGCACCGAGTCGTCGGTGCGCGAGGCGGCCACGCGCTACGGCTATGCCTCGTGGTCGACCGACTGGCGTGACCTCGTCTCCGACGAGCGGGTCGACGTGTTCGACAACGTCGGCCCGGACGCCGAGCACGTCGAGCCGACGCTCGCCGCGATCGAGCACGGCAAGCACGTCGTCTGCGAGAAGCCGCTCGCGTCGAACGCCGTCGACGCGTTCCGCCTCTACGACGCCGCTGCGAATGCGGGCGTGAAGAACCTCGTCTGCTTCAACTACCGCTTCTTCCCGGCGGTCAGGCTCGCTTGGGAGATGCTGCAGGGCGGCGAGCTCGGCGAGCTGCACCAGGCGCGATTCCGCTATTCGCAGGAGTGGCGCACCGACCCGGCGACGGAGCTCCCGTCGCCGACGGGCGTCATCGACATCGTCTGCTCGCACGCGATCGACCAGGCGCGCTTTCTCTGCGGCGAGATCGCATCCGTCTCGGCAGAGATCACCTCGATCGTGCCGGCGCGGACGTATCGCGGCGCGCCCGCGCAGGCCGACGACACCGTCTCGATCCTCGCCCGGCTCGACAGCGGTCTCGTGGCCACGATCGACGCGTCGCTCGTGTCGCCCGGCAGGAAGAACCAGCTCGCTTGGGAGATCAACGGGTCGAAGGGCAGCATCGCCTGGGACCTCGAGCATCCGAACGTGCTGCAGGTCTACCGGCGGGACGCCGGGCGGACGGCGGGATTCGCCGAGGTGATCGTGACCGAGGCCGACCATCCGCTCGTCGCGCCGTGGTGGCCGTCGGCGCACGTCCTCGGCTGGGAGCACGCGCACATCAACATGCTCGCGCACTTCACGAGCGCCGTCGCGGACGGCACGCCGGTCGAGCCGTACGGCGCGACCTTCCTCGACGGCCTGCGCGTCGCGCAGGTGGCCGAGGCGGCGCGCGAGTCGGCTGCGACGGGGCGGCGCATCGAGGTCGAGGGGGTGCCGGCCCGCTGAACGACGGCACGACGTCTTCTTCCCGCGAAGCAAAGGAGTGAGAGTGGCCACCTATCGAGTCGCCGTGAACATGGAGTTCGTCCGCAGTGCGGACAAGAGCTTCGAGGACGGCGTGCGCATCGCCGGAGAGCTCGGCTATCGCTGGGTGGAGCCGATGGTGCACACCGGCTGGGAGCTGCTGAGCGAGGTGCACTACTTCCACTCCTTCTCGATGGAGGAGGACACGCTGCTGATGCGCGAGATCTGCGAGCGCTACGGCGTCGGCGTCGCGAGCATCAGCGGCCACAGCCCGTTGATGAAGCCCGAGGCCGCGGTGTCCCGGCTCACGCGCGCGATCGTGCTCGCTGACGCGGTCGGCACGCGCTTCGTGAACACCGACGAGATGGTGAAGCCCGACTGGATGGACGATGCGCAAGCGCACGAGGTGATGCGCTACACGCTCCAGAAGGCGGCGCTCGTCGCGGAGCGGCACGGCGTCTACGTCTGCATCGAGCCGCACGGCGTCTACACGAAGACGTCGGAGGGCCTGCTGCGCATCGTCGACCTCGTCCCGTCGCCGTGGATCCAGGTCAACTGGGACACGGGCAACGCGTACCTCGCCGGCGTCGAGGATCCCTACGAGGCGCTCGAGCGCGCCGTCTCCCGCGTCTTCCACGTCCACGCGAAGGACATCTCGCTCGAGCACAGCGAGCGCGAGCGCGGCAAGGTCACCGGCACGCCGGTCGGCTGCGCCTGCGGCGACGGCGTCGTCGACTGGGAGCGCGTCCTGCACATCCTCGACCCGCTCGACCGCGAGCTGACTCTCAGCGTCGAGTGCGGCACCATCGACGAGGCCGAGCGGAGCCTCGCGTACCTCGACGAGCTCGTGGCGGCGCGGCGGTGATAGGCCGATGATGAAAGCCC